>Ga0207693_10005178_pt1 | contig 10916 bp, 11 predicted proteins | sample LARL81metaG_FD_184347 | JGI IMG/M metagenome (GOLD analysis project Ga0207693, IMG submission 184347) | Corn, switchgrass and miscanthus rhizosphere microbial communities from Kellogg Biological Station, Michigan, USA - LAR L8-1 metaG... | ecosystem: Host-associated > Plants > Roots >... | reverse complement strand
GCAGAAGTGACGTGGGAACGACTAACATCGGAATGTCAGTAGAAACGATCTGTCCAAGCAGAAGCCTTTTGGGTTGCGTCATTTGATAGACGAGAAAACCACCAAACATAACTGCGCGGGCCTGACTGCTGGAGACCTCCAAGCCAAGTTTGGTCACGACTGATTGACCAATGAGACTGTTAATCCCTCCCGTGTCGACTGCCAGGAGGCCGTCAACTCCGTCGATCGCCGCCGGAACGGAAACACCGCCGGTCGGTTCCGTGACAAGCTCCAAAGAAGCAAGCCGACGAAGATTGCAAGCTGGCTTGTCGCTACCGGACGCTGAGGATGGACTCACGAATACCATTAGTCCGAGCACATTCGCGAGAATTGCAACGACGAACCTACTCATTCCATAACCTTCAATTGATTTATTGCGGCCGTTCGCTCAATGAAGATAAACGGACAATCCGAGGCGGCGGCCCGCAAGCGTGGCACGACGTCACTTATATTTCCCTGGGCGCGCTGCCATTGCGCGATGTAGAAATTGGCCTCGCACACACGTCCGGCCCGGGACCTTTTGTCCTCGACTGCCATGGCCATGACGGCTGCCGGAGTTGATGCACCCTTATAAAGTTTGACAAGAGGCTCAGGCCACTTAGTCGGGTCCGGTCCCTTGGCGGAAACGTTGGCACTCGATTGGCCAACCTCGGACGTTTCGTCCGCAGTTGGAGGGGTTGTGACAACGCTCGCTCCAGAAGCCCCAGCGGCGGCATTGGGCAAGTGCGCGTCTGCGCGCGCGATCTGTTGCCAAAGCAAAACAAAATTGTTTGACGGGTCTAAGACCGTCACTTGATCAAACGTGGCGCTCGCATCGGCGAAGCGCCGAAGTTCCCACTGAATCACGCCTTTTTTTATCAGCCACAGTGCACCGCGCGGTTGTTTGGCAAGCACGGTCTCGATGGCGGTAAGAGCCTCTTCTAACTTTCCACCGGCCTCGTATGTTTGGGCTTTTAAATATAATGACCTCGACGAGCCTGAACTGACACTGATCGCGGCATCAGCGTCCCTCAGCGCGGAGGCAAGGTCGCCTTTGTAGCTATAGATTGCGGATCTTTCCTCGAGCGCTGACTCAGTGTTTGGCATCAAAGCGATGGCCGTCGTCGCATCGACAATCGCATCGTCGAGGCTTCGCCGCTCAGTCTGTAGGCTTGCTCTAAACTCATAGCCTGCTCCAAGGTCGGGTCGAATGGCAATTGCCGCAGAGACGTCTTGCAGGGCGTCATCCAGTCTGACGGTCAACTCGTAGACGATCGCCCGTTCCAGAAAGGCGTCGAACGATGGACGCAGCGTCAGGCTCGCAGACAGGTCGGAGAGGGCAAGCTCAAATTTTCCTTGTCTGAAGTAAATGCTGGCGCGATCGAGGAACGCGACGGGTTTTAGATTCGCGAGCAGTTGAGGATCGTTGAGAGCTTTGGAAAAATGCTCTTCGGCTACAGTGTCGTTCCGGCCAAGCTCCGATACTCCCGAGACGAACTCTGAATAGCCGCTCGCAGAAGCACTTGGGGTTGTCGCAAGAAGCATTAGTGCCGCACCGAGCACACCTTTCATACACGTCCCTGTTCAGTTCGAGTATCTTCATCGGCGAGCGATCGCGAGATCAGCGCCACAACGCTAAGAACCGACAAGACAGAGAATTTGACGAAGCGCATGATTGGTTCGTTTCTGATTGGGCGCTGCAATCCATAAATCTGCGAGCGGCGCGTCATTCAAGGGTCGACATTCCAGACAATTACAGGATTACCGGTTGCGTGAAAGGTCCTGAATCCGGCAAGCGGACCGTTTGCGCAGGAAGTCTCCAACTTTTTTGTCAGGTAGCTATATCCGCCGGGATATTGGACGCAAAGCTTGATATCTCCTGCTGTGCCGAGACCGATATCGAAGCCCTGTTGCGCGCGGGCGTAAAAGGTGTTGCTGGCGGTAGTCAGGACAGCATCACATTTGTTCCCCGGAATGTATTGCCAGCCTCTGTTTAGCCAACTCTGCTCGCCTTTTGGCACGAAACTGACCGCAATCGCCAGTCGCTGTTGTGTACGATTGCAGACGCGCAAAGTGGTGCTGAGAGGCGCCGGACTGTGCCCCAGCTGTGCGTCAGCGGATGACACAGCCGCGCTTGGCTCTGTGGCGGGAGGCACATCGTCGACGTCCAAATGGAACTGGTGGATGTAGAGAGCCATGTCTTGAATAAAGCTGTCCACAAAATGCTGACAGTCGCGTTGATCACGCACGCACGATTCGTGCAGCGAGCGGATGGAAGGGAGATCCATTTCCGCGTCACCTTTCCCAACGGACAGTTCAAATGTGCCGACGACGTTAATCGGCGCTGGCGAGTACAACTGGAGACGCTTCTCCACGTAAGAAGTAAATGTCCCCTCATCCAAAGAAATTGCATCGGTCTCAACAGGGCTCGATGACCCGCCAGCGGCGCTAGGAAAAGTCCCCAACAGTGCAGCCACGATCACCACGAACACGTCGGTTTTTACTGGCTCCCGTCTCACGGCGAACACCCCGCTGTCGCGTCTCAAGGTGATTGACTATATCGAACTCTTCTGTCGCCGTCCGATCGAAACCGGTAATTGCGATTGCGGCGCACCGTTTTCCAAGGCGGTCGCTGAATGGACATCGAGGTCGTTCCATTTCGTCGCCGCCAAGATCTAGAGTCTGCAACAGCCTTGTGGTCAGTCGCTATAGGCGTACCGATTCACACTTCAATCTGGTTGAGACCGGGCGAGAGTAGGCGAGAGAGCGGCGCAGACGCGGTTTCCAGCGGTATCTTCTGCCAGAAAAGTTCTCGCGCCCATCTGTCCGAGCCAGCTCATGATCTCGTCTGCATCAGATCGACGTCAATTCACGAAAGCCATTGATAGGTTCTGGAGCGTAGAGGGAACCTTCAATACTGCGACTTGGGTATCGTGACGGTCAGGCCATTAAGAGCGGGAGTTGCCTTAATCTGGCACGAGAGACGGCTGTTTGGCCTGGGCTCGCTGGCGAATTTCAGCATGCCGCGCTCCAGGTCGTTCATCGCTGGAATCCGATCGAACCACTCGGGCGCGACATAGACATGGCAGGTGGCGCAGGCGCAGGCGCCGCCGCAATCGCCGTCAATACCGTCGATATGATGCTTCAGCGCGCCTTCCATGAGCGACAGCCCTTCCGGGATTTCTACTGTACGGACTGTGCCAACTTTTTCGATGTAGTTGATCTGAATCATGCTGTAGCTCCCGACCGCAAATCGCGCCGCGCAATTCTTGCGGCGCTGAGCAATTTAGGTTTGACCCAAATCAATGGCGGGTCGGACGACTAAATCGATTTGGCGCCACGCCAGCTATCTGCGCGGAGCGCCAACACTTTCTCACCAACGGGTTGATGCAGGTCAACAAGCCGGTTTCGCAGGCGCGAGATGGTGAGATTGGAAATCAATACTTATTGGAAATCATGAAGTTCACTCTTGAAACAGAACGGACCGCCGCGGGCGGCTGGCTCGCCTATTGCTCGCGGGCCCGCGACCTTCTGAGAGAAATGCCCGTTGAAAGCCCTCCCGTTCCCGACAAGCAGAATCGGATGACGTGGGACGCAGCGGAGGGACGCGACTGTGCTCGTCGGGACTGAAAAGTCGCTTCGTCTCGATCTGGTCGCAGTCCCGGTCCTGCTACTTTTGGGAGCGGCAATCGCGCTTACCGAAATCGCGAAGTCTCCAGACCCTCTGATGGTCATTCAGGCCTGGACGTTTCTCGCCTGCATGCTCGGCATATTGGCGTTCTTTCTTCGCCGTTATGTCGGTGGTGCACCCGACGAGGAAAGCGGGACATACGTCAACGATGTCGTCAAAGCCGGCGTCATCGCATCGATGTTTTGGGGCGTGGCTGGAATGTTGGTCGGAGTCGTCATCGCGCTCCAGTTGGCATTTCCGCACCTGTTTTACTTCCCCGACTATCCCTTCTCGAATTTTGGCCGTTTACGGCCATTGCACACGTCCGCGGTAATCTTCGCATTCGGCGGCAATGTACTCATTGCGACGTCGTTTTATGTCGTGCAGCGCACGTGTCATGCGCGACTCGCGGGCGGCGCATGGGCTTGGTTTGTGTTCTGGGGATACCAGACATTCATCGTGCTCGCCGGAACCGGTTACCTGCTTGGGATCACGCAGGCGCGCGAATATGCCGAACCGGAATGGTATGCCGATCTCTGGCTCACGATCGTGTGGGTGGCTTATCTGCTTGTCTTTCTCGCCACGATCTGGAAACGCCGCGGACCACATATCTACGTGGCGAACTGGTTCTTTCTTTCATTCATCGTGACCATCGCAATGCTCCACATCGTCAACAATCTGGCGATGCCCGTCTCGCTTCTGCAGACAAAGAGCTACTCGCTCTTTTCCGGCGTTCAGGACGCCTTGATTCAATGGTGGTACGGCCACAACGCCGTGGGATTTTTCCTGACCGCAGGATTCCTGGCCATCATGTACTATTTCATTCCGAAACGCGCGGAACGACCGGTCTATTCCTATCGTCTGTCGATAGTTCACTTTTGGACTTTGATTTTCATCTACATCTGGGCCGGACCGCACCATCTGCTTTACACGGCATTGCCCGAGTGGGCGCAGACGCTGGGGATGACATTCTCCGTCATGCTCTGGATGCCGTCGTGGGGCGGCATGATCAACGGGCTGATGACGCTGTCCGGAGCCTGGGACAAGCTACGCACGGACCCTGTGCTTCGCATGCTTGTCGCTTCGGTCGCATTCTACGGTATGTCGACATTCGAAGGTCCGGTCATGTCGGTGAAGGCGGTGAACGCGCTTTCGCACTACACGGACTGGACGATCGGCCATGTCCATTCCGGCGCGCTGGGCTGGGTCGGCTTCGTGAGCTTTGGCGCGATCTACTGCCTGGTTCCGTGGCTTTGGAAGCGCAAAGAGCTCTATTCGTTGCGCCTGGTTGAGTGGCACTTTTGGGTGTCCACGCTTGGCATCGTCTTCTACATCACATCGATGTGGGTGGCCGGCATCATGCAGGGCCTGATGTGGCGTGCATACAACGACTTCGGCTTCCTCGAATACTCGTTCGTTGAAACGGTCGCTGCGATGCATCCGTATTACATCATCCGCGCACTTGGTGGGATTCTGTATCTCGCCGGCACTTTGATCATGGTCTACAATTTGTGGCGGACGGTTCGCGGCGATGTCCGCGCCACCGAAGTAAGCGCAGCTGCGAGCGCAACACTTTCGGTTCAGGGTGCGTGACATGAATCACGGTACTCTTGAACGCAACTCGATCCTACTCGTCATAGGAATTTTGATCGTCGTGGCAATCGGCGGCCTGGTCGAAGTGGCTCCGCTATTCTTCGTCGAAAGCACGATCGAGAAGGTGCAGGGCATGCGCCCCTATACGCCGCTCGAGCTGGCGGGCAGAAATATCTACATCCGCGAAGGTTGTTATCTCTGCCATAGCCAGATGATCCGGCCGCTGCGCGACGAAGTTGAACGCTATGGTCACTATAGTCTGGCGGCCGAGAGCATGTACGACCACCCCTTCCAATGGGGATCAAAGCGCACGGGACCCGACTTGGCGCGCCTGGGCGGAAAGTACTCCGACGAGTGGCATCGCGCTCACCTCGCAGACCCGCGCTCGGTCGTGCCCGAGTCGGTAATGCCGCCATACGCATTGCTTGCGAAAACGCCGCTCAACTACAAGGACATCGAACGCGAGTTGCGCGCCGACACTACCGTCGGCGTTCCGTACACGCGGGAAATGATCGACAACGCCAAGGCGGATTTGGAGGCGCAGGTTCATCTGGACTCGAACGACGCCGCCAAGCTCGCCAAGCGTTATCCCAAGGTTCAGATTCGTGATTTCGATGGCAATCCCGACATGATCAGCGAAGCCGATGCGCTGATCGCCTACATGCAAATGCTGGGCACCCTCGTCGACTTTTCGACATACAAGGCCCAGGCGCCCGAGAACAAGAGATAAGCCATGGAGGGGTACACATATGAGCAGGTGTTGTCCTTCGCGCAAAGCTGGGGCGGCGTTTATTTCATGATTCTGTTCGTCGCTGTCTGCGTCTACGCCTTGTGGCCATCGAACAAGCGGAAATTCGACGAAGCGGCGCGCATCCCGCTTGAGGACGAAGAGGCATCGTCGTGAGCAGCAAGGAGAAAGACCCGCACTCCGGCACCGACACCACCGGTCATGTGTGGGACGGAATCAAGGAACTGAACACGCCTCTTCCACGCTGGTGGCTTGTCGTCTTCTACGCCACCATCGTGTGGGCATTCGCCTATTGGATTTTCATGCCGGCTTGGCCGACGTTGAGCGGCTATACGCACGGTCTGCTTGATCACTCGCAACGTGCGGACGTGGCAACAGCCATAAACGAGCTCAAAGCTCAGCGTCATGCCCACGAAAGCGAGCTCGGGCGTGCGTCCCTGCAACAAATTCAGAATGATCCCGATCTCCAGCAATTCGCGATGGCAGAGGGACGCTCGCTGTTCGGGGACAATTGTGCGCCATGTCATGGCTCCGGAGGCCAGGGCGCACTTGGCTACCCCAATCTCAACGATGACGTCTGGCTGTGGGGCGGAAAGCTGGAAGATATCCAACACACGATAACCGTCGGAGTGCGGTCCACCAATGCCGACGCGCGACAGTCACAAATGCCCGCCTTCGGTCACGACAAAATCCTCAAGGACTCTCAGATCGATGATCTGACAGAGTATGTGGTCGCGATTTCCGGACGTGTCGCCAACGCCGTGGCGGTTCGTCGCGCCAGCAAGCTGTTCGCTGACAATTGTGCCGCCTGCCACGGCGCCAAAGGACTCGGCGACCGCGCGATGGGTGCGCCAAATCTGACCGACACAGACTGGTTGTATGGCTCAACACGCGCCGAGATACGCAATCAAATATGGAATGGCCATGGCGGCGTAATGCCGACCTGGTCCGGCCGACTTACCCCGGAAGAGATAAAATCGTTGGCCGTCTATGTGCACAGTCTCGGCGGCGGGGAATAGGCGAGGGCGAGGTATCTCGTGTGGTGACAATGGATCGCATCGCTCCCGTGGAAGGCGCCGCTGCAACGGACGAGGGCAGCTATCGCATCGACGTGCGCGCAACCAATAGCGCGGCTGCGCGCAAGTCATACAAGGCGCGGGAAGCGATCTATCCCAAGCTCGTCCACGGAATGTATCGGCGCGTGAAGTGGATCGTCATGATGCTGACCTTGGCGATCTATTATTATACGCCTTGGATTCGTTGGGATCGGGGGCCGGGATCGCCTGGCCAAGCCGTGCTCGTCGACCTTGCGCGTGAGCGTTTCTATTTTTTCTTCATCGAAATCTGGCCGCAGGAAATCTATTACATTACCGGCCTGTTGATCCTTTCGGCCGTGGCACTCTTCTTGATAACGGCCTTATTCGGTCGATTGTGGTGCGGCTATTCGTGTCCCCAAACCGTTTGGACGGATCTCTTCATCTGGGTTGAAAATCTCATCGAGGGCGATCGCAGCAGTCGCATCAGGCTCGCCGCTCAGGCTTGGGACGCCGAGAAGATCTTCAAGCGTGTCCTGAAGCACTCCGTTTGGCTTCTTATCGCGTTGGCGACTGGCGGCGCCTGGGTCTTCTATTTCGCTGACGCACCGGCCCTGGTTCAGCAATTTGCTCACGGCCATGCCCCCGCGATTGCCTGGCTATCCGTGGGCTTCTTGACGTTCACCACCTATTCGTTGGGTGGGCTCATGCGCGAACAGGTGTGCACGTACATGTGCCCATGGCCGCGCATTCAGGCCGCGATGACCGACAATGAAGCACTTTCGGTCACCTACCGCCGCGACCGCGGCGAGCCGCGTGGTCCACACAAGAAGGGTCTTCCCTGGACAGCGACAAGTCATTGTATCGACTGCCACCAATGTGTCGCGGCATGCCCAATGGGGATCGACATTCGCGATGGCACGCAACTCGAATGTATCAATTGCGCACTTTGCATCGACGCCTGCGATGACATCATGGACAAGGTGGGCCTTCCGCGCGGACTGATCGCGTACGATACGGAGGCGAATGTCGAACGCCGGCTCAGAGGCGAGCCTTCCCACTTCCGGTTCATCAGACCAAGAACGATCCTCTACTCCGCGATCCTTCTGCTGGTTGGCGCGATCATGCTCTACACCTTGTGGGCGCGCTTTTCGATCGGCATCGACGTGTTGAAGGATCGCAATCCGGAATTCGTTCTGCAATCGAACGGTGCGGTGCTGAACGGCTATTCGGTCAAGGTCCTCAATCACGCCGACCGCGCCAGGACATTTTTTTTGACGGTGAGCGGCGGAAAATTCGCCGCGATTCGAGTCATAGGAGTTCCAAACACGGTTGGCCCGGTCCCAATCCAGGTCGAACCGGACCGTGTTCGTGCTCTGCGCGTACTACTGACGACGGCAAAGACTGACCTCAAGCCGAGAAATCAGGAAATCGAGTTCCAGATTCTCGATCCTGGCACCCACGAATCTGTCGAAACCGAATCGGTATTCACGAGTGGGAAGAACTGAAATGACGCGAACGTGGACCGGCTTTCACATTTTGACGACATTGCTTGTCGTATTTGGCGTCGTTTTCGGCGTCAACATTCTCTTCATCGTCAAGGCCTTCACGACGTTCAGCGGCGAGGACGAGCAAAAACCATATCTGCAAGGCATGGAGTACAACGAAACGCTGCAACGTCGTGCTCTGCAATCGCGTCTAGGTTGGACGGGAACCGTGGAGATGGTTCGCGCTGAACGAGGAGCGGCCCGGATTGTTGTTCGTCTCGCCGATCGTTCCGGCAGACCGATAACAGATGTCGCCCTCCACGCGCTTCTCAAGCGTCCTACGAATGCCGGCAAGGATCATGATGTCGTACTTCGATCTCGCGGTGCCGGAACCTACGAAGGAGTGGCGGCCGATATGCAGCCGGGCGTGTGGGACCTCAGTGTCGCTGCGCAAAATTCTCCAAGAACTCCATTCGAAGCGGACAGACGCGTATGGCTGCCCTGACTGAAGCACCCACTGAAAGGGTCGCCTCTACTGTCTGGGTGACTAAGGACCGACGCGCCAAATTCGGCGACTCCATCGTCGAGTTGCTCGTGCAAGGCGCACACTGCGCCAACTGCATTGCGAAGATCGAGAGCGGCATGCTCAAGTTCGACGACGTGGACCAGGCACGTTTCAACCTGTCGACCGGCAAGCTCACGGTGCACGGAACCCAGCTGCGCCCTGCCACGCTTGTTTCGCGAGTGGAAGCGCTGGGGTACAAAGCCTCGGCCTTCAAACCGTCCGCGGCTTTATCTGCCGATGCCGAAGGCGAGCGCTTTCTGCTTCAGTGCCTAGCGATAGCCGCGTTTGGCGTCGCGTTTGTTGTGCCGCTGACCGATTCAACGCAAGCGCTCTGGCTCGGCATTGCCGACATGGGGCCGGCGACTCGTTCGGTGATCAACTGGGTGGTGACTCTGATCGCCTGTCCAGTCACCCTTGTTGCCTCCAGGCCGTTTTTCCGTTCCGCACTTCGCGGTCTGTCGGTCGGCCGGGCCAACATGGATGTGCCGATCAGTCTGGCACTTGTCCTGTCGCTGGCCCTCAGCCTCTATCAGTCCGCATTGCACGGCAATCAGACTTATTACGACGCAGCAGTCATGCTCGCCTTCCTGCTTCTGATCGGACGGTACCTCGATCTGCGCGTGAGGCGGCGGGCGAGCGAGGCAGCGCAACGGCTCATCGCCATGCAAGCCGTTATGGTGCGGCGGTTGGGAGCGGATCAGGTCATCGAAACCGTCATGGCGGCCGATGTGCGGCCAAATGATCGGCTCATATTGGCGGCTGGCGAACGCTTACCGCTTGATGGTGTCGTGCTATCGCAGGGAGCGCTCATAGACACATCCCTGGTCACCGGCGAAAGCGTGCCGCTCCAGGTAGCAAAGGGTGCCGTGTTGCATGCCGGCTCCATTGTTCTCGATCAACCAGTGACGTTGCGCGCAACCGCTGCGGTACAGGACTCGCTGGTCGCCGACATCGCCCGCTTGATCGAAGCGGGCCAACAGGTCCGAAGCCGTTATGTCCGGCTCGCAGATCGCGCCGCTGCCGCCTATGTGCCAACCGTTCACGCCATCGCCTTGTCGGTGTTCCTGGCATGGTTGCTTCTGCTTCGGGCCTCTTTCGCGGTGTCGATCACGAACGCGATCGCCGTCTTGATCGTAACCTGTCCGTGCGCGCTGGGCTTGGCGGCGCCGGCGGTTCAGATCGTGGCGACAGGCGCACTATTTCGCCGCGGCATCATCGTGAAGTCGGGAGATGCGCTGGAACGTCTGGCGGAGGCCGACATTGCGGTCTTCGACAAGACCGGAACGCTCACAAGCGACAAGCTCGAGTTGAGCAATCTTGATCGGATCTCAGATGTCACGCTGCAATCGGCAGCATTGCTCGCGCGCGCGAGCCGTCATCCACTGGCCCAGGCGATAGCGCGCGCTGCCGGTCCTGGCACAGTGGCGGCCGGAATTACCGAATTCGAAGGGTTGGGCCTTGAAGCGCATGTCGCTGATGAAGTCTGGCGGCTGGGCCGCGCCGACTGGGCCGGCGCAAATTTCTCCGACGTGCCGTCGACCACACTCTGGTTTCGCCAAGGCGACCACAGACCAGTTGGATTCGATTTTGAAACACCGATGCGGCCGGATGCTCGTGAAACGATCTTGAACCTGCGTACCAGGGGGCTGGAATCGCTCATCTTGTCCGGCGACCGTCCGGACGCCGTTGGCAGCGTCGCCACGAGCGTGGGCATTTCAAATTGGAAAGCAGGAATTGGGCCGAAAGAAAAGGCAACGGAATTGGATTCGCTCAAGGCGAAGGGACGTCACGTCCTTATGGT
>Ga0207693_10005177_pt1 | contig 10916 bp, 10 predicted proteins | sample LARL81metaG_FD_184347 | JGI IMG/M metagenome (GOLD analysis project Ga0207693, IMG submission 184347) | Corn, switchgrass and miscanthus rhizosphere microbial communities from Kellogg Biological Station, Michigan, USA - LAR L8-1 metaG... | ecosystem: Host-associated > Plants > Roots >... | reverse complement strand
TGAACGGGTCGCGCCTTGCCCGGGTACTCCAGTTGGGCGCGAAGTTCATCTTCTAACCCGGTTAAACGCGCATAAACAAAAGCCCGACCTCGAAAGAGGCCGGGTTTCTTTTCGCGTTGATGGTAGTTGATTATTGTTGTTGATGGGTAAGGATAGGCGCTGGTTTCCTTAGCTCCGCCGATTTTCTTCGCGATCTCTGCGGTTGAAAGGTTCTGGTTCCTCTCTGAAGCACCCAGAAGCCAATGACAACGAAGCGGACCCTCTTCTACGGATTCAACTCGCTCCGCAACCGTTTCGACAGCTTCTCGATCTCCTTCAGCTTTTGGATAGTGTCCTTCGGTAGTGTTCCTCGGCGGATATTGGCTACGTCGGACGGAATGGTTTGAGCCGTGCGGGCTAAGTCGTCAGCATCTCGCTGCAGTTTCGCTGGATCGACGCGCCGCTGCAACCTCGGGTCGGTCGGCGCCGTTTTCCCATGATCGGGATCCAGCGCAGGCGGCGGAGGTGGTACACCAGGAATGTAGACGTCCTTCATCTGAGCCCCGGTGGAAACAACGCAGGCAAGCAAGAGAATCGGTAAAAACGCAGGTTTAGTCATCGAACGCCTCCGGACCGAAAGGCGGATTTATGTTTGATTGTACTCGCCGGTTCACTCTCTTGAGCTACTAGGAGCCCAAGTGCTGCTTCGTATCACGGAAAACGCTTCTTCGCATCAGGCTCCGCTTCAGCGTCGCCAAAATCCCAGATTCGTATCAGGGCACCGCTTCAGCGGTGCCGAAAATGTCCGTAGTCAATCTCGCCTTTAGGCCCTGCGCTACCGGTTCAGGTGCAGGAAAAAACGCTTCAGGCATTCCTGCTCGGAAGCGTACCTAAAATCCCGCAGAACGCTTCGTATCAGGGAACCGCTTTAGCGGTGCCGTAAGATGCCGCAAATCATTGCGCCTTTAGGCGCTGTGCTGCCGATAGAGCTCCAAAATAAAGTCAGCGTCATGATCCACATGAGAAAAACCCACTTACACCGTTTTCCAGAGCCCACTGTGACATCTGACCTTGCGCACAGGTTCGCAACTACGACATCATCGTCGAGGCCGACACAGTGCCTGTTTTGGAGCATCGCGGCTCAATCTGCTCATAAGTTCTTTGAAACCAAGATTTTGCCCGTAAATGATTGAGCGCCATAGATTATTTCGCAATTTGGCGCTAAGTCTCTGATTCCAGAGATTCGGGGAGGGGAGGGTATCCACGCGAGGGAGTCTATAGTTCCATTTTGGGAAAAAGATTCGGGCTCTCACGCATTGACTCGGTTTTCTTGGAGTCCTTCGCGGACCTTCTTCCTGATCTTAGCGGTCTAAGGTTTTCCTGCAATCTTTAAGCGATTCGACAGCTAGCGAGCGGTAACCGCAACGCGAGCGCCCATCACCTGCAGCGCCCGATCCAGATCCTCAATCAGATCCTCGAAAGCTTCAATCCCCACCGACAATCGAACCATCTGTTCGGTCACACCCATCTCCGCGCGCTGCTCGGCGGAAATCATCGCGTGCGAAGTTAGCACCGGAATCGACACCAGCGACTCCACTCCACCCAAACTCGTTGCCAACGTGAACACCCGCATCGCCTCGCTCACGCGCCGCGCGTCCGCGCCCGTTCCATCGACTTCAAACGTCACCATTCCGCTTCCGCCTGACATCTGCTCGCGCGCGATCGCGTACTGCGGATGGCTTTTCAAGAAGGGATAGTGCACTCTCCGCACCTTCGCATGCTGCTCGAGAAATTCCGCGACTCGCAAAGCGTTCTCGTCGTGACGCGCGACACGAACAGCGAGAGTTTTCAAGCCGCGAATCAGCAACCACGCTGCATGCGGATCCATGCAGTTGCCAAGAGTCTTCCGCGTTTCGCCAATCTGTTCGATCAGATCGCGCCGTCCGCCGATCACACCGCAGGTCAGGTCCGCATGTCCGCTCAAATATTTCGTCCCGGAATGCATGACCAGATCAAACCCGTATTCTGCCGGATGCTGATTGATCGGCGTCCCAAACGTGCTGTCAATCATGCTGAGCAGACCACGCTGCTTCGCCAGCGCCGCAGTCTTCTTCATGTCCACAATGCGTAGCGAAGGATTCGTCGGCGATTCCAGGTACAACATCTTCGTATTCGGACGAATGGCCCTCGCATGCTGCTCATATTCCGTCGTGTCGACGAATGTGGTTTCAATTCCTAGTTTCGGCAGCCATTCCGAGAAGAACTTCGTCACACCACCGTAGATGTCGCGCTGCGCAACAATATGATCTCCAGCTTTCAGCAAAGCCAGAATCGTGGTGGTAATCGCGCCCATACCCGAAGCGAACACCAGCGATGAGTCAGTCCGTTCCAGCGCAGCTAGAGTCTGCTCTGCCAATGTGATCGTCGGGTTTCCCCATCGCGTGTAGTAGCGATCGGTAGTCGTAACCCGAATCTGTTCCTCGTTGTCAGTGACTTCGAACGTCGAGGTCTGATAAATCGGCGGAGTGACCGGAGCATTCTTCTTCTCGAAGTCGGCCGCGCCGCGTACCGCAGCAGTCTCCGGACGTCGATTGCGTTGTTTCATGGCATCCTCGCTGTAAGACTAACGGCGCTGTTTAGCTATCGCAACGGTTTTCCTCTGTGAAACCCTGTGACCTCTGTGGTGAAAGCCTCTGGCCCATTTATAATGCCCAATTCGCGCCATTATGGATCTAGGGATCAAGGGTCGAGTAGCGCTGGTCGCCGCGTCCAGTCAGGGAATCGGACTCGCCACGGCGGAAGCATTCGCCGCCGAAGGCTGTCGCGTAGCCATGTGCGCGCGGAACAGAGAAGCACTGAATGCAGGTGCGGAGAAGATCCGCAAGCAACATAATGCCGACGTCTTCACGGAAGCCTTCGACGTGACCGACGCAGCAGCCGTTGCGCGGTTTGTCGCTGCGGTCGCGGCTAAATTCGGTAGCGTCGATATTTGTGTGACCAATGCTGGAGGACCTCCCGCGAAAGGCTTTCTCGCCGCCTCACTCGAAGACTGGCAAAAAGCGGTTGACGCGAACTTCCTCAGCACTGTGTACTTCGCGCGCGAGGTCATTCCCCACATGCAGCGCAAGAAATGGGGACGAATCATCACGATCACCTCGATCACGACAAAGCAGCCTGTGACTGATCTCGTTTTGTCGAATGCGGTCCGCGCTGCGGTTGTTGGGCTGGTGAAGAGCCTTGCGAACGAGTTCGGTAAAGACGGGATTCTGGTCAACAATGTCGGTCCCGGATTTACGGCAACGGATCGCCTGAAGGAATTGGCCAAAGCACGAGCCGCCTCAAGCGGAAAGCTCGAACAGGAATTCTTCGACACGTGGGCTTCCGAAGCTCCGCTGAAGCGTTTAGGCGAGCCGCGCGAGCTGGCCGAGACGATTGTCTGGTTAGCATCGGAACGTGCGTCTTATATCACGGGTCAGACTGTGCTCGTAGATGGTGGAATGTATAAGGGATTGTAGCTGCGAGCTCCGAGTGAAAACAGGATTCACGCGAGCTTTCTCGTAGCTCGAAGCTCAGAGCTCGAAGCTGAGGAAATCATGCGATCCATAGCGTCACGAATGTCGGTTATGAGTGGAGAAGGCGCGCTGTCGGTGTTCGCGCGCGCAAAGGAACTGGAAGCGCAAGGGCGCTCGATCATCCATCTTGAACTTGGCGAACCCGATTTCCATCCCGGACCATCCGTCATCGATTCTGCCGCGCAGGCATTGCGCGACGGCAAAGACCGCTACTGCAATGTGATCGGTGTTCCGGCGCTGCGGCAAGAAATTGCGACCTATCTCGCCCGTACTCGGAGCATCGAGGTTGAAGCCGAAAATATCGTCGTCGCTCCCGGATGCAAGATTGCACTCTTCCAGTCGATGATGGCGCTGCTTAATCCTGGCGATGAAGTCCTGTATCCCGATCCAGGATTTCCGGGCTATGCGTCGATCAGTCTCGGACTCGGCGCAGTTCCTGTGCCGTTCACGCTCGCCGCAAAGAACAAACTTCAGCCCGATCCGGATGAGGTCGCGTCGAAGATCACTTCGCGCACTCGGATGCTGCTGACAAATTCGCCGGGCAATCCAACGGGAACGGTCTATACCGACGATGTGCAACGCGCTTTGGCTGAGCTTGCCGTGAAGCATGATCTATGGGTTCTCTCCGATGAGATCTATGCACGAATCATCTACGGCGGAGAGTACATGTCGATGCTGCGCTATCCGGGAATGAAAGAGCGCACGCTGATCATCGACGGCTTCTCGAAGAGCTTCGCGATGACCGGTTGGCGACTGGGATACACGGTTGCTCCACCAGAGGTTGTGCCAGCGCTGAACTTGATGGTGGTGAATACATACACCTGCGTTGCCGAGTTCACGCAGTATGGTGCGATCGACGCTCTGCGTGATCGCGAGGGCAATACGCCGCGAATGGTCGCAGAATTTGCGCGCCGTCGAGAACAGTTCGCGCGGGATTTGAATGACGTTCCTGGTTTTCGCATTATGCCCCCGGAAGGCGCGTTTTACGCCTGGGTTGATATCACAGGCACAGGCATCAGCGCTGAGGAGTTGTGCCGCATTCTGCTTGAAGAAGCAGGCGTGGCCGCGATTCCAGGAGCGGCGTTTGGGCCCGCAGGAAAGGATTTCATTCGCTTCTCGTTTGCGTCTTCGACAGCAACGTTGAAAGAGGCAGTCGATCGGATTCAGAAGGTTTCGTCAGCCTGGCAAGCGACCGCAGTCCGCTAGTTGCTCAGTAAGCAGTCCCAGATGGTGAGTGGTATCGAGGGATATCCATGCGAAACGTCGTTAGATTTTTTGTCGTTTGTGTCCTCAGCACTTTGTGCGCGGCGCAGGCGCGTCCTTTTCCGGGTGGAGACGTGCAGCAGATTTATCAGCGGTTGTTGCCGCAGATCCAGAAGATTCAGGCGTTCGATCACCACGCGCATCCAGGATTTGGGGATGATCCGGATGTCGATGCGATGGCCGCTCCTCCGAATGCGACTGAAGGACTGCGGACTCGCGATGATAATCCGGAGCTGGCAGTGGCAGCCAAAGCGCTGTTCGGATATCCATACAACGATCTTTCTTCTGAGCACTCGAAGTGGCTGCTGGACAAGAAGACAGAACTCAAGAAACAGCTGACAGGTACTGCTTACTTCAATTCCATTCTCGACAAGATCAACATCGAGAGTTCTGTGGCGAACCGGGCGATGATGCCCGACTACCTCGATGCGAAGCGCTTTGCCTGGGTCTTTTTCGCGGACGCTTTCATGTGGCCTTTTAATAATGAGCACGAGACGGCGAGGAATACGGATGAAGGCGTGTACATTCCGCTGCAGGAAAAGATGCTCCACCGCTGGATGCAGCAGGAGAGCGTCAGCAAACTGCCTGTGTCGTTTGCCGACTACCTGAACTTCATCAATCGCGTGCTGGAAGACAATTCGAAAAAGGGTGGGATCGCAATGAAGTTTGAGGTCGCCTATTTCCGGCCGACGACTTTCAGCGATCCAAGCTCTGCCCAGGCAGAGGATATCTATCAGCGTTACATCGCCGGCGGGATCCCGAGTGAAAAGGAATATCGCACATTCCAGGACTACATCTTTCGCTACCTGATTCAGGAAGGCGGACGCCTGCATCTGCCAGTGCATATTCATACGGCGGTGGGCATCGGCGACTACTTCAATCTGTCTCAAAGCAACATCATGAACCTGGAGAGCGTGCTGCGCGATCCGCGCTATTCACAGACCACCTTCGTGATGATCCATGGCGGGTATCCGCTGGAGCGCGAGGCGATCTGGCTGGCCGCAATGAAGAATGTCTATCTCGATTCGTCGTTTGGAGAACTGGTGCAATATCCTTCAGCATTCAAAGAGACGCTGAAGATGTGGCTGGAAACGTTCCCCGACAAAATCACCTTTGGCACGGACTGCTTCCCGTACAATCAGGTGTTGGGCGCGGAAGAGAGCTACTGGCTCGGGAATTACTCCACGCGAGTGGCCTTGGCAGCGGCGCTGGCCGAGATGATCTCGGAAGGCGAAATCACCGAGCCGCGAGCCATGGACCTCGCCCACGCTTACCTGCACGATACCGCCGTGAAGCTGTACGGCGGCAGAGTGCACTGATTCATCCTTTTCACCGAAATGAAATTCAGGAGTCGTCATGGCTAAGGGATATTGGGTAACCTTCTATCATTCCGTAAAGAATCCAGCGGTTCTGACCGAATACGCAAAACTCGCGACGCCAGTCGTGCAGGCGCATGGCGGAAAGTTTTTATCCCGTGGCACGGCGGTAAAAGTTTACGAAGCTGGGATCAAGGAGCGTTCGGTGATCGTGGAGTTCGCGAGTGTACAGGATGCGATCGCTGCCTATGAGAGCCCCGAATATAAGAAAGCGATCGAAGCCTTAGGAGAAGCCAAAAGAGACGTGCGCATACTGGAAGGCCTATCCTGACTAATAAGGAATTCCTGGGTTAACACAATGCCAAAGTCGAAAACATCGAAAAAGAAAGCGAAATCGAGCGCCAAGCGATCGAAGCCAAAGAACTACCGCCTCAAACGGACAGTTACGGCGAGAGCCGCAGTAACTCAAGCCGCTTTGCAATACATCCCGTGGCATACGATCCCGCTCGAAGATTTGAATCCGTTATTGCAGCGGCAATTTGTTGTCGGCCAGGAGATCATGCTGGCGCGTGTGTTGTTGAAGAAGGGATGCATCGTCCCACTACACAGCCACCATAACGAACAGCTGACTTACATTGTTGAGGGCGCGCTAAAGTTCTACATTGATGGCAAAGAGATCATCGTGAGTGCCGGCGAAGTGCTGTGCATTCCGGCGAACATGCCTCATAAGGCGGAGGCTCTGGTAGACACCGTTGATCTGGATGTGTTCACGCCGCCGCGCGCCGACTGGATCAACAAAACGGACGAGTACCTCCGGAGAGAAGAATAGTCGAGCGCATGTCTTCACTTTCTCCATCTGCACCCGGCGTGCGTTATTCGAACTATCAATTTCGTTGTATCGGTTGTGGTTACACGACCGAATCGGCCGGCCAGGACTTTCGCTGCGCTGACTGCGGCGATCTGCTGGAGATCCGCTATCCCCATTGGAAAGAATCCAGGGTAGATGGAGCACAGGTCAAATTCATCTGGCAGGATCGAAAGATTTCATCCAATCCTGTGGACTTGAGCGGCGTGTGGCGATTCCGCGATGTGCTTCCCGTCATTCAGAAAGAAGAACAAGCCGTCACGCTGCGCGAGGGCAACACTCCCGTTTACGACCTGCCGCAATGTGCCCGCATTGCGGGCCTGTCGCGGCTTTTCGCCAAGCATCAGGGCATGAATCCGACGGGGTCTTTCAAAGACACCGGCATGACCGTAGCAGCTACGTTCGCGCGGATGGCCGGATTCCGATGGGTGGCTTGCGCCTCGACGGGCAACACGTCGGCTTCGATGGCTGCCTATGCCGCCCGCGGAGGGATGCGCAGCCTAGTGCTCGTTCCAGAAGGGAAGATCTCGTGGAGCAAGCTGTCGCAGGCACTGGATTATGGTGCGATCACGTGCCAGCTACGCACCGATTTTGATGGCTGCCTGAAACTGCTACAAGAACTTGTAAAGAGAGCTCCGGTCTATCAACTGAATTCCATTAATCCGTTTCGGCTTGAGGGGCAGAAAACGTTGGCGATCGAGTTGATGGAACAGCTCGAATGGCAGCCGCCGGATCACATAATTGTTCCCGGAGGAAATTTGGGGAACAGTTCGGCGATTGGCAAGGCCCTGATCGAGATGAAGGAACTGGGCCTGATTTCGCGATTGCCGAAGCTGTCGGTGATTCAGGCGGAGGGCGCGAATGCGCTGGTGCGCACGCTGAGAGAAACTGGCGGCAAGGAGTTGATCAGCGTTCCAGCCGAGACGCGCGCGACTGCGATTCGCATTGGAAATCCTGCCTCGTGGAAGAAAGCAGCGCGGGTGTTGCAAGCGACTGGCGGAGCGTGCGAGGAGGTCAGCGAAATCGAGATCGCTCAGGCAAAGGCCGAGATCGGCGCCGAAGGAATTGGCTGCGAGCCGGCATCCGCAGTGACCCTCGCAGGATTGAAGAAGCTGGTGACGCAAGGGTTCGTAACTCCGGAAGAGACGGTAGTGTTGGTATTGACCGGAAATCTGCTGAAGGATCCGGACTATACCATCGAATTTCATCGCGGAGATTTGTTCGCGAATGAGCGCGACAGGGAACTGAAATCGTTGCGCCGTCCGCCAATCGTGCTCGATGCATCGCTGGATGCTGTGATGCGCACGCTCGAAGAGGCGGAGCGCTCCTAAGACCCGATGCCGAAAAAAGCCACTTCGACTTTTCGTGTGCGCCTGCCAGCGACGTCGGCGAATCTTGGTCCAGCCTTTGACGCTGCTGCAATTGCGATGGACTTCTATATTGAGATCAGCGCCCGCCCTTCAAAGACTTTTTCTATCTGTGCTAAAGGCCGAGACGAGGCGATCTGCGGGAAGCTAGAGAACCATCTGATCCTCGACACTTATCGGGACGTACTTCAGTCGGCGGGCCGCAAGGCTTTGCCAATTGAAATGCGTGTAGACAACGACATTCCGATTGGTAAGGGATGTGGGTCTTCAGCCGCAGCACGGCTTGCCGGAATTGCTTTGGCCAATCATTTTGGCCGCCTGCGCTGGAACGATGCCCAGATCATCGGCGAAGCCTCGCGGCGCGAGCATCATCCGGATAACGCTTCGGCCTGTTGGTTGGGCGGATTGACTGTGGCTCGCATGTCGGGAGAAGCCGAAGCGCAGGTGGCGACGATTCGCCCGAAAGGGAAGTGGCCGCTCTTGCTGGCCATTCCCGATCAGCCGCTCTCAACGGAAGAGGCGCGTCGCGTTCTTCCAGCGCATTATTCTCGGGCCGATGCAGTCACGAATATTCAGAACTCCATGCTGCTGCTAGCCGGATTCATGCAGGGGCGGGCGGATTTTGTCGGCGCAGCGCTCGATGATCGGATTCATCAGCCGTACCGAGCGGCGTTATGCCCGCTGCTTCCTTGTGTTCAGGAGTTGAAGGGACAAAGCGGAATTCTGGGCTCTGCGCTCAGCGGAGCTGGGCCCTCGGTGTTGATCTTTGTCAATCCGCGAGCTTCGATGACAAAAGCGCGCAAAGTTGTTTCGCAACAACTCTCCGACCATGGATTAGCTGCTGAGCTGATTTCGACCGCCATCACACTGCGCGGAGCGAAAGGGTAATGCACGTCTTTTGACGTGAACCTCACCTTCCTCGTGCTTGTTTATTTCGCGGGTGGAATCGTGAACCCGTATTTTTGCAGCGCTTCAGAAACGGGCTTCGTCTTGAAATATTGAAGGAATTGCTCCGCTTTCTTCTTATGCGACGAATGCGACACGATCACCACACCCTGTGCCAGCTCGGAGTAGTAATCCGCTGGAACAATCCAGTATTTGCCTTTGCCTTGCATAGAGGGTGCTGCTGCGTGGGCCAGGGCGACAAAGCCTGCTTGCGTATTTCCGGATTCCACAAATTGTGCGGCCTGAGAAATATTCTCGCCGATTACGAAGCGGTCAGAAAGACGATCATAAACGCCTGCGTGCTTCAGTGCCTCAACTGCGGCGCGTCCGTACGGTGCATGCTGTGGATTGGCGATTGAAATCTTTGTGACTGAGGGATCGAGCAGAGCCTGAATTCCCTTGTGCTCTACGTCGAGCGGCGAATCAGCGGGAACCCAAAGCACAAGTTTCCCGAGGGCGTATTCATAAAGGCTGGAGCTTTCTGCCTGATTGTCTTTGATGAGCTGCTGCGGGTAGCCCATGTCAGCGGAGAAGAAGAGATCAAACGGAGCGCCGTTTTCGATTTGTTGTGTGAGCGCGCCAGAGGCTCCAAACGAGAGGCGCAGATGAACGCCCGTATTTGTCTCGAAGGTGTCGCCGATATCCTTAAGAGCAGAACTCAAGTCAGCTGCGGCGGCGATGGTGAGCTCCGAGGCAGAGTTCTGCGCGAGCACATGGACAGTGGCAAGAAGCTGAAGGCCGAGAAGTACGCTAACTAGTCGTTTCATTATTCATCTGTGGGCAGACACACCCATAGTAATTGAGGTTGCGAATTCTTGAATTGGAGTCGACGTGGCGATGACCTCTCGTTGGACGTTTCCAAAATGGACCGCCAGATGTGATTTTTATCGGTTTTGTATTGATTGATTATGTGGCCTTACTGATACCGGCTGGTGAGCGGGACGCCGGACACAACTCGTAGGTTTGTTCGTTGTGTTTCATTGTTGTTTCTAATCCTTGCGCCGTTCCAAGCATGGTCGCAAACCGGTCCACAAAGTCCCACTCCTCAGAGAGACCGGAATTATCGTCAACAACGGGACGAGTGGTTCTATCGGGGACGTGTTTTTTCGGGTCTGGCTTCGGGAGAATTGCGGAAGCGAGCATACCAGGCAAAATTGGCCCGGCGTAAGCAGCGAGTGTCACTTACCGAAAGTAACGGTCAAATCTCATTTGCGAATGGCTCGTGGACTGCTTTGGGCCCGGTGCCTCTTGCTTCAGACGCCAGCGGCAACGGAACGCAGGATTATCGGCAGGTGGCGGGGCGCGCTACTGCGATTGCTATTGATCCGGCAGATCCTTCAGGGAACACGGTCTACATCGGTGGAGCGCAAGGCGGGATCTGGAAATCGACGAACGCTGCTAATCCCGATCCAAATCGAGTTACGTGGAGTGCGATCGCCGACGATCAGGCGACCGTTTCCGTCGGATCGATTGCGATTCAGCCAGGAAATCGCGATCCGGGTAAGTCTGTCATTCTTGCGGCCACGGGCGAGGCCAACGACTCCGCCGATTCGTATTTCGGGCTGGGAATCCTGCGCTCAACGGATGCGGGCACTACTTGGACCCTGAT
>Ga0207693_10005174_pt1 | contig 10917 bp, 7 predicted proteins | sample LARL81metaG_FD_184347 | JGI IMG/M metagenome (GOLD analysis project Ga0207693, IMG submission 184347) | Corn, switchgrass and miscanthus rhizosphere microbial communities from Kellogg Biological Station, Michigan, USA - LAR L8-1 metaG... | ecosystem: Host-associated > Plants > Roots >... | reverse complement strand
AGGAACAGCACGGCGCCGACCAGGTCCTCCGGCACCTCCGCGCGCGGCACGCATTGCATGGCGATGATGCGCTGCTTCTGTTCCGGCGTGACGGTCTTGCGCTCGATTTCGGTGAAGGTCGCGCCCGGCAAAATGGCGTTGACCGTGATGTTGTCCGCACCCAGTTCGCGCGCCATCGACAGGCTCATGCCGGCGAGCGCCGATTTGGCGGCGATGTAGTGCAAATAATTCGGCCGTCCCAGCCGCACCGCGCCGGAGGCGACGTTGATGATGCGGCCCCATTGCGCGCGCCGCATCGCCGGCAGCACCGCGCGTGCGCACAAAAACGGCCCGGTCAGGTTGACGCGCAGCACGCGCTCCCATTCCGCGAGCGGAATCCGGTCGAACGGGCGCATCTCCAGCGTCGAGAAGATGCCGGCATTGTTGATCAGCACGTCGATGCGGCCGTAGCGGTCGGTGACGATCTCGACCATCTCCTTGATCGAAGCCTCCTCGGCGACGTCGGTGGTGACGGCGAGCGCCTCGCCGCCGGCCCGCATGATCTCCTCGGAAACGGCGGCGGCCTTGGCCTCGTTGATCTCGGCGATGACGGCGCGGGCGCCGGCGAGCGCGAAGGCCTTGGCGAAGACGCGGCCGATGCCTTGGCCGGCGCCGGTGATGATGACCACGCGCTCTTGCAGGCCGGGGAATACGACGTTGTGCAAGTCGCTCACGCCGCGCCCCGATCGGCCGGGATCGCCTCGAGCGCCGCGCGCGCATCCCACGGCGTCCACCACGGCTTGAGCCCGAGATCGCGCGCGATCACGGAGGCAGCGATGAAGCCGGCGCCGCCGGAGATGGCGCCGCCGGGATGTCCGGCGGAGCCGGCGTTGTAGAGGTTGGGAATCGGCGAGCGGTAGCCGAAGTGGTTGTACATCACCTGCTCGGCGTTGAAGGCGCCCATGAAGATGTCGCCGCCGCGCATGTTGATCATTTCCTGAACGTATTCGCGGCCGGTATAGATGTAACGGCCGAGGATGTTCTTGTCGGTCATGTTCGGGCAATAGCGCGCGAACACCTCGACGATCTTGTCGGCGAATTCTTCCTTGAAGTTCTCATAGCTTCGCGTCCCGATGTCGGGGTCGAGCGGCATCACGTGCCAGCAATAAGTCGTGTGCTTGCCGGGCGGCGCCTGCGTCGGATCGAGCACACTCAGGGCGCCGGAGCCGAACTGCACGATCCTCGGCACGCGTCCGGCCATCACGTCCTGATGCGCGGAGAACAGGTCCTGCATCGTCTCGGCGCCGATCGACCATTTCAGCGTGCGGTTGATGTTGGGGTCGGATTTCTCCGCGGCAAAGCGCGGGCTTTCGTTCAGCGCCAAATGCAGGCCGAACAGCGACCATTGGGTGTATTGGAAAGCGTCGAGCTTCTTGAGGAACGCCGCCGGCAGTTGCGCGCGCCCGATCAGCGTCTCGAAAGTCTGATGCACGTCGAGGGTGGATGCCACGAATTGGCGCGCGCGCACGGTGCGGCCGTCGGCCAATTCGATGCCGGTCGCCTTGCCGTTCTCGATGACGATGCGCGCGATGTCGACCTGCGGCTGGAACGTTCCGCCGGCGGCGATGAAAGTCTCCATCAGCCCGCGCGCCAGGTTGAACGAGCCGCCCTGGCACAGCTGATAGCCGCTTTCCAGGTCGAAGGCGCGGATCACCGAGCCCATCGGCGAGGTCTTCGACAGCGTGTCGGTGAGCCAGGTGCCGAACAGCGAAACCTTGAACAAAAACAAAAGCTGCACGTGCTCGTTCTCGAACAGCTCGCCGACCACGTCGAGCGGCTGGCGGTTCGCCATGGCGAGGAATTCGCGCCCAAGCGCGGTGCGCGCGAGCAGCGCCTCGCGCTCGTCCTTCGGCAGCGGCTCGGCGTAGCGCTCGGGCAGAAAGATGTCGCGCGTGATCTTCTCGGCCTTGCGATTCCAGTCGCGGAAGGTCTGCGCGTCCTTCTTGGAGAAGCGCGCGATGTTGGCGACCGACTCCTCGAGATCGCGTCCGAGCACCAGCGCCGAGCCATCGCGGTGCGCCTGGCCGAATTCGTAGCGCGGCGTGATGTAGGTGACGCGCTGGTCGAGCCCGAGGTCCTTGAACCAAGGCGTCTCGGTGATGTGGAAGTGATTGATCGAGTGCAGGTTGTGATAAAAGCCGGGCAGGGTGACTTCGCGCGTGCAAAGCCCGCCACCATAGGTCAGCCGCCGCTCGACCAGCAGAATGTCGAGGCCGGCTTTGGCAAGATAGCTCGCCAGGATCAGGCCGTGATGGCCGGCGCCGATCACAATGCCGTCGTAGGTTTTTTGCAGCGCTTTCGACAAAGGTTTCAGGTCTCCGAACTATATTTCGGGGCCGCTATGAGCGCCCCGGCCGCCTAGACTGCCGGGCGCCGGCAGTTCCGGTCAACGACTTGAACGCCATTTACGGGCGCGCGGCCATCGGCCGCGCCCAAGAATGACACGCGCGCGTGTGGACCTTTCCCCGCCCTTGCCGCTAGATTAGGCGATCCAACAGACCAAAGGGCCGCCAAGGGCCCTCCGGGGGAGGACACTATGCGTCAAGCTCTATTGGCCGCCGGCGCCGCACTGCTGCTCGCGGCCGGGCCGGCAGCGGCCCAGCAGAAATCCGTCAAGATCGGTTTCGTCTCGACCTTCAGCGGACCGACAGCCGTCATCGGCAACAACATGCGCGACTCTTTCGAGCTCGCGCTCGACCACTTAGGCCGCAAGATGGGCGGCTTGCCGGTCGAGGTGATCTACGAAGACGACGGGCTCAAGCCCGAAGTCGGCAAGCAGAAGACCGAGAAGCTGATCGAATCCGATCACGTCGACTTCATCGTCGGCTACATCTGGTCGAACGTTCTGCTCGCTTCGATCAAGCCGGCGGTCGACAGCAAGACTTTCCTGATCACCGCCAATGCCGGTCCGCACCAGATCGCCGGCGAATTGTGCTCGCCCTTCATCTTCTCGACCTCGTGGCAGAACGACCAGACGCCGGAGGCCATGGGGCTCTACATGAATCAGAAGGGCGTCAAGAGCGTCTTCCTGATTGGCCCGAACTACGCCGCCGGCAAGGACATGCTGGCCGGCGTCGCGGCGACCTTCAAGGGCAAGGTCGTCGGACAAGAGCTGACCACCTGGCCGGCGCAGCTCGACTTCTCGGCCGAGCTCGCCAAGGCCAAGGCCGCCAACCCGGATGCGATCTTCGTGTTCTATCCGGGCAAGGCCGGCGTGCAATTTCTTCAGCAGTACGCGCAGTCCGGCTTGAAGGGCAAAATCCCGCTCTACACCGCCTTCACCATCGACGAATTGTCGCTGCCGCTGCAGAAGGATCTGGCGCTCGGGGTGCCGGGCGCGCAACAGTGGGTCAACGACCTGCCGAACGAGGCCAACAAGAAGTTCGTCGCCGACTTCGAAAAGAAGTATCCCGGCAAGAAGCCGTCGTTCTACGGCGCGCAAAGCTATGACGCGGCGATGCTGATCGCCTCGGCGGTCGCCGCCACCAAGGGCAACCTATCCGACAAGGCGGCGGTGCAAAAGGCGCTGGAGAAGGCCGACTTCAAGTCGGTGCGCGGCGCTTTCAAGTTCGGCAACAACCACATCCCGATTCAGAACTTCTATCTGCAGGACGTGGTGAAAAAAGGCGACGACTACGTGCTCAAGACCGTCGCCACCATCGTCAAGGACAGCCAGGATAAGTTCCACGACAAATGCCCGATGAAGTGATCCGGCTCTAGGACGTGACGGCGGCGGCGCAGGCGCGCTGCCGCCGTTTGCTTGTGGGGGAGGGGATGCACCAAGAAGCCTGTCGTTCCGGGGCGCGGCCGCAGGCCGCGCGCCCGGAATCCATAATCCCTGCTTTGGAGCATGGCTTCCGGGTTCGCTCGCGACGCTCGCGCACCGGAATGACTGTACGGTTTTGAGGCATGACGCTGTTCATCGAGCAATGCCTGAACGGCCTGCAGTTCGGCCTGCTGCTCTTCCTGCTGGCGGCCGGGCTGACTCTGGTGTTCGGCATCATGGACCTGGTCAACCTGGCGCACGGCTCGCTGTACATGATCGGCGCCTATTTCGCCGCCACCTTCGCAGCCTGGACCGGCAGTTTCGTGCTCGGCGCGGTGCTCGCGCTCGCCGCCACGCTGCTGGTCGGCATGGTGGTGGAGATGATCGCCATGCGACGGCTTTACGGCCGCGACCATCTCGACCACGTGCTCGGCACTTTCGGGCTGATCTTGTTCTTCGATGAATCGGTGCGCCTGATCTGGGGGCCGGAAGGGCTGTCGCTGCCGCTGCCGTCCTGGCTCAACACTGCGGTCCAGATCCTGCCCGGCATTTATTATTCGTCGTATCGGCTCGCCATCATCGTGGTGACGCTGGCGGTCGCCGCCTTCCTCTACGTGCTGGTGATGAAGACCCGCATCGGCATGCTGATACGCGCCGGCGCCAGTAACCGCGAGATGGTCGGCGCGCTCGGCGTCAACATCAAGCTTCTGTATACGCTGGTGTTCGGGCTCGGCGCCGCGCTCGCCGGGCTGGCCGGATTGATGCAGGCGCCGATCCTGACCGTGCAGATCGGCATGGGCGAGAACATCCTGATCCTTGCCTTCGTCATCACCGTCATCGGCGGCATCGGCTCGATCCGCGGCGCGCTGGTCTCGGCGCTGCTGGTCGGCTTCATCGACACGCTCGGACGCGCCTTCTTCCCGGACCTGTTGCGCATGGTGCTGTCGCCGGCGGCGGCCTCGACCGCGGCGCCGGCGCTGTCGTCGATGCTGATCTACCTCTTGATGGCGATCGTGCTGGTGTTCAAGCCGGAAGGCCTGTTTTCGGCGGGCAACCGATGACGCGGGCCTCGGCCGTCCGCATCGCAATCACGGTGGCGCTATTCGCGGCGCTGGCGCTGCTGCCGCTATACGCCCATCTCACCGGCGACCGCTTTATGCTCACGCTGTTCACGCGCATCGTCATCCTGGCGATCGCCGCGGTCAGCCTCAATCTGATCCTCGGCTACGGCGGCATGATGAGCTTCGGCCACGCCGCCTATCTCGGCATCGGCGGCTACGCGGTCGGCATGCTGGCGCACGAGGGCGTCTACAGCGGCTTCGTGCAATGGCCGGTGGCGCTCGCCGCCAGCGCGCTGTTCGCGCTCATCATCGGCGCCTTGAGCCTGCGCACGCGCGGCGTCTATTTCATCATGATCACCTTGGCCTTCGCGCAAATGGCCTATTACATCGTCGCCGGCATCGCGCGCTACGGCGGCGACGACGGCCTCACCATCTACAAGCGCAGCGAGTTCGTGGCGCCGCTCGATCTGTCGAACAAGGTGCAGTTCTATTACCTCTGCCTCCTGCTCCTGTACGGCGCGACCTATCTGGTCTGGCGGCTGGTGAATTCGCGCTTCGGCATGGTGGTGCGCGGCGCGCGCTCCAACGACATGCGCATGCGCGCCATCGGCTTTCCGACCTACCGCTATCGGCTTGTTTGCTTCGTGATTGCCGGCACGCTGTGCGGGCTGGCGGGCGCGCTGCTCGCCAACCACAACGACTTCATCAGCCCGGCCACCATGTACTGGACGCGCTCGGGCGACCTCATCATCATGGTGGTGCTCGGCGGCATGGCCTCGCCGTTCGGGCCGGTGTTCGGCGCGGTCGCGCTGCTGGTGCTGGAGGAGTTTCTGTCCGGCATTACCGAATATTGGCAGATCATCCTCGGGCCGCTGCTGCTGCTGGTGGTGCTGTTCGCGCGCGGCGGCATCGACGGCTTGCTGCAGGCGATCGGCAAGGAGCGGAGCGCATGAGCGAGCCGCTGCTGCGAACCGAGAACCTGGCCAAGCGCTTCGGCGGCATCGTCGCCACCGACGACCTCAATCTGGGCGTGGCGCCGGGCGAATTGCACGCGGTGATCGGGCCGAACGGCGCCGGCAAGACCACGCTGATCGCGCAGCTGTCCGGCCAGTTGCGTCCGGACTCCGGCCGCATCCATTTTGCCGGCCACGACATCACCGCGCTGCCGATGCACAAGCGCAGCGCGCTCGGGCTGGCGCGCTCGTTCCAGATCACGTCGTTGTTTCTCGATCTTTCGGTGCTCGACAATGTGGCGCTGGCGGTGCAGGCGCACGCCGGTCATTCCTTTCGTTTTTGGCGCGATGCGCGCAACGAGACGGACTTGCGGGAGCCGGCGCGCGCCGCGCTTGCGCGCGTCGGCCTCGGCGCGCGCGAGGACCGTCCGGCCGCCGCCTTGAGCCATGGCGAACACCGGCAGCTCGAGCTGGCGATGGCGCTCGCCGGCAATCCGCGCATGCTGCTGCTGGACGAGCCGATGGCCGGATTGGGGCCGGAAGAATCCGCGCGCATGGTCGAATTGCTGCTGGCGCTCAAGAAGGAGCTGACCATCCTTCTGGTCGAGCACGACATGGAGGCGGTGTTCGCGCTCGCCGACCGCGTCACGGTGTTGGTCTATGGCCGCGGCATCGCATCGGGCGCGCCGGCCGCCATCCGCGCCAATAAGGACGTGCGTGACGCCTATCTCGGCGAGCAGGAGGCGACCGATGCCTGAGGCCATGCTCGAAGTCGACCGCGTCGAGACCGCCTATGGCCTGAGCCAGGTGCTGTTCGGCGTCTCGCTGGCGGTCGCGGCCGGCGAGATGGTGACGCTGATGGGGCGCAACGGCATGGGCAAGACCACGACCGTGCGCTCGATCATGGGGCTGACGCCGGCGCGCGCCGGCCGCATCCGTTTCGAGGGCCAAGAGATCGGCGGGCTCGCCGCCTACCGCGTGGCGCAGCGCGGCATCGGGCTGGTGCCGGAGGGGCGGCAGATTTTCCCGAATTTGTCGGTGCGCGAAAACCTGCTGGCGACCGCGGTCGCGCGCGAAAACGGCTGGACCCTGGCGCGGGTGTTCGAGCTGTTTCCGCGGCTGGCCGAACGCGCCGGCAGCATGGGCAACCAGCTCTCCGGCGGCGAGCAACAGATGCTGGCGATCGGCCGCGCGCTGATGACCAATCCGCGGCTGTTGATTCTCGACGAGGCGACCGAGGGCCTGGCGCCGCTGATCCGCGCCGAGATCTGGCGCTGCCTGGCGCGGCTGAAGCAGAGCGGATTGTCGATTTTGGTGATCGACAAGAACGTCGGCGCGCTGATGCGGGTCGCCGACCGGCATTTCCTGATCGAGCGCGGCCGCATCGTCTGGTCGGGCGCTTCCGCCGCGCTTGCCGCCGCGCCGGACGTGCAGCACCGGTATTTGGGCGTGTGATTCTTACTGTCGTCCCGGCCGAGCGCGCTTGCGCGAGGGCCGGGACCCATACTCCGCAGTCTATCGATAGGGCACGGCGTATGGGTCCCCGCCTTCGCGGGGACGACAACCCTATTCCGCCGGCTCGGCCATCGGGCGGCGGCGCATGAAGCTGAAGTGCGCGCCGCCGAGCCTGCGGTGCAGCCGGTCGAGCATCAAATAGATCACCGGCGTGGTGTAAAGCGTAAGCGCCTGCGACACCAGCAAGCCGCCGATGATGGTGATGCCGAGCGGCCGGCGCAGCTCCGAGCCCGGGCCGGTGGCGATGACCAGCGGCAGCGCCCCCAGCATCGAGGCGAGCGTGGTCATCAGGATCGGACGGAAGCGTTCCAGGCAGGCCTCGTGGATCGCCTGCTTGGGCGGCAGGCCGCGCCGGCGTTCGGCGTCGAGCGCGAAGTCGACCATCATGATGCCGTTCTTCTTGACGATGCCGATCAGCAGAATGATGCCGATGAAGGCGATCACGGTGAGCTCGGTGCCGGAAATCTCCAACGCCAGCAGCGCGCCGAGCCCGGCCGAGGGCAGCGTCGAGATGATGGTGAGCGGATGCGCCAGGCTCTCGTACAGGACGCCGAGCACGATATAGACCGCGATCAGCGCCGCCAGGATCAGCAGCGGCTGCGCGCCGATGCTCTGGCGGAAGGCGCGCACGTCGCCGGCAAAGTCGGCACGGATGACGTCGGGGATGTGCATTTCCGCCACCGCCTGCTGGATGGCGGCGGTCGCCTGCTCGAGCGGCACGCCAGGCGCCAGATTGTAGGTGATGGTCACCGAGGGAAACTGGCCCTGGTGGTTGACGACCAGCGGCGCGATGCCGCGCTCGACATGCGCGACCGCGGAGAGCGGAATCTGGCTGCCGCCGCGCCCGGGGACGAAGATCTGCGACAGGTCGTTGGGGTCGCGCGAATATTTGCGGTCGACCTCGAGGATCACGCGGTACTGGTTGCGCGCGCCGTAGATGGTGGAAATCTGCCGCTGCGAAAAGGCGTTGTTGAGCGCGCTGTCGATGTCGGTGATGCGCACGCCGAGGCGGGCCGCCGCGGTGCGGTCGATGGTGATGCCGACCTGCAGCCCGCCTTGCTCGCGGTCGGTGGTGACGTCGATCACGCCGGCGATCTGCTTTACCCGGTCCAGCACTTTGGGCACCCATTGCTGCAGCGTGTCGATGTCGGCGCTCCACAGCGTGAACTGGTATTGCGAATTGCTCTGCCGCCCGCCGACGCGCAAATCTTGCGCCGGCTGCATGAAGACGCGCAGGCCCGGGATGTTGGAGAGCTGCGTGCGCAGGCGCGCCACCACCCGCTGCGTGCTGATGCCGCCGCGCTGGTCGAGCGGCTTGAGGCTGATGAACATCCGCCCGCGATTGACCGAAGCGTTGAAGCCGGAGGCGCCGACCGAGGAGCCCAAGCCCGCCACCGCCGGATCGGCCAGCACCACGTCCATCGCCTTCATTTGCAGGGTCTTCATGGCGTCGAAGGAAATATCGGTCGAGGCCTCGGTGCCGCCGAAAATGAGCCCGGTGTCGTCCTGCGGGAAATAGCCTTTCGGCACCTTGATATAGAGCCCGACGGTGAGGGCGATGGTGGCGACGAAGACGATCAGCGTCATGGCGCGGTACTCGAGCACGTGGCTGAGCGTGCGGTCGTAGAAGCGGATCATCGGCCGCAGCACGCCTTCCACCAGCCGGTCGAGCCGGGTGGCGTCCGGGCTCGGCGGCTTGCGCACGAAATAGGCGCAGATCATCGGCGTCACCGACAGCGACACCATGGTCGAGACCACGATCGCGAACACCAGCGTGACCGAGAATTCGCGGAACAGGCGGCCGACGATGCCGCCCATGAACAACAGCGGGATGAAGGCGGCGGTCAGCGACACCGAGATCGACACGACGGTGAAGCCGATCTGCCGCGCGCCCATCAGCGTGGCGCGCACCGGCGAATAGCCGCGCTCGAGGTTGCGAAACACGTTCTCGATCATCACGATGGCGTCGTCGACCACGAAGCCGACCGAAACCGCGAGCGCCATCAGCGACAGATTGTCGACCGAGAACCCGGCCGCCCACATCGCCGCGAAGGTGCCGCAGAGCGCAAGCGGCACCGTGATGCCGGCCGCCGCCGTCGCCGCCAGCCGGCGCAGGAACAGCGCCACCACCAGCATCACCAGCACGATAATGACAGCGAGCGTGAGCTGCATGTCGCGCACGCTGGCCCGGATGGTCTGGGTGCGGTCGCTCAGCACCGAGATGTCGAGCCCGGCCGGGATCCATTGCTGCAGTTCGGGCAGCAGTTCGTAGATGCGGTCGACGGTCTCGATCACGTTGGCGTCGCCCTGCTTGGTGATGATCAGCAGCACCGAGGGCTGCTTGTTGTACCAGCCGGCCGACAGGCTGTTGCGCACGCTCGCCTGCACGCTGGCGATGTCGGTCAGGCGGATGACCGTGCCGTTGACCGTCTTGACCACCACCGGATTGTAATCGCCGGCCGCGCGCAATTGGTCGTTGATGCCGATGGTGGTGCCGCGCGTCGGTCCGTCGAAGGCGCCGAGCGGGCCGGCGGCGTTGGAATTGGCGATCGCCGTGCGCACGTCCTCGAGCGTGAGGCCCATATTGGCGAGCCGGCCGGGATCGACGCGCACGCGGATCGCCGGCTGCTCGGAGCCGGCGACGGTCACGTCGGCGACGCCCTGCACCTGCGCCAGGCGTTGCGAAATGATGCTGTCGGCGGCGTCGTAGATCGCGCTCGGCTGCAGCGTTTTGGAGGTAAGCGCCAGGATCAGGATCGGCGACGCGGACGGATTGTATTTGCGGAAGGTCGGCAGCGTCGGCATGTCGATGGGCAGGTCGCTGAGCGCGGCGTTGAGCGCGGCCTGCACGTCGCGGGCGGCGCCCTCGATGCTGCGCGTGAGGTCGAACTGCACGACGATGCGCGAATTGCCGAGCGAGGAGACCGAGGTGAGCTCGGTGACGCCGGCGATCTCGCCGAGCCGCCGCTCGAGCGGTGCTGCCACCGTCGCCGCCATCACCCCGGGGTCGGCGCCCGGGCGGTTGGCGGAAACGCTGATGGTGGGGAATTCGACGCTCGGCAGGCTGGCGACCGGCAGGAACTGGTAGCCGACGATGCCGATCAGGAAGAGGCCGAAGGCCAACAAGGTGGTCCCGATCGGCCGGCGGATGAACGGCCGCGAGAAGTTCATGTGGCGCTCCGCGCCGGCCGTGCCCGCGGCCGCGGCGGCGGCGCCGGAAACAGCCGCGCCCGCAGCCTCTCCATGTAGAGATAGATCACCGGCGTCGTGTAGAGCGTGAGCAATTGCGACAGCAGCAGGCCGCCGACGATGGTGACGCCGAGCGGGTTGCGCAGCTCCGAGCCGGTGCCCGATTCAAGCGCCAGCGGCAGCGCGCCGAACAAGGCGGCGAGCGTGGTCATCATGATCGGCCGGAAGCGCAAGAGCGCCGCCTGCACGATCGATTCCTCCGGACTCATGCCCTGGTGCCGCTCGGCTTCGAGCGCGAAATCGATCATCAAAATGGCGTTCTTCTTGACGATGCCCATCAGCAGCACGATGCCGATCAGCGCGATCACCGACAGGTCGTAGCCGAACAGCATGA
>Ga0207693_10005170_pt1 | contig 10919 bp, 7 predicted proteins | sample LARL81metaG_FD_184347 | JGI IMG/M metagenome (GOLD analysis project Ga0207693, IMG submission 184347) | Corn, switchgrass and miscanthus rhizosphere microbial communities from Kellogg Biological Station, Michigan, USA - LAR L8-1 metaG... | ecosystem: Host-associated > Plants > Roots >... | reverse complement strand
TATTGGCCATGTATTCCTCCCTGAAGCGCAGTCTAGCGAACTCGTGAAACTAGCGGATTGGGTTATCGGCGGTGCTTTAGTGCACGAGTAGGATCGATTTGGAGTTTTTCCCAGTCAGTGAGCCACATAAGCTCCAACTTCAGCGTAACAACCGACAATCATAAGCAAAAAGGAGCATCGGAGGCATCGCGTCGTGCAAGGCGGGAATCGTTCGGAGGTTCTAAAAATGCGGCGATGCGGGACTTTTCGATGTTCCGGACCTGCTGTGCTTGGCGATCTCATAATCCCTTGGCCCGGGGTTCGAATCCCTGCGGGCCCACCATGAACCCACCCTGAGGCAGGTCGAGGTGGGAGACGATCGCGTTGTTGATTTCTAGCAGGACCCGAGCGCGTTCGGCGGGTAAGCGTATGCCGGACGATTGGCCCCAACCCCAGTTGAGTGGTCCATCCCGCCCTCCCCAAGGTCATGAAAGTCTAACCCAACCGGGCAAAGACTCCAGCAGATGGGAACGCCGTGTAAACGAGGACGATAGTAGGTGGGGGCTGCGCGAGGCAGGGATTGTTCGCCGAATACGGCCCTTAGTTTTCGTAAGCGCGACTTGGTTGAGGACCATGGCCTTTGCGCCCTTGGACGTCAGCTCTAATTCTTCCCGCCAACCAAGTTTCGCTGGTCACCTGCTTTGGCACACGGTCAGGTGCACTTCACCGCTTTCTTTCTTCCCGATTCTCCTGGGAGAACGTCTTCGGCGAAAGCTTACCTACGTAACCACAGTTCAGTACTAAGGATCAGCCGCCGCGGCGAGAGTGACCAGACTCTCAGTCTAAGATCAATGATATCCAGTAACGCATTCTGATCTGAAGAACGGCTATCTGGCTATGCTACCAGCGCAAGGAGATCGCAGGGTCTCCCTGACGTTCACAAACCGAACCCGACCGCGCCTTCGTCGAACAACCCCCACAGCGAGCGGCTTTACTCTAGTGGAGCTCCTGGTTGCGGTCGCAATCATTCTGACCATTGCCGCGCTCGCGGTTCCCAACCTGCTCGCGGCGGTGAATCGGGCCAAAATCGCGAAAGCGATCGGCGACATTCATTCCATTGGCACCGACGTCCAGGCTTACGAACTAACCAAGGGAGTGTTCCCGAACACGTTGGCCGACATCGGCTACGACAAGTTCAACGATCCCTGGCACAATCCTTATCAATATCTGAACTTTGCCAACACGAAAGGGAAGGGCAAGATGCGGAAAGACCGCTTCCTTGTGCCGATCAATACGTTTTTTGATTTGTACAGCATGGGGGAGGATGGGAAAACCGTCACGCCTCTGACGGCTGCCGCCAGTCAAGATGACGTCATCCGCGCGAATGACGGCGATTTCATCGGCTTGGCATCGGACTATTAAAAATGATTGAGACGACAAAGATACGGCCCACGTTCCTCCGCAGCAAAGTCGCGCAGCGGATCGTCGTCCTCTTCGTATCCTGCGCGCTGTTGCCGGTGACGATCCTTGCGGCTGTCTCCTTCTACGAGGTGTCGTCGCAACTGCATGAAGATAGTCAAAGACAACTCATGCGCGCCGGCAAGAACCAAGCCATGACGATCTATGAGCGCCTCGAGTTGCTCGATTCGGACTTGCAACTTTTGACGGCGCAACTCGGCGAGCATCGCACGCCGTCCGCTAACAAGGTTCTGTACGAAAGGTTCGAGAGCGTCGCTGTTTTTGGACCGGATGGCGCCGCGCGGGTTCTCTGGGGCAAGTCTGCCGCTCCTCCCCTTCTCTCGCCCGAGGAGACTGAGCACCTGCGGTCCGGCGCGCCCCTGATTAAGGTTGCGGCCTGCGAGAGAGCCAGTGACGCATGCATAACGATGATGCGAATGACCGAGAGCGGGTTCACGGTGGTGGGAGCGCCGAACGACGAATTCTTGTGGGCATTGAAGAATGTTCCGACAGGGTTTGAGGTTTGCGTTCTCTCCTCCTCGCGCTCCCTCCTTATGTGTTCCGACGAGCGAATATCGTCGGAGATGTCGCAATTACCCGCTTTCGATCACGCTTCGGGATTTCGCGAATGGGGCACTGGCGATTCCCAGTACAACGCCGCGTTCTGGAAACTGCTGATCGGTCCTATGTTCGGAGAGGCACCCTGGACGGTCGTTATCAGCCAGCCGAAATCGGATGCCCTGGCTTCGTTGACCAGATTCAGTCGAAGTTTTCCGCTTGTGATCCTGCTTGCGTTGTGGGTGGTGCTATTCGTGAGCATGGTGCAGGTTCGCCGCACGCTCATTCCGCTCGAGCGGTTGCAGGAAGGTACGGATAAGATCGGCTCCGGCAGGTTCGAAAGCAGGGTGGAAGTCAACAGCGACGACGAGTTTGCCTTGCTGGCCACTTCTTTCAACACGATGGCAGCCCAGCTAGGGCGGCAATTCCACACACTCAGGACGATCAACGAGATCGATCAAGCCATCTTTGCGTCTTTTGACCGCGAGGCTATCGTCGATGGCGTACTGACGCGCATGCCGAATTTACTGCCCAGCGGTTGCTTTGGCGTCTGCGTTCTTGACGAGGCCCGTTCCTCGGGCTGGATTCGCTTCCGCGATGTAGCCACCGGAGAAAGCCATACAGAAACCACCGGGCTCGCGGGCAGCGACTTGTTGCAGTTGCAAGAGAGTCCGGAGATTCTCGTCGTTTCCGGAGAGCACCACCTGCCCGACTACCTTATGCCCCTGAAGCGCATCGGGATGCGATCGTTCATGATTCTTCCCATCCGTGTGGAGGGCTCGATTCGAGCCGCATTGATCTGTGCGCAGCGCACTGCCGACAGTCTTTCTTCCGAAGGTACCCTGGGAGCGCGGCAAGTGGCCGACCAGTTGGCCATCGCTCTGTCGCACGTTGGTTTGATCCAGGCTTTGGAACGTCTGCAACTGGGCACCCTCACCGCCCTGGCGCGGGCGATCGATGCCAAGTCGCAATGGACCGGCGGCCATTCCGAACGTGTTACGGAACTGGCGGTTCGCATCGGGAAATGCATGGGTTTGACCGCGAAGGATCTCCAGATCATGCAGATGGGTGGCTTGCTGCACGACATTGGGAAGATCGGCACACCGCCCGAGATTCTCGACAAACCGGCCAAGCTTACCGACCACGAAATGTCCATCATGCGGGAACACGTGAACACCGGTGTTCGCATTCTCGAACCCATTCCCGGTATTCGTGAAGCCCTTCCCATCGTGGCGCAGCATCACGAGTGGTTCAATGGAAAGGGTTACCCTCTGGGCCTCGCGGGCACCGAGATCAGTCTCCATGCCCGCATCTTCGCGGTGGCGGATTGCTATGACGCTCTCACTTCCGACCGGCCTTACCGCGAGGGTCTGCCAAAGGAGCAGACGATTGCTATCCTCCTCGAGAAGTCAGGAATCCAGTTTGATCCGCAGGTGATTGAGGCTTTCACGGCCGCCATTGCGGAGAAGGTCTCCCAACAAAACAGTGCTGCGGCCTCGGCAGGGGGAGCATGAACGAAACGCGGCAAAAGCGGCTGATCTGGCTCCGGATTCCTGGAGTTCTGCTGACACTATTGTTGTGCGTCGGCTGCAACTCCACGTCCTTGCTGAGTCTTCCTCGTGAAATGGAAGGCGTATGGACTACCGACGACCCGCGCTTCCAGGGACGGTTTATGGAACTTTCTCCCTCCTTTGTCATTATTGTGACCGGGCCCGACGATCCCGTAAGCGTTCAGTTTATCGATAAAGTGGAAACACAAGCACCCGGCGATCTTTCGTCTCTGACGGTTTACTCCACCGACTATTCCGAAGGTGTCCGCCACCAGATGCGTCTGCAGTTCAGCTCTGCCAATGGTGGCGAACTACGTTTCCAGAATCAGGGCCTGGTGTGGAGACGCGGGAGCAACACCACATACTAATTACCTGGGCTGGGACGCACTGCAGGACTCCATGACGGGTTCGACTGACGAACGCCTATCGTGCCTTGGAGCGCGCCGGCAAAGTGGTCTTCACGTTGGCCTTGATCGGAAGATTAGCCGGACGCATGGCTGCGCGTGCCGCTGTGGGCCGGGAGGTCGCAGGACGCGGTCGCGCCGAACTCGTGGGCGGCCTGACACCCGCTTCCTTTTCCGAGAGCGCCAGCAACTGGCGCATAATCTCCGCTTTTTCCCACTTTTCTGCCCGCTTGCGTCTGCGCCTACCCAGCGGCGTCAGCAGGAACAAAGCAGCCGTCGCCAATACTGCCAGGGCAATCATGACGGTGGGTGACATGCCAAACATGTTTCGGCTTCCTTGGACGAGTGGCGGAGTTGACGCTTCTGGGAAGCCATTTTCCAATGCGGGACAGCCTGCGCGACAGGTTACCAAGGTCGTTGACCTCGATCGTTACCCCTAACTCCCAGTGTCAACACACGGTGCCGGTTGCTCAGCTGTTTTTGCGTTGAAACGAACTGGCGTGACGCGTTTTCAGTATTGCGCCGCCTTTTGATCTGGATGGCAGTGCAGTAGGGAGACGCACTTAGGTCCGGTCAGATGGAAACCGCTGACAGGAATCGCCAGCAGCCCGGAGTCTTGTCGTCAGGTCGCTCTTCACATTGGTGAGTGACAAGCGCTTGCGGTCGTGCGCAGAAGTAGTAGGTTGCACTAAGGTTCATTTAAGTCGCATGGCACTACTTACTTAGCGCCTATTTAGCAAATTTTCCTTGACTGTCTTTTGTTACAAGCGCACTATCCCATGTTCCGTCTGGCGCGGTACTTAGATCGCGGGCGGATACGCGGGCGTGCGGAGGCCGGAGTTCCCGCCGCTCACAGCAAGTAGTGAGGTTGTCATGCGCCCCAGCCCTTCGTCCTTACCTCGTCTGGCAGTGTCTCTATGCTTCGCCTTCCTGTTCTTCTCTTCCATTAGTGTGCAGGCTCAGCGGGATGCCCCCGCGGCGCCGACTCCCCGTGTTACCCAGGCAGTCGATGACGCGAACCTGACGACGTTGCGCGGGAATACGCATCCGCTCGCCATCGCGAGATTTGATCGCGGCGCCGCACCGGCAAGCATGCCATTGGAACGGATGCTGCTCGTCCTCAAGCGCAGTCCTGAACAGGATGCGGCCCTGATCGCTTTACTCGATCAGCAGCAGGACAAGTCTTCTCCGAACTATCACAAGTGGCTGAAGCCCGAGGAATTCGGCCAGCGCTTTGGTCCTGCCGACGCCGACATACAAGCGGTCACCGCCTGGTTGCAAACGCACGGCTTTCAGATCGGCAAGGTCAGCAAAGGGCGAAGTGTCATCGAGTTCTCGGGCACAGCGGCCATGCTGCAGGAAGCTTTCCACACCGAGATGCACCGCTACCTGGTGAACGGCGATCCGCACTGGGCCAACGCCACCGATCCCCAGATTCCGAGTGCGCTGGCGCCTATAGTGGCTGGAGTCTGGACGCTGCACGACTTCTTCAAAAAGCCGACGCTGGTCCTGTCAAAGGAACATTTCCAGCTGAGTCCCGGCACCGTCTCTCCGCAGCCGCATGCAACCAACTCGAGTGGTCATCATTTTTTGACGCCAGGCGACTTTGCGGTGATTTATGACATCAATCCTGTCTATCAAGCCGGAATCAATGGGACGGGGAAGACTATCGCCGTGGTGGGGCGAAGCGACTTTAATCCTGGCGACATCTTGGATTTTCGCGCCGCCGTGGGGCTGAATCCGATAGCTCCTAACTTCGTTTGGGATGGCCCCGACCCAGGCAACTTGGGCGGAGGGGAGGAGGCAGAGGCCATCCTCGATGCAACCTGGTCGGGGTCTGTGGCTCCTGGAGCGAACGTGCAGTTCGTTGTCTCTTCCTCCACCGATACGACAGATGGAGTGGATCTGTCAGCCATCTACGTCGTGGACAACGATCTCGGCGATGTTATGACGGAGAGTTTCAGCATTTGCGAGCAACATGTCACCAATGCCGAACTAGCCGGTTTCAGTTCGCTCGCCCAGCAAGCTGCTGCCCAGGGGATTACATACATCGTCTCCACGGGCGATACGGGTTCTTCTGGCTGCGACAATCTCGGCGAGACTGTTGCGACCGGCCCAATAGCTGTCAATGCCTTAGCCTCCACACCCTTCACAGTGGCGGTCGGTGGCACCATCTTCAACGAGAATGGGAAGGACTCGACCTATTGGCGCACAAGCGGTCTGTTAAGCGCACTCAAATATATTCCCGAGAAAGTCTGGAACGAGAGCTGCCCCTCTTCAACCTGTGGACAGAATGCCAACATTGCCGCCGGAGGCGGCGGTCCCAGCACGGTTGTCCCCAAGCCAGCCTGGCAGACGGGAGCCAGCCTGCACGTGCCGAACGATGGCTTCCGAGACTTGCCAGACGTCTCCTTCTCCGCCGCAGGACACGATCCGTACCTCATTTGCTACGAAGGCTCCTGCTCGCAACAAGGCTTTCTGTTGGGAATCTCAGGGACCTCCGCGTCGGCCCCGTCATTTGCGGGCATCGTGGCGCTGCTGAATCAGAAAGTAGGCGAACGGGTTGGCTCGGCCAATTACCTGCTGTATAAACTCGCCGCAGGTCAATCGCAATACCCCGCGCTGTGCAACGGTTCGAGCACGACTTCGTCCCCAAACACTGCTTGCATCTTCAATGACGTTATCAGCGGAAACAACGCTGTGCCCGGTCCGAATCCGGCCACTCAGTACACGGCCGCGGCTGGATATGATCTGGCGACAGGCATCGGTTCCGTGAACGTCAGCAATCTGCTGAACGCCTGGGCAGCGGCGACGTTCAATAGCACCCAGACCACGCTCGACATCAATCCCAAGACGATTACTCACGGGACGAAAGTTACGGTTGACATCGGCGTGACCGCGACTTCCGGTATGCCTACCGGAACGGTCGCCCTCTTGGCTAACGCTGGCGCGCCTCCCAGCGGTGGACTGGGGGTCGATCAGTTCACGCTCAATGGCGGCCTTGCGACTTCGACCACACAATTGCTGCCCGGCGGCAACAGCACGATCACGGCTCATTACCCCGGGGATGCTACGTTCGCAGCCAGCGACTCACCCGCCGTGTCAGTCACGGTCAATCCGGAGGCTAGCAATACGACCGTGAACGCGATCACAGTCGATTCCGGCGGACACGCCATTCCGTTCACAAGTGGACCGTATGGAACATTCTTGTATTTGAGCGCCGACGTCGCGGGCAAGTCAGGATTTGGTACTCCGACCGGAATGGTTAGCTTCCTTGATAACAGCTCGTTCATCGTCAGCAGCTCGTTGAACAGCAAGGGAAATGGCAACACTCCCAATGGGATTTTTAGTCTGTCTCCCGGAGCGCACGCAGTTACTGCGACGTATACCGGGGATCTCAGCTTCAATCAGAGCACTTCACTGCCAGCCAACTTCACCATCACCAAGGGAGTTACCACAACGTCAATCCAGACGACCGGCACCAAGTTTGCTTCGGGGGCGCCCGTTCCTTTGACAGCAACAATTGATACGACCAGCAACGGCAACGCGCCATCTGGTTCCGTCGCCTTCTTCAGCGGGAGCACGCAGTTGCCGGGAACCGCGTTCGTGTCGTCTGGCGTGAACACTAGCACCGGCTTTGCGCAGGGTACCGCCACCATGCAGGTTGTTCTGCCTGACGGCATTGACAGCATTACGGCGCAATATCTAGCCGACACGAACTATAGTGCCTCGACGTCCTCCGCGGTGAGCGTCACAGTCGCTCCGGATTTCAACCTCGCCTTCACCGGAACCGCCGGATCAGTGATGAACATCGCGGCTCCAGGAAGTTCGGGCACACTGACGCTTACAGTGACGGGCGGCGCTGGTTACACCGGCACCGTGAATTTCACAAAGTGCACCGGCCTTCCCCTCTCATCGTCGTGCACCTTCAATCCCACCTCCGTGACTGGCAGCGGATCCACGACGCTTACCGTGACCACCACGGCGGCTCATGGTTCTCTGCAACGAGATTCGACCTATCTGTGGGGTGCGTTCACCGGACTCCCCATGGCCGGGCTATTCTGCTTGGGTGCATTTCGCCGTCGATTCGGGTGGACTGCAGTGTTGGCGCTGATCCTGTGTGTAGTCGTCCTCGCAAGTGTTGGTTGCGGAGGCGGCAGCAGCAGCGGTGGCGGAGGCGGTACTTTGGGGACTACGCCGGGTACGTACGTAGTTACCGCGACTGGTGCTGACGCCAACTTTACGCATCCGGTTACGTTCACGCTTAACGTTCGGTAGCGCGCCGTAATATGAGGTTTGCGTCACGCCAAACGATTCACACTCTCGTATTGTGAATCGGCAGCCGCACCCGAAAACACGTGTACCCCGGGCGCGAAACCACGCTGATGTTTCCGTGATGCTTGCGCACGATTCGGTACACGGTGTCGAGGCCCAGTCCCGTACCCTCGCCCATCGGCTTGGTGGTGAAGAACGGATCGAAGATCTTGGTTTGGATTTCGGCCGGGATCCCGGGGCCGTTGTCGACGAATTCCACCAGCACGTCTTCGCCTTCGCGCATGGTGCGGATTCGCAAGTCTCCCTTGCCTTTCATGGCGTCGGCTGCGTTGTCGATCAGGTTCGTCCAGACCTGGTTCAACTCACTGCCATACGAAAAGATGCGCGGCAGGTTTGGATCGTAGTTGCGAACGACATTCACCCCGTGCTTGAGCTTGTGATTGAGCATGATCAGCGTGCTCTCGATCCCCTTGGAGATGTCAACTTCCTGCCGCGGAGCTTCGTCCATGAAGGAGTATTCCTTGATGGCCTTCACCAGTTCTGAAATGCGGCACGAGCTGTGCTCAATGTCGGTAAGCAGGCGCGAGATCTCCAGCGTCGCCCCGAAACGCCGGATCGCCGGTTTCATCACGGCCGGCGTGAATTTTTGAGCGAGCCGCTCCAGATGCTCGATCTCGACCCCCGCTTCCGCCAGGACGGGCGCGACTTCCCAACCATCATCGACGCCATGTTCTTCGAGCCAGGTTTGAATCGCCGTCTGCTGATCGCTCAGCTCGAGCGGGTTTCGCGGCGGGGCCTTCGACTGCCACTCGCGCGCTTTGCTCTCGATCATGCGCAATGTAGCCCGGGCCTCAGGGGGAAGATTTTCCTGATCGATTTCGAAGCTGGCCTGTTCGCGCTTGTCGAAGATAGTGCGCAGCATGTTTGCGGCGCGGGCAGCAGCGGCCGCCGGATTGTTCAACTCGTGTGCGAGTCCCGCCGACAACTTTCCGAGGGAAGCGAGCTTCTCCCGCGCCTGGTCGAGTTTCGTGACCTCGCGCACGCGATCCGACAGAATGCCGACCAGGCGCGGCCCTAGTTCCGGGATGGTGTTCAGCATCTCAGGGAACAGTGCTTTCGCAATGCGCGCCACACGCAGGTGGGTCACCGCGCGAGCGGTGATGGTGTAGTGCGTCATGCGCGAGAAGGGCAGCATGCCGGTGACCATCCCGGCGCGCGCGGTGTACACCGGAGCATCCGGCCCGGCGCTTTCCCGGCGCCCGTCCGTCTCGCCTTCCAGGTAAATCACCATCGATTCGGCGGGTTCGTTTTCGCGAATCACGATTTCGCCGGCTTCCGCCGTTTCAACGTTCGAATGATCAGCCAGCCAGCCCAGCTTCTCGTCCGAGAGATCCGCGAAGATCGGGATGTTCCGAAGTTCTTTGACCAGTTCCGTATTCATTCTGGAGATCAGATTCTTCCTGAATTCCTTCGGGTTCAGAAATTACCGCTCAAGCCGGAAGGCTAGGCCGCCACGCGAGTCCGCGCCTTCCGCTGTGAGATAATTTCCTGTTGACCACGCAATCAAGGAACCGACATGGCGCACGAAGTTTTTTGCGTAAAGCTGAATAAGCAGTTGCCCGGCCTCGACGAGCCGCCCTTTGATACCGAACTCGGCCAGAAAATCTACGACAACGTGTCGCAGGAAGCCTGGCACCAGTGGACCGAGTTCTGCAAGATGGTGCTCAACGAGTATCGCCTGAACCCGGCGCGCCGCGAAGACCAGGAAGTCATTGTCCGCCATATGGAGCAGTTCTTCTTCGGCGAGGGAGCGGTGGCACCGAAGGAGTACGTCCCCCCGACGCACTAAATCCCCAAACCCTTGGCTGCAAGCACTCGTGACCGTTTCCGTTACGGAAGGGAATCGTATAGGGCGGCCACGGCTTCCGCCTTCCACACGGCACCCAGTTCCAGCGCCTGGTTTTCCTCGGAATAAACGCCCAGAAACCTGGTTGCGTTACCGGCGTGAGAAACACCCGCTTTGTTCTGGTACGACCCGAAGCGCCTCGCATAAACAGGTGATCCCGACATTCCCGAGCGAGCGGTTGCATCCACGAGAAACTTTGCTTTTCCCCCGTAGTTGATGTCGAGGTCGCTGGCGATCGTGCCCGATTTCCAGATCGGCAAGCCGCCTCCCTGTGTCTCGCCAAAAGGAAACCCGACCACATTTACGGGATCGCCGGGGGCCAGCTCAACATCGGTGTTTCTGAGCGACAAATCGAGCGGATAAAACTCCACCCCAGAAATATTCTTTAACGGCAGTGCAACCAGGTCGACAGACGCGCCTAAGGTGGGATGTTCCAGCCAACGGTGATGCTTGTTTTCGTCGTACAGCGTTTCTTCCACCCAGAACCAGTCGCCCAAATGCCCGGCAGTGTTGTGCAGTATTTTCAGCTTGTCAGCGCAGATCCAGCCCCCAACGTCATCTGTGTTGGTGTCTTCCGCGCAGCTCAGCACCACGTGCCGATTGGTCACGAGATAGTAATTCTGATTCTTTTGAAGCACGAAGCCAGTGGCGCGGCCGATCGAGACATCCCCATGAAAAACTGAAACTGCAAGGGAGGTAACCGAAAGGCGATCGATGGTCTGGCTGTTTTGCGCGGCGACGGAAACCGCCGTGCAGGCGCACAACAGCAGTTGGGCAGCGAACTTCCCC
>Ga0207693_10005169_pt1 | contig 10919 bp, 10 predicted proteins | sample LARL81metaG_FD_184347 | JGI IMG/M metagenome (GOLD analysis project Ga0207693, IMG submission 184347) | Corn, switchgrass and miscanthus rhizosphere microbial communities from Kellogg Biological Station, Michigan, USA - LAR L8-1 metaG... | ecosystem: Host-associated > Plants > Roots >... | reverse complement strand
ACGCGGTGCGTGATCGTCGCGCCGACCTGGGACTTGATGTCGTCGCCGATGATCGGCACGCCCGCCTTCTTGAAGCGGTCGCTCCAGTACTTCTCGCGCCCGATGAAGACCGGCATGCAGTTCACCATCGCGCAGCCGGCGTTGAGGATCTGCTCCGTGTACCACTTGGTCGCCTCCTCGGAGCCGACCGGCAGGTAGTTGACGACCACGTCGGTGCCGGTCTCCTTGAGGATCCCGGTCACGTCGGCGGTCGAGCCCTTCGCCTTCGTGACCTTCTCACCGAGGTACTTGCCGAGCCCGTCGTGCGTCATCCCGCGAGAGACGGTGATCCCGGTCTTGGGCACGTCCGAGAACTTGATCGTGTTGTTCGGGTAGGCCCAGATCGCCTCGCTGAGATCCTTGCCGACCTTGCCCTCGACGACATCGAAGGCGGCTGTGAACTCGATGTCATGGATGTGGTACCCACCGACGTCGACGTGCATCAGGCCGGGGACGAACTCGCCCGGCTTGGCGTCCTTGTAGTACTCGACGCCCTGCACGAACGAGCTCGCGCAGTTGCCGACGCCGATGATCGCCACGCGCACCTTTTCCTGTGGGCGCGCCTTACCGTTGGTCGAAGCCATTTGCTTCCTTTCGCAGAAGTTGCTTTCGAACGGACAGGATTCTCTGGAGCACCGTCAACCACGCGGCCGCTGCGAGCAGATAGATGAACCACTGGAGCGGGACCCCGAGTGGGGCGAGGATGAGGCCGCTCGAAATCACGACCACGCGCTCGGCGCGGCCGCCGATGCCGATGTCACCGCGGAGGCCGATCAACTCGGCCTTCGCACGCGCGTAAGAGACGAGGAACGAGCCGGCGACCGCCAGGACGCAGAACACGACACTGATGTCGTCGCCGGCGCGCGCGAAGACGAATGCGATCGCGGCGAGGACGAAGCCCTCGCTGACCCGGTCGGAGAGCGAGTCGAGGAACGAGCCGAAAGGGGTCGCCCGGTCGCTCTGCCGCGCGAGCGCGCCGTCGAGGACGTCGAGGATCGAGCCCGTGATGAAAAAGGCCGCGGCGAGCCAGTAGAAGAGGAGCTGATTGCGATCCTCGAAGGGAATCGTGATCGCGGCCGCTGTGCACAGCAGAACGCCTCCCGTCGTCAGTGCGTTCGGGCTCACGCGCGTGCGCGCGAGACCACCGACGTAGCGGGAGGCGAGGCGCCGGGTTCCGTCCGTATACCCCTGCTTGACGGAGCCGATCGCGGCGGTCCGGTTCACGTTCCGGACCGTAGCACCCGTCCCCCGGGGCGGCCTTCGCACAGTCGGCGGGCGGTCGATCCGCGCCGCTAAGCGGCGCTCGGCCTCAGCCGGAGGCGTCTCAGCGGTCGGCCGTAGATGACCCCGAGGGAGACGAGGGCCACGACGATGCCGGCGAGGACGTCGAGCCAGAAGTGGTTTCCGGTGGCCATGACCGAGAACCAGACCCACAGCGGCCAGATCGCCCAGACGGCCTTGGCGAACCAGTTGCGGCAGACGGCGAAGAGGACGATTCCGACGATCAACGCGTCGGCCGCGTGGAGGCTCGGCATCGCCGCGTAGGGATTGGCGAAGAAGTTGACCAGCCCGCTGCCGTGGTTGAGGCTTGCAAACTGCGAGAGCGTGTCGTCAAAGCCGAAGTCGGGGAACATCCGCGGCGGCGCGGTCGGCAGCACCACGTAGCCGATCAGGCCGATCACATTCGCGAGCAGGATCGCGTTCCTGAACCGGATGAACGCCTCGTGACGGCGGACATAGACCCAGAGCAGCGCAAGTGCGACCACCGTGAACTCGGAGTTCCAGTACGTCCAGGAGGCGAGGCTCATCAGGAACTGGGAGGAGTCGACGAAGCGCTGGAAGGAAAGCTCGATCAGCCCGTGGATGTGCCGCTCGAACCCGATCACCTTCAGGCCGTTGTCGAAAGCCTTCGGCGGGTTCCGGTCGGCGATCCCGCGCGCGGCCTGGTAGGCGAACAGAAACCCGAACCAGATGGCGAGCTGTTTGGCCAAGTCCCCCCACCCGCGCGGAAGCACTCGGCGTCCTGCGGCCACGAGCGTCGTCATGAGAACTTGTCGATTCTAAACGGCTGACCGGCCCTCGCAAATTCCCTCGGTGAGCCGCGGATCTGTCGCGCTCTTTTAGCCGCCGATCTGGCTCATGGATCTCGACGCACGGACGAACCCGGGGTCGTTGATCTTGTGCTTGAGCTCCTTGTGGGCGATCGCGAAGCGGATCAGCTGCTCGAGCCGCTCGTCGGAAGACCCGTCTCGAAGCGGCGTCTTCAGATCCCATTCGCGGCGTGAGAAGAGGCAGGTTCGTAGCTGCCCGTCGGCGGTGAGCCTGATCCGGTCACAGGTCGAGCAGAATGGCTCTGAGACCGGGTTGACGAAGCCGATCTCGCCGGCGCCGTCCACGAACCGGAAGCGCCGCGCGGTCGAGGACGGCTTTGCCGGCACCTCCTCGAGCGGCCAGTGCTCCTCGATCAGGGCCCGGATCTCGCCGCCCGTCAAGACGTCGTCGCCCCGCCAGGCCTGGTCTGCGTCGAGCGGCATGAACTCGATGAAGCGGACGACGTAGGGCTTGCGCCGGGCGAGCTCGGCAAGCGCGGGCACCTCTTCCTCGGTGAACCCCTTGATCGCGACGCAGTTGACCTTGATCGGTCGCAGCTGTGGGTACCGCTCGGCCTCCTCGAGGCCCGCGAGCACGCGATCGAGTGCGTCCCGGCGGGTTATCTCGGCGAAACGAATGTGCGAGAGCGAGTCGAGCGAGACGTTCAGGCGCCTGAGGCCGGCCTCGACCAGCGGCGCCGCGAAGCGGTCGAGCAGGACGCCGTTCGTCGTCAGCGAGAGGTCGCGGACACCTGGCGTCTGCGCAAGCATGCCGACGAGGGTCGGCAGGTCACGCCGGACGAGCGGCTCGCCTCCGGTAAGTCGCACCTCGTCGACGCCCATGCGAGCGAGCACGCGCACGAGCCGCGCGATCTCCTCGAAGGTCAGCAGCTCGTCTCGCTCGAGCCACTCCAGCCCCTCCGCCGGCATGCAGTAGCGGCAGCGGAAGTTGCACTTGTCCGTCACCGAGACGCGGAGCGACTTGATCTCGCGTCCCCAGGAATCGCGGAGCGGCTGCATGGCAAAGAGATTAGCCCAGGTCTGGCTCGCCCCTGGGCGTGTTGACCGCCGCGGTCCGAGCTCCCGCTCAGGGTCCAACTATCCGCCAAGCCATGCCTCCGGTCCGGCTTCCGTTCCAGGGCCAGTCGGCGGGCTGCCCGCAGAGCCCTGCTCGTACCGGGTTGGCGAGCACGTAAGCGCACGTGTCGTGGAGCTCGTCGTCGTCCTCGATCAGACCTGACCAGAAGCGGTCTCCGAAGAGGTGGCCTTTGCGCCGGTAGCGTCGGTTGAAGGTCTGCGCGTAGACACCGTTCAGGCGGTGGCAACCGGCGGAGAGCTCGTCGCGGAGCGCTTCGACGACGAGGTGGTAGTGGTTCGTCATCAGGCAGAAGACATGTACGAGCCAGTCGTGGCGTTGCACGACATCGGCAAAGAGGCGCAGGAAGAAGCGGCGGTCGGCGTCGTTGCGAAAGATCGCCGTCCCGTCGACGCCGCGCGTGGCGACGTGGTAGGTGCCGTCGGGAAAGACGCACCGGGGCAGGCGGCCGTTCATTGCCGCACGGTACGCGCGGCGAAGCCGCGTCCTCGGCCGAAACCGCCGTGCCTGAGGCCGAAACGTCACAGTCTTGTTGCAGTTGCCATGTCGGTTTGCGGCAGTTCGGATGGACAGTCCACTACGAACCGCCACCGACGCCGATCGCGAGTCGCGGCGCAGCGAGTCAGAGCAGCCAGCGGCCGCTCTCCTGCACGACCTCGCCGTCGCAGAGAAGCTGCCCGCCCGGACGGAGGTCTTTGACCATGTCCCAGTGGACGACGCTGTCGTTCTTGCTGCCGAGCTGGGGGAAGCCGGCGCCGATCGCGAGATGGACGGTGCCGTCGATCTTCTCGTCGAAGAGCGTGTTCCTCATGTACCGCTGGATCCCGGGGTTGCAGCCGATCCCCAGCTCGCCGAGGACGCGCGCGCCCTCGTCGCGGTCGAGCGTCTCGAACAGGACGTCTTCTCCGCGGGTGGCCGAGGCCTCGACGACGCGACCGCCGCGGTAGACCATCCGCACGCCCTCGATCTCGTCCGGCTCCTGGAACGCCGGGAACTCCGAGAAGTCGATGACGCCCTCCGTCGCGTCCTCGACCGGGCAGTAGTAGACCTCGCCGCCGGGCATGTTCGCATGGCCGGCGTCGACCTCACCCTCGCGGCCCACGAGGCTGAGCGTCAGATCCGTCCCCGCGCCGACGATCCTGACCTCCGAGGCGCGATCGAATCGCTCCTTGATCTTCGCCATCCGCGCGGCCTCGGCGTCCCAGTCGAGCAGACACGCTCCATAGAGGAAATCCTCGAACTCCTTCAGCGACATCCGCGAGTCCTGTGCGAGCGCGGGCGTCGGGAAGCGGCAGGCGACCCAGGGAATCTCGTCGGAAAGCCTGCGCGTGCGCATGGCATGCCGGCCTCTCGCGAGTAGCACCCGGCGCTCGGCCGAGAGCTCGAGGCCCGAGGCTGTGTTCTCGGGCGCGCCGATGTTCATCCACGCGTTCATCGTCTCCCAGGCGTGCCGGTCGGCCGGGGCGACCTCCGCGAGCGCTTCCTCTGGAGCCTCGAGCGCCCAGATCGTCTCGAAGGGGACGTCCTCCATTCCGGCTCCCCCGAGCCGCACGAGCGGGTAGGCGCCCCGGCGCGCGATCAGGCGAACGACCTCTTCCACGAGCGGCCGCGCGAGCGGTGACGAGTTGATCCAGACCTGCCAGCCCGGCTGGACGTCGAGCGAGCGCTCGACCAGCAGCTTCGCGTAGGCCTCGATGCGCGGATCCACCGCTGCCATCCTACGTTTGCTTGCGGGCGCAAGCATTGATACAATCACACTTAGATTTTCTCAGCCAGTACAGCAAGCTAGACAAGGAGAAGCCAAGCATGGCGAAGACAATCGGTATCGACCTCGGCACGACCAACTCAGCGATGGCCGTGATCGAGGGCGGCGAGCCGACCGTTATTCCGAACGCAGAGGGCGGGCGCACGACCCCGTCCGTCGTCGCGTTCACGAACGACGGCCAGCGGCTCGTCGGCGCGCCCGCGAAGCGTCAGCAGGTGACAAACCCGCAGAACACGATCTTTTCGATCAAGCGCTTCATGGGCCGCAAGTTCGGCGAGGTCTCGGAGGAGATGAAGATCGTCCCGTACGAGGTCGTCGAAGGGACGAACGGGGACGTGCGCGTCAAGGCCTCCGGCAAGGAATACGCGCCGCCGGAGATCAGCGCGATGATCCTCCAGAAGCTGAAGGCGGACGCCGAGGCCTATCTCGGCGAGTCGGTCAACGACGCCGTGATCACGGTTCCCGCCTACTTCAACAACGCCCAGCGGGAGGCGACCAAGGACGCCGGCAAGATCGCCGGCCTCAACGTTCTCCGCATCATCAACGAGCCGACCGCGGCCTCGCTCGCGTACGGGCTCGACAAGGAGGGCGACGATCAGACGATTCTCGTGTTCGACCTCGGCGGCGGGACGTTCGACGTCTCGGTGCTCGAGCTCGGCGAGGGCGTCTTCGAGGTCAAGTCGACGAACGGGGACAACCACCTCGGCGGTGACAACTTCGACAAGGCGATCGTCGACTGGATGGTTGCCGAGTTCAAGCGCGAGCAGGGCATCGACCTCTCGCAGGACAAGATGGCTCTTCAGCGTCTCTACGAGGCGGCCGAGAAGGCGAAGATCGAGCTGTCGTCCACGATGGCGACGCAGATCAACCTGCCCTTCATCACCGCGACGCAGGAGGGGCCGAAGCATCTCGACCTCCAGCTCACGCGCGCGAAGCTCAACGAGCTGACCGCCGACCTGCTCGACCGCACCGTCGGTCCGACCAAGCAGGCCCTGGCGGACGCGGGCATCGAGGCGTCGGGGATCGACCACGTCGTCCTCGTCGGCGGCATGACCCGCATGCCTGCGGTCGTCGACAAAGTCCGCGACCTGATCGGCAAGGACCCGCACAAGGGCGTCAACCCGGACGAGGTCGTCGCGGTCGGGGCAGCGATCCAGGCCGGCGTGCTGCGCGGCGAGGTCAAGGACGTGCTCCTGCTCGACGTGACGCCGCTGTCGCTCGGGATCGAGACCAAGGGCGGTGTGTTCACGCCTCTGATCGAGCGCAACACGACCATCCCGACGAAGAAGTCCGAGACGTTCACCACCGCCGAGGACAATCAGCCCTCGGTTGAGGTGCACGTCCTCCAGGGCGAGTCGGAGATGGCGCTCTACAACAAGACGCTCGGCAAGTTCCAGCTCGTCGGCATCCCGCCGGCGATGCGCGGAATGCCGCAGATCGAGGTCACCTTCGACATCGACGCGGACGGAATCATCCACGTGTCGGCGAAGGACCTCGGCACGGGCAACGAGCAGAAGATCAAGATCGAGGGCGGCTCTGGGCTGAAGCAGGAGGAGGTCGAGCGGATGATCCGCGACGCCGAGTCCCACTCGGACGAGGCGCACCGGCTGCGCGAGCTCGCAGACGCGCGAAACGCAGCGGAGAGCCTCGCCTACCAGACCGAGCGCACGCTCAAGGAGCACCGCGACAAGCTCGATGAGGCCGATGCCTCGACGATCGAGGGTCGCGTGATGGAGCTCAAGGGCGTACTCGAGAGCTCGGACGTCAACGAGCTTCGACAGAAGACGGAGGCGCTGCAGGAGTCCGCGCAGAAGCTCGCCGAGGCGGTTTACGCCCAGGCGACTGCTCAGCAGGCTTCGACCGGAGGCAACGGAACCGACGGTGACGCGGCCGCCGATGACGAGGTGATCGAGGACGCCGAGATCGTCGACGAGGAGGCGAAGACCTCCTGATGACGGATCCGGCCAAGGAACAGTTCGACGAGGCGGTGGAGGAGCGGGTCCAGCAGGACCCGCTCGCCGCTGCCGAGGCCAAGGCGCAGGAGCACCTCGATGACCTGAAGCGCCTCGCGGCCGAGTTCGAGAACTACAAGAAGCGAACCGCGCGTGAGCAGGCGAGCCTGTCCACGCGGGCGACCGAGCGGCTCGTCAAGGAACTGCTGCCGATCGTGGACGACCTCGAGCGGGCGCTCGAAGCCGCGGAGGAGCACGAGGAGGCGAAGCTCGAGGAGGGTGTGCGGCTGGTGCACCGCCAGCTGGCTGCGGCGCTCGAACGCGAGGGCCTCGCCGAGATCGAGACGAGCGGCAAGTTCGACCCACATGTGCACGAGGCGCTGCTCTCACAGCCTTCCGACGCCGACGAGGGCAACGTGATCGAGGTACTGCAGAAGGGCTACCGGCTCGGCGACCGCGTCCTGCGGCCGGCACGAGTTGTGGTGTCCGCTCCCAAGGAAGCGAATGGCGACACAGACTAAGAACCCATACGAGATCCTCGGCGTCTCGAAGACCGCCTCGGCCGACGAGATCAAGAAGGCCTACCGCAAGCTCGCGCGCGAGTACCACCCGGACCGCAATCCCGGTGACGCCTCGGCCGAGGAGCGGTTCAAGGAGGTCCAGGGCGCGTACGACCTGCTCTCGGACCCCGAGAAGCGCAAGCAGTACGACAGCTTCGGCTCGGCAAACGGTCGCGGCGGCTTCCAGGGCGGCAACGTCAACTTCGGCGACTTCAACGTCGACGACTTCGGCGATCTGGGCGACTTCTTCGGCGGACTCTTCGGCGGGCGCGGCGGCCGGGCCGGCGCGGGTAGGGCCTCCCGTGCGCAACGCGGGAACGACGTCGAAGTGCAGGTCAACCTCTCGTTCGAGGACTCGCTCAAGGGCGTCGAGACGAAGATTCCCGTCACGCTGGAGACGGCGTGCTCCGAGTGCCACGGCTCGGGCGCGAAGCCTGGCACGGCGCCGAAGATCTGCCCCGAGTGTCACGGCCGCGGCGTGGTCGCGGAGAGCCAGGGTTTCTTCGCTCTCTCGCAGCCCTGCCCGCGCTGCCATGGCAACGGGACCGTGATCGAGGACCCGTGCCCGCGCTGCGGCGGCTCCGGGCGCGAGCGCCGGACGAAGCGCTACACGGTCAAGATTCCGGCGGGCGTCAAGGACGGCACCCGCATCCGTCTGAAGGGCAAGGGGGAGGCCGGCTTCTCGGGCGGCGAAGCGGGCGACCTGTTCGTCGTCACGCGGGTACAACCATCGAAGCTCTACGAGCGCCGCGGCGACGACCTGGTCGTCGAAGTTCCGGTCACCTTCACGGAAGCCGCGCTCGGCGCGACCGTCGAGGTCCCCACCCCGGATGGGACGGTCTCGGTCAAGGTCAAGCCCGGCACCCAGGACGGGACGCTGCTGCGCGTCAAGGGTAAGGGTGCGCCGAAGCTGAAGGGCTCCGGCCGCGGCGACCTGCTCGCTCGAATCAAGGTCGAGGTCCCGAAGAAACTGAAGAAGCGCGAGCGCGAACTGCTCGAGGAGCTGCAGAAGCAGCCCCACGACGATCCGCGTGAGGCGCTGTTCTCGTGAGGCGGGCAGTGACGCATTTGCTGGTCTGGTCACTCTCACCACTCGGCACGCTGCTCAACGCCGGGTTGCTCTACGTCACTCTCGTCGCCGTGGGCGCAAGGTGGGACCACCCGCTTCTGTGGTTGAGCGTCGTGATCTTCGTCGCCGCCTGCGCGTACTTCGACGTGCGCGCCTACGTCGCTCGCAAGCGGCTCGGGCTAAGCGCCTACGAGGCCGGTGAGGCCGTCATGGAACGCGTGTGGGGCCCTGCGGCCGCCGAGCAGGAAGAGGAGGGTGAGAGCTGATGGACGACCGTCCGCGCTACATGATCTCGATCGCGGCGGAGCTCGTCGGCATGCACCCCCAGACGCTGCGCATCTACGAGAACAAAGGTCTCGTCAGCCCGAAGCGGACTCGCGGGAACACCCGCCTTTACTCCGAGGCCGACCTCGAGCGGCTGCGGTTGATCCAGCGGCTGACCACGGAGCTTGGGCTCAACCTGGCGGGCGTCGAAGTCGTGCTGAGGCTCGAAGACGAGCTGCGTAAGGCCCACGAGCGGCTCGAGCGGCTCGAACGTCAGAGGCGCGAAGAGCTACAGGACGTCCACAGGCAATACCGGCGTGACCTCGTGCTCTACCAGGCGCCGCGCCCGGTTCCCACCCGACAGAACTAAGGAGCACATTGGACTTCAACAAGCTGACTTTGAAATCGCAGGAGGCCGTCGCGGCCGCGCAGGAGCTTGCGCGCCGGATGGGCAACCCTGAGCTCTACCCCGAGCACCTCGTGCTGGCGCTGCTCGACCAGGAGCTGCCGCGCGAGCTCGTCCCGGATCCAGACTCCCTGCGGGCGGAAGCCGAGGCGGCACTGCGGGCCAAGCCCTCGACGCAGGGCGCAGCGCAGCAACCGCAAGTTGGTGCCGCTTTCTCTCGCGTGCTCGACCGGGCGTTCGAGGAGGCGCGGAAGCTCGAGGACGACTACGTCTCGACCGAGCACCTGCTGCTTGCGCTCGACGTTGTCCCGCGCGAGCAGCTGGAAGCGAAGATCAAGGCCGTCCGAGGCGGCCAGCGCGTCACCTCGCAGGATCCCGAGGGCACCTACCAGGCGCTCGAGAAGTTTGGCCGCGACCTGACGGAGCTTGCCGAGCAGGGCAAGCTCGACCCGGTCATCGGCCGTGACGAGGAGATCCGGCGGGTGATCCAGGTCCTTTCGCGCCGGACGAAGAACAACCCGGTCCTGATCGGCGATCCAGGCGTCGGCAAGACGGCCATCGTCGAAGGACTCGCCCAGCGGATCGTCGCCGGTGACGTGCCCGAGGGCCTGAAGGGCAAGCGCGTTTGGGCGCTCGACATCGGGGCGATGCTTGCCGGCTCGAAATACCGGGGCGAGTTCGAGGAGCGCCTGAAGGCCGTGCTGACCGAGATCAAGAACGCCGAGGGCGAGCTGATCCTCTTCATCGACGAGCTCCATACGATCGTCGGCGCGGGCGCCGCCGAGGGCGCCGTCGACGCCGCGAACATGCTCAAGCCGATGCTCGCCCGGGGCGAGCTGCGCGCGGTCGGCGCGACGACGCTCGACGAGTACCGCAAGCACATCGAGAAGGACGCCGCGCTCGAGCGTCGCTTCCAGCCGGTCTTCGTCGGTGAGCCGTCGGTCGCCGACACGATCGCGATCCTGCGCGGCCTGAAGGAGCGTTACGAGGCGCACCATGGCGTTCGGATTCGCGACGCGGCGCTCGTAGCCGCCGCGGTTCTGTCCGACCGCTACATCTCCGACCGACAGCTGCCCGACAAGGCAATCGACCTCGTCGACGAGGCGGCGTCCCGGCTGAGGATGGAGATCGACTCCTCGCCACTCGAACTCGACGAGGCCGACCGCCGCGTTCGCCAGCTCGAGATCGAGCTGGCCGCGATGGGCAAGGAGTCGAAGGAGACGCGCGAGCCGGTCGAGCGGGAGCTCGCCGAGGCCCAGGAGCGCCGCGACGGACTCGCCGCGCGCTGGTCGAAGGAAAAGGAGGCGCTGGAGCGCGTCAAGCAGGTCATGGCGCGGATCGACGAGCTCAAGTCCGAAGCCGAGCGCGCCGAGCGCGCAGGGGATCTCCAGAGGGTCGCCGAGATTCGATACGGCGAGCTGCCTGAGCTCGAACACGAGCTGGCCGAGCGCGACGGCTCGATCTCCGAGGCCGAGCCGATGGTGAAGGAGGAGGTCGACGAGGACGACGTTGCCGAGGTCGTCGCGCGCTGGACTGGGATTCCGGTCTCACGGCTGCTCGAGGGCGAGACCGAGAAGCTGATCCACATGGAGGAGCGGCTGCACGAGCGCGTTGTCGGCCAGGACGAAGCGGTCGAGGCGATCGCCAACGCACTGCGTCGCGCCCGCACCGGCCTGCA
>Ga0207693_10005167_pt1 | contig 10921 bp, 6 predicted proteins | sample LARL81metaG_FD_184347 | JGI IMG/M metagenome (GOLD analysis project Ga0207693, IMG submission 184347) | Corn, switchgrass and miscanthus rhizosphere microbial communities from Kellogg Biological Station, Michigan, USA - LAR L8-1 metaG... | ecosystem: Host-associated > Plants > Roots >... | reverse complement strand
GAGGTCGGCGTCGTCAACCGCATGAATTTCGATCGCTGGAATGTTCTCGAAGGTGTCACCTTCAACCGCGGCGACCAGGCCTATCGCGACTGGGCGGAGCGGCGGGAAGGCCTCTACACCAGCAATGGCGCGGTACTGGCGGCGATCCTCAAATCGCGACCCGAGCCGGCGCCGCCGGATCTCTTCTGCTTTGCCCTAGTCGGCCTGTTCGGCGGGTATTTCCCCGGCTATTCCTCGCTCGCCGTCACCAAACCCAATTATCTGACCTGGGCGATCCTGAAGGCGCATACCGAAAACCGCGCCGGTGAAGTCGCGCTGCGCAGTGCAGACCCGCGCGACACGCCGCTGATCAATTTCCGCTATTTCGAGGAGGGAAGCGACACGGCGGGCAAAGACCTCGACTCGGTCGTCGCCGGCATACGCTTTGTGCGAAAGCTCACGGCAGGGCTCAAAGCGGAGGGTACAATCGCCGAAGAGGAACAGCCGGGCGAGGCGCGGCAGAGCGACGAGGAACTGAGGGATTATGTGCGCACAACGGCCTGGGGCCACCACGCGTCTTGCACCTGCCCGATTGGGCCGCGCGACGACGGCGGGGTGCTCGACGGCAACTTCCGGGTGCACGGCACCGAAGGTTTGCGCGTTGTCGACGCCTCGGTGTTCCCGCGCATTCCGGGGTTTTTCATTGTCAGCGCCGTTTACATGATCGCCGAAAAGGCAGCCGATGTGATCCTTGCCTCGTGACACGGCTGTTCAATGATGCACATTGGAATCGCTCGACGAATGGATTGAGATTCCTCGACGTCAAGGCCTCCTGCGTGTTCAGCGCACGATCAAAGGCTTCGGCCCTCGCGCCACTCGTCCCAGGCGGTCCTCGACCCCTGGCGCAGCAGGGACACAAGGTCGGTTTCTGTCATCACGTGTCTGCCGTAGACGAGCTCTAGAAGGTGATAGATGATCGCAGACCGAGGACCAAGGCGTTGGGGATCGGACGCGTCGTGGCTGCCGGCGACGGCGCTGCAACGTGACCACTGGGATGGAATACCAGCTGCAGATCCGGCTGCAGGACCCACCATGGCGCAATACGTGCCTGGTAGGTGATTTCGAGCACAGCTTCGTAATCGCGTGTCGTCCCGGCGACGCCGGTGAACAGAATCTCGTCCCGGTCCAAGCGGCGGGCGGCGTCGCCTATCCGCCCATAGCTTGCAGCGACGCCGAATACGTCGAGTTCGCGGTCCGGGAAAAGACCCTTGTAGGTCAGGCCGGCATCCACCTCGAGGCTGATGAGATTGCGATTGGGTGGCGCGTTGCCGACGCGAAGAAAGGCGGCGAGACCCTGCGTTGCCGTATCGGGACGCCGCCACAACATCTTGTCCAGCACCAGGTAAAGGCCGACATTGCCGCGATGGCTGGCCGCAATGCCATTGCTGGTCGGGTCCGCCAATGAGCGCCCCAAGGTGTCGCTCCGCAAATCGGAAAAATCAGCCGTATGGTACCAGCCCCCGAGTTTGACGTCACTCAGCTGAAGAGAAGAAATCGGCTCCGCATCGAACGCATAGGCCATTTCGGCAATCACCAGCGAGCCGCCCTCGCCGATCAGGAAGTTCGTGCCGCTTGAGTTGCGAATTTGCGGATCCCCCGGTCCAGAGGGCGCCGGATTTCCGTTGAAAGCCGCGGCGGAAAACGTCAGGCCGGTCGTCGGTGCGGCCCTTACTCGCACGCCTGGTACCGCGAACGGATAACAAGGTCCGCCGCTCGGCAAGTCGGTCGACAGGATATCCGGACAGCCAAACGTCGAGCTAACAAAAATTGCCGAGTATTGGCTGATGTAAAATTCGTCGTCGAGGGCGATCTGGCCAAGGCGGAATGAGACCCTACCGTCGAGCAACTGTTGTTGCAACCACAAATCATGAAGGCGGGTCGATGGTAGAGCCTCTATGGTGCTGACGGCCAGCAGATTGCCAATCGCGTTCCTCGACAAACCGCGTCCGCTGATCTGGTACGCGTCAGTGTAAAAACTCGCACCCCGCCAATTCGCGATTTTTTCGAGGTCGAGATTGAGCGATACCGTGAGCAGACCCTGGTAAATCGTCAGTTGCCTTATGCCACCGGTAGGATTGGACAGGGTCTCTGCGATATCGTTGGCCCCTAGTTCGACACCGGCGTCTTGCAATTGCTTGCGTACCCCGCCCCAATCGCCGGTAAGCGTCTCCTGCTCGAAAAGACTGTCGGGTGCCGCAACAAGTGGGGCGGCGGGTCCTAGTATGAGGGCGCCGACGATTGCCAGCGCAGTGAAGCTGGCGCGCACGAAGAATCAGTGCTCGCTACCTCGAAACCCTGCTCTGGGTATAGAATGCAAGCCGGTTTCCATAGCAAATACACTCGGCCTATCGCGGTCCTTGAGCCGGCCGCAACCCGCTGTCGGTGGCGTGAAAGGCACCCTGGGGTCCCAGAAGATTTTCTGTGATGCTGGCCACCGCGGCGGCGAGATCGGGATCGTCAGGACCACCCTGGACGACCGCCTGCTTCTCGACGAGGGTCTGGTACTGCCCTTTCAGATAAAGCCGCGCCTCGATCGTGATTGGACGGTGTTCGGCAAAGATCCTTTCGGCCATGTGCGGGCGAATGAAGTTGCGCACTTCCCCTCCGGCATACGGGTTCAATTTGAATTTCCACTCGACCCGGTCGGGCGCCGAGCCCTTGTCGGCCGCCGGCTCGAAGCGCCAATCCGCGAGCCGAGCCTCCCCCATGTGCAGCGCCAGGTAGCGCGGCAAGGCGCCGAGATGAAACCCCGGCAGCGTATCGGACGTTTCGACCTGCAATGTCAGCGGTGCCCCGGCATTCGCTCCTGCAAACAGCAAGAAGGTGGCCGCCAGAGTCAATTGCGCGACTAAGGCGGCACGGCAGAGAGAGACCCGGTGGGACCGATAGCAAGAACCAGTCATGCCTCGCGCCGAGCGGAATGCTAGAGCCAAGCGGCTCTTCGCAAGCAGTAATAGAGAGTACTGCAGATCCCCAGCATCAGCAACAACGCGGCGGGATGGCCGAAGGACTACTCCATCTCCAGCATGGATTTGAAATTCATAACAAAAATGCCCGCTACCGCGGTCGGTACGGCGAGGATCGCGGCCCAGCGGACCAGCTTCTTGACGATGTCGCATATCAGTCAAAGACCCTAATCCTGTGCGCGGGTACGCCGTGCCCGTGGAGGGCGCTGCCGCGGCCCGAGAGGCTTGGATTGACCATGAAGTAGACATGCGCGCTCTGAGGCTTGGCTCCAGGGAGGACCCGCTGCCACGAGCCGTCGGGGCGCAGAATCCAGCTCTGGGCGTCGTCGTGGAGGTTTGCCTCCATGATTTGGTCGAGGATCTGCTGGTGCACGGTCGGGTTCTCGATCGGAACGAGCGCCTCGACGCGGCCGTCGAGGTTTCGCGGCATCCAATCGGCCGACGAGATGAACACCAGCGCCCCAGGCGACGGGAGGCCGTGCCCGGCGCCGAAGCATATGATCCGGGCGTGCTCCAAGAACCGCCCGACGATGCTCTTCACAGTAATGTTTTCGGAGAGCCCGGCTACCCCCGGCCGCAGAGAGCACATGCCGCGGACGACGAGCGAGATCGAGACGCCTGCCTGAGAGGCGCGATAGAGCGCTTCGATCATGCCGACATCGACCAGCGCGTTGAGCTTTGCCCAAATCACCGCCGACCGGCCGGCCTGGGCATGGGCGATCTCGGCCTCGATTAGTTCCATCAGCTTCGCCCTGATCCCATCCGGTGAGATCGCCAGCTTTTCGAGCTGCCGGGGCCGGGCATACCCGGTGATAAAGTTGAACAGTCTGGCCGCGTCGCGGCACAGCGCCGGGTCGCAGGTGAAGAACGACAGGTCGGTATAGATCTTGGCGGTGACCGGATGGTAGTTGCCCGTGCCGAAATGCACATATGAACGCAGGACATCGCCCTCTCGGCGCGCGACCAGCGAGACCTTTGCGTGGGTCTTCAAGTCGACAAAGCCGAAGATGACTTGCGCTCCCGCCTGCTCCAGCCGGCGGGCCCAGCGGATGTTGCGTTCCTCGTCGAACCGCGCCTTCAGCTCGACCAGCGCCGTGACGGATTTTCCCGACTCGGCGGCGTCGACCAGGGCTGCAACGATCGGTGAATCTTCCGAAGTGCGATACAGCGTCTGCTTGATCGCAATGACGTTCGGATCATCCGCCGCCTGACGCAGAAACTGCACGACGACGTCGAACGATTCATACGGGTGATGGACGACGATATCTTTCGCTCGGATCGCGGCGAAGCAATCGCCGCCATAGTCCTTTATCCGCTCGGGAAATCGGGGCGTGAACGGCGGGAACAGCAGATCCGGCCGGTCCGGCGTGATCAGCTGGCGAACATCGGAAAGCGCCACCATACCATCGAGGACGACGACATCCTGGGGATGGGTGCCGGTCTCCCGGATCACGAACTCGCGCAGACCCTCCGGGGTGTCGGCCGAGAAAGTCAGGCGAATGATCTGACCTCGCCGCCGCCGTTTCAGCGCGGATTCGAACATCACGACCAGGTCTTGTGCCTTCTCTTCGATTTCGATGTCGCTGTCGCGCAATGCGCGAAACAGCCCATGCCCCCGCAGTTTCATGCCTGGAAACAGCTCTGCCAATCCGACGGCGAGCAGTACATCCTCAACCACGGTGAAGCGGGCCTGCTCGCCCGGGAGCCGGATGAACCGCTCAACGCGTTCGGGAACGAGCACCAGCGCATTGATCTGGGATCCGTCCTGTCGGCGCAATTCCACAACCATTGCCAAGGCGCGATTGGGAATGAACGGGAACGGATGCGCCGGGTCGATCGCGATAGGCGTCAGCACCGGCAAAAGCCGGTCGACGAACAGCTGCCGCAGCCATGCGCGGTCGTCGCCCGTCAACGCCCCATGGTCGAGAATGGAAATGTCTTCGGCGCGCAGGCGTTTCTGTAAATCGGCCCAGCAACGCTGCTGCCGCTGAACCAGCCCTGCGGCGACTTCGGAGACCGCAGCCAATTGCTGGTCCTGGGTCAATCCGTCGTCGCTCTTCACCGGAACGCCGCTCGCCGCCAATTCCTTGAGGGCGGCAACCCGTACCATGTAGAATTCGTCGAGGTTGTTGTCGGAGATCGACAGGAACCGCACTCGCTCGAGCAGCGGATGAGCCGAATGGCTCGCCTCCTCGAGCACGCGTTCGTTGAAAGCGAGCCAAGACAGCTCGCGATTGATATATCGCTGCGATGGGTGCAGCGGAACCGCTGCCGTTGCTTCATCTGGCGGCCGCCGGTCGATCGCCAATTCTGACATCGCTACCCCTCTTATCGCAACACGACGTGGGCTGGGCCGAGACTTGGGGCTCCCGCCGGCGCGGGTGAGCACCCCTCATAGGCCGCGATCATCTCGTCGGCAACCCGAGACACTGCGAGCACGCTTTCCGCGAGCGCCAGCGAACGGTCACGACATCGCGGACCATGACATCGCGGACCATGACATCGACAGCGCGCGCGCCCCGTCCTCAGTCGCTAACCCGAAAACAGGTTGAGGAATACCACGTAGAGGCCCCCCGACAGCATCATCGCCATGGGCAGGGTCAAGATCCATGCCAGCGCGATGTTGCGGATAGTGGACAGTTGCAGCCCCGACCCGTTGGCCGCCATGGTTCCGGCGACACCTGATGACAGGACATGTGTGGTCGAAACCGGCAGACCATACATGTCGGCGCCGGCGATGGTCACCGCCGCGACGAGCTCCGCGGCCGCCCCCTGGCCATAGGTCAAATGTGTCTTGCCGATTTTCTCCCCGACCGTAATGACGATCCGCTTCCAGCCGACCATCGTGCCGAGGCCGAGCGCAATCGCGACCGAGACCTTTACCCAGATCGGGATGAACTTCGTGGAAGCGTCGAGCGACTGCTTGTAGCCGTTCAGCGTCATCACTTCTTCCTTCGACAGATCGCTGTCCTTGTCCTTCATTAAATTGCGCAGAGCTTCGTCGGCGAGATACATGTCGTTGCGGGTATTACCGACGGCTTCTGCAGGGATTTTCGCAAACGAGCCATATTCCTTGACCTGCTTGTCGATATCCCGGATCAGCACGGCGAGCGACGGGTACGTTCCCTCGTTGATTTTGTGGTGCGCGACATACTCCATTACAGCCGGGCGCGGATCGCCGAGGATGTTGTACCCGGCACTCTTCTCTTCGACGATTTTCGAAGCGGCCGCCGAATTGACCGAGAACTGCGCGATTTGGCTTTCCGGCAGCGCGCGGTTGAGGGCGTAGGCGGTGGGGACGGTGCCGATCAGGATCAGCATGATCAGTCCCATGCCCTTTTGTCCATCGTTGGAGCCATGGGCGAAGCTGACCGCGGTGCAGGTGAAGATCAGCAAGCCCCGGATCCACCATGCCGGCGGCTCATCGGTCTCCGGCGCGCGGTACAGTTCGGGCTTTCGGATCAGGACTTTCATCACGAGCAGCAACAGCGCCGCAGCGAAAAAGCCAACGAGCGGGGAGAACAGCAGCGCCTTCCCAACATTGGTGGCCTGCCCCCAGTCGACGCCGGAGGTTCCGTCCTGCCCGTGCATCAAGGCATTGGCTACGCCGACCCCGATGATCGATCCGATCAACGTGTGCGAACTCGAAGCCGGGAGGCCAAGATACCAGGTACCGAGGTTCCAGATGATCGCGGCGATCAGCAGCGCGAACACCATCGCAAACCCCGCCGAACTCCCGACTTGCAGGATCAGCTCCACCGGCAGGAGCGAGATTATGCCGAATGCGACAGCGCCGCTCGACAGCAGAACCCCAAGGAAATTGAAAGACCCCGACCAGACGACGGCGATCTGCGCCGACAGCGAGTGCGTGTAGATGACAGTCGCGACTGCATTGGCCGTGTCGTGGAAGCCGTTGACAAACTCGAAGCCGAGCGCGATCAGCAGGGCGACAAAGAGCAGCAGGTAGGGCAAAAACGTCGTGGTTCTTGCGCCGCTGGCATCGACATCCGCATAGAGGCTGTACGCCACATACAGCAGACCACCTGCAAGGAGTAGGAGGAAGATGATAGCGGTGCGCGGATCGAGCGTGCGATCAAGTTTGGGGCGTGCTGCGATCGCGCCACTCCCCGCTCCTACATGCAGCGCAGCGTCGGCCATATTTTCAGTCCCCTGATATCGCAAGCTCCCCAATTATGGCTATGTAATCTTACACTTATGTGACAAGAATTTCTTTGGTCGACACCTGTTTGTTTCAGGGCTGTGGTCCAGCACATCGGTGCCGTGTTAGGATTGCTTCCGTTACGCGGAAATTTTCGCCATGACGATCGATCCGAAATGTTCAGCCTGGATGATCTCCTCCCTGAGGCTCGTCTCGGCTAGTCTTCTCGCGGGGCTCGTCGCGCTGTCCCCGGCGAAAGCCGAAGAGCAATCGAAGTGCGCCGCATCGCCCCACCTGCTGTGGGGGGACGGCGAACACGACGATACCGCGGCCCTCAATGCCTGGTTTCGCGGCGCGACGGTGATCTGGGCGGAGACCCACGAAAAGGTCGGCGCGGAAATCGCCGATCGCACATTCCTGTTGAGCTCTGCGGTTTACATATCGAGCGGCACCGGCCGCAAGCTCGAGCGGTTTCGGATGGTCTGGCCGGAGCGACAGGAAACCGTTTCCGGCGGCACAATCCGCTCCGGAGATGATCCGGACCAGCCTCCGGTGGCAGAGGGCGTCACGACAATCGGCGCCGATCCTGACGAGGGTGTCCCTTACGAGGGCCCCGATATCGAACCCCTCGACCACGGCACTCCAAGACACTGCCTGACGTCTTAGCTGCACCCTCCTATCAGGTCGGGTGCCGGAACCGCGTGACCAGGCCGGCCGAGCCCTTCACGTGGTCTTTGAGGGCAGCGGCCAATTCCTCGCGCGTCATGCCAGGCTCCAGCGCCTTCGGGTCGAGGTCGGTGGCGACCAGGGTCCACGTATAGTGGTGCCAATCGGTGTTCGGCGGCGTGCCTGGGCCCCAGTAGACCGCCTGGTTCATCGTGCTCTTGCCGCCGACGAACTTCTCCGAGGGCTTGCTGAGTTCGCCTTCGGCAAAGCCCTTCACGTCGGCGGGGATCCCATAGACCACCATATGCGACACACCGGCCGGGGCGCGACCCTCGGGATCGAATAGCAGGAGGGCAAAGCTCTTGGTGCCGTCCGGCGGGTTCGACCAGGCGAGCGGCGGCGAGATGTTCTCGCCGACGCAATTCGGGCTCCTCTGCTTGTCGCTGCAAGCATTTTTAGTCGCCAGGGTGCCGTTGTCCTGGATCGCCGGCGAGGTCAGCATGAGCACCTCCGCGGCCCGCGCCATTGGTTCGGCCAAAAGGGACGTGGCGAGCAACCCGCCTGCCGTCAGTAGGGCTGCGATAGTGTCTTTCATAACGTTTCTCCCCCTTGGTTTGTCAAAATCAGAACGGCCGATACTATTCCGCCGCAATCGGCGCGGCAAACGGCGCCGCGACATCAGCGCGATCAAGCCTCGGCATCGGCTGCGGCCACCATCAGTCATCCCATTAGCCGAACAGGCCTTTGGTTTGCAGCATGGACGCCCCTTTCAATCCGGCTGTCCGGCCTCTCGGAGCCCACCCGGATAACCAGCGACGAGTATCCCCGGTCGGCGGACGATGCGGGGTAGTCATTGTCGCGGTTCCCGCATCAGGCGTGTTCGAAAGAAAGCGAGCACGACCGCGTCGAATTGCTTGTGAATGGCGACGCGACATGGTCGCGGCAAAATGTTCCGCCGGCCGGCGGGATCACCCGGGCACCCCGCAAAACGGCCCGCGCCCATCCCGCGCCCTGTTGCGCCTTTTATCAGGTCGAGATCTGGGATGCCCAACTCCTCAAATCATATTACGCACCCGCTCGCGGGCACCCGATGCTCGCGATGTTACGATGCAATTGTGGCAATTTCACCATTGCCGGTACCACAAACCTTTTTCCCGGTGGTGGCGGGGTTGCTACGTCGCTTGAAATGCTCACAGCTGCGGAAAAAAGAGGCCGTCATTCCGGGACGGCCCTTCAGGGCCGGGCCCGGAATCCAAGAACATAGGCCAAACCATCGCTTTTATCAGTTCGTGTTCATGGATTCCGGGTTCGCGGGCAAAGCCCCCGCCCCGGAATGACAATCCTTCAGCATTTCCCGCACCCTGTTAGAGGAATTTCCTCGGCCAGTGGACCGACATGGGCGGGGCGGCCCGACCCGCCCCTTGATGAAATGAGGGGAGCTGTCATTGCGAGCGCAGCGAGCAATCTCGGGCCGCTCAGCACACACCCCACCGAGATTGCTTCGTCGCTTCGATCTTCGCAATGACGAGATCCAGTTTCTTGTTAGTTGCGCACCGGCCTGGCGGCCGACCCGCCCTTGATGAAACGAGGGGAGCTGTCATTGCGAGCGCAGCGAAGCAATCTCGGGCCGCTCAGCACACGCCCCGTCGCAGATTGCTTCGTCGCTTCGCTCCTCGCAATGACGAGCCCCGGTTTCTTGTTAGCAGGAAGACCAAGCCCGCCTATTTCTGCGACTGCGATGCCAACGGAGCGGGTCTTCGCCCCCATCGAGAGCCGCCATGTCCACCGCGTCGGCCTCGACTCGGGCGGCGAGAGCCACCCCGGCTCGACCCGGTGCCGCAGCCTCGACAAGATCGCGCGAACGAGCTGAGCGCCGATGCGCTCCTTGGTCGGCGCCACGCGGCAAGCCACGGCGATGCCGCCCGCCGTACCAGGGGCTACGAGGTCGGACTTCACTGCGCTTATTCCGGCTGGTTCGTCGAATTATTCCGCCGCCATCGTCGCGGCGAAGGGCGCTGGGACCTCGGCCCGTTCCCGGCGGGGCATCGGCTGCGGCCACCATTTGTCCTCCCATTCGCCGAACAAGCCGCGCAGCTTTGGCAAGACCTGTTCGGCGAACAGCTTGGTGTTGTACGCGGCCAGATCCTTGCCCATGCTGCCGAACTGCATCAGCAGCATCAGGTGGCCGACATTGAGGTCGGTCGCCAGCTCGGTCAATTGCTCGACGACCTCGTCGGGCGAGCCGATGATCACATACCCGCGCTCGACGATGTCCTCCATGCGAGTTGTCGCGCGCGCTGCCTGGCGGGCCTGGAGGCTCGCGGCGCGGCCGATCTGGCCGACGATGCCGGCGCGCTGCGTCGCCTCGGTGATATAGCCGGGCGGCATTGCCCAGCGGGGGTCGACCCGCAGGCAGCGGCCATAGAAATATTCCGCCGGCTCGCGGTAGAGCCGCATTGCCTCCTCGCGGCTTTCGGCGACCCCGACCGATTGCAGAAACCCGGCGCGATAGGGGTTCCGCTCCTTGCCGAGGCGGTCCATCTCCTCCCAAAAGCCGTGCATCGTGGCGCGGCCGTCCTTGAAGCCGAAATAGGACAGATACGCGTAGACATAGTCCATTTGCGCGCACCACTGCCAAGTCTCGACCGAGCCGCCGCCCGGGATCCAGATCGGCGGGTGCGGTTTCTGCACCGGCCGCGGCCAGATGTTCACATAACGCTGCTGGTTGAAGCGACCGTTGAACGCAAAGGTGTCCTGCTCCGTCCACGCCCGCATCACGAGGTCGTGCGCCTCGTAGTAGCGGTCGCGCAGCATGCTCGGGTTCTGGCCGTAAGCAAAACAGGTGTCCATCGGCGTCCCGACCGGAAACCCGGCGATCAGCCGCCCGCCCGAGATGCAGTCGATCATCGCGAATTCTTCGGCGACCCGGGTCGGGGGATTGTAGAGCGCCAGTGAGTTCCCCATCACGCACAAGGCGGTATCCGTCGTGCGGCGTGACAATGCTGAGGCGATCAGGTTGGGCGACGGCATCAAGCCATAACCGTTGGAATGGTGCTCGTTGACGCAGACCGCATCGAACCCGCATTCGGCG
>Ga0207693_10005166_pt1 | contig 10921 bp, 8 predicted proteins | sample LARL81metaG_FD_184347 | JGI IMG/M metagenome (GOLD analysis project Ga0207693, IMG submission 184347) | Corn, switchgrass and miscanthus rhizosphere microbial communities from Kellogg Biological Station, Michigan, USA - LAR L8-1 metaG... | ecosystem: Host-associated > Plants > Roots >... | reverse complement strand
GTAACGGTAGCCGTCTTTGTTCAGTAACCAACCACCCTCCGCTCGCGCGGCCTCGGTGATCAAGATTCCGGTGAACGGCAGCCCGGTGGGGTGGTACTGGACGAATTCCATGTCTTTCAGCGGTGCGCCCGCCCTGAAAGCGAGGGCCATTCCGTCCCCGGTCTTGATGTTCGCGTTGGTGGTGAATGGAAACACGCGCCCGCATCCGCCGGTGCACATGATCACCGCGTCGGCAAGGATTGTCTCGATGCGCCCCGTCGCCAGCTCGATCGCCACCACGCCGCGTACCCTGCCGTCGTCGACGAGCAGGGTCGTCACGAACCACTCGTCGTAACGCACGACGTCCGGATATGCGAGCACGCGCTGAAACAGCGTGTGCAGCAAGTGGAATCCGGTCTTGTCGGCGGCAAACCATGTGCGTAGCTTCTTCATTCCGCCGAATGCTCGAACTGCAATGTGCCCGTCCGGTTTACGGCTCCACGGACAACCCCAATGCTCGAGTTGCAACAACTCCCGCGGCGCCTCGGCCACGAAGGCCTCGACAGCGTCTTGGTCGCACAGCCAGTCGCTGCCGGAAACGGTGTCGTATGCGTGTTCCTCGAGACTGTCGTCCTCGCCCGCTACTGCCGCTGCGCCACCCTCTGCCGAGACGGTGTGGCTGCGCATCGGGTACACCTTGGAGACGATTGCCACACTCAGGTGTGGATTCGTTTCGGCTATCGCTATCGCGGCGCGCAGACCAGCGCCACCCCCACCGACTATCACTATGTTGTACGACGCCGTCATCGCGGTGGCTTACACCTCGAAGGCTTCGTGCTCACCGCAGCGCTCGTCCCTCAACACCTTGCCGTCATGCCTTATCGTCCGGATGCGCACGCATCCGTCGTGGTAAACATGCCGGATCTCACGACATCCACAGGAGTATTTGCGGTCGTCGAAGGACAGGCCATCGTCGTCGCTTTCGACATGGTGATCGCCCTCGTGCATCCGCCCGCAGGGTGCCTTCTGGATAGGGAAATGCGTGGTCGTCGCGGCCATCGTCCCGCCTCCTCGGGTTTCAGGCGAGTGATCTAGATCACAACAGAATATGCCTGGACAAGAGTGCGCGCGAGCAATCGTCGTGACTGGCTTGTCAGGGTTCGGATCCCCCAACCCGCGATGGTCGGCCTCGAACTCGAACGCAAACAGGAATTCCTCGACCAACTGACCCACGACGATCCGGTTGGCCTCGTGTGGTTCGGCGATAACGATGCCTGGATCGGCAAGCGGCTCCGTCAATGACGTATTCAAGCGGCACCTGACGAACTCGACGGCGCCCATGTGGTTCTGTGAGCACAATGCGCAAAAGTTGAAAAATGTGCATCGCGGGTTTCGCACAAGCGAGTCACGGCGACTGCGGCCACATAGCTTGGGCCGCAAGCAAGTTCGCACCGAACTTGTTCATCACAAGAAAGGACAAACTGATGACCATCGCCTCGCCCGCCGCCCGCCCGGCCACGCCGAGAATCGGAATGTTCGGCCCCCGCTGCTACTGGCAGCCGTACGCGCCGCCGCGATCGCGGTCGCACCGTTGGCCGAGGCGGCCTCGACCGCACCGGCATGCATATTCAGCGGTCCCGCGACCATCTGCCAGACGGACGGAAACGCGCAGGTCAGTGGCTCGCCGCCATGGGTCGACTACCAGTCGCAATACCCGTTGTTCGGCTACAACGGGCTCCTGTTCCATCACCGCGCTCGCACGCCTGAAACCAGCAGCGTGTACAGCTATTCGGCCCCAGAGCGGTGATGATCGCCGTCAAGATCGTCCCGCTCCCGGCAGGGCCGGTGATATCGACACCACCCGCGAGCGCAATTGAGGGTTGCGGTTTCATCCGCCATCGACGTGCGGCGGATCGGTTTATGCTCGGGTCACCGGCCAAGGCGCCGGCGATATCGAGACGACCTATGGCCACCAGCGACCCGCTGCCAACGCAGGCGGATGTGCACGCCGGGGTCCCGGCGGAGTTGGTGGCTGCCGGTTTCGAGAATCCCGAGGAGATCGGCCGAGGCGGGTTCGGCGTCGTGTATCGCTGCAGCCAACCCGAGCTCGATCGGACAGTCGCGGTGAAAGTGCTGACGGCGGATGTCGAGCCCGACAACGTCGAGCGCTTCGTGCGTGAGCAGGTCGCGATGGGCAAGCTGTCCGGGCACCCGCACATCGTCACCATCTTCCAGGTCGGGACCACCGCCACCGGCCGGCCGTACATCGTCATGCAGTACCACCCGCACGGTTCGTTGGAAGCCAAGATCCACGACAACGGGCCGGTCGGGTGGGCCGACGCACTGCACATCGGGGTGAAAGTCGCAGGGGCGTTGGAGACCGCCCACCGCCGCGGGACGGTGCACCGCGATGTCAAGCCGGCGAACATCCTCCTCACCGAGTACGGCGAGCCGGCACTGACCGATTTCGGGATCGCCCGGATTATCGGCGGATTCGAGACCGCTGACGGCGCGGTCATGGGTTCGCCGGCATACACCGCCCCCGAGGTGCTGCTCGGTCAAGCGCCGGATGTGACCTCAGACATCTACAGCCTGGCATCGACGTTGTTCTCCTCCGGCACGGGACACGCAGTATTCGAGCGCCGCAAGGGCGAACAGATGGTCGCCCAGTTTCTCCGGATAACCAAGCACCCGATGCCTAGCCTGCGGGACTCCGGTCTGCCTGCCGACGTCTGCGCGGTGATCGAGCAGGCGATGTCGCGCAACATCGAGGACCGGCCGGCGACCGCGGAGGCTTTCGGGGAGCAGTTGCGCGAGGTGCAGCGGATGCACGGCTTGCCGGTCGACGACATGCCCGTGCCGATCCCGGCGCCGACCATCCGATACAACCCGGCCCGGTCACCCGGTACGCCATCGAGTTCATATCCGGCGCGGACACTGACGCCACCCGCACCGGCCACCCGGTTCCAGCCACCGGTGTCGACGAAGGCGTTGGTCGAGCGCGCCCGGTTGATCGAAGTCCTGCGCGCCGGACACACCAAGAAACTCACCGTGATTCACGGCCCAACCGGCTTCGGGAAGAGCACGCTTGCCGCCCAGTGGGCGAAACTGCTGACCGCCGAAGGCGTCGCCGTCGCTTGGCTGACCGTCGACCACGACGACAACAACGTTGTTTGGTTTCTGTCCCATCTGATCGAGGCCATCCGTGCGGTGACGCCCGCGCTGGCTACCGAGCTCGGCGAAGTGCTGGAGGAGCACGACGACGAGGCCGAGCGGTACGTCCTGACTTCGTTGATCAACGAGATCCACGAGACGGGCACGCGCATGACGGTGGTGATCGACGACTGGCAGCGCGTCACCGACCCCGCGACCATCGGCGCGCTGCTGTATCTACTCGTCTACGCCTCCGACGACTTGAACGTGGTGGTGACCAGCCGGAGCCAGAGCGGTCTGCCGTTGAGCCGGATGCGGATGCAGGACGAACTCCTTGAAATCGACGCCACCGCATTGCGTTTCGACGTGACCGAATCGAAGAACTTCCTGGTCGACCTGAGTGGGCTGGACCTGGACCACAACGACGTCGAGGAGCTCACTGCCAAGACGGACGGCTGGGTGGCCGCGCTGCAGCTGGCGTCGCTGTCGCTGCGCGGCCGCGACGATCCCGTCCGGCTGATCGGCACGATGACCGGGCGCCACCACGCAATCAGTGAGTTCCTCGCCGAGAACGTGCTCGACACCCTGGAACCGTCGATGCTCGACTTCTTGCTGGCCACCTCGATAACCGAGGGGATCTGTGGGGACCTGGCATCAGCGTTGTCCGGCGTGCCGGACGGGCAGGCGATGCTCGAGCAGGTCGAGGAGCGCGACCTGTTCCTGCATCGAATCGACGAGCAATGGTTCCGCTACCACCAGCTGTTCAGCGACTTCCTGCGGCACCGGCTCGGCCGAGATCCCGAGCGGGTCGCGCGGCTGCACCGCCTGGCTTCCACGTGGTTCGCCGAGCAGCATATGGTCAGTGAGGCAGTGGATCACGCGCTGACGGCCGGTGATGACGAGCGGGCGGTCAAGCTCGTCGAAAACGACGGCATCGACTTGGTGGCGAAATCGCAAATGGCCACGCTGATCGGTCTGGTGGGCAAGCTGCCACCTGCCGTCGTGCGGTCGGCTCCGCGGCTGCAGCTCGCGCTGGCGTGGGCCAACATCGTGCTGCACCGGATTCCAGCCGCCGAACAGGCACTGAACCTGATGGAATCCGGATTGACGAAGTTCGGCCTCAACGACGACGAGATCGCAGACCTGCGCGCGGAAGGCGGGGTCGTGCGGGGAGTCGCCGACCTGCGCTCTGACCGGCTCGCCGGCATCGACGAGCACATCGCGCCATGTCTGGAGCGACGGGATAGCCAGCGCCCGTTCGCCGTAGGCGTCGCCGCCACTGTGTCGACCTTCGCCGCTGCGTACCACTACAACCTCGACGAAGTGAACCGGATCCAGGCGTGGGCGGCACCATACGCCGAACGCCACCGCGACACGTTCAACATCGTTCACGGCCTGTGCTACACGGGCCTCGCACACCGGTTGATGCTCGACATCTCGACGGCGGAAGCCTGCTTCCGCAAGGCGCTCAAGATCGCCAAGCGGTCCGGCGGCAGTCATTCCTACACCGCCCGGCTGGCGAGCTCGGCGCTGGGCGAATTGCTCTACGAGCGAGGCGAACTCGACGAGGCCAACCGCCTGCTGGACGAGGGCTACAAGCTGGGGCCCGAGGGCGGCTCGGTCGACTTCAAGATCGCCCGCTACGTCATCGCCGCCAGGATCAAGGCGCTACAGGGCGAACGGCATGCGGCCGGTCAACGACTGCACGAGGCCATCCGGGTCGCGCGGTCACTCTCACTGAACCGCCTGCGGGCGATGGCGGAGCACGAACGCACCCGCCTCGGGCTTCCACCGCATCCTGATTCCGGTGCGTGGCCGCCGACTTCCTACGAGTCGCGCCGCGAGCCGGTGGATGCGATCGACGAGATCACGGTCCAGTTCGAGGAGGCATCGGCCATTCGGCTGCTGATCGCGGCCGATGATCCGGAGAAGAAGCAGCTCGCCTGCCGGTGGGCGCAGGAGTGGGTCGATCGAACCACGTCGCCGAACCGCCCACAGGCCTTGCTGAGAGCGCGTCGTCTGCTTGGCGCGAGCTTGTCGGCCGCCGGACGCATTGACGAGGCGAAGACCACGGTCGCGATCGTCGCGGCGCAATGCGCGCAGTTGGGAATGTTGCGTTACCTCGTCGACGGCGGACCGTACGTTGCCGCCACGCTCGCGGAATTGCATGCCGATCAGCGGTCCGGTCAGTGGCGTCCCGAATGGCCGGAAGTTCCACCCGATTTCCTCGAACAAGCGGTCAATGCCGAAGTCGCACAGCGGGTTTGATTGTCGCTAGCTCGATCCGCACCGGCACGCCGGTCAGCGGCCTCTTGCCCGAGGGTTTCGGCTTCGGCGTACCTGCGCCGCCCTTGCCCGAATCCGCTTTGTTTCAGTCGGTTTCGACCATCGCTGCCCAACCACACCAAGAGCCGGTCCACCATGCCGTCTCTGTCCCCGATCGCGGCCAAGATAACGCGCGTTGTCGGCCGACGAAGCCGTTACAGGAATTGGTGTCTGTGTCAGGAATCATCGGCACGCCGACGCAGGCCGTCGAGGATGAGCTCGAGCACATGGTGAGCACGCTCGTCCGCCTCGGCCTCCTCGATGTGCGATAGAAAGCCGATCAGCAGGATGACGTCGCGGACATCGACGTCGGACCGGATGGTGCCGTCCGCCTTTCCCGCAGCGAGCAACGTCTGGAGCGCGTCGCCTATCGGCCCGAGGCTGTGGCCCGACAGGTCTCGTTGCACGCCGGACGTCACTGCGGAGAACACGCCGCGCTTCACGCGCGCGTAGTCGGCAACGCGCCGGAACCACAGCGCAAGCGCCTCGAAGGGTTTGTGTTCGGCGAGCAGAGTCGGCGCTGCCACGACGAGTTCGTCGACATCGTGTCGGTAGACCTCGGCCAGCAGGTCCTCGCGAGTCGGAAAGTGCCGGTATAGCGTGCCCTGGCCGACGCCGGCCCGCTTGGCCACTTCGTTGAGCCGTAGTTCGTCCTGCCGCGTGATGAGCGCCTGTGCAGCTTCGATGATTCGGCTCCGATTCTCGGTCGCATCGGCACGCCGCCTGGGCGGCGTCATCGCTTCTCACCGGCACACTTGCTAAGCGGACACGTGTCCGCTACCCTCGATCTGTAAGCGGACACGTGTCCACATTAGGACGGAAGGATCGCGATGTCACGGATCGCCGGCAAGGTCGTCGCAGTCACGGGCGCAAGCAGCGGAATCGGGGAAGCGACCGTGCGTCTACTCGCCGGTCGCGGGGCAAGCGTGGTGCTGGGCGCCCGCCGAGTCGCTCAGATCGAGAACATCGCGGCCGAGGTTCGCGGCAGAGGCGGAGCGGCGATCGCGTGCGCCACCGACGTCACCCGCCGCGAGGATCTCGAAAGACTCGTCGACAGCGCCGTACAGGAGTTCGGGCGTCTCGATGTGCTGGTCAACAACGCCGGCATCAGCAAGATCGGGCCGATGTCGAACATCGACGTGGACGGTTGGTCGGCCATGATCGACGTCAACGTGAAGGGCGTGCTGCACGGTATCGCCGCGGCGCTGCCCGTCTTCCAGCGGCAGGGCAGCGGCCACTTCGTCACGACCGTGTCGACTGCCGGGCTCATGGTCGTCCCCGACATGGCGGTATACGCGGCCACGAAGAACGCGGTGCGCACGCTATTGGAGGGACTGCGTCAGGAGTCGACGGATGGCGTCGTGCGGACAACGGCGATTTCGCCGGGCTTCGTCAGGACCGAGCTCGACAGCTCGATCGACGACGTCGCGGTCCGCGAGCGGATCCGCCGAAGCATGGACGACTTCGGCCTCTCGCCGGACGCCGTCGCGGAGGCTGTGGCGTTCGCCGTCGAGCAGCCGCGTGGCGTCGAAATCGGCGAGATGACCGTGCGTCCGACGGTGCAGAACTAGGTCCGCTCGACCCGCACCGGCACGCCGGTCAACCGGGCCATCCCGGCCAGCTTCTCGAGGTCTGCCGGCGCGCTGGACATCAGCTGGTTCACGTTGGCACCGCCCGCACCGTTGGCGACCTGCCAGCCGCCGGTGCCCTTGTGGCCCCAGCCGTGGGGGACGGCGACTACGCCGGCGACGATGTCCTTGGTCACGATGACGGGCAGTTCGATTTCGCCGTGCAGCGAGGCGATCCGCACCCTGTCTCCGTCGACGATGTCGGCCGCGGCAGCATCGTCGACGTGCATGCGCGCGGCCTGGATGCGGTCGCCACGCATCAGCAGCGGCGCGTTGTGCATCCACGAGTTCTCCGAGCGTGTCTCGCGCATGCCGATCAGCCGCATCGGATAGCCGTCGGGGACCTGCCTTCGCGACAGCGCCGCGACCTCGGCGGCGATCCCGTCGTGCCGCAGCCGGACGCGGCCGCCGCGGTAGACGACGACCTTGCGCAGTACGCCGTCGCGCAGGTTCGGCGCGAGCACCTTGCCGTGCGGATGAGCGGCCGCCAGGCGCGAGAAGGTCAGCCCGCCGGGGCGCAGCCCGAACAGGTCGCCACCCTGGCCCAGCCGGATGACGGCGTCCACAAGCAGTCGCGGTGTCAGCCGAACACCGAAGAGCGCCAACGTCTTTCGCATGACCTCCAGCGCGATCAGTCCCGGTGTGCGACGCCACATCCGCCGGGTGAGATCGTCGATCATCTCCCATTCGGCGCGGGCTTGTCCGGCGGGGGTGACGACGGCTTCGGTGGCCTGGCGGAACGGCGTGGGCTGCAGCGTCTGGAACGGCAGCGGGAAATCGTCGCGCTCGTACATCGTCGCTGCGGGCAGCACGTAGTCGCAGTGCGCGAGCGTCTCGTTGACGTACAGGTCGACGCCGACCATCAATTCCAGGCCGTCAAGCGCTTCTTCCAATTCGTTGCCATTGGGCACCGACAGCACCGGGTTACCGGCGCTGACGAACAGCGCACGGACCTGGCCGCGCCCAGGTGTGGTGATCTCCTTGGCCATCACGCCCGCGGGCTCGGACAACAGCACCGAGGGGAAGCCACCGATCCGTGACCGCCTGCGGGTGTAGCTGCTACGCAGTAACGCACCGAGGACCTTCATCCCCCAGCGCTCACCCGGCATGCCGAAGCGGCCGAACATGCTGCCGCCTGGCTGGTCGAGGTTGCCCGCCACCAGGTTGACCGCATCGAGCAAATACGTTGTGAGAGTGCCATTTTCACCGGTGCTGGTGCCAACCCGGCCGTACAGCGCGGCCCGCCGGGTGCGCGCCAAGTCGCGGGCCAGTGCGCGCACGGTGTCGGGGCCGATGCCGGTGCGCGCCTCGGTGGCTTCGGGGCTGAACGGCCTGGCCAACTGTTCGATCCAGGCGACACCGTCGGCCTGACCGTCCACCCGCGCGCGGTCGGCCAGGTTCTCGTCGAAGAGCACATGCAACAGGGACAGCAGCAGGTAGGCGTCGCCGTCGGGAATGATGCCCAACCACTCGAACTGGGCCGCGGTCTCGGTCTTGCGCGGATCGATGACGAGCACTCGGCCACCGCGCTTGACGATGTCGTGCATCCGGTCCTTGATCCGCGGCACGGTGAGCACGCTGCCGTGGGAGACGATCGGGTTCGCGCCGATCACGACGAGCAGCTCGGTGCGCAGCACGTCGGGCACCGGCAGCGCCAGCGGCGACCCGTAAAGCAGCTGACTGGCCACGAAGCGGTTGTTGACGTCTTGCGAACCGGCGGTGAACACGTGCAGCCGGGGACCGAATCCAAGCATGAACGTGTTCAAGCTCAGCGTGTGCGAGTAGCTGAACGCACCGGGGTTGCCGTAGTACCAGCCGATCGCACCCGAGCCGTGCCTGCGGTGGATGTCGGTGAGCCGCTCGGCGATGTCGGTCATCGCCTCGTCCCAGCTGACGGGCTCGAACCCGCCGTCGACTGTGCGGCGCAGCGGTGCGGTGACGCGATCGGGATCGTTGACGACCTCGGCGAACGCGATGCCCTTCTGGCATGCGAACCCCGCCGACAGCGGATGGTCCTTATCGGGCCGAAGTGAAACCAGACGACCGTTGTCAACAGTCGCGATCATGCCGCACAGCGGCTCACAGATCCGGCAGAAGGTCGGCTTCTGCTCTCGCGTCATTACTCCTCGCGCGAGCGCTCGTCGGCGGACATACCCCGGAGGTTAGCGCTCCCCGGTGACCGGGATGCGTCCGGTCGGGGCGTCGTCCTCCGAGCGGTGCCGGACGGTCGCTTCGTCGGCGAACTCGTGGGTCGAATACTTGTGCGTGCCCTCGAGGTCGTCGCGGATTGCTTCTTGCGCGGCCGGGGGCAGCGTGTGCATCATTTCGCGAACCCGCGCCTGCCGACGCCCGACCGCCTGGCGCTCCGGCATACCGGGTGTCGCCTGAATCTGCGGCGGCACGCCCTCGATCTCCTCCACACCGCCGTCGTGGTGACCGGCGTCGACCATGGCCTGTTCTTCGGCCATCGTCGATTCGTCCTTCTCCTCGGACATGCCGATGGGGCCGATGCGGCGGCCGTTGAGGAACTGACGGACGACGGGCTCGTCGCTGGTCAGCAGCACCTCACGCGGGCCGAACATGACCAGGTGCTTGCGGAACAGCATGCCCATGTTGTCCGGTACGGTGCGCGCGATATTGATGTTGTGGGTAACGATCAGGATCGTGCAGTCGATCTGCGCGTTGATGTCGATCAGCAGCTGGGACAGGTAAGCGGTACGCACCGGGTCCAGACCCGAGTCGGGCTCGTCGCAAAGGATGATCTGCGGGTCGAGCACCAGCGAACGGGCCAGGCCGGCGCGCTTGCGCATACCGCCGGAGATCTCGCCCGGGAACTTGTTCTCATCCCCACCCAAGCCGACCAGCTCGAGCTTCTCCATGACGATGTTGCGGATCTCGCTTTCCTTCTTCTTGGTGTGCTCACGCAAGGGGAAAGCGGTGTTGTCGTAGAGGCTCATCGAGCCGAACAGCGCACCGTCCTGGAACATGACGCCGAACAGCGTGCGGATCTCGTAAAGCTCCTTGGCCGAGCACTCGATGATGTTGGTGCCGTCGACGATGATCTTGCCGCGCTCGGGGCGCAGCAGGCCGATCAGAGACTTGAGGAAGACCGACTTACCGGTACCGGACGGGCCGAGGAGGACGCTGACCTCACCGGCGGGGATCTCCATCGTGACGTCTTCCCAAATTCGCTGGGGCCCGAAGGACTTCGTCAGTCCCTCAACTTGGATTCCGATGCCCACGCGCGATCCTTCCGCCAAGTGCTTACCCCGCCACATGCCTCCCGCCTGTGGCTTGAGTCACTGTAGCTTACGCCGTCTGACCACGACACTCGTCGTGCGTCACATCGTGACCTCCATAGACACAACTGTGGGGCGGACCCGTTTGCCAGATCCGCCCCACGTCGTTTGTTTGTCGGCTGCGCCGACGGGCTGGGAGCCTACTTGACGGTGACCGACGCGCCTGCGGCCTCGAGCTTGGCCTTGGCCTCCTCGGCGGCCTCCTTGGCGACCTTCTCGAGCAGCGGCTTGGGGGCGCTGTCGACCAGGTCCTTGGCCTCCTTGAGGCCCAGGCCGGAGACGATCTCCCGGACAACCTTGATGACACCGATCTTCTTCTCGCCGGCACCCTCGAGGATGACGTCAAACTCCGACTGCTCCTCGGCGGCCTCGGCGGGCGCGCCACCGGCGGCAGCGCCGGGAGCGGCCGCAACGGCGACCGGGGCGGCGGCGGTGACGTCGAAGGTCTCCTCGAACTTCTTGACGAACTCAGAGAGCTCGAGCAGCGTCAGTTCCTTGAACGCGTCGAGCAGGTCGTCGGTGGACAGCTTGGCCATG
>Ga0207693_10005164_pt1 | contig 10926 bp, 9 predicted proteins | sample LARL81metaG_FD_184347 | JGI IMG/M metagenome (GOLD analysis project Ga0207693, IMG submission 184347) | Corn, switchgrass and miscanthus rhizosphere microbial communities from Kellogg Biological Station, Michigan, USA - LAR L8-1 metaG... | ecosystem: Host-associated > Plants > Roots >... | reverse complement strand
AGTTGCTAGCCGCGGCGATGCACTTGTGCAAAAGCTCAAAGAGGATATTGGCCTAAAACAGATCATCGGCGAGAGCCCTACGTTTCTCGACCAAGTCCGGTGTGTACCGCGATTCGCGCGGTGTGATGCGACGGTGCTGATCTCCGGAGAATCCGGCACCGGTAAGGAACTCTTCGCGCGCGCGATTCACTACCTAAGTCCGCGGGCAGACCGTCCATTCGTTCCGGTCAATTGCGGTGCGCTTCCAGAAAACTTGGTGGAAAGCGAGATCTTCGGCCATAAACGCGGAGCGTTCACTGGCGCCGCATCCGATCAGGCAGGGCTGATCCGCGAGGCTGAGGGTGGTACTCTGTTTTTGGATGAGATCGACTGCCTGATGCCCCAAGCCCAAGTGAAGCTGCTCCGTTTCCTACAGGATGGAGAGTACCGCTCCGTCGGGTCGCAACAGATCTTTCATGCAAACATTCGGGTGGTCGCGGCGGCGAACGCCGATTTCAGCCAAATCGTGCGCGAAGGAAAATTCCGCGAGGATCTGTTTTATCGGCTGAACGTGCTATCGCTCACACTTCCGGCATTGCGGGAACGCCGTGGCGATATCCTCTTACTGACCCGGGACTTTCTAGACAAGCAGGCTGCGACCCCTGGGACAGGACCGAAAAATCTCTCGCTCGCCGCGCTCAACCGCCTGCTCAGTTATTCGTGGCCGGGTAATGTGCGCGAACTCCAAAACGTACTGACGCGCGCGATCGTCCTCTCCGATCGCGACTCGATCGAGCCTGCGGATCTCGGTTTACCCAAAGATGTCTCGTTCGCGGAAGAACAGTCGTTCCGAGCCATAAAGACACGCGCAATTCAACGGTTTGAGTATGACTTTCTCGCGACGATTATGCATGCACACGGAGGGAACATCACTCGTGCTGCATCCGCAGTGAAGAAAAACCGCCGGGCGTTTTGGCAACTCTTACGCAAGCACGGCCTGCTCGCTCACGCGAGACGCGGTTGAACGCCGCTCACGCGAGGCAGCGGCGCTGGCTACCCTTCTCAAGTCGCGACAACTGTTCGGCATGCCTAAAGACTGTCGGAGCGTGGACAAAATTGTCCTCGTCTGCACGCAGAGGATTATGACGAAATCGGTGGCGAATAGTCACCAGCGATGGTAGGACAAAATTGTCCTCAGCGGGGCTCTCGAATCCAATGCCGAATTCGTGTTCGGGCACTGATAGAAATCTTCCTGGGTGAGTGCATTTTCACAGGAGGAATTGAAACTCGCGAGACCGCCCGAGGCAGACAATTGGTATTGGCCTCCACAAGCAGCGGAAACTACAGGTACGCCGATTGCTTCAAACGGCGACTGACGTCGCCAATGTGCCTGCCGAGCCTTTGCTTCCTTCTCCAGCGCCAGAAATTCTCGATTATCTGGCCAGGCATCCAGATGCGCAAGACACCATCGACGGCATCCTTCACTGGTGGGTACTCGACGCCTGCGTCCAAAAATGGGCGCCGAGAATTGCAGAGACCGTCGCGCAACTCGTCGAACAAGGTTTTCTCGAACAAAAGCGATCCGCGGACGGGAACGTCATTTACCACATCTCACCGCATTATCTCGCGACGCTTCAGCAATCGCCGCCACGAAACTCTGACTCCTAACGCAACTCCATAAACCACCTGACAAGAAAGGACAATCATGCCTGCCACACTGACCTATCCCGGAGTTTATATTGAAGAAATCCCCAGTGGCGTACGCACCATCACTGGCGTCCCGACATCCATCACAGCCTTCCTCGGCCGCGCGCCGCGTGGGCCGACGAACGAGCCAACCACGATCAATAGCTTCGGGGATTTTGAGCGTCAGTTCGGCGGACTGGTTGAGAATTATCCGATGAGTTACGCCGTGCGTGATTTTTACTCAAATGGCGGGAGCCAGGCCATCATCGTGCGTTTGTATAAGCAAAGCGGCGAGGCAAGTGGCAAGGCGAAGAACGACGACGTCAAACTCGAAGCCGCCAGTCCCGGCACTTGGGGTAATTCCATGGTTTATACAGTGGACGCCAAAGGCGTCACTGATGACGTTGCCACCCGCTTCGGCATCGCCAAAGCTGATTTGTTTAATCTGACGATCTACGAAAATCCAGGCAGCGGCGCGGTCGAGCGATTCCTCAACGTCGCTGTCACCGCCGACGCTGGCTCGCGGCGGCTGGACCGCGTGCTTAGGCAGGAGTCCAGTTTGGTTCGTGTGCAACTCAAGAACGACGGCACGCCCGATCTGCCCGGCGCCCGCCCCGCCGATTCTCAACCAGACGAGGATCCGTCCGACCCGGCCGCGGACAGCACGAAGTTCAAGAGGTTTTCCGGCGGCGCAAATGGCGACCCCTTGACGACCGACGATGACATCCTTGGCGACGAAGACAACAAAACCGGCATGTTCGCGCTCGCCAAAGCGGATCTGTTCAACTTGCTTTGCATCCCGCCGGACACACGCAGCGGTGACACCAGCGCTGGTGTGTATCAAGGAGCGATGGCGTATTGCGCGAAACGCCGTGCGATGCTTATCGTTGACCCGCCGGCAGCATGGGGTGCTAACAAGGATACCGCCGCCGCCACCGCCAGAGACGGTTTGCAAAACCTCGGTCTGACCGGGGAGATCGCGCGCAATGCCGCGCTGTATTTTCCGCGCGTCATCCAAACTGATCCGAACCTCGACGGTCAACTCGACACCTTTGTGCCGTGCGGAATCGTCGCCGGAGTCATGGCGCGAACAGATACCAACCGCGGCGTGTGGAAAGCGCCCGCGGGACTGGACGCGACCATTAATGGAGTCAGCGCCTTGCAAGTGAACCTCAACGACGCCGAGAACGGCATGTTGAATCCGCTCGGCATCAATTGCCTTCGTTTCTTCGCTGTGTCAGGCCGCGTCGTCTGGGGCGCGCGCACGTTGCGGGGGGCCGATCAACTCGCGGATGATTACAAGTACATCCCCGTCCGCCGCCTTGCGCTTTATATCGAAGAGAGCTTGTATCGCGGCACTCAGTGGGTGGTGTTCGAGCCGAACGACGAGCCGCTGTGGGGCCAGATTCGACTCAACATCGGCGCGTTTATGCAGAATCTCTTTCGGCAGGGAGCGTTCCAGGGCACAACGCCGCGAGAGGCTTATTTCGTCAAGTGCGACAAGGAAACCACGACGCAAAACGACATCAACCTGGGCATCGTTAACATCGTCGTGGGTTTTGCGCCGCTCAAGCCGGCTGAGTTCGTGGTCATCAAGATCCAGCAGATAGCCGGACAAATTCAAACCTAGAGGAGGCAACGCATATGGCACAATTCACCGTCAACCCAGAACGGTTCGACCCGTACAAGAACTTCAAGTTTCGCGTCAAATTCGGAGATAGTCCAAATTACGTGGCGGGCGTGAGCAAAGTCGGCGGTTTGAAACGCACTACTGAAGTAGTCAAGCACCGGGAGGGAGGTGATCCAAGCAGCAGCCGAAAATCACCAGGTCGCACGGAATATGAAGCGATCACAATGGAACGCGGTGTCACCCACGACAAGGACTTCGAGCAATGGGCGAACAAAGTGTGGAACTTCCAGTCCAGCCTCGGCAGCGAGGTTTCCCTTAAAGACTTCCGCAAGAATATCCGCATCGAGATGTACAACGAAGCGGGCCAATTGGCCATCGCCTATAATGTCTTTCGCTGTTGGGTATCGGAATTTCAAGCCCTGCCCGATCTCGACGCCAATGCCAATGCTGTCGCCATCCAACATCTCAAGCTCGAAAACGAGGGCTGGGAACGCGACGTCGAAGTCCTGGAGCCGAGTGAGCCAACCTTCACCAACCCGGCGTGATCTCACATGGAATATGGGCTCACGGCCTCCGATTTGTTGAATGTCTGGGACCGCGGGCGCTCTCAGTCGCCGGTGGATCGCGCGCTCTCGCTGCTACGTTTTGCCACGCGGGAGTCTTCACGGGAAGCGCTGGCTCAGTTTGCCATCGGCCGCCGCGACGATGAATTGCTAAAGCTGCGCGAAAGAATTTTCGGATCGCGCATGACGGGCCGCACTAACTGTCCGGCCTGCGGCCTGCCGATGGAAATGAACTTTACTGTGGCGGAAGTCCAGACCACCCTGCTACCGGAACTCCCCGAGACCTGCACCGAAATCTTCGGCGATTGCGAAATCAGTTTTCGTCTGCCGAACAGCAGCGACCTCGCGACGCTCGTTCCAAGCGATGATCTCGCGGTTCAAAAGCGGCGGCTTGTTCAGCGGTGTGTTTTGAAGGCGAAATGCAGCGGCCAGCTTGTCGCAGCCGATCAGTTACGTGAGGACACGGTGACGGCCTTGTCCGAACGGATGTCGGAGCTCGACCCGCAAGGCGACGTGCAGATCGCCTTGAGTTGCCCGCAATGCTGCCACCGCTGGAATGCGCCGCTCGACATCGTGTCATTCCTGTGGAGCGAAATTCACGGCTGGGCCGTCCGGCTGCTGCGCGAAGTCCACGCGTTAGCCTCAGCTTACGGCTGGCGGGAGTCGGACATTCTAGCGATGAATCCGTGGCGGCGTCAGGCTTACCTCGAGCTGATCGGACAATGAGCGACTACCTTGGCAATCTCATCACGCGGACGCTTTCTCCGTCGATCGCCGTTCGTCCACAGTTACCATCGCTCTTCGAAGCAGGGCCTAAGATTCGCGAAACAAAAAGCGAACCCGAATTCGAACAGCAAAGTTTCGTGGAACAAGCCCCGGTCACACGGCCTTCCGAAAAGCTTGCGCCAATTCCGCTGTCCATTCTAACGCCGCATCAGTCGGTGTTTCGCGAACCAGAACAAACTATCCCTCAGATTTTTCGCACGAGGAGAATTCTCCAAACCAGTCCTGAATTTGAGCCAGACCCGCTGCCAACTCCAATACTACGTCAATCTACGCCGCAAGAACCATCGCGAATTTTTTCCGGTAAAGAAGATGCCAAGCGTACCCCGAAACCCGCGGCGCCGGTTCAACCGCGAATCTTAAGTCAGGCTGTCCCGACTCTGCGCGACGACAAGCCGTCGAACTCAACCCGGCGCAGGTCAGACGTTATCAAATCTCCCCTGCCAGATGTTATTGCGTCAGCGTCACAGGAAGTTAGCGCGCGAGAAGAAATCCCACCCCAGGAGTCCGCTATTGCTTTAAACCCGGTCGTTGTGCCGGAATTGCGCGAACATGAATTGTTTAAGCGGTCTGGGGTTCAACCTGTCGTTCCCACGATCCGTTCATTGCCGCCGATTCCACCACTGCCACCAGCGGCGGCAATAGCAACGCCATCAATCAATGTCACCATTGGCCGCGTTGAAATCCGTGCCGTATCGCCACCCGCCCAACAACGCGCGAAACCAAAGCCGGCACCCGTGTTGAGCTTGGAAGATTATTTGCGCCAGCGCTCGAAAGGAGCTGCCTAATGAGCAATTCACTCGCCATCGGCGCGGTGACAGCCACGCTGCGCAATTTGTTGGACAAGGGAATTTCCGCGGAAGGCGGCGGCTTGCACACAACCACGTTGCCGCCAGAAAAAGCGCAAACGTTCGGCCAGGCCGACGGCCCAGGACGGGTTAATCTTTTCCTGTATCAAACCCACATCAACGCCGCCTGGCGTAACATGGACATGCCGGGCCAGATTAAACCCAATGAGACCGGCCAGCCGCCACTGGCGCTCGATTTGTTTTATTTGCTGACCGCCTACGAGCGCGATGACGGCGATTCGTCCGTGATTGCGCATCGTCTGCTCGGTCGCGCGATGCGGGTGTTGCACGATCACCCTTTGCTCGGCGCGGACGAAATTCGCACGGCACTACCGAACAACGATCTCGCCGACCAGATTGAGCGCATTCGCATCACGCCTCAATCGATGTCGGTCGAAGAATTCTCGAAACTCTGGACAACATTTCAGGTTGGCTACCGCATTTCCGCCGCGTACGAAGTTTCCGTCGTACTGATTGACAGCACCCGCTCATCGCGCACGCCGCTGCCGGTTCTCACTCGCGGCGCGAACGACACCGGCGTAAACGCGCAGGCGGATTTGATTCCTCCGTTTCCCACCCTCACCGAAGTGAGTCCCGTCGTGCAACCGCCGGGTTCGGAGACCAGCGCGGTCTTGGGAAACGATTTGCTCATCACTGGTCACGATTTCGATGGCATGAATGTCTCCGCTGAAGTTTCGCATCCGCGTTTGGAAAATCCAATTCCGCTGCCCGCGCCATCGAATGCAACCGCGGCCACCATCACAGTCAATTTGCCGAATCAACCGCAGAATTTTCCCGCCGGCATCTACACGATTTCTGTTTCTGTCATTCGCCCAGGCGAAACGTCCAAGCGAACCACCAACGCGCTGCCCTTCGCCGTTGCTCCACAAATTTTGTCGAACCCGCCGATCAACGCCGCACGCAACGCGAATGAAATCACGATCACACTGGCGTGCAGCCCGGAAGTTCTGCCCGCGCAACGTGTCGCCTTGCTGCTCGGCAGCGACGAAGTTCCCGCCGAGCCGCATCCGGCGGCGACGGGTAACCTGACTTTTATCGCGAAAGACGATCCATCGGGCAAATTCGCGGCGGGAGATTATTTCGTGCGACTGCGCGTGGACGGCGTTGACAGTCTGTTGATTGACCGCAGCGTTCAACCCCCAAAATTCAAATCGTCGCAAAAGGTGACCATCCCATGACGACTCTCGATTCATGGCAGGAAAACAACTCACGCTGCCTCGGTGCAGCGCTCGCGGAATTACGGCAGCGTCTGGAAAAATTCTCTCAAAAATCAGCCTCCGGAAACGGCGCGACGCTAAAAAGGTTTTCGAACGTGCCACTGCAGGAAACGAACCCAGAAACTCCATCAGCGCTTGAACTGCTGAGCGATCGACTGGGTCTTTCGCCGTTCGAGCAAGATATTCTGCTGCTCTGCGCAGCGATGGAGATGGACACGAGCATCGCCGGCTTGTGCGCCCGCGCGCAGAACGATCCGCAAAAAAATTTCCCCACATTCGCGCTAGCGCTGGCATTGTTCGATGAACCGTCGTGGGACGCGCTCTCGCCAGAACGTCCGTTGCGCTTTTGGCGACTGATCGAGATTTCTCAGCTTGGCGCGCAACCGCTCACTGCCAGCGCGCTGCGAGCCGACGAGCGAATCGTCAATTACTTGAAAGGACTAAATTGCCTCGACGACAGGTTGTCTTCGCTTCTTTCGCCGCTGGAACTTTCGCTGGATTCAATCGAACTTGCGCCGTCTCAGCAGAAACTTGTGCAAGTCATCTTGCGACGCTGGCGCCGATCGGCGGAGACCGGCTGGTTGCCAGCGGTGCAATTGGTCGGTGCAGATTCGCTGAGCAAACAGCTTGTCGCCCATCACGCTGGGGCGGAATTAAATCGCCGCCTGTATCTGTTGCCGGTCGAGTTATTACCGGCAAATCCGTTGGAACTGGATACGCTCGCCCGCTTGTGGCAGCGCGAGAGCCGCTTGCTGCCGCTGGCGTTGTATCTCACTGCGGAGGAACTGAACGGCGAAGCAGCTGGGCCGGCCGGCCCGCTGAGTCGTTTTCTTTCACGCAGCGACAGTGTGTTCCTCGTCGGTGTCCGCGAAATTCTTCCCCACCTCGGCCGCGTGCACGTCGCGTTCGACATCGCAAAACCAACTGTCGCCGAGCAAAAGACCGCATGGCGAGCCGCACTTGGCGACAATGGCCAAGACAACGCCGCCTTGCTCGCGGGACAATTCAACTTGAATTTGAGCTCGATTCACGAATTGGCCCAGCTCGCGAAAACAGAGGCGAAAGATTCAGGCGTCCCGCTCACGGAAAAAGTCTGGGAAATTTGCCGCGCCAGCGAACGTCCGCGAATGGACGCGCTCGCGCAACGGCTGGAACCGAAAGTGACTTGGGACGATTTGGTGCTGCCCGCCGAAGAAATGAATCGCCTGAAAGAAATCGCCACGCAGGTCAAGCATCGGAATCAGGTTTACTACGAGTGGGGATTCGAGCGGAAAATGAATCGCGGCTTCAGCATCAGCGCACTCTTCGCCGGCGACAGCGGCACTGGCAAGACGATGGCTGCCGAGGTCATCGCGAACGAGCTCCGGCTGAATTTGTATCGCATTGATCTATCCGCTGTGGTGAACAAATACATCGGCGAGACGGAAAAAAATCTGTGCCGGCTCTTCGACGCGGCGGAGGGTGGTGGCGCGATTTTGTTTTTCGACGAGGCCGACGCGCTGTTCGGCAAACGCAGCGAAGTCAAACACAGCCACGACCGCTACGCCAACATCGAGATCAACTATTTGCTTCAACGTATCGAATCGTATCGCGGCCTGGCGATTTTGGCGACAAACATGAAAAGCGCGCTGGACACTGCGTTCATGCGACGGCTGCGTTTCATCGTCAACTTTCCGTATCCCACGGTGGCCGACCGGCGACGGTTGTGGGAAAAAGTTTTTTTACAGCCAGACGCAAAAAAAAATCTCGCCACGCCGCCGCTCGACGAACTCGATTACGAGCATCTGGCAAAGCTGAATCTGACCGGCGGCCACATTCACAGCGCGGCGTTGAACGCAGCGTTCCGCGCGGCAGCTGCAGGTTCGAACGTGACGATGCGATTGGTGCTCGACTCGGCAAGAACCGAGTTGCTCAAGCTGGATCGTCCGGTGAACGACGCCGATTTTCGGTGGACCGAACCGGCGCCCGATCTTCCAGCGGTATCCGGGGAAATCGAAAAACACGTTTTCGCATGAACATCAATTTGCACATTGAGCGGCTGATGCTTGACGGTCTGTCTATCGCGAGTGGCGAGGCCGCGCTCGTGCAGATGGCGGTCGAAGCGGAGCTGGGGCGGTTACTCGCCACGGAACTCCTCGCGCGGCCGGAGTCGTCCGCTCAGGCTTGTGTGGGCGGCGCAGAAATTCATCCCCGCCCCGGCGTCAGCGCTCGCGAACTGGGCGTAGAAATCGGGCGAAGTATATTCGCCAGTCTGACTCCGTACGGGTTTGGACAACGTGGACAAGCCAAGCGCGCGCCCGGTTTATCCGCACACCGCGATTTGCCTCGTACATCCAAAGCACCATCGCCGCTGCGCCCCGCCGATGCAGACCAGGATTCAGTTTCATCGAACCGGTTCGCGAGCGCGAATCAAGAGAACGTTCGCAACAACCATTCAACGCAAATCAACGAGAAAGGAAAGTAGTATGCCAACAGCAAAAGTGAACGCCTGGTACGGGTGGGTGCCCGACCGGCCCGATTATCGGGACAAACTCTTCAGCGCCATCGCTGCGCCGCCGAAGAAACTGCCGAACAAGGTGGATTTGCGCCCAGGCTGTTCACGCGTCGAAGACCAGGGGCAACTCGGCAGTTGCACAGCCAATGCGTTGGTTGGCAACTTGGAATTCCTCGAGAAAAAAGCGGGGCACAGGGTTACCAATCTGAGCCGACTGTTCGTTTACTACAACGAACGCGCGATGGAAGGCACGATCAATGACGATGCCGGCGCGATGATCCGCGACGGCGTCAAAACACTCGTCAAGCTTGGCGTGTGCAGTGAAACGAAATGGCCTTACAAGATTGCGAAATTCACCCAGAAACCGTCGCCCTCATGCTACAAGCAGGCTGCCGATCATCAAGTTACCTCATATCATCGCATCATCAGTTTGCAGCAGATGCGCCAATGCCTCGCCGAAGGCTACCCATTCGTTTTCGGTTTCTCGGTCTATGAGGCATTCGAGTCCGAAGAGGTTGCCAGGACCGGCAAGTTGAACCTACCCAAGCGAGGTGAAAAACAGCTCGGCGGCCACGCCGTGATGGCCGTGGGTTACGACGAGTCAGCCAAGCGCGTGCTCGTCCGCAACTCTTGGGCGGCGGACTGGGGCATCAAAGGTTACTTCACGATGCCGTACGACTATATCTCGAACGACAACCTGACAGACGACCTCTGGACCCTCCGCGGACTTGAAAATGTGTAGATAAGGCGAGCGCATTGGTGCCGATCAGAATGTTTATGCAACGCGCAACGGTTTCGACGAAAGAAACACCGGCAGCAGCTGATGCGATGGCATGGTCGCCGCTGCAAAACCGTGGCGCAGTGTTGCTTCAACGCAAATGTGCCTGCGGTGGCACGCCCGGCCCGACCGGCGAATGCGAAGAGTGCCGCAAGAAACGGTTGCAGCGGAAAATCGCAAATCCGACATCCGACATTCGAAATGAGTCAGTTGTTCCGCCAATCGTCCACGAAGTTTTGCGCTCGCCCGGCCAGCCGCTTGACCCAACCACCCGTGCCATGCTTGAGCCGCGTTTCGGCCATGACTTCAGCCGGGTGCGGATCCATGCGGACGAGCGCTCGGCCAGCTCCGCCAACGCGGTCAACGCGGTCGCCTACACCGTCGGAACCGACATCGTATTTGCCAATGGGGCATACGATGCCCAGTCGACCGCAGGCCGTAAGATATTGGCTCATGAGCTCATGCACGTCGTCCAGCAGTCGCGAGGGGATACCTCGGGAACGAGGGGGACTACCGAAATCAACAGTAGGCTTGAGAACGAGGCAGAACAGATGGCAGGCCGGGGTGACAGGACGCTAGAGGGTCAGCCGCTCAGATCGCCTGTTGCGGTCAGCGGCGCTCGCCCGCTTCAACGCCTGGTTCGTACAACGAGTGTGAATTGTCCACCGGCGGCGGCGGGCATCGCAAATCCTCACACGGGCAGTGCTGACCGGCGCGCCTCAACCCTGCTGGACACGGCCATCACTCGAATTGCAAATGCCCAGGCAGTGCGTGCCGCGGATCCGGCTAATGCTGATGTGGTAGCGGTCGGCAACGCACTGCGGACGGTGTTCCGCTTTGATCCCGCCGTGGAGGATACGTGGTTGGCGCCAGCGCCCAACGTCCGGCTTCCCGTAGTCCTCCGGCGCCTTCAGGCTGCGAAGAGTT
>Ga0207693_10005163_pt1 | contig 10927 bp, 10 predicted proteins | sample LARL81metaG_FD_184347 | JGI IMG/M metagenome (GOLD analysis project Ga0207693, IMG submission 184347) | Corn, switchgrass and miscanthus rhizosphere microbial communities from Kellogg Biological Station, Michigan, USA - LAR L8-1 metaG... | ecosystem: Host-associated > Plants > Roots >... | reverse complement strand
TCCGCGCAGCGGTACGCCGGGGCACCTGGACCGCTGCTGGCTGTCGCCGGAGCAGAAGCGGACGCTCAGGGTGATCCAGGGCGACCAGATCGGGCTCGAGGCTCCGGCGGCGTGAGCGGCGCACCGGAGGCCAGGGACGGCGCCGACCCTAACGCCGAAAGCGGCCTGCTCGAGGTCCGCGACCTCGTCAAGCACTTCCCGATCAAGACCGGCGTCATCTTCGACCACGAAATTGGTCGCGTGCGCGCCGTCGACGGCGTCAGCCTCAACGTGCAGGAAGGCGAGACACTCGGCCTTGTCGGCGAGTCGGGCTCCGGTAAATCAACGCTCGGCCGCACCATCCTGCAGCTGATCCCGCCCACCTCCGGCTCGGTGCGCTTCGAAGGGCAGGAGATCGTCGGCCGGCGCGGGCGCGCGATGCAGTCCGTGCGCCGCGAGATGCAGATGATCTTTCAGGATCCCTACGCGTCCCTCAACCCTCGCCAGCGGGTCGGGCAGATCGTCGGCACCCCACTGCGCATCCACGGGCTTGCCTCCGGGGACGGCCTGAAGCGGCAGGTCAACGAACTGCTCGAGCGGGTTGGCCTCGGACCGGAGCACTACAACCGGTTTCCCCACGAGTTCTCCGGGGGTCAGCGACAGCGGATCGGCATCGCCCGGGCGCTCGCGCTGCGGCCAAAGCTGATCATTGCCGACGAGCCGGTATCGGCCCTGGACGTCTCGATTCAGGCGCAGATCATCAACCTGCTCGAGGACCTCCAGAACGAGTTCAAGCTCACCTATCTCTTCGTCGCGCATGACCTCGGCGTCATCCGCCACGTCTCCGACCGGATCGCGGTGATGTACCTGGGCAAGATCGTCGAGGTCGGCCCCGCAGATGAGGTGTATTCGAATCCGATCCACCCCTACACGCTCTCGCTCCTGTCCGCCCTCCCCATTCCCGACCCGAGGGCGAACGCCCGGCGGGAGCAGATCGTGCTCGAGGGCGACATCCCGAGCCCGGCGAACCCGCCGGCCGGCTGCCGGTTCCACACGCGCTGCCCGTTCGCCACTGAGATCTGCTCCCGGGACGAACCCGAGCTGGTGGACTGGGGCAACGGCCACTGGGCCGCCTGCCACCACCCGCTCCACCGCGAGCATCCTGAGGCGATCGCCGAGGCGCTTCCGGGCCTGCGTGCCCAGCCGGTCTGATCCCGGGCTGAGCGCTCGGAGGCCCGATGACGCTCACGCTCCTCATCGTCCTCGTCTTCACGGCGGCGTTCCTGCTCGCCGAGGGCAGGTGGGTGGCGGCGATCGTCCTCGCGGTCCTGGCGCTGCCGACGCTGTTCACGACGCTCCGGCGCATGCGGCGGGGCTCGGGCAAGTAGGGGCAACGGGCCTGCATGTGAACGCGGTGCGTCCGCCCTCTCTTTTTTAAAGTCGCCGTCGCGCACGCTGATATAGGCTCCAGCCATCGGGTGGGCCGTGGCGCGGGCAGCGCCGTGGCACCCGGGAGGAGAGGACTATTGCGAAGGGATCAATTCGTGGGGGTTGACGACCGCCGGCGGCGGCGTCAGCGAGCCCTGCGGGGGAGGTACTGGATGAGTCAGGTGCGACGGATGGGTATCGCTGCGGCGCTTATTGCCGTGCTGGCGGCGGCGGTCGCCGGGTGCGGATCGAGTGGCGGCAGCAGTGGAGTGATCATCCGTGGGACCACCGACGAGCCGGTCTCCTACGACCCGGCCGGCGCGTACGACCTGCCGTCTTACGACGTCATCTACGCGATCTATCAGAACCTGATGACCATCCCCGCGGGCCAGTCGACGCCCGTGCCCGAGGCGGCTCAGAAATGCGAGTACACGGACAACAACAACCAGACGTACCAGTGCACGCTCAAGCCTGACCTCAAGTTCACCGACGGCACCCCGCTGACGTCCAAGGACGTCGTCTTCTCCTTCGAGCGCAACGTGAAGATCGCCGCCCCGGCCGGCGGCTCCTCGCTGCTGGCGAACATGAAGAGCGTGGAGGCCAAGGGGCCGAACACCGTGATCTTCCACCTGAAGGCGCCGGACGCGACCTGGCCCTTCATCCTGACCACGGGATCCGCGGCGATCGTCCCGGACACCTACCCCGCCGACAAGCTGCAGAGCTCGAACAACGTGATCGGCTCCGGGCGCTATGCGCTCCAGAGCTATCAACCCGGGACGCAGACGGTGCTGACCAAGAGCGACAGCTACACCGGCAGCGACCCGGCCAAGAACGACAAGGTCATCATCCAGTACTACAAGACCTCGTCGGACCTCGCACTCGCTTTGAAGCAGGGCGAGGTCAACATCGCGTACCGGAGCCTTTCCCCGACCGACCTCGACTCGCTCAAGAACCAGTCCGGGATCCAGATCGTCTCGGGCAACGGCATCGAGATCCGGTACCTCGTGTTCAACGAGGACCTCCAGCCCGGCGCCACCGCGGCGCAGAAGCTGGCGATCCGCCAGGCCGTCGCCTACACGGTCGACCGTCAGGCGATCGCGAGCAAGGTCTACAACGACACGGTCACACCGCTCTACTCCATGGTCCCGCAAGGCCTGAAGTACGCGACCGAGCCGTTCAAGAGCATGTACGGGGCAAGCCCGGACGTCGCGAAGGCCAAGCAGGTCCTCCAGCAGGCCGGCATCAAGACTCCCGTGCCGCTGGAGATCTGGTACACGCCGTCGCACTACGGACCGGTCTCGGCCGACGAGTACGCCGAGATCAAGAGCCAACTCGACGACAGCGGGCTGTTCAACGTGACGCTGAAGTCGACGGAGTGGAACCAGTACTCGACCGCGGCGTTCACGGACAAGTACCCGATCTACCAGCTCGGCTGGTTCCCGGACTATCCGGACGCGGACGACTACACGGCTTCCTTCTACTCGAAGGACAGCTTCCTGAACGACCATTACTCGAACCCCGAGATGGAGAAGCTGCTCGCGCAGGAGAAGGCGAGCACCAACGACACCGAGCGGGCCAAGGCCTTCTCCCAGATCCAGGACATCGGGGCCAAGGACGCGCCGACGATCCCGATCTGGCAGGGCAAGCAGGTGGCAGCCGCCCAGGACGACATCCACGGGATCGAGCTCACCTTCGACCCATCGTTCATCTTCCGCTACTGGCTGATCTCGAAGGGCTGACCCGCAGCAACATCGGGCTTGCCGCCCACGCCTCCTCCCCAGAGGAGGCGTGCGGCGCCCTGCCCCCGGGTAGGTGAACGGCGGGGATGACCCGCACCCACGAGAACTCCCTCCGCACCTACCTCCTCACGAGGATCGCGCTGGCGGTGCCGACGGTCCTGATCCTGCTGACGATGGTGTTCCTGCTGATGCGGGTGGCGCCGGGCAACCCGATCCAGGCGGCGCTCGGAGGCCACGTCCCCCAGGCGCAGATCCAGGCTCGGGAGCATCGCGCGGGCTACGACCGCCCGATCCTGACCCAGTACGTGGAATACCTGAAGGACGCGTTGACCCTCAACCTCGGGGACTCCCTCACCGATCACACCCCGGTCACCACGATCATCACCGACAACGGCGCGGCCACGCTCGAGCTCACGATCGCCGCCTTCTTCGTGGCGGTGGTGGTGGGAGTGTCGATCGGCTTGGTCGCCGGGCGATGGCGTGACACGCCGTGGGACGTGGGCGGCCGCATGTTCGGGATCGTCATCTACGCGGCACCGGTGTTCTTCCTGGGCTTCCTGGCCCAGCTCGTGTTCGCGGATCTCCTGGGCTGGTTACCCGTCTCCGGGCGGGCAAGCCCGGAGGTGACCGCCACGCTCTCGCAGCACACCCACCTGTTCCTGATCGACACCCTCATCGACGGCGACCTCAACGCCTTCTGGGACTGCTTCCTGCACCTGATCCTCCCGGCCGTGACCCTCGGCCTGGTGACGAGCGGCGTGCTGATCCGCCTCGTGCGCGTGAACCTGATGCAGACTATGAAGGGCGACTACGTGGAGGCCGCCCGCGCAAGGGGCGTGGGCGAGCGGCGCGTGGTGATCCACCACGCCTTCCGCAACGCCCTCGTGCCGGTGATCACCGTCGCCGGGCTCCAGCTCGCGCTGCTGCTGGGCGGAGCGATCCTGACCGAGGAGACGTTCAACTGGCCCGGGATCGGCTTCCAGCTCGTGCGCTACCTGAATGAGCGTGACTACATCGCCGTGCAGGGGATCATCACCGTCTTTGCCCTTGCGGTCGTCGCGGTGTCCGTGCTGATCGACCTCGTGAACGCGTTCATCGACCCGAGGGTGAGGTACTCGTGAGCTCAATCGGCGAGATCCCCGGGACCGCCGCCCCGCAGTCCCCCGAGGCCGAGATCAAGACCGAGGGCCCGGGAGGCGTCCGCAGGCTGATCAGACAGATCAGGAGCGCTCGCGGGGTTCCCAAATGGATCCTGTACAGCGGCATCGCGATCGTCCTGTTCTTCCTGATCCTCGCCATCTTCGCCCCGCTGATCGCCCCCTACGGCTTCGCCCAGTCGTCCTCAGGAGGTGTCGACTTCCCGAAGCAGGCGCCGCCGTCGGGCGCCCACCTCTTCGGCACCACGGTTCAGTCGACGGACGTGCTGTCACGGGTGATCTGGGGGGCGCGGACCGAGATCGAGGTCGTGATCGTGGCGGTGTTCTTCTCGCTCTCGATCGGTGTGCCGCTCGGCCTCCTCTCCGGGTACGTCGGCGGCAAGCTCGACCGCGGCCTCGTCCTGGTGATGGACGCGCTGTTCGCGTTCCCCTACCTGCTGCTGGCGATCGTGATCGCGTTCCTGCTCTCGGACAAGCTTGGCCAGGGAATCATCACCGCGGCGGTGGCGATCACGATCGTCTACATACCGCAGTACTTCCGGGTTGTCAGAAACCACGTGATCAGCGTTCGCGAGGAGCCGTACGTCGAGGCGGCGCGCGCGCTCGGAGCCAAACGCAGGACGATCATCGGGCGCTACGTCTTCTTCAACGTGATCCAGAACGTCCCGGTTGTCGCGACGCTGAACGCCGCCGACGCGATCCTCACCCTCGCGGCCCTGGGGTTCCTGGGCTACGGGATCCAGCCGACGCAGGCGGCCGAGTGGGGCTACGACGTGCAGCGGGCGATCTCCGATGCCGGAGCCGGCATCTGGTGGACCGGGCTGTTCCCGGGCCTCGCCATCGTTCTCCTGGTGACCGGCTTCACTCTGGTAGGCGAGGGGCTCAATGACATCCTCAATCCGCTGATTCGCTACCGCCGCGTGCGCAAACCCGAGATTCCCGGCGCCTCTCCGGAGGCCGACAAATGAGCGACGTCGTCCTCGACGTCCGCGACCTCCGCGCCTGGTACGGCACCGAGGGCGACCCGGTCCGCGCAGTGGACGGGGTCTCGTTCGAGATCCGCTCCGGCGAGACGCTCGGACTCGTCGGCGAGTCGGGCTGCGGCAAGTCCACGCTCGGCAGGACGATCCTCGGGCTGTTGCCGGAGGGAGCCGCCACCGCCGGCGAGATCCGGTATCGGAACCGGAACCTCGTGACCGCACCGCCCAAGGAGGTCCGCGCGCTGCGCGGGCCGGAGCTCGGGCTGATCTTCCAGGAGCCCATGACGCGGCTCGACCACCTGATGACGATCGAGAACCACTTCGTCGAGACGCTCAAGGCGCACGAGTCGGACGCGAAGGAGAAGGAGATGCGCCGCCGCTCGCTCGACGCCCTCGGCGCGATGGGCATCCCGCCCACCCGCTTCAAGCAGTACCCGCATGAGTTCTCGGGCGGGATGCGGCAGCGGATCATGATCGCACTGGCGCTCGTGCTGAACCCCAAAGTGCTCGTGGCCGACGAGCCCACGACCGCGCTGGACGTGATCGTCGAGGGGCAGATCCTCGAGATCCTGGCGGACCTGCGCCGCAACTTCGACACGGCGCTCCTCCTCATCACCCACAACCTGGGCATCGTCGCCGAGGCCTGCGATCGGGTCGCGGTCATGTACGCCGGCCGTATCGTCGAGCAGGGCGACGCGCGCAAGGTCTTCGCCGAGCCAGCCCACCCGTACACGCGTGCGCTCCTGGAGTCGATCATCTCGCTGGCGACGACCGAGCTGAAGTACATCCCGGGGGCGCCGCCCAGCCTGATCGACCCACCACCCGCGTGCCGCTTCCACCCGCGCTGCCCGAGCGCGATGCGGGTGTGCTCGACGAAGGACCCGATCGAGGTCTCGATCGCGGCGGGGCACGTCACCGAGTGCTGGCTTCACGGACCCGAGGACGAGATCCCCGCCGGCGGCGAGCAGCCGCTAGAGCGGGAGGAGATCGCCGTGGCGGAGGAGGCTTGATGGAGGCGGCAGCGCGCCCCGTGCCCCGCGCCGTGGCGAAGCCGACCGGCGAGGTGCTGCTCGAGGTCACGGACCTGCGGACGCGGTTCGCGCTCCGCGGCAGCTTCGCCCAGCGCATGCGCGGGCGCGCCGCCGGCTCCGTGAAGGCCGTCGACGGCGTCAGCTTCTCGCTGCGACGCGGGGAGGTGCTCGGCGTCGTCGGCGAGTCGGGGTCGGGGAAGACCACGCTGGGGCGAACCCTGCTCGGGCTGGCTCCCGCCACCGACGGGTCGATCAAGCTGGAGGGGCAGGAGATCACAGGCCTGAGCGAGGCCGCATTCCGCCCGCTGCGCAAGAGGCTCCAGATCGTCTTCCAGGACCCGCACGCGTCGCTCAACCCGGCAATGACGATCGGCGAGTCGGTCGGCCACCCGCTTCGCATCCACGGCATCGCCCGGGACCGCGAGCAGATGCGCGTCCGGGTGGTGGAGGCACTCGAGCGGGTCGGACTTCACCCCGCCGGGCAGTACATGAGCAAGTACCCCACCGACCTCTCCGGCGGGCAGAAGCAGCGGGCCGTGATCGCGCGGGCGATCATCCTGGGGCCAGACATCCTGATCGCGGACGAGCCGGTCTCCATGCTCGACATGAGCGTGCGGGCGAAGATCCTCGAGCTGATGATCGACCTCAAGCGCGAGCTTGGTCTGACCTACCTCTACATCACCCACGACCTCGCGACGGCGAAGTTCTTCTGCGACCGCATAGCGATCATGTACCTCGGCAAGATCGTCGAGATCGGCCCCGCGGCCGAGATCTACGACAACCCAAAGCACCCGTACACGGTCTCGCTCCTGCGGGCGATCCCCGAGCCCGACCCCACGCGGACCGTCGCGCGCGACCTCCCACGCGGCGAGGTGCCCGACGCGGTGACGCCCCCGCTCGGCTGCTCCTTCCACCCGCGCTGTGCGCGCGCCTTCGAGGTCTGCGGCTGGGAGAGCCGGGACCTGCGCACCCTGCTCGAGGCGCGCTGGACCCGGATGCCGGAGCCCGAGTACCGCGCCGAGCGGGAGGTGATCGGGAGCCTCGACGAAATGAACGTCCCGTCGACCAGCGCGAGGATCGAGCCGGCCTCCGGCCACACGACCGCGGAGGTGGCCGAGATCATCGAGCGCCTCCGGATCGACGCCCCCGATGACCCATTTTGGAAGGGCGTGGCGGCCATCGACACCGAGGGGCCGGCCGTCTCGATCCGCTTCCACGAGGGGATCGAGCCGCGCGACGTCCAGGAGGGCCCGTCCCGGCTCCAGTGCCACCTCTACGACGAGGACGCCCTCGCGGCCGCACAGCGCGACGCGGCCGCGCGGTAACGGTCGGACGTTCGTCCATCTCCCGATCCGGGGATGGCGGGCTGACCATCCGGGGGGTTGACCCCGGGGGTCCGCTGCGGTTATATGGACAGGTGCAAGCAGACGGCGATGGGAGAACGCGCCAGGGAGGGCGCTCGTGGGCAAGGACGGCCCGCACACCCCTCTCCCTCAATCAGATTGGGAGATACATGGAGTCACAGAGACTTACCTCGAGTTCCATGGCGCGTTGGCGACTGATCGCCTGTGTGTCCCTTGCCGCCGCTGCGTTCGCGGTCGGCGTCGCGCCGAGCATCGCCTCGGCGCAGTCGCACTTCGGCCCGATTAGGAGCGCCGCGAGCGTCCGCAAGGCCGACATCCCCAACCGGGGAACGGTCGGGACTGCCGCACGGCGCGCCATGAAGCAGGGCTACCTGGTTCCCAACCAGGCCCGGTACGAGCGCCAGAAGACCCGCGCGGCGCGGCAGACATCCGCCAAGGATGCGCTCACAGCTCCTGTGAACGGCGCCCTCGCGCCGGTCAATAACCGCGCTTGGGCCGGAATCAACGACACGAACTCGGCGCCGCCGGATGAGACGAGCGCGGTGGGCACTGGCCGCTACATCGAGCTCGTTAACAGCAAGTTCGCGATCTACAACAAGACGGCCAACGCGCCGATCAGCGCCGGCTCGATCAACAGCATGGTCGGGGCCGCGGGCACCGACAGCGTGTTCGATGTCCAGATCATGTGGGACGCGACGACCAATCGCTTTTACTACGCGGCCGACGACGTCGTCAGCAACACGAACAACAAGATCGCGTTCGGGTTCTCGAAGACGGCGACGCCGAGCTCCGCCGCCGACTGGTGCAAGTTCGCCGTCAGCGCCGGATCGACGTTCCCCGACTATCCGAAGCTCGGTGACAGCCAGTTCTTCCTGATGATCGGAACGAACCTGTTCAACGGCAACAATTTCGCGAACGCGAATGTGCTCGCCGCCTCGAAGCCAAAGGCGAGCGACACGTGCGCGACCTACCTGAGCACGTCCAAGCTCGCCAACAAGGGGCTCTCCGGCGGCTTCACCCCGGTGCCGGCGAGCGAGGTCGACAACAACGCGACCGGCTGGTCGGTCGCCGTCCCGCTGGCCACCCCGGGCAACAAGCTCCAGCTCTACAAGGTCACGAAGAGCAGCACGGGAGCGCCGGTGATCGGCACCACCCCGACCTCGGTGCCGGTGTCGAGCTTCGCTGTTCCACCGGCGGCTCCGCAGAAGGGGACGGCGTTCAAGATCGACACGTCGGACACCCGCAACACCCAGGCCCAGGCCGCGGTTGACCCGGGTCACGGGAACAACCTCGCCATCTGGACGCAGCACACTGTCAAGGGCGGCGCGGGAGCTCAGGTTCGGTGGTACGAGATCAACCCGGCGACCCACTCGCTGATCCAGCACGGGACGGTGACCAGCCCGTCCCTGTACGAGTTCAACGGCGCGATCGCCCCGAACCGTCAGGTCAATGGAGCCACCACGAGCGGCGGGAAGGCGATGTTGATGAACTTCAACACGAGTTCCACCGCCACGTTCCCGTCGATCAAGATGGTTTCCAAGGTCGGAGGCGGCGCGCAGTCGGGTCCGGTGGCGGTGTTCAACGGCACCAAGCCGCTGACCGGGTTCGACTGCACCGCGCCGGCGCCCAACCCGTGCCGGTGGGGCGACTACGCGGCGGCGACGCCGGATCCGTCGACGAAGAACCGGATCTGGAACGTGAGCCAGTATGGCGCCGGAACGCCGTCGTCGACGTTCGCGACGTCCAGGACCTGGAACTTCATCGCCACGCCGTAGGGCGGACCAGGTACGGACCAGTTGCGAGAGGCCCCGTCCCGCTCAGGCGGGCCGGGGCCTCTCCGCCTGACGGTCGTCGCGCCCCCCGCTCCTTCGAGTGCCGGCCCCCGCCCGCCGCCGAGCGCGGGGGCGACTCTCAACGCTGCCTCGCTCAGGCGCTCCGAGCGGCTTGCCACAGGTCGAGCAGTGATCGAGGTCCTCCCACCCCTCCATCGTGAAGTTCTGCGCCCCGCAATGCGGACAGTGCATCAGGGCCATGCCGCAACCACCTCCTGAGGCCGTCGTGTCGCCCTCACTCAGAGGCTCCATCCTCCTCGGGTTCGCTAACAGATCGCGACGACCACGCTCCCACAATCGTCGCCACGCGTTAACGATTGCACACATCGCACCACGAAGCAACCGCCGGTACGCCAGTTAGGACACCCGACCGGCTAACCGTGCGCGCAGGTCAGGCGGCCTCCTCCTCAGGCTCATCAGCGACCTGGGACCAGGCCTCATACCCGCCGCTTCGCTCCCAGATTGAGGTCAGGATGCCCTCGAGGTCTTTGCGCTCGGCGGGATCGAGCCCGTCGAGCAGCTCCTCCTCCACCCCGTCCATCACCTCGGAGACCTTTTCGACGACCGCGATTCCCTTCTTCGAGATTTCGACCAGGTGGCGGCGGCGATCCTCGGGGTCGCGACGCCTCGTGGCGTAGCCCCGCTCCTCGAGCTCGTTGAGGATCGTCACCAGGTTCGTCGGGTCGAGGTGGAGCTGCCCGCAGAGCGACTGCTGGGTCAGCTGGCCGCGATCGCGGAGCTCGATGAGCGCCGCGACGTGCCGAGGACGGACCCCGTACGGCTCGAGCGCCTGCGTGAAGCGATGCATTGTGATGCGTCCGAGCTTGATCATCAGCAGCATCGGCCACTGCCTGGCGATCCCCGGTGGGGCGCTCTGTTCGATCTGCTTTGCCATGCCCGGAAAGTTACCAGCCACTAACCCTTGGTGTCAACCAAGCATTTGCTAAGGTCACACGATCTTGCAGCGAGCCGCGACGCCAAGCACCCGGATGATCCTCGCCGTCCTGTCTCTCGGAGGGATCTCCTACGCGCTCCTGCAATCGCTGGTCGTCCCCGCCCTGCCGGAGATCCAGGCCTCTCTCCACACCTCGGAGAGCGCCGTCGCCTGGGTGCTCACAGCGTTCCTGCTGAGCGCGTCGGTCTTCACTCCGATCATCGGCCGGCTCGGCGACATGTACGGCAAGGAGCGGCTGCTCCTGATCGTCCTCGTGGCGCTCGCGGTCGGGACGCTCATCTCGGCCGTGGCCACCTCCCTGTGGCTCATGCTCCTCGGCCGTGTCATCCAGGGCGCCGGCGGCGGGATCTTCCCGCTCGCCTTCTCGATCATCCGCGACGAGTTCCCCAACCCGCGGGTGCCGGGCGCGATCGGCCTGGTCTCGTCCCTGCTCGGCATCGGCGGTGGCGCGGGCGTGGTGTT
>Ga0207693_10005161_pt1 | contig 10930 bp, 8 predicted proteins | sample LARL81metaG_FD_184347 | JGI IMG/M metagenome (GOLD analysis project Ga0207693, IMG submission 184347) | Corn, switchgrass and miscanthus rhizosphere microbial communities from Kellogg Biological Station, Michigan, USA - LAR L8-1 metaG... | ecosystem: Host-associated > Plants > Roots >... | reverse complement strand
GCTCTCCCGGCCGTACGGGAACGGTGACGAGCCGCGCTGGTTCAACACGAAGTTGCCCGAGACGTCCCCGCTGGTCTGAGCCGGGGTGCCGTCGCAGTCGAAGACGTCGCCGGTGAAGACGTCGTGGAAGTGGCCCTTGTTGATCGGTGCGGCGGTAGCGGATGTGGTGGCCAGAATGGTGCCCGCGAAGGCCAGCCCAGCGATGAGCAGTACAGAACGTCCCCTCATGAACCCTCCCCTTGTCGGACTCGACGGCCGGTTTGAATGTGCCAGTCGTCCGCGCTCTCTTTACCACGCCACATCCGCCATCGACCGGATGTGGCATGTACCTGTCATGCCGCGGTGTTCCCGTAGCCGGGGTGTACGCAGCGGCGATGGCCGGACTCGCCGTCGGCGTCTGCTAGGCCCGCGCCAGTGGCACGACCGGAGACGCCCCGCTCACTCGCCTCGGGCGGGGCGTTTTGTCTGTCAGCAATCAGATGCCCCTGTCCGGGCCCCGGTCTTCGGGCGCGGCAATCGCCTGCCCGTCGCGGCCGAGAAGGGACGCGGCGACGCTCAACACCCGTTGACGAGCGCCAACTGCAGGTGATGGTTGCGGTGACGTTTCTCGACGAGGGGCGGGGCGGCGAGCAGCCGTTCGCTTTCGACGAGATGCGCGGTTGCAGCGAGGGACGGGTGTGATGCACTGCTCACGGGCTGGGGCGCCTCCCAGCCAAGGCCCCGGCTTGGTGCTCTCTACACGCGCTCGGGGCCGCCAGTAATGACACATATCTGACACGCGTCATCCGTGACCGGCTGGAAATCCAGCTATATAAGGGAATTCTTGTGAAGAGAAACTGGCGAGCGATCAATCTCGCGAACTGGGAGTCGCGCGTTCCCGTGCACACGGGCCCCGGCGGCTATGACCGCACCTCCTTTGACGATCCGGCCCACCTGAGCACCGTGGTGCGTTACGACCTCCCGCGGCTGGGCCGTCTCGACGGCCTCGACGTGTTGCACTTGCAGTGTCACGTCGGCACCGACACCATCTCCCTGGCCCGGCTAGGGGCTCGCACCACGGTCGGCCTGGATTTCTCTCCGGCTGCGCTGCGCGAGGCACGCAACCTCGCCGGCCGAACCGGCACTGCTGTCACCTACATCGAGGGCGACGCCTACCACGCGGTCGAGTTGCTGGGCGCAGAGCGGTTCGATCTCGTCTATACGGGTATCGGCGCGATCTGCTGGCTGCCGAGTATCCGTCGCTGGGCCGAGGTCGTGGCTGGGCTGTTACGGCCCGGTGGGCGCCTGTTCATGCGTGAGGGTCACCCGGTGCTCTGGACGATCTGCGACCCGCGACCGGACGGGCTGCTCGTGGTGGAGTACCCGTACTTTGAAACCGAAGGCGTGCACTTCCGCGAGGAGACGACCTACGCCGGTAGTGGCGTGGTGAACTCCCCCGACATAATCAGCTTCAATCATGGGCTCGGTGAAATCATCACCGCCTTACAAGACGCTGGGATGACGATGACGTCGCTGCAGGAGCATCGCGAAGTGCCCTGGAATGCACTCGGCGACGCCATGGTGTCAAGTCCAGACCATCCCGGCGAGTACGTTCTGGCTACTCAACGTGATCGCCTGCCGCTGACGTACACCCTGCAGGCTGCCAAGGAGCCGACAGCGCAGGAGGCGCGACACCCGTCGTGAGCTTGAGGCCGGCTGATCTGCGTCCGCCGCACCCGCCGGGACCGCCGAGGCCGTACTTTGGCCATCTCGTCTGCTGGGGTGGACTACGCGCCGGTCCAGCAACCCATGATGGCGGCGGCGAGTTGCGAGCCTAGGTCGGTGCGGAGTACCGGGGGCCGACCGAATTGGCTGGGTAGCTTGGTGACGTCGACGCGCAGGGTCTTGTTGTCCTTGAGCACGACAACCGATCCAGCTGGAGCGGCGTAAGCGAACTCGCCGAGGCCAGAGAGTTGTCGATCGGCTGCAAAGCGTTGCTTGGACGTGTCGAAGTAGGCGCGCGCGGCGGCCGGGTCGGCAGATTCCTGCACGGAGAGGGTAAGAAGGCCGGCGGTGAGGTGATAGACGCAGGTGTACACCTGATCGGCCCAGTTCGAGGTGGTGGGGGGCGGGTTGGGCAGACTCAGCATCGCGGCCACCTGGCTGCGGACTTCGATGTCGCAGATCATCCGGGCCGACTCGGATGGGCCCCCGCCTTGGCTACTCGACGAGCCTGCGGAAGCGGCGGTCGTCGGTGCGGCCGGGACGCTCTGGCCTCCGGACGATCTCGGGCTTCCGGACGGTGTCGCCGAGGCACACCCCGTCAGTAGCACCGCGGATGCGACGAGAAGGATCGGACCCCGGCCGCGACCGTACACACAATTCCCCGTTCGTATGCGCTGTGTGGCGGACCGGCGGTAGCGCGTGAGCTTGTCCTGGCGGATGCCTACTGTGGCGCCGATCGTCCACTGAGTTGCTCGGCTTAGGGTAGCCGTCAAGGTGGCGGCAACGTCCCGCGGGACTTGTAAGGCTCTTCCAAGGGTCGGCCACCGGGTGATTCGATCTCTCCGGTGAGGTGAGTCGTTATCGTGCGCGGGGCGCGATGGCTGATCTTCGCGGTGTGCGTGGTGGCGGCGTTTTCCGGGCTGGCTGAGCCCGCCGGCGCCCACGCCGTGCTGGAGCGCAGTGCGCCGGCAGATGGCGCGGTTCTCGGATCGTCACCCGGCGTTGTCGCAATGGTCTTCGATGAGCCAGTCGGGATTTCGCTGGGCTCGGTCATGGTCTACGACGCCCGCGGGCGACGGGTGGACAAAGGAGGTCCGTACCACCCGTCCGGAAATGGCAAGGCCGCGTCGGAAAACGTTCCGCCAGACCTCCCCGCGGGCGGATATGTCGTTACCTGGCGGGTGGTCTCGGCCGACTCACATCCGGTGCACGGTGCCTTCACTTTCCAGATCGGCGCCGCTGGATCCCGGACCGCGCTTCGCGGCGAAGCGGCATCGCTTCTCGCCCGAGGCCAGGGCAGTCGGGTAGTGGGCGTTGTGTTCGGGGTCGACCGGGCGCTCGGGTTCCTAGCCCTTGCCGTCGTGGTTGGCGGCACGCTCCTGCTAGCTCTCGCCTGGCGCGCAGGTGCGGCTGAGGCGCGGGTTCGACGGCTCCTGTGGGGAGCATGGCTTCTGGCAATCGTCGCTGCGGTCGCCGCGATCCTGCTGCAGGGCCCGTACGGCGCCGGCCTGCCGTTGCGCGACGTGGTGTCACCGGCCCTGATCGGCGACGTGCTGCAGTCACGGTTCGGTCAGCTCTCGCTCGTCCGGCTGGTTGCGCTGGTCGCGGCCGGCTGGCCGTTGCTGCATCTGCTGCTGTCCGCCCGACGCCGGGCGGACCCTAGTCTTCCCCGCTGGTGGACACCCGCGGCCGTGGTCACCGCGACGGCCATCCTGCTCACCGTGGGGCTCGCCGGTCACGCCAGCGCCGGGCGGTGGGTCGTGCTTGCCGTCCCGTTCGATTTCATTCATCTCGCCGGGGTCGCCATCTGGGTCGGCGGATTGGCCGTGCTGGTAACCGGCCTCCTGGTCCGCCGCGCTGGTAGCGCCGTGATCCCGCACCAGGCGATCGTGGTGTTCTCCCAGCTCGCGCTGCTGTCGATCATCGCAATCGCTGGGTCGGGTGGTTTCGCGGCGTGGCGACAAGTTGGTTCACTGGGCAACCTCACCACCACGGCCTACGGTCGGTTGGTTCTCATCAAGATCGGGTTGTTTTGCGTCATCCTCATCCTGGGCGCCTGCAGCCGGGTCTTCACGCACGGTGCGCTCGACCCGCCCCTGTTCCGACGACGAAACTTGCCGCTACCTGTTCCGGCGGGGGACCCCGCCAGCATGCCCGCGCGACGTCTGCCGGATAGCGCCGAATCCCCCAATACCTCACCTTCGTTGCCGCAGGAACGACAGGCCCGGCTCCGGCGCACGACCACCGCTGAGTTGGTTGTTGCCGGCGCCGTGCTGGCTATCGCGGCGCTTCTTGTCAACGCTGAGCCCGCGCGGCTGGAGGCAACCCGCCCGTTGGCGGCGGAAGTCCACGCCGGCCCGGACGTGCTCGTCGACGTCACGCTGGACAGCACCCGAGCCGGCCCGAACAACCTGCACGTCTATACGTTGTCTCGAGCCGGCACGCAGTTGATCGTTCCTGAAGTCCGCGCCACCCTCAGTCAGCCGGCGCGCAGCATCGCGAACCTGCCGGTACATCTGAGTATCGCGGGAGCCGGACATTTCATCTCTCTCGGCCTGAACATCCCCGTGCCAGGCCGATGGACGTTGGACCTGATTGTGCGGACCAGCGCATTCGACGAATACCACGCAAGCCCGGTGACCTTCTCGCTCAAGTAGCACCCGCAGGCCGTGTCTGGCAATCAGCTGGAAGGCGAGCAGCCCCCGGATCGGCCCGCTCATCGATGTGTCTGTGGGCCCGACTCGCCAGGGTCTTATGTCGGAGGGATCGCCGCAAGCAGCGTGCGGGCTTGCTCAGCCAGGTTGTGCTCGACGAGGACCTCGTACTTGGTCGCGACGATCTGGCTGACCGAGGCAAAGTCGCGCGTCCCGCTTTGGGTGGCGGCCGTAAAGCCGAGCTGGCTCCAGATCAGGCCGAACAGCGCCCCGAGCAACGGGGTGGTAATCAGAAAGCCGAGCTGACCTCTGTCGCTGAACAGCGCGAACGCGATTCCGACGAACAGCCCGATCCACAGCCCTGAGACTGCGCCGGCCAGCGCGACCTTCCCCCGCGTCAGGCGCCCGGTGACGCGCTCGATCGACTTGAGTTCGGTACCGACAATGGCGACGTTCTGCACGGGAAACTCGTGATCGGCCAAGTAGTCGACCACATGTTGCGCCTGCGGGTAGGTGTCGTAGACGCCGAGCGACATCGGATACTGCAGGTTGAGCCCGGTGCGAGGAATGTTCCGCGGCGTCGCCATGCGCCAAGCATGACACGGTGCCTACGGCAGGGCCGAGACTCTCCAGCGCCGACGCTGAGGGGCGGGGGCGGCGCGCCGCCGCGCACCTCCTCGACCGGGTCAGCATCGGATCCTGCGCGGCACGCGACTGACTCAGCCGTAGCGGCCGCGGACGTAGGCCTCCGTCCGCTCGTCCGCCGGACGAGAGAAGATCTTCTCGGTCGTCCCGAACTCGACAAATCGGCCGACGAGAGCGGCGCCGTCGCCGTCCGGCTCGGGGGTGAGGAACGCGGTGGAGTCGGCGATGCGGCGGGCTTCCCGGAGATTGTGGGTGACGATCACGATCGTCACCTCCGGCGTGATCTCGCGCATCAGGTCCTCGATGCGCGAGGTACTGATCGGATCCAGCGCGGATGCCGGCTCGTCCATCAGCAGGATGTCGGGATCGATAGCCAGGGCACGCGCGATCACAAGGCGCTGCTGCTAGCCGCCCGAGAGCGCCAGCGCGATTTCGCGCAGGCGGTCCTTCACCTCCTCCCGCAGCGCCGCGCGCCGCAACGCGCGCTCAACAATGTCGTGGATGTCGCCGTGGACCCGAGCGTGCGCGGGCCGAACGCGACGTTGTCGAAGATCGACTTCGGGAACGGGTTGGGCCGCTGGAAGACGAGGCCGATGCGCGTGCGCACCGCTACCAGGTCGACATCCCGCCCATAGAGATCGATGCCCCGGTAACGCACGTCGCCCGCAACGCTGCAGCCGGGCACGAGGTCGTTCAGGCGGTTCAGGCAACGGAGCAGCATGCTCTTGCCGGAGCCGGACGGGCCGATGAGTGCGACGATCGAGCCGCGCGGGACCGGGAACGAGACATCGGCGACCGCTGGCACCCCGCTATAGCTGACGGACACGCCCCCGAAGGAAGCCACCGGGTCCTCGCCCGGATTCGGCCACCAGCGCTCGGCCTGGGCCACGCACGGATGGTCAAGCGGCGCGGCGCCCTCGACCGGCCCGACCTCGGGCTGGCGAACGTACTCGTCGACGCATGCCTTCGAGAGCACGTCGTCTCTGCGCGCGGTCTCATCGGCGACGGCCCCAGGCGGGATATCGGTCACCCGTCAATCATCCGGCTCGGGGTCCAGGTTCGAGATATCGAAACGCGACGGCCGCTCGGCCGGAATTGGTCCTCCGACGACGCCGGGATGGTCGGGCCAGCCTGCTCACAGCACTACCACCTGGCGGATGGCTTTCCCCTCGTGCAGCCTGTCGAAGCCCTCGTTGATCTCCTCGAGCCGCAGCGTGCCGCTTTTGAGCCGGTCGACCGGCAGCCGTCCGCGTCGGTAGAGCGCGATGTAGCGGGGTATGTCGCGGGCTGGCACCGCCGTTCCGATATAGCTGCCTTTGAGGGTCCGTTCTTCGCCGACCAGAGTGACCGGCGCAAGCGGCATGGTCGCCGCCGGCGGGGGGAGGCCGGCCGTGACCGTTACGCCGCCACGGCGAGTGATGCGATAAGCCAGGTCGAGGGCTGTGGTGGATCCGGCCATTTCGAAGGCGTAGTCAACTCCGCCGCCGGTCGCAGTGCGGATCCGGTCGGCCGCCTCGGCGTCGCTTGCGTTCACGGTCATAGTCGCGCCGATCTCTCTGGCAAAGGCCAACCTGTCTTCGGACAGGTCGACCGCCACGAGCTCGCGCGCTCCCGCTGCGACGGCACCCAGCAGCGCGGCAAGGCCGACGCCGCCAAGTCCGACCACGGCTACGGCCGATCCGGCCTTGACTCCGGCTGTGTTCACCACCGCACCGACCCCGGTCAACACGGCGCAGCCGAACAGGGCCGCCTCCTCGAACGGCAGGTCCGAATCGACCTTGACCACCGAGCGACGGGAGACGGTGGCGTAGTCAGCGAACGCCGAGACGCCGAGATGGTGATTGACTACCGTCCCATCGCCCCGGTGCAAACGACACGCACCAGAAAGCAACGTACCCGCGGTATTCGCCACGGCGCCCGGCTCACACAATGCCGGACGGCCTTCCGCACACGGTTCGCAATGGCCGCACGACGGGACGAACACCAACACGACATGGTCGCCCGGCTTCAGCTCCGGGCCGCCCACTCCGCCCTCGAGCGGGCCAATCTCCTCGACCACACCGGCCGCCTCATGCCCTAACGCCATGGGCACAGGCCGCGGCCGATCGCCGTTGATAACCGACAGGTCAGAGTGGCACAGTCCGGCGGCCTTCATCCGTATCAGCACCTCGCCCGGCCCAGGAGGATCAAGCCGGAGGGTCTCGATCGCAAGGGGCTTCGACGACGCGTACGGCGGAACAGCGCCCATGGCGCCAAGGACCGCAGCTTTGATCTCCATGAACGCTCTCCCTCGGTGAGAGCTGGAACCCGTGTTGACGTTTGTCGACCGAACTCGAATGTTTCCCTAAGCGACCCGACGCGGACAACCGACCGAGACATTTAGCGGCGGTGCCCCGCGCCGCCCCGCACCGGCGTCATCTGCGCCTGAAGACGGAAGGCGACGCGCTAGCTCGCTGGACGGCTCGTCATCCGTGGCCCGCACGGATTTCCGGCGCGCCGGTCGGCGGTCTGGTCCAGCTCGGCCTAGGCTCGCACTCATGTTCGAGTCGGAGTGGGACGCCGGACTCGACGACGCGCAGCTGGCCGCGGTCGCGCACTCCGGCGGGCCGCTGGTGATCGTGGCCGGCGCCGGCACCGGCAAGACCCGCACGCTGACCGCGCGGGTCGCGCGGCTGCTGGACCACGGCGCCGACCCAGCGCGAGTGCTGCTGCTGACGTTCACCCGCCGAGCGGCGGCGGACATGCTGGCCCGAGCCGCGATCTTGTGTGGCGACCGACGCGTGACCGGACGGCTGTGGAGTGGCACGTTCCATGCGGTCGCGCACCGGCTGGTCACCCTGCATTGCGACGCGCTCGGTCTGGCGCCGGAGTTGACGGTCCTCGATCAGGGCGACGCCGCCGAACTGATGGACCTGCTGCGGCACGACCATGGCCTGGTCGGCACAGCGGACCGGTTCCCACGCGCGGACACGCTCGTCGACGCCTACTCCAGGGCGGTCAATACCGGCCGCCCGGCCCGTGAGGTGCTCGCCGCCGAGTTCCCGTGGTGCGACCGGCACACGGAAAAGATCCTCGACCTGTTCCGCGCCTATGTGGCCCGCAAACGGGCCGCCACGCTGCTCGACTTCGACGACCTGCTGCTCGCCTGGCGGTCGTTGCTCACCGATCCCACCCTCGGCCCGATGATCGCCGGCCGCTGGGATCACGTGCTGGTCGACGAGTACCAGGACGTCAACCAGGTCCAGGTCGACATAGTTCGGCGCCTGTGCCCGGCCGGGACCGGACTCACCGTGGTCGGCGACGACGCCCAGGCCATCTACGGATTCCGGGGCGCCGACCCGGCCCACCTCGCCGACCTGGCCAGCACCCTGCCGGGCGTGACGATCCTGCGGCTGCAACGCAACTTCCGCTCCCGGCAACCGCTGCTGGACCTCGCCAACATGGTTCGGCCGACCACCACGGCCGCCCTACAAGTGCGGCTGTATTCCGATCGGCGGGACGGACCCAAGCCCAGGCTGATCCGCTGCTATGACGCCCCCGCCGAAGCCCGCCGGGTCGCCGAGGAGATCCTGGCGAACGTCGAGGACGGCACGCGGCTGCGGGACCAGGCCGTCCTCATGCGCGCCGGGCACCACAGTGACCTGCTGGAAATCGAACTGACCGCACGTCACATCCCGTTCCGCAAGTACGGCGGCCTCCGATTTCTCGAAGCCGCGCACGTCAAGGACTTCCTGGCCGGCCTACGACTCCTCGACAACCGCGCCGACGAGATCGCGTGGTACCGGCTTCTGCGCCTGCACGACGGCATCGGCCCAGCGCGGGCGCGCAACCTGTTGACCCTACTGGCGCCTGCCAATGCCCCAGACCGAGATCAGCACCCCGAGGCGATCGCAGCGGCCCCTGCCACCGCGCGGATCAAGCTCACCGCCACCCTCGCCGCACTCGCCGCGGCACGCGATCGCTGCACTACCGCCGATCGCGTCGCGGCGGTCGTCGCAATGCTTCGACCGCTACTGACCCGCCGCTACCCCGACCACCACACCCGGCTCGAGGACCTCAGCCGGCTCGCGGCGGCCGCTGCCACCGAGTCCAGCCTGGCTGACTACGTCGCCAGCCTCACCCTTGACCCGCCGGCCTCCTCCAGCGACCTAGCCGGCCCACCACACCTCGACGAGGACTACCTCACCCTCTCCACGGTGCACTCCGCCAAAGGCCTCGAATGGAACACCGTCCACGTCATCGGCCTGATCGACGGCGCCTTCCCCTCCGACATGGCCCTGGGCACGGACGCCGGACTCGCCGAGGAACAGCGACTGTTCTACGTCGCGCTCACCCGCGCCCGCGACCAGCTCACCCTCTACATCCCGCTGCGCATGCCCCACCACCGGCACACCACCAGCGACCGACACAGCCTCGCACCCGCCACTAGATTCCTGACCGACGCCGCCCTCACCACACTCGACATCACCGAATCCGCACCAGCCGCACTCAGGCCGCAGCACGAGCCAACCGCAGCCAGGCTCGCCCTCCCGACACTCGACGATCTCTGGGCCTAGAAGTCTGGACCTTCGCCCACGGCCAGTAGACGATGGCCCGTGCTCGACTCGAAGGAGTGACGTGTCGGAGGCTGCGACGTACCGGGATCTCGCGGAAGCGGCGTGGTCGTGGACGCTCGATCAGGTGCGCGACGACGACGGGCCGTGGCTGCCCGAGTATGTCGACGACAGAGAGGCCCAGGCCGCGACTTGGTACCGCGACGACCTATACCTCGGCATCTCGGGGACCGCGCTCACGCTCGCCGAGCTGGTCCAGCATCGGCCTTTCACGGAGCGGGAGCAGCACCTGGTCAACGAGCTGGTCGCTCGGCTCGGGCGTGAGTCCCGCACGAGCGACGAGTCGTCGCTGTATGGCGGTCTGGCCGGAATGGCGACGGCGCTGCGTCATGTCGGGCCTGGCACCGAACGGGCCGCGCTGCGCCGGATCGGTGATCTGCGCCTACCGACGGGGTGGGCATCGCTGGAGCCCGGCCCGTACGAAGGCGTCGTGCTCACCGACATCATCGGCGGGACGGCCGGGATATTGCTTACCGTGCTCTGGGCCGGTGGTGCCGCGGACGTCGTGTCCGCCGGGTGCGACCGGTTGCTGGACGACGCGGACGAGACGGAGGCGGGCCTGGACTGGGGCATGGTTCCGCACGCCCTGTCCCGGGGGCCGAACTTCTCGCACGGGACGGCGGGCGTGGCGTCCGCACTCGCGGTTGCCGGTACGGCACTGGGCCGGGCCGACCTGGTCGCGGCGGCCGTCCGTGGTGCCGCGCATCTCCTGTCCGTCGGGCAGCTCGACGAGCACGGCTTCGTCGTGCCACACACCATCCCGCCCTCGCGCCGGGAGGTCGAGCCCGTGACCTACACCTGGTGCAACGGGGCAGCCGGGACCGCGCTGCTGTTCGCCGCCCTCTCCCGGGCCGGAGTGGCCGTGGTCGGCGGCTACCCCACCACCTGGCTCCGGCAGCGCTGCTTCGACGCGATCCTCGCTGCCGGAGTCCCACAGCGGCTGCGGCCGGGCTTCTGGGACAACGACGGCCGGTGCTGCGGCACCGCCGGCGTCGGTGACGTGCTGCTCGATGCCTATCAGGACGCCGCCGACCAGGACCGGGCCGAGTGGCTGCTCGGGGCAGCCCGAAAGATGGCCGACGCGCTCGTCGAGCGAGCAGTCCGGGACGATGCCGGAGCGCGTTGGCGCTTCATCGAATACCGCATCGCTGAGCCGCTGCTGCCACCGGGGACGTCGTGGATGCAGGGGTCCTCCGGCATCGCCGCGTTCTTGTTCCGGATGGCCCGCGTGCTGGAACACGGCCCCACCGCGCCGGTCGTCGACCGCCCCGACCAGTGGTGGGCTGTGCCGTACGAGATCACGACGTCGGGGGC
>Ga0207693_10005160_pt1 | contig 10932 bp, 7 predicted proteins | sample LARL81metaG_FD_184347 | JGI IMG/M metagenome (GOLD analysis project Ga0207693, IMG submission 184347) | Corn, switchgrass and miscanthus rhizosphere microbial communities from Kellogg Biological Station, Michigan, USA - LAR L8-1 metaG... | ecosystem: Host-associated > Plants > Roots >... | reverse complement strand
ATGTGCGGGATCGATCACCACATCCGCGCCGAGCCTTTCGGCGAGCGCACGGCGCGCGGGCGAATAATCCGCCGCGATGATCGGATGCAAACCTTTGATCTTCAACGCCGCGATCACCGCCAGCCCGACCGGGCCGCAGCCGATCACGAGCGGCACCTCGCCGCCCTGCACCCGCGCCTTCTCGACCGCATGCACGCCGACCGCCAGCGGCTCGGTCAGCGCGGCGTGCTCCGGCAGCAGGCCGTTCGGCACTTCCAGCAGCAGCGGTTCGCTGAGCAGCATCCGCTCGGCATAGCCGCCGACATTCTCGTTGGAATAGCCGATGCCTTGCGGCCCCGTCGGCGTCAGCAGCGCCGGCAGCGCACAGACGCGCGTGCCGGCCTTGAACCTCTTCTGCGTGCCCGGCCCGTGATCGATGATCTCGCAGCAGAACTCATGGCCGAATACGACATCGCGCGACGGGTCCATCGGCTTGCGGCCGGGGATGCGTGCAGCGATTGCGGCGAGACGATGCGCGTGCTTGCGCGCATGCAGATCGGAGCCGCAGATGCCGCAGGCGAGCGTCTTGACCAGCACCTGCCCCGCACCGGGCACGGGCTCCGGCATCGTGTCGACGACAATGTCGCCTTGCCTGAAGATCGCAGCGCGCATGGCGTCCCTCCTTCAAAGGCGGCACGCCTCTCTTGGACGGAGGCCGGCGCCAGGGCCATTCTAGACCATATTCTAAATTATGGCAGGCGCCGCCGACAGCGGCTTCTTGTCAGGGATTTGGCGAGGTCTCGCCGACCGCCAACAGCAATTGCGAGCGTCGCACGCGCTCGCGATGCGCGGTGTAGAGGCCGCTTGCAACGATGAAGGCCGCGCCGACCACGGTCCAGACGTCGGGCACCTCACCGAAGATGATGAAGCCTAGAAGGCTGACCCAAACGAGCTGGCTGTAGGAGAACGGCGCCAGCACGGACGCGTCCGCATAGCGGAACGCGAGCACCACGATCCATTGCCCGGCAGTCGAAGCGACGCCGATCAAAATGCCGAACAGGATGTCGTGCCAGCTCGGCGTCACCCACGCGAACGGGATCATCGCGGAGAGAACGGCGACGCCGGCGATCGACGAGTAAGTCATGGTGGTGGCCGACGTCTCCTTGCCGCTCATCACGCGCGTCATCACCAGCGTCGCGGCCCAGCACAGCGCAGACACGAGCGGAAAGAACGCAGCCGGATGAAAGGCGCTGGTGCCCGGGCGCAGGATGATCAGCACGCCGATCAGGCCGGCGGCGGTCGCAAGCCAGCGGCGGATGCCGACGCTTTCGGAGAGAAAAATAATCGACAGCGCGGTGACGAACACCGGCGAGACGAAGCCGGTGGCTGAGGCTTCGGCGATGGGCAGATAGCGCAGGCTGGTGATGAAGAGCAGTGACGAGCCGAGCAGCGCGAGGCCGCGCAGGAGCTGAAATCCCGGACGCGAGCTGCGTAGCGCAAACAGCGGCGTGCCCGGCACCATCGCCGGCGACATGATCAGCGCGAACACCAGAAAGCGGATCCAGGCGATCTCGATCGAGGGCAGCGTGCCCGATAGATATTTCGCGGTCACGTCGGACGTGCCGAGAAATACCGTCGACGCAAGGATCAGCGCGATCCCTTTGAATGGCCTGTCGGTGCGCGCAGGCGCGCGACGACGCGCGGTGGATTTCTTCTCAGGCAACGATAACGACGCGCTGTCCAGCCTTGCGGCCGCGGCGGGTGGCGGAGTCACGGCAATACTCGGGCGAATTTCGAATCAGGATGGCCATAAAAACGATAATTGCGCCGCTGCAGCAACACACGAAAACAGGATGCCGATATGCACGTATGGGCTGCGGCAGCGCGCCACAGCACGAATACTGAATTATGAATGGTTCGTTAACACCTCAGGCGATTGCAGATGAAAGAGAGCTTGCCTCCGCGGCCCATCCTTCGAGACGCGCGCAAGGGGGCGCTCCTCAGGATGAGGTCCTCACAAGCGGCACCATGCCCAACCCTCGTGGTGAGGAGCGCGTAGCGCGTCTCGAACCATGAGGCCCGGCGCTATCACGCTCGACGAAGTGCCGTGGTCTTAGTGCCGAACTCGCTCAAAGCATCGGCAGGCTGCGCGGCTTTGGCCCTTGCGGAAACGCCTTGTCGAGCGCGTCGATCTCGCTGTCGCTGAGCGTGAGGGTGCCGGCCGCCGCATTGTCGGCGGCGTGTTCCGCGCTCGCGGCTTTTGGAATTGCAAACACGGATGCGTTGCGCGTCAGGAACGCGAGCGCGACCTGTCGCGCGGTGGCACCGTGGCTGAGCGCGATTTTCTCGAGCACCTCACCAGGCTTGCTGCGCGGCGCCGGGAAATCATTATGCCCGAACGGCGAATAGGCGACCACGGCGACGCCGTGCTGTTCACACCACGGAATCACCGCGTGCTCGATCGCGCGCTCCTTCAGATGATAGAGCACCTGATTGCAGGCGATCTTGCCCTCACCGGCAACGTCGAGCAGCTCATCGAGGTCGTCGGCATCGAAATTGCTGACGCCCCATGAGCGGATCTTACCGGCGCGCACGAGATCGTCGAACGCCGCGACAGTTTCGGACAAGGCATAAGACCCGCGCCAGTGCAGCAGATAGCAATCGAGCCGGTCGGTGTTCAACCGCTTCAACGAACGCTCGCAGGCGGTGACGGTGCCGCGCCGCGAAGCGTTGCTCGGCAACACTTTCGAGACCAGGAAAACCTCGTCGCGTTGGCCTTCGATGGCGTCGGCAATGACCAGCTCGGCGTCGCCATACATCTCGGCGGTGTCGATATGGGTCATGCCGAGCTCGATGCCGCGGCGCAGCGTTGCGGCTGCCGCCTTGCGATCGCCGCGATCGAGATACCAGGTGCCCTGCCCGATCACGGACACGGAGGGGCCAGTGCGGCCAAATTCTTTCTGTTTCAAGATGTGCCTCTTAAGCCGAACTGTTCATTTCTCGTCATTGCGAGCGCGAGCGAAGCAATCCAGAATCTCTCCCCGGAAAGACCAGATTGCTTTGTCCCTCACGCTCCTCGCAATGACTAGCCCAGAACACCGAGATCGGCGACCAGCACGGTGCCGGTCGCGGACTCCGTAATGTAGAGCCGGTTGTCGCTGGAGATCGCGACATTGGTACAGCTCGCACCGGCGCAGGACTTGATGCGCGCGATCAATTCGCCGTTAGGCGCGAACACGAAGACATGACCGAGCGAGGCATGCGCGACGAACAGCCGCCCCGTTTTGTCCATGGTCATGCCATCGGGCCCGCTCGGGCCGAACATGGAGCAGAAGCGGCCGACCTTCGACACGCTGCCGTCCTTCATGAACGGCAGACGCCAGACCGCGTTGTCGCGCGTCATCGCGACAAACAGCACGGACTCGGTCGGATCGAGCACGAGGCCGTTCGGGCTGATGCCGGTGTCGATCAGGCAATCAAGCCGGCCGTCCTTCGTGTACCGATAAACGCGACCGCTCGGATCATGCAGGCCGGTCTGTCCCTGGTCGGTGAAATAGATATCGCCGGTGGATGAGATGTGCAGATCGTTGCAGCCGCGGAAGGATTCCGAATTGCGCGAGCGCAGCACCGGCTGCATGCGACCGGCCTTGGCGTCGAGCTCCATGATGCCGTGCCGGTAATCGGCGACGAGGATGCGGCCATCGCGGCTGATCTTCAGCCCGTTCGGCCAGCCGTCATATTCGGCCGCGAGCGTCCACTCGCCGGCCGCCGAGATCCTGAAGATGCGGCCGAACGGAATGTCGACGATATAGAGATTGCCTTGCGCGTCGAACGACGGACCTTCGATGAAGCAGTCGGTCGGATGGCCCGGCCGGTTGGCATCGGCCCATTCGGTTGCGGCGCCCTTGCGGCGGAAATTCTCGGGCATCGCCGAGAAGATCTTGGTTGCGATCAGCTTCGGCGGCGTTTCCAGATAGAGCATTTTATTGATGAACCTGCATTTTCTTGTTTTTGGCAGGCGCAGCATAGAGGAGATTGCTGGCGGCGTCAGCCCTGTCCGCTCGACGTCATTCCGGGGCACCGTCATTCCGGGGTATCGCCATCCATCCGCCGTCATTCCGGGGGCGACTTCATCCACACGCTGTCATTCCGGGGCGATGCAAAGCATCGAGCCCGGAATCTCGAGGTTCCGGGTTCGCTTCGCGCCCCGGAACGACGGGGTCAAATCACTCGCAGTAATCGTTTAACGTCAACTCACCGCCGCGAGCTTCGGCAGCTCCGTCGCATTCTCCGCGATCAACCGCTTCATTTCGGGAATACACGAACCGCAATTGGTGCCGGCCTTCAGCTTCGCGCCGATCTCGCCGGCAGTCTTCGCGCCGGCCTTGATCGTGTCGCAGATCGTGTTGCGGCCAACGCCAAAACAGGCGCAGACGATCGGACCGGCGGCAGCGAGCCCTTCGCTCGAACGGCCGGACAGCAGCATGCGGCGTTGATCGTCGCTGAGATATTCGGCGGCGAACAGGCCCTTGACCACGTTCCAGTCGCCCGCGTCATGGGCCGGGCCGACGAACAGGCAGGTATCGATGCGCTCGCCGACAAAGGAGGCTGCGCGGTAAACGCCGCCGCCGAAATCATGATACTCGGCGAGATCATCGCCCGCGCTCGATTTGATCCAGGACGGCCAGCGCGCGAGATCGGCATTGTCGGCGAACAGATAGCCGTAGCCGCCCGCGACGGCAGCGCGCGCCCACCACAGGTTCGACGGCAGGTTCAATTGCCTGCGCGACAGGATGAAACCACGGAACACGTATTCATAAGGCGTGATCGAGACCGGCGTCGCCTTGCTCTCGGGCTGGCCGGAGAACGGATCGATCACGGGCGCGACCAGCGCGCCGACGCGCGCGCCGGAGGCGTTGGCCTCGCTCCAATGGATCGGCGCGAACAGCGTGCCGCGCTGCTGCCGCGCGCTGACGACCACCTTGAGGATGCATTGTCCGTAGTCGGTGGTGACGCGCGCGAAACTGTCGTCGACGACGCCGGCCCTGGCCGCGTCGTCGGGATGAATTTCGACGAACGGCTCCGGCAGATGCGCGCCGAGCCGCTGGCTCAGCCCCGTGCGCGTCATCGTGTGCCACTGGTCGCGGATACGGCCGGTGTTGAGCCGCAGCGGCCGGCCGGCATGGGTCTCGGTGCGCAGCGCCGGCACTTCGGGCGCGACGAAGCGCGCTTTGCGATCCGGCGCGTAGAACCGTCCGTCCGCAAAGAAACGCTGCCGCGGCTCGCCGCCTTCGCGCAGCGGCCACAGCACCGGCGCCAGCCCGTCGAACTCGTCGTCCGAGAGCGACGTCAGGCCGCCGATATCGAAATCGCGGCTGCCATTGTTCTCGAAGGCCGACAGTGCCGCGTGTTCGCGGAACACGTCGGCCGCCGAATTGAAATTGAACGCAGGCCCGAAACCCAGACGTTTGGCGACCTCGCTCACGATCCACCAGTCCGGCTTGGCCTCGCCGGGCGGCTTCAGGAAGGCGCGCTGGCGCGAGATGCGCCGTTCCGAATTGGTCACCGTACCGGACTTCTCGCCCCAGGCGTGCGCCGGCAGCAGCACATGCACGCCGGCATCGACGGTGTCGTTGGACCGGACATTCTCCGAGACCACGAACAGTTCGAGCTTCTTGAGCGCCTCGCGCGCGACATTGGCGTCCGGCAACGACACCGCCGGATTGGTGCCGATCACCCACAGCGCCTTGATCTGGCCGCGCGCGATCGCCTCGAACATCTGCACCGCCTTCAGCCCCTCATGGGTGGCGATGCGCGGCGCTTTCCAGAACCGCCGCACGCGGTCGATGTCGGGCGGCGTGAAGGCCATGTGCGCGGCGAGCTGGTTGGCGAGTCCGCCGACCTCGCGCCCGCCCATCGCGTTGGGCTGGCCGGTCAGCGAGAATGGCGAGGCGCCGACCTTGCCGATGCGGCCCGTCGCAAGATGGCAGTTGAGGATCGCGTTGACCTTGTCGGTGCCCTGCGCCGACTGGTTGACGCCCTGCGAATAGAGCGTGACGACGCGCCCGGTCGAGCGAAACATCTCGAAGAAGGCCGCGACATCGGCTTCCGTGAGACCCGTCGCAAGCGCAGTCGCAGCGGCACTGCCGGCCATGGCTCGCGCCCGCGCCAGCGTGTCATCGAAACCCGAGGTGTAGTTGTCGATATACGCCCGGTCGAGCGCGCCATTGTCGGCGAGATGCACCAGCAGTCCGGCAAACAGCGCGCTGTCGGTGCCGGGCTTGAGGCCCAGGAACAGCTCGGCGTCCTCGGCGGTATCGGTCCGGCGCGGATCGATCACCACCATCCGCGCGCCGCGCTTCTGCTTGTTCGCGAGCATGCGCTGGAACAGCACCGGATGACACCAGGCCGCGTTCGAGCCGACCAGCACCAGAAGATCCGCCTCGTCGAGATCCTCGTAGCAGCCCGGCACGGTGTCGGCGCCGAAGCCGCGGCGATGGCCCGCGACAGTCGAGGCCATGCAGAGCCGCGAATTCGTATCGACATTGGCCGAGCCGATGAAGCCTTTCATCAGCTTGTTGGCGACGTAGTAATCCTCGGTCAGTATCTGGCCCGAGAGATAGAACGCGACCGAGTCGGCGCCGTCGCGCGCGATGATGTGCTGCAGCCGGTGGGCGACATGGTCGAGCGCATCGCTCCAGGCCACCCGCTCCAGCGTGCCCTTGCAGCGGATCATCGGATAAAGCAGCCGGCTTTCGAGGCTCAGCGTTTCGCCGAGCGCCGAACCCTTGGAGCAGAGCCGGCCGAGATTGGCGGGATGATCGGGATCGCCGGCGATCGCCGCACCACCGTTACCATCGGGCGTCGCCAGCACGCCGCAACCGACGCCGCAATAGGGACAGGCGGTGCGCATGGCACGGAGGTTCGGATCGATCGCGGTCATGGGAGGTGGCCCCTCATGCTGCCTTGGACGGAAGAGCGAGCGCGCGGCCGAACATCATGTCGGCGCGGATGGAAGCGATCGGCTTGCGGTTGCGGATCAGCTCGAGATACCAGAGCGCGTCGCCGGTATCGCCGATCAGCACCGCGCCGGTGAGACGACCGTCGGCGATCACGAGCTTCTTGTAGGTGCCGCGCCGCACGTCGCTCAGCAAGATCGTTTCGCTGCCGTCGGCGCCGATGAAGTCGCCGGCCGAGAATACGCTGACGCCGGACACCTTCAGATTGGTCGCGACCACGCTGCCGGGATAGCTGGCTGCCTTGCCGGCGAGATGCTGCGCCAGCACGCGGGCCTGCTCATAGGCGGGCTCGACCAGGCCATAACAGATGCCGCGATGCTCGGCGCATTCGCCGAGGGCGAAGATGTGCTCCGCGCTGGTCTGCATGACGTCATCGACGACAATGCCGCGATTGACCGCGATGCCGGCCTCTTTCGCAAGCCCGACATTCGGCCGGATGCCGGCGGAGAAAATCACCGCCTCGGCCTCGATCAACCGGCCATCAGTGAGTTCGACACCCTCGACCCTGCTCGTGCCGCGGATACGCGCGGTGTTGGCATTGAGCAGCACCTCGATGCCCTTGCGCTCGACCAGCGATTTCAGAAGCGCTGCTGCGGACGCATCGAGCTGGCGCTCCATCAGGCGGTCCATCAGATGCAAGAGCGTCACCGGCGTGCCGGCTTTCGCGAGGCCGTAGGCGGCCTCAAGTCCCAACAACCCGCCGCCGATCACGACAACCGGGCGCTTGCGCGCGGCGAGCGCGAGCAGCAGATCGACATCGCGCGTGTCGCGGAACGTGTGCACACCCAAAAGATCGGCGCCCGGCACGTTGAGCCGCAGCGGCGCGGAGCCGGTGGCGAGCACGAGCCTGGAGAATTCGATGCTCTCGTCGCCCGCGATCTTCAGCTCACGGCGGCCGACATCGATCTCGGTCGCCACGCAGCCATATTTCAGGGTGACGCCGCGGTCGCGCCACCAGCTTGCGGGCCTGAGCTCGATGTCATGGGACGCCGTCTCGCCGGCCAGCACCGAGGACAACAGCACGCGGTTGTAGGCAAGCCGGGGCTCGTCACCGATCACGGCGATGGCGTAGCGGCCGAGTGCGGTCTTCGCAAGCTCATCAACCAGGCGCGCGGCGGCCATGCCATTGCCGACAATGACGAGCGGCTCACTCATTGCGGTCTCCTACTCCGCGGCCTGTGCGTTAGCCTCGGAAATCATGTAGCCGGACAGCGTGCCATAGGCCGCGGTCCAGGCCTCGGCGAGCTCGGGCGTCCACGCCTCGCCAAGGCCCTTCTCCAGCGTCCACAGCAATGCGCCACCGACGACCGGATAGTGTTCAGCCACGGCGCCATAGCCGACATGACGTTTCGCAAGCGCGCTCGCCGCCGGCAGGATCGTTTCAAGATTGCTCAGCCCGCCAACGACGACGGCCAGCGTCGCCATCAGCTTTTTGCGCTGCTCGGAGATGTCGTCGGGAAACAGCGCCCTCACCTGCGGTGCGACCTCGAACAGGCGATCGTAGAAGATGGTCGCAGCCTGATCGGAGATCGGCGCGACTTTGGAAAAACTCTGCTGCACGAGTTGAACTTGATCGGGTGTCATCTGTCTCTCCTTGAAAATTCCCCCGTCCTGCTCGGAACGGGGGATTTCGACATCGGCCTTAGATACGGGCCGCAGAGAAGCGATCATCCCGGGCGGCCGGCGCGACTAGATCGTCATGAAGGCGACCTTGGCTTTGCGTTGGCTGCCCGGGTTTTATCATTTCGTGCTCACGTCTCAGATCCGCGCTTCCGCAAGGCTCGGCGCGCCCGCTGTCTCGCCGCTGCGGCGCAGATAGAACCACCAGGTCATCGCCAGGCAGATCCCGTAGAAGCCGAGATAGATGATCAGCGCGAGCTGCGGGCCGCCGGTCAGCGCGATCGACTTGCCGAAGCCGCTCGGGATGAAATAGCCGCCGCACGCACCGACCGCGCCGATGAAGCCGAGCGCGGCACCGCTTTCGATGCCCGCGGTCTTCAGGGCCGCGGCACGCGCCGCCTCGCCCGCGCCGCGCGCCTTGCGCAGGTTCTCCTCGCGGAAGATCGAGGGGATCATCCGGTAGGTCGAGCCGTTGCCGATGCCGGTCGTGACGAAGAGGATCAGGAACATCACGAGGAAGCCGGTGAAGTCCTTGGCGCCGACGAAATAGAGCACGCCGATCGTCGCGGCCACCATCGCGATGAAATTCCAGAACGTCAGGATCGCGCCGCCGACCTTGTCGGCGAGCAAGCCGCCGAACGGACGGGCGAGCGAACCGACCAGCGGCCCGAGGAACGCGATCGAGATCGTCACCGCCGGGAACTGCGTCTTGATCAACAGCGGAAACGCGGCCGAGTAGCCGATGAACGAGCCGAACGTCCCGATATAGATGAAGGACATGATCCAGGTGTGCTTGCGCTTGACGATCGCGAGCTGGTTCTTGATCGACGCCTTCGCCGTGGTCAGGTTGTTCATGAAGAAGATCGCGCCGAACACCGCGATCGCGATCGGCAGCACCCACATCAGACCGGCGTTCTGCAGATAGACGCCGCTAACCGGCGTGGCCTGATAGAGATTGATGATGCCGAGACCCATCAGGATCGGCGTCAGGAGCTGCACGCTGGAAACACCGATGTTGCCGCCCGCCGCGTTCAACCCAAGCGCCCACCCCTTCATGCGGTCCGGATAGAAGAAGGAGATGTTGGTCATCGAGGAGGCAAAGTTGCCGCCGCCGAGGCCCGCGGTGGAGGCGACCAGCAGCATCAGCCAGAACGGCGTGTCGGGCCTGCTGACGAAATAAGCCAGCGCCAGAGTCGGGATGAACAGGATCGTGGCGGAGAAGATGGTCCAGTTGCGGCCGCCGAAGGTCGTGACCGCGAAGGTGTAGGGAAAGCGCATCAGCGCGCCGATCAGCCCGGGCACCGCCACGAGCTGAAACAGCTCATCGGTCGAATAGTGAAAGCCGGCCGCCGGCAGCTTGGTCGCGACGATCGACCAGATCAGCCAGACCGAGAAGCCGATATGCTCGGCGACGATCGACCAGATCAGGTTTCGGCGGGCGATCGGCTTGCCCTTCGAATTCCAGAACGTCTCATCTTCCGGATTCCAGTCCGAAATCCAAGTCGGGCTCTGCTGGCTCATTCGAAATTCCTTTCAGTCGCGCGCGCAAAGGGGCGCGCTCTGGGGAGGCCCCAGTTAAGGCTGCTTAAAGTTCGGGAGATTGTTTCGAGGGACGGCGTCGGTGGCGTCAGTAAGGGTTATTCAAACTCTATGCCAAATCCGACGGAGGCAGAATTTCACATTATTTCAATATATTAGGCCCGATGCTGAAAGCTTCGGCGGACCAATAATTCGCTCTAAAAAATTGCGATTCGCTCATTCCTTGTGCGACGCACAAGAAATGAGCAAACGCAAGCAAACGCAGTGACGGGCTTCAGACCGGCTCGGCCTGCTTGGCGGCCATCGGCTTGGGCGCCGCGCCCTCTCCCGGCTTCATGTGAAATTCGTAGGTCATCAGATGCCAGGGCAATGGCGCGGCCGAGCCATCGGGCATCTTGGCGTCGGTGCGCCGCTCGACCTTGGCGACCAGTTCGTCCTTCACGCCGAACACGACGTCGGAATCGAGATACTTGTCGCCGTCGAGGAAGACGTGCGTGATCAGGGGCTCATAGCCGGGGGCGCTGACCAGGAAATGAACATGCGCCGGCCGCATCGGATGGCGGTGCGTCTGCGTGATCATCTCGCCGACCGGGCCGTCGGTCGGGATCGGATAGCTGCAGGGCAGAATCGTCTTGAAGAAGAACCGGCCGTCACCGTCGGTGACGAAGCGCGCCCGCGAGGTCGGTCCATGGGTCGCATAAGATGGTTTCTGCGAGTCGTAGAGGCCGTCATCGTCGGCATGCCAGACGTCCACCGGAACGCCGGCAAGTGGCTT
>Ga0207693_10005159_pt1 | contig 10932 bp, 11 predicted proteins | sample LARL81metaG_FD_184347 | JGI IMG/M metagenome (GOLD analysis project Ga0207693, IMG submission 184347) | Corn, switchgrass and miscanthus rhizosphere microbial communities from Kellogg Biological Station, Michigan, USA - LAR L8-1 metaG... | ecosystem: Host-associated > Plants > Roots >... | reverse complement strand
TATCGCGGTCCAACCAGCTGGGCCGCCACAGGCGAGACATTGTCCGGCTCGATCTGCGCCGCACCCCCGTGCCCGCTCGACAATGCCATGCATATCCGATCGTCGGTGGGTGTGGGTGTGATTTGGGATTCCCCGTTCGGGCCGCTGCGGTTCGATTACGCGATTCCTCTGTCACAACAACCGTACGATAACACCCAGCGATTTCGCTTTGGCGGCGGAGCCAAATTCTGATTCCGGCGCGGATTTCTGGTCCGATACGCGGTCCAGCAACAGCAGTTTGGATGATCGGCAATGCGAGGTCACGAGCGTTGTTCGCAGCGACCGCGGCTCCGCCGGAAGAGTGGGGGCGTTTCGGCTTGCAACAAGCATGAGACCGCCTCTTCCCTTTCCGGATCCAAACTGATTCTGTTGGGGCTGGCAGGGTAATCCGCCGTGGGGGTGGATACTTCATCGGCAACACTCGGCGCTGCCGATATCAGCGTCATCCTCAACGCATTACCGCACCGCTATCCTTTCCTGGTGATAGATCGCATCATCAACATCCGTGCGGACGAGTCCGCCATAGGCATCAAGAACGTTACCTTCAACGAGCCGCAGTTCGTCGGACATTTTCCCGGGAACCCGGTTTATCCGGGCGTGCTGTTGATCGAAGGGATGGCGCAGACCGCGGGAACCATCTGTGTCATGTCACAGATGGGAGAGAGCAGCGGTGGTCGCCCCAGACAGGTCTATTTTCTGACTATCGACAAGGCAAGGTTTCGAAAGCCGGTCGCGCCAGGGGACACTATAGAATATCACGTCCAGAAAATCGCCCGCAAAAAGAACATGTGGTGGTTTCGCGGAGAGGCGAAGGTGGCGGGCGCCCTTGTAGCCGAGGCGGAAGTCGGCGCAATGCTAGCGTGAGGTGTCAGATGTCCGCGATCGATCCAACCGCCCGCGTAGAGCCGGGCGCGCTGGTCGGGCGGGATGTGCTCATCGGCCCTTACTGCGTCATCGGTCCGAACGTCATAATCGGTGACGGGTCAAGGCTTGCAAGCCATGTTCAGATCGCCGGGCATACCATCATCGGACCGCGTGCCTCGATCCATCCGTTCGTATCGCTCGGAACCCCGCCCCAGTCGGTGAAATATCGCGGCGGACCCACTCGGCTCGTCATTGGTGCCGATTGCGATATTCGTGAGAATGTCACAATGAATACGGGGACGGAGGATGACCGAGGTGTGACCGAAGTGGGAGACCGATGTCTTTTGATGGTCGGGTCCCACATCGGTCATGACTGCAAGGTCGGAAACGACGTCACTTTCGCAAATAATGTCGTGCTTGGCGGGCATGTGACGGTCGGCGATTTCGTTGTTTTTGGAGGCCAGTCGGCGGTGCGCCAATTCGTGCGGGTCGGCGAAGGTGCTATGGTGGTGGGCATGAGCGGAGTGCGAGCAGATGTGATTCCGTTCGGGCTGGTGCAGGGATCGCTTGCCGACCTCATCGGCCTCAATGTTGTTGGCATGCGCCGGCGTGGCTGGTCGAAAATGGAGATCCAGCGGTTACGCGGCGCTTACGAGGCAATGTTTTTCGGCGCCGGCACCTTTCGGGAACGCGTGGAAAAGGTCGCAGCGAAATACGGCGATGACCCCCTTGTGGCGGCAGTCGTTTCGTTCATCCGCGCAGGGTCGCGACCGCTGACAATGGCGATTCGCCGCGCGCAGGCAGAGAAGCATCTTGAGCAAGGATGTTGAGTCCTCCTTGTCAGATATCGGTCCGCTCGCGGTCATCTGTGGCGGCGGCAATCTGCCTCTTGCCGTCGCCGATGCAGCGGAGAAAGGGGGGCGCGGGGTGGTCTTATTTCCGATCCGAGGATGGGCGGATCCCATCCCGGCGGGCTATCGGCAGCACTGGGTATCCTTCGGTAATTTTGGGTCGTTCTGTCGTGTCGCCCGCGCAGAGGGCTGTCGCGATGTGGTGTTTATCGGGTCACTGGTGCGGCCGGGAATTCTCCAGCTTCGGCCAGACTTGAAGACGTTGCGGCTATTGCCGAAAATATGGCGGATGTTTCGGGGCGGCGATGATCATTTGTTGAGGGGTGTGGCGTCGATTTTCGAGGAGCACGGGTTCAGGGTAGTCGGAGCGCACGAGGTTGCGCCGGAAATCCTGATGCCGGAGGGGCCGATCGGGACGCTGCGCCCCAATAGCTCTCAGCAGGCCGACATTGAAAAGGGACTGGCCTTGCTTGACGCAATCAGTCCGTTCGACGTGGGTCAAGCGGCGGTGGTCGAGAACGGGCGAGTTCTCGCCATGGAGGCAGCCGAAGGTACTGATGCAATGCTCCGGCGCATCGAGCAACTGCGCCGAAACGGACACATAGAGCGGGCTGCTGTCCGCGGCGTATTGGTGAAGGCAGTCAAGCGAACACAGAACCTCAGGCTTGATCTGCCCTCGATTGGACCGCAAACCATCGAAATGGTCGCGCGTGCGAGACTTGGCGGGATTGCCGCCACTGCGGGGAGTGCAATTATCGCTCAATCCGAGCGCATCGGGATGGCTGCGGACCGAGAAAAGCTGTTCGTCATTGGCGTGAGAGCAACCTCGGCCCAACGATGAGGCAACACGCCAACACGGATCATCTACCCAATGCGCTTGAGCTTTTCCTTGTCGCGGGAGAGGAATCAGGCGATCAGCTGGGCGCCGCCCTTATGCGTGCATTGCGGAAATGCACGCAACAGGAGGTGCGGTTCAGCGGGGTAGGGGGACGCGAAATGGCCAAAGAAGGTATCGCCAGCCTTTACCCGATAGACGATCTTCCGCTGATAGGATTCAGTGCAATCCCTCGCCGGCTCCCTGAGATCCTGCGGCTGATGCGATTTACGGCGAAGAAGGTGGTTGCGCGACGTCCGCAAGCTTTGATTATCATAGACAGTCCGGGTTTCACTCGAGGAATAGCAAGGCGAGTGCGCCTCGCTGATCCGACCATTCCCATTGTGGAATATGTCTCCCCTTCGGTCTGGGCGTGGCGACCGGGTCGGGCAAAGGTCATGCGCGGGTATATCGACCATATTCTTGCACTTCTGCCGTTCGAGCCAGATGTCCACCGGAAGCTCGGAGGGCCCGCTTGCAGCTATGTGGGCCATCCCTTGACGGAAAGCGTGGCTCATCTGCGTCCGAGCTCGGTAGAGGCCTGCCGCCGAGCAGCATCCCCGCCTGTGCTTCTCATGCTGCCAGGCAGCAGGAGGGGGGAGATCCGACGGCTTTTCGAGGTGTTCGCGCGAGCGGTGTCGAAGGTGAAAGATCGGGTTGGTGAGCTTGACCTTGTTATCCCGACGTTGCCGCATCTCACTGATGAGGTTCGATCTGCTAGCGAAAAATGTAAGATATCGCCAAGGATCATTGTGAATCCTGCTGAAAAGCAGGCTGCCTTCCGCATCGCACGGGTGGCGCTCGCAAAATCTGGAACTGTTACTCTGGAACTGGCGCTGGCCGGCGTTCCCATGATTACCGCTTACAAGGTTTCGGAGCTGGAATACCTGGTCGGCAAGCTCTTGTTACGGCGGCTATCCTCGATCATCCTGACCAACATTCTCCTGTCCGACAACGTAGTTCCTGAGCTGATACAGCATCAGTGTACGGCCGATAACCTGGCAGCGGCAATTATTCCGCTGTTCGATGACACTCCGCAGAGACGCCGTCAGATCGAAGCGTTTTCTCGTCTTGACAAGATTCTGGAGATCGACTCCGCCGCCCCTCCAGCGATGCGGGCCGCTCAAATCGTGCTGGACGTGATCGAGGGTGCTCGCGGCATGCGTGCCGCTGCACACAGGTCATAAAATTGGCGCTGGAACCTACTTTCGGCGCGAGATCGGGACGTAATCGCGCTGGGGCGCGCCGGTATAGAGCTGGCGTGGGCGCCCAATCTTCTGCTGCGGGTCCTCGATCATCTCCTTCCATTGAGAAATCCATCCCACCGTGCGTGCTACCGCGAATAGAACGGTAAACATGGCCGTCGGGAATCCCATGGCCTTGAGCGTAATGCCGGAATAAAAGTCGATATTGGGATACAGCTTTTTCTCAATGAAATAATCGTCATGTAACGCAATGCGCTCGAGCTCGAGGGCGACTTCCAGTAGCGGCTCATCCTTGGCTCCAATTTCGTTCAACACCTCATGACACGTCCTCTGCATGATCTTGGCGCGAGGATCGTAGTGCTTGTAGACCCGATGCCCAAAACCCATCAGGCGAAAGCTGTCCTTCGGGTCCTTAGCGCGACGGACGTATTCCGGAATCCGGTCGGCCGTGCCGATCTCGGTCAGCATGTTCAAGGCTGCTTCGTTCGCGCCCCCGTGAGCAGGGCCCCAAAGGCAGGCGCAGCCAGCCGCGATGCAGGCGAACGGATTGGCGCCGGAGGAACCCGCGAGACGGACTGTCGAGGTCGACGCATTCTGCTCATGGTCTGCGTGCAGGATGAATATTCGGTCCATTGCGCGGGCAAGAACGGCATTGGGCTTGTAGTCCTCGCATGGCACCGCAAAGCACATGCGCAGGAAATTGGTCGCGTAATCGAGATCGTTCTTTGGGTAAATGAACGGCTGACCGACCGAATATTTATAGGCCATGGCGGCAATTGTCGGCATCTTCGCAATCATCCGAATGGAGGCGATCATCCGCTGCATAGGATCGGAAATATCGGTCGAGTCATGGTAGAACGCCGAAAGCGCGCCAACGCAGCCGGTCATCACCGCCATCGGGTGAGCATCGCGCCGGAATCCCTGATAAAAACGGCTCATTTGCTCGTGCACCATTGTGTGCCGAGTAACGCGGTTATCGAAATCGGCCTTTTGCGCCGCGGTGGGAAGCTCACCATAAAGCAGGAGGTAACAGGTCTCTAGGAAATCGCCGTGCTCTGCGAGTTGCTCGATGGGATAGCCGCGATAGAGAAGGATGCCTTCGTCGCCGTCGATATAGGTGATCTTGGACTCGCAGCTTCCCGTGGACGTGTACCCAGGATCGTAGGTAAACATTCCGGTTTCGGCGTAGAGCTTGCTGATGTCGATGACGGAGGGTCCGATCGTCCCGTCGAAGATCGGAAACGACGTTTCCTTGTCACCGAGGATGAATTTGCCGGTGTTGATATTAGCGCCGGTTTTTGCGTCCATGTCTGAACTCTCTGTTTCCGGGCATCATCCAGCCACGGACATGGTGGAGGTTTTACGCACACGCTCCCCAGTTTGATCTAATGTGCTCTGGCGTAGCTTATCCGTTGCTGCGCTGCAAGATGCGTTGCAGGCAGCTACCGCGGGAGCGCCGGCGCGGGCGTTTGGTCAGCGATCCGGGCGAGGCATTCGTCCTTCCCGAGGACTACCAGCACTTCGAAAATCGGAGGGGATGTCGTGCGGCCGGTGAGTGCAGCGCGCAAGGGCTGCGCAATATTTCCGAGTTTCATCCCAACGCGTTGGGCAAAGTCGCGGATCGCCCGTTCGGTCGTTTCGGCCGTCCACGGATCGACTCTGCGCAGCTCATCGAGGAGCGGGGCGAGAATTTCGCGTGTTTGCGGGCTCAACAGGGCTGACGCCTTTTGGTCCAGCGACAGCGGACGCTCCGCAATGATGAAGCTGGCGCCATCTGCAAGCTCGACGAGGGTTTTGGCTCGCTCCTTCAGCGCGCTCATCGCCGTCAGCAATTGCTGGCGCACGCGCGGCGTGAGCTTTTTCGCCATCTGCGAGCCTCCGGCGATGTGTGGAAGCACACGCTCGAGCTGGGCTAACAACTGGGCATCAGGCGTCTGGCGCAGGTAATGCCCGTTGAGATTTTCGAGCCGTGCAAAGTCGAAGCGCGCAGGCGAGCGACCGATCTGAGCCAGGTCGAACGCCTTGATCATTTCCTCGGTAGAGAAGATTTCCTGGTCGCCATGGCTCCAGCCAAGCCGGACAAGGTAGTTGCGCATCGCGGCGGGAAGATAACCCATCGCACGATACGCATCGACTCCCAAAGCGCCATGGCGCTTCGAGAGCTTGGAGCCGTCCGGCCCATGAATGAGCGGGATATGCGCCATGACAGGCACGCTCCACCCCAGTGCGGTGTAGATCTGTATCTGTCGCGCCGCGTTGGTTAGGTGATCGTCGCCGCGAATAATATGAGTCACTCCCATGTCGTGGTCGTCGACCACTACCGCAAGCATGTAGGTCGGGGTGCCGTCGGAGCGCAGTAACACGAGGTCGTCGAGATGCTCGTTCTGCCATACGACGCGTCCTTGCACCTGGTCCTCAACCACCGTCTCGCCGGTCAGCGGCGCTTTGAGCCGGATCACTGGTTTGACCCCTGCCGGGGCTTCGGCGGGGCTGCGATCGCGCCAGCGACCGTCGTACAGCCTGGTGCGCCCCTCACGGCGCGCCTGTTCCCGCATCTGCGCCAGTTCCTCCGCTGAAGCGTAGCAGAGGTAGGCGCACCCATTCGCCAACAGTTGCTCCGCTACTTCGCGATGGCGTGCCGAGCGCGAAAACTGATAGATCGTGTCCCCGTCCCAATCGAGCTCGAGCCACGACAGCCCCTCCAGGATCGCGTCAATCGCCGACTGGGTAGAGCGCTCTCGGTCGGTATCCTCTATACGCAGCAGCATTTTCCCCTCACGGCCGCGGGCGAAGAGCCAGTTGAAAAGGGCGGTGCGAGCACCGCCTATGTGCAGGAAGCCGGTCGGGGAGGGAGCAAAGCGCGTAACGACTGTCATGACTGGTCTCGCCAGCAGTGCCAGGACAGCTGCTCTAACCTGGGAGGAACGCGAGGGTTCATGCTCCTCAGACCTGTCCGGCGTCTGCATCTTGGCGCATGCATTGGGATTTGCCACATACTCGCGGTGAAGTCAGGTGGAATGGCAGCATGAACGACCCTGAGCGAGCACCCGCCGAAAGCGGATCCGATTTTATCCGCGATATCGTGCGGGCCGATCTCGACGCCGGCCGCTACCGCACGGTGATTACCCGGTTTCCGCCGGAGCCGAACGGCTACCTTCATATCGGTCATGCCAAGTCCATCTGCCTCAACTTCGGAATTGCACAGGAGTTCGCGGGCCGATGTCACCTGCGGTTTGACGACACCAACCCTCTCAAAGAGGAGCAGGAATATATCGACGCTATTGAGAGCGATGTCCGCTGGCTCGGCTTTGATTGGGGACCGCACCTCTACCACGCGTCCGACTATTTTGAACAACTCTATGAATGGGCTGAATATCTTATCCGCGCCGGCAAAGCTTATGTCGATGATCAGTCGCCCGAGGAGATACGCGCGGCCCGCGGCACGCTCACGGAGCCCGGCAGGAACAGTCCCTGGCGCGAGCGGGGCCTGGAAGAAAATCTCGATCTGTTCGGCCGTATGCGGGCCGGAGAGTTTCCGAACGGGGCGCGGGTCCTTCGGGCCAAGATCGACATGGCGTCAGGCAACATCAATCTGCGAGACCCGGTTCTGTATCGCATCTTGCACGCCAGCCATCCGCGCACGGGAGCAAGCTGGTGCATCTATCCGAGCTATGACTTTGCGCACGGGCAGTCGGATGCAATCGAGAGGGTCACACACTCTATCTGCACTCTGGAGTTCGAGGATCACCGGCCGCTCTATGACTGGCTTCTGGACAACCTTCCGGTACCGTCGCGGCCTCACCAGTATGAATTCGCCCGTCTCAATCTCACCTATACCATACTTTCCAAACGCGTTCTGACCGAGCTCGTTCGCGCCCGCCATGTCGAGGGCTGGGATGATCCCCGCATGCCGACCCTCGCGGGCTTGCGCCGCCGTGGGGTTCCGCCCGAGGCGTTCCGTGACTTTGCCAAGCGTATCGGCGTCGCCAAAGCCAACAGCGTGGTCGACCTAGGGCTGTTCGAGTTCTCCATTCGCGAAGTTCTGAACAAAACGGCGCTCCGGAGAATGGCGGTGCTTCGCCCGCTCAAGCTCGTGATCGAAAATTATCCGACGATTCAGGTCGAGGAAATTGAAGCGGTCAACCATCCCGACGATCCTGCAGCCGGCAACCGCCGCATCCGCTTCGGTCGAGAGCTTTACATTGAACGTGACGATTTCATGGAGGTTCCGCCGAAGAAGTTCTATCGGCTGGCGCCCGGCCGGGAAGTGCGATTGCGCTATGCCTATTTCGTCACATGCCGCGAAGTGGTCAGAGATGCCAATGGGAAGGTGCTTGAGTTGCGCTGCACGTACGACCCGCAGACACGCGGCGGCAATGCGCCGGACGGGCGCAAAGTGCAGGCAACCTTGCACTGGGTTTTTGCCGCGAACGCAGTGCAGGCCGAGGTACGACTCTACAATCAGCTGTTTAAGGTTGCTGAGCCGAATGCCTCTGATTTCGCGCCCGATCTCAATCCTGCATCGCTTGAGCTGCTCACCGATGCTCGAGTTGAACCTGCACTCGCAAGCGCCCAACCCGAAAAAGCAATCCAGTTCGAGCGCCAGGGATATTTTTGCCTGGATCCAAGCTCCGCTCCTGATCGATTGATTTTCAACCGCACCGTCGGGCTGCGTGACTCCTGGGCAAAAATGCATTCTGGGGCTGGTACGTAGATCAACCCGGATAGGTGGCGGAAGCTCCCTGACCTGTACTGAGACATTGCAGGTAGGGGATATCCAAGGCTGCGGGCTCGCGTGTAGCATGGGCCGCAGCAGAGCACTGAGCTCGGGTGCAGGTTGCTCAATCCCCCTAGGGGTGCGCGATGGCAGAACCGGGGAAGCCGCGCGGGAGAGCCGAGACGTGGCGGCCTTGGGTTCCACCTTCCGCTGCAACCGTTCCAAGACCAGCTTGGGCATGGCCGAACCGAGCTGCAGATCTCGCTGGCCGAGCCGCAAATCGCATTCGCGAGTGGGTAGCTATCGAGCTCGGGGATGGCATGCTGGTGCCCTGGCTCGCAATCGGATTTGGTTGCGGCATTCTCATCTATTTCAATATCGACCAGGAGCCGGCTCTCTGGGCAACGATTGTACTCTTCGCCACAACGGTGGCTGCGACGGTGCTGTGCCGGCATCGTTCCGTTGGATTTCCCATCGCGCTTGGTGTCGCGGTCATTGCTGCCGGATTCATGACCGCCACGTTGAAGGCGATCCTCATTGCACATCCGGTGTTGCCGAAACCGGTGTGGAACGCCGATGTTGCGGGCTACGTGGAAATTCGAGAAGAGCGCGAACGCTCTGATCGTATCACCCTGCGCGTAGAGCGCATTTCCGCCGGGCGGATGAACGAGAGACTTGAACGCGTAAGGGTATCGGTGCGCAAGAGCACCGCCCCGGCAGTTGGAAGCTTCGTAGAGCTCAAAGCACGACTATCGCCCCCGCTCGAACCGTTGCGCCCTGGCGGTTATGACTTTGCCCGGGACATGTACTTTCAAAGTGTCGTCTTCTTTTGAACCAATGGGTTAGTAGGAGGTTTGCGAGCATCTAGATAATGGACCGCAGCCAGCGCGTTCTCCCTCTGTACGGACCGCCGGCAGTAGCGGTTCACCATGAGCTCGGGCATCCACTTCACGCGCGGGTAAAGCTCACGGAATTTGTCGGCGATGGCCCAGTGCGTAGTGGCGCGTTTGCCATCGAGCATGCCGGTGGCGGCAATCAGGCCAACTCCGGAACAGACGCTGGCGATGGCGGCGCCACGCTTGTGCCAACGCCGCAACCAGGGGACCACCGGCGCATTTCGTTCCAACACATGTTCGATGTCGAGACCGGTGGTCGGAATGAAGATGAGGTCGCTCTTGCGGACCGCCGTGATCGCCGTGTCCGGCTTGATTTCAATAGCGCCATCGCAACGGACAGGCCGCCCGTCGACGGAGGCTGTGGTCACGCGAAAACGCGGATCCGGCTCAGACCCGGTGAGAATGTTCCAAAGCGAGCCTGCGTGACGGAAGACCTCCATCGGACCAATCGCGGTGGATGAAAAAGTGTCATCGAGAAAAAGGACAGTGACGTCGGTCAATATTCCCTCCTGCACCGGGCGAATGGCGTAATCACCCATCTACAATGTCATATCTGCCATCTTGTTTCAAGTGCTCTTCAGCCCTAATCTCGTACCAGTCGAGGCCAGCCTGATTCGAAATGGCCTGGAGGAGAGCAAAAATGAGCGAACACTATCACGACGTAGGCGATCTGAGATTTCTGAAAGACATGGGGAAGCTTGCCCCGAACGACTTCACTGCCTGGCTGAACCTGGACAACATTGTGAAGCGGGAGGACGGCGCTGTTCCCCGGAAGTACCGCGAACTGTTGGCGCTGGCCGTAGCCTTCACGACGCAGTGTCCTTATTGCATTGAGGTGCACACGAAGGCTGCGAAGTCGGTGGGCGCCAGCAAGGAAGAGATCACGGAGACGGCGATGATCGCTGCGGCCTTGCGCGCAGGCGGAGCGGCCACGCACGGCGCTATGGCGCTTAAGTTCTACGACCAGGTGTGAGTGGAGATGAGCATGGGGACCGATCGTGATCGCGAGACGCCCCCGGAAACTAAACAATCATAAGGAGGAGTGTATGGCTTTCATTCAAGGACAACCGGCCGAGGAGGTCATGACCCGGCTTCCACAATTGCAACGTCCAACGGGAATTGGAAAATCGACAACACGACCTGCCGCGGACACCATCGATCTGAAAGCGCTGAAGATTGCGCTCAGGTTGGTGGGCGTGACTTTCATATTTGGAATTGCGCTGCTTTGCAAAATCTGGCCGTCGGGCTGGGCTTGGCAGCACGGACATTCGAACTATCTGGACATGATCCTGGCGGTGTATGCCACGTTGGGAGTGTTTCTGTTGATGGCGAGCCGAAACCCGCTGGCGAACCTGAGCCTCATCTGGTTCACGGTGTGGTCGAGCGTGGCGCACGCCGTGGTCATGGCAATTCAGTCGCTGGTAAACCCTGAGCACATGGCTCACATGTCGGGAGATGTTCCGGCGCTGTTGCTGGTCGCGGCGCT
>Ga0207693_10005158_pt1 | contig 10935 bp, 7 predicted proteins | sample LARL81metaG_FD_184347 | JGI IMG/M metagenome (GOLD analysis project Ga0207693, IMG submission 184347) | Corn, switchgrass and miscanthus rhizosphere microbial communities from Kellogg Biological Station, Michigan, USA - LAR L8-1 metaG... | ecosystem: Host-associated > Plants > Roots >... | reverse complement strand
CGAAGCAATGTCCGTTGCTGATCTCCGATGAGCCCGCTCAGTCGCAGCTTGAACCTGTTCTTCGACGTGGAGGAATAATGGAGATGGGACTGTTGGATGAGGGCAAGCTCGTGCGGCTGATTCCAGATGAGCAGCAGCTAGCGGACATCGAGTTCAACGAGGCGCAGAAGCGTTTTGCGAAGCGAGTTGCCGATTTCACGACACCAAACAGCAGAATGCGATGGAAGTGATGACCGAGGCTGAAGTGCGGCTGTTGAACGCTTTCATGAAAGGCTCGGACAATCCGGTCATGCTCAAGGCGTGGGCCGCATACAGACGCAGGCTGCTGTTCCGTCATCGGCGTGAGAGCTAATTTGCCGACCTTGGGTTGTGATGCCGGTTCGCGTCGGAGCCACCACTTTCCCCCAAGGGACAGATTTCGAGCGCCCGTCCCTTCCTATCGGCTGACAAGCGACTTCCTTCTCCCGATTGGAATACTGCTTCTGTTAAGCGCGATGTGATTCGGTGATTCTCTCCAGAGAATGTCTTGACCGATCGCTCACACTATCTCGAACAATCGACAAAGCGAAGTTCTCGATTTCGAAGAGGTCGCTGACGACTAGTTAAACCTAGATAGCCTTCTGCACAATGAATGGTCCAATTACCAGTACATCCATGCGCGTTCGCGTAAAGCAGTCAACTGCCTCTTCAGGAGTGCAGACGATCGGTTCATTCTCATTGAAGCTTGTGTTGAGTATTACGGGAATTCCTGTCTTCCGATGAAACGCCGATATTAGATCGTAGTACAACAGATTCTCTTCTCGAGTGACCGTCTGCAGTCGGCCAGTGTCATCGACGTGATTCACCGCGCATAGAGCTTGCCGCTTCTCTGGCCGGATCTTGTATACGTGCAGCATGAAGGGAGAGGGATGATCGTGCTCGAAATACTCATGCTGATGATCGGCCAAGATGGAGGGTGCGAAGGGCCGGAACCATTCCCGATGCTTGATCCGAGCGTTGAGAACGTCCTTCATGTTTGGAAGCCCTGGGTGCGCCACAATGGACCGATTGCCAAGGGCACGCGGTCCCCACTCCATTCTTCCTTGAAACCATCCGACAACATTTCCGGCTGCGATCTGCTGCGCTGTGGCTTCCAATAACGCATTGCGATCGAGTTTGCGACCCTCCAAGCCTGCGCTCTGCAGAGCCGATTGAATGCGAGAATCGGAGAACTCAGGGCCTAAATAGGAGTTTCTGAGCTCGTGGCGCCTCGGTTGTTTCAGCACCGAATGATACGTGTGAAGGGCGGCGCCGATGGCCAGACCTTCATCTCCAGCCGCGGGCTGAATGTACGTTTTGCGAAACGGAGTGTTGTCGAACAATTTTCCATTGGCGACGCTGTTCAATGCGCATCCTCCAGCCATCGCGAGGTTGTCCAGCGGAACGCGTGCATGGAGGCCGTTCAACAAATGAAAGAAGATCTGTTCAAAGCGATGCTGCATCGCGAACGCCAAGTCCATATCCCTCTGTGTGATCTCTGAATACGGCTTGCGCGGTTCTCCGAAGAGTTCCTCCATGCGATCGGAGAAATGGCGCGCTAGCCGCACCGTTCCATCGGGCAACACTTGCATTCCCTGATTGCTGCCGAGCGGCTTGAAGTAGCTAAGATCGAGTTGAAGCCCGTCGTTCTTGGCAGCTACGATTCTCTCGATTTCGTGACAGTAAGTGTCTTTTCCATACGGCGCGAGGCCCATAACCTTACCCTCGTCGCCGTACTTTGTGTAGCCAATGAACTCGCAAATCATCGTGTAGAAGCTGCCGAGTGAGTGTGGAAGGAAAACCCGGTCAAGCACCTGGATTTCGCTACCTTCACACCTCGCAGTCATTGTCGAAACGAAGTCACCAGAGCCGTCGTAGCTGAATCCGGCGGCCTTCTCCCACGGAGAGCAATAGTAAGCGCTGGCGATGTGTGCAATGTGATGCTCCAAATGATGCTCTTGAAAACGCAATTTACCGGAGTCGATGTCGAGTCCTTTTGCAAGGAGCAAACGAACGTCGCGCATCGCTTCTTTGCGCTTCCGCAGCCGGATAAAATTCAGGATTTTCGCTGGATTGGAAAGAGCGTATTGCACTTTCTTGACGAGATTGGCGTCGCTATCCTGCCCGACAGCCACATGGTCAACATCCGACAGATGTGCACCAACGGCGTCGAGGCAGGCCCGCACGGCCAGAGAGGGAAAGCCTCCAAAGTGTTTATGACGGTTCAGGCGCTCTTCCGCAATTGCGAACTTCACTTCCCCGTCCACAACTATAGCTGCCGACGCATCGGCGTGAAACATATTGAGGCCCAAGATGAGCATGAACTAGGCGTCTTCTCCTATTTGGTCGAGCTGTGGCTGGCTCACCCTGTCAAACTGGGGCGTAGGGTGGAATCACCCGAAATGGATTTTAGGAATGCCGCAGTATTTAGTGTAATCGGCTGTCCCATTGCAGCAGATTCGTCGATGCGGATCGTAGCCAGTGTCGACGCTACTATTTCGTCGAAAGGAATCGGCAGTTCGCTTCCTGCTACTACGCATTCCGCAAAATTCTTCCATTCGGTACGATGCCCTTTATCCTGGCGCCAGCGCGAATGCATCGTCTGCCTCCGACCGCCGTGGACAAGTTCGAGCCGGCGAAAATCGTCCAGTACTGCCGCACTCCCTCCACCGAACACCTCGATACGCTCTTTCGAGAATGAGCGATCTCCATTTGCGAGATAGCTGATCGTCCCTTCCGACCCATTCGCAAATCGCAGGGAGGCGATTACATTATCCGCGCTGTATCTTGCGGAATTGCTGATGATCCTCGCCACCACTTCCACGATCGGTGAAGCGGCAAGAAACATCAGCAGATCTACAAAATGACACATTTCCCCCAGGATTCTTCCGCCGCCCTGCTCGCGATCGTTTAACCAGTGATCCGGCGCAAGATACCCGGCGTTGACTCGGTAGTGGAGAGCGAGAGGTTCATGAATCGATTGCAAGAACGCTTTCATTCGCCGAACCATCGGGGCGAAGCGTCGATTGAAGCCCACCGTCAATACCAGTCGCTGTGATGACGATACATCGGAGTACGCTCGGCAGATTGTCCGCAACTCAGCTTCTGATAAGCAAAGCGGCTTTTCACAAAACACATTCTTCCCTGTGTCGAGACTGGCAACAACTTGTCTTGCGTGCAAGTTGTGTCGGGTGGCAATGACGACAGTATTGACTTCCGGATGATGAAGAATCTTCGCTTCATCGGTCGTGCATTCGCGGAATTCGAACTTCCGCGCGGCGTGCTGCGCATGCGAACCGGTTGCGGCGCAAACTGAAATGAGCGATGTATCTTTCCCGCTCTTTAAGGCCGGAATCAGCGTGGACGACGCGAAACCTCCAGCTCCCAACACTCCGACCGCAAGTCGCTGGATATCTTTCGGTTTTTCCGTGACAGCTGACTTCTCCCGCGAAGCTGAGATGGTGGAAGATTCGTCACCATCCCCAGCGTACTGGAGGACTACTCCAAGAAACGGTTCCTGTGTTCTCCCGGTGATCAAATCATACGCGCCGGGTGCGCGCTCGATTGGAAAGCGGTGGGTAGTCAACGAACCGACGTCAATTTTCCTCTCAGCAAGCAATTGAACGAACGCTTCCATATTTCGGGTCTCCGTCCATCGCACATAGCCGATCGGATAATCGCGACCTTTCTGTTCGTAGGCAGCATCGTAGCGTCCCGGGCCATAAGAACGAGAAACACGGAAATCGAGCTCTTTCTCGTAGTAGATCTTTCGGTCGATATCCATGCCGACAGTACCGACGGCGACAACGATCGCTCGGTCCCGGGCGACGGATCCAGCCAGATTCACTGGATCACTACTAGATGTCTCCGCCGTGATTAGTACTGTGTCAACTCCAGCCCCATGCGAACTCGCGAGGCACACGTCGCGGAATGTCGAAGACGAGTTCGTCGTGATGTCCGCACCCATACGCCGAGCAAGACCGGCGCGCGACTCGTTGATATCCATCCCCAATACCCGACAACCAGCTGCTTTCAGCAACTGCACAGTGAGTTGACCTAACAGCCCGAGACCAACGACGGCAACCAGGTCTCCAAGTTTTGCTTCCGCGATGCGAATTCCGTGTAACGCAACGGCACCCAGTGTCGCGAAACAAGCTTCGTCGAAAGAGACGGGGTTAGTCGACGGTTCGCGGGCTGGTATTCGCGCCACCAGAAGGCGCGGGACACATGCAATCTCCGCATGCAGCGCGAAGCCGGCTCCCGCACAAGAAACTCGGTCTCCTGCCTGAATGTCGGTCACCCCATCGCCCGCCGCAATCACAGTGCCCGCACTGCTATAACCGGGATTCTGAGGTTGATCCAAACGGTTGCGTACCGCCTGAATGGCCGAAAACAAGCCGTCCCGCTGGACTTTGTTGAGGACCTCGCGCACCAGGTCAGGACGCGACTGGGCTTTCCGCAATAAATTCTTTTTCGCGAATTCAGAAGATGCCCGTTCCGTACCCGCCGATACCAGAGATGCTGCGACACGCACTAACACACACCCGGGCAGCAGTTGCGGTGCTGGAACTTCTTCCACTGCGACCGCGCCAGTGCGCGCATCTTGGAGAACCTGTTTCATGCAGTCGCCACTTGCCTCGGTAATAATTCCGTCTCGTATTTGCGAGCTCCCCCGTCGAGGAATGTCTGCATCCAAAGCTCGATAGTCAAGAACTGCCAAATCTGCATAGCCCAGTCATGCCTTCCGTTGCGATGTTCGGTCAGATAACGGCGTACCACCTGCGGCTGAAACATGCGGCGCTTTTGGAGCTGTTCCTCCGAAAGTAGATCCTCAGCCATCTCTCTAAGTTCATTGGCCAACCAATAGTCTACCGGAGCGGCAAAGCCGGCTTTCGGCTGATGCAGCACTTCCCGGGGCAAAATGTCGCGCATGGCCCGACGGAAGATGTACTTCGTCGTTGGCCGTAACAATCCATTCAACTTCAGATTTGGCGGAACACTCCAAGCTACAAACTCCGCCAGTTCCCGATCAAGAAAGGGAACGCGCACTTCAACCGAGGACGCCATGCTCATCTTGTCGTTGTAGGTCAGGTTCAAAGTAGGCATGAAGATCTTGGTATCCAGATAAAGCATCTGATTGAGGAATCCAGCATGCCCTATCTTTGCAAAAGCAGCGCGATGCTCGACATCCGGATCTTCATTTGAGGCATGCGCCGCAAAATCAGGATCGTAAAGATCGAGCTTCTGATCGCGATCGAAGTAAGTGCAGTTGGCGATGAAGCGATCGACAGGGCTGAGAGATGCACTTCGCACCATCTTTTTTGCGAGACGGATTTTTCCCTTTAGAGATGTTCCGCGAAAGCTGGGCAAACGCGGGATCGCGCGTTCCGCGAGACGTCTTGCCCCTTCAGGAAGCCGGGAGCTCGCCTCTGCCCAGAAGTGCGCCACGTACTTGCGGTAACCGGCAAAGAGTTCATCCCCTCCAACTCCCGACAGCAAGACCGTTGCCTGCTCACGGGCGTCACGGCAGACGAGGTAGGCTGTGATGATCGCCGGATCTGCGGTGGGCTCATCCATGTGCCACACCAGACGAGGCAAAAGTTCCGTAACATCCGGGTCCACGACAATGCGGTGGTTCTCGCAACCCAGCTCACGAGCGAGACGGGTCGCAACAGCCGGATCGTCTAGAGTCGTCTCACCAACTCTGTATTTCTCCGGAAAGGTAACTGTGTAGGTGCGAACTGGTTGACTCGTCGCACTGCGCATCATCGCGACAATGCCAGACGAATCCAGACCCGCGCTGAGAAATGCCCCCAAGGGGACGTCGCTGATCATCTGGGCTTCGACAGAACGCCGGAAACGCTCACGAACTTCTTCCGCCAGATCGTCCTCTGATCGCGAGTAAGCGTGATCGGCTGTGGGGAACGTGAGGTCCCAGTACTGCGTGATCCGGAGTTCGCCACCACGAAATATCGCGTAGTGCCCAGCAGGAAGTTTCTGGATGTGCCGGAACATCGTCTTAGGATCTGGAACCCAAAGGAATGTCAGATACTGATGCATCGATTGGGGATCCACCTCTGCTTCAATACCCGCCACCTGCAACAATGCCTTGATCTCTGAAGCGAATGCAAAACTCCGCCCGCGGTGAAAGTAGTAGAAGGGCTTCACGCCAAAGTGATCGCGGGCCAAAAACAGGCTTGGCGTCGCGTCCCTGAGGTCGCAGATTGCAAAGGCAAACATGCCATTCAGACGTTTGACGCAGTCGGGCCCTTCCTCTTCATACAGGTGTACGATCACTTCGGTGTCAGTGTGCGAAACAAACCGATGGCCCTTGCTTTCGAGTTCCTTGCGCAGTTCTGCGAAGTTGTAGATTTCGCCGTTATATGTGATCCAGACTGAGCGGTCTTCGTTGCACATCGGCATGTGCCCGTCGGGCGACAAATCGAGAATGGCGAGTCGGCGGCTGCCGAGCCCCACATAAGTGCCATCAGGAAAGTTTCGATCCCACAGGCCGGAGTCGTCGGGGCCGCGATGCGTCTGAACCGCAGTCATTCGCGCCAACGTTTCGCGATCTCCGCAATCTACCAAGCCGCTGATCCCGCACATTCGCTTAGCTCAACTCCTTAGAAGTTCGAACTTTCAATTCGTAAATCTTCGCTTTGATGTGAAAGAACTGCATGCCCTGCAGACCACAGTAGATTAAGCCCGGGATGCCATCGAGGAATCCGAGCGACAAAAAATATCTGAAGAAGAAAAAGAGAATTGGGGACCCGGGGACAGCAAAGAGTTTTTTGCGGAGCCAACGGCGACGCTGAGCCTGCGATCCAAACAGAGCTGGCGCCATGTCTCTTGAATTGGCCTCGCCCTCGAGCCAAACCTTCGCTTCCCAGTTGGAGTATTCGTCGTGCTTACGGATGTAACGCGAGAGAGATTCGACGTTGTGGTGAAGGAGGAAATGTTTCAAGCGGCCGACTCGCCCTGCGTTCGCGTCCAGAATGACGTGCTCATGGACCTCCATGTCAGCCATGGAGGCATCCTGCTCCTTCAGCCGACATTCAAAACGGCCCTTTCCCCGCCGGAAGAGCGAGAGTTTATAGAAATTGGCTCCGCAGTGGCGCAACTCGCGACCTAAGAAAAACATGCGGAGGCCAACGTAGTATCCATCGTAAGCCGGATTTTCGATCGCCTTGCGAATCTCTTCACCCAACTCGAGAGTCAAAGCCTCATCCGCATCTACCAAAAAGACCCATTCGTAGGACAAAGGGAGCGAATCCATCGCCCACTGGCGTTTCTTGGGCCAGCCTCCCTGGTAGTGGAACTGCACAACCTGAGCTCCAAACGAACGCGCGATCTCGACCGTTTCGTCGGTACTCTGCGAATCAATCACGAAAACTTCGCCCACTCCGCGCAGAGACTCGAGGCATCGTGGAAGATTGTGAGCTTCATTCCGAGCAGCAATGATTGCCGTTACAGGAAGCACGGCCTTGGCGCGTTCATCCAACTCTTGGTGTGAGTCTTCCAGTTTGGGCATTGGAACAAAGAGGACTCCCAGCATTTTACTCTGACCGCGGCTCTGGTATTGGAATTTGGAAATGATTCCGTTATCGGGAGCCCGAGGGTCAGGCCGTATCGGTATACTGTTGGCTAGTCATTTCTGCAGTCACTTCCTTGATCACACCGAACAAAGAAGCGGTACGAGATTTCTGGAATGCGGAGCCATGTGGCACCCGCTATCTCGAACAAGCCGAAGACTTTGAGGCGCATCGGCGAGCAAGATATCAGCTGGAGCCGCACATTTTCGAATTTGCGCAGTTCCAGGCCTCGCAGGGCTTAAGAGTTCTGGAAGTCGGTGTCGGCATGGGCGCCGACTATCTGGAATGGTTGAAGGCGGGTGCTCATGCCACAGGTGTTGATCTTTCAGCGGCATCTCTCGAAAAAGCCCGTGGTCGCTGTGAACAGGCTGGGTTCGAGCCAGATCTAAGACTGGCCGACGCTGAACAACTCCCTTTTCCGGACAATTCTTTCGATGTCGTCTATTCCTATGGCGTCATGCACCACAGCCCGAACACTCAGGAATGCGTGCTCGAAGCTTTGCGTGTACTCAAGCCCGGAGGACAAGCCAGAATCATGGTGTACCATCACCCTTCGATAACTGGGCTCATGCTATGGCTGCGCTACGGAATTCTGCGCGGAGAGTCACTCCGGCAGTCAGTGTTCAATCACTTGGAGAGTCCAGGCACAAAAACCTATACGAAGACTGAGGCGTCGGCTCTGATGAAAGACTTCCAGAACGTCCAAACGTCTGTGGTTTTCAGTCCTGGGGATTTGTTACTGCACCAGCCTTCGGTTCGTTTCCAATCGGGATTCTATCGGATGGTGTGGAGAGTGTTTCCTCGCAAGCTGGTTCGAGCCCTTTGCCGACGATGGGGACTGTTTTTGTTGATCTCTGCCACGAAACCCGCCGCCTAGATTGCTCATGCTGTTACATTTTGCAATTCGCACCAACGTTGTAGAACATACAGCGACCATGGACGCGTCCAGGACACGGAACCTCGCAGAAAGCTATCCCAAACACGCGCCACTTCGAGGCCGTTGATTAGGCCAGCCAAAGGCCCGAGGTTGAACCGCTGAGCCGTTAGCACGCTCGCGATTTCCGAACGTAGTTCTTGCCGCATCCAGTGCTCGAAAGGAAGAGTGAAACCGCGCTTGGGACGGTGGACAATCCCATCGGGAAGCGATCCATCCAAGGCGTTAACTAGCAGTCTCTTAGGTGTCCCGTTTAGCTTCCACTTGCCAGGTAAGGCCAAGACTGCCTTTGCCAGTTGATGATCGATAAGCGGAACCCGTAATTCCAAGCCTTGCGACATACTCATAAAATCGGAGTCACGCAAAAGCGTGTTGAGCATGTAACAGCGCGACTCGAGATATGAGACACGGTTCACAGGGTCCAGGAGAAGGGCGCGATTGAGCCGATCTTGCTGGCCGGCCGAAGCCGTTTTGAAAACATGGCTTTCAGTTTCTCGTAGGAGCTTCTTGACTTGCATAGGAGTGAATAACATCCGAGAGACGAAATAAGGATGGATGTCCTCGCTTCTATCGAACATTAACAGGGCGAGTTTGCGGTTCTGGTCGTTCTCCGGAGCCACTGTGGCAAAGAGAGAGGCCATCCCACTGAGTCCGAGGCTGGGCACGTGGTACAAAGAGCGTTGGATGCGCTCCAAACGGGGAACCGTGCGAAAGGATGAGTATCCAGCGAATACTTCATCTCCGCCAAGACCCGAGAGCGCTACCTTGACTCCCGCCTTTCGCGTTTCACGGGAGACGAAAAAAGTGTTCACACCATCCATCGTGGGAAGATCCATCGCGCTCAGTGCGTCAGGGATCGCCGCCAGGACATCTCTTTCTGAGACTTCGATTTCGTGGTGGTTCGTATTGAACTTTGCAGCTACTGCACGAGAATGCTGAGCCTCAGAAAACTCCGCTTCTCGGAAAACGATTGAAAACGTGCTCGGCGTGACACCGCCCCGGCTGAGGATGCTCACTAGCGCGCTCGAGTCGATCCCGCCAGAAAGAAAAACACCGACGGGAACGTCGCTGACCAGCTGCATCCGCACGGCTTCCTCGAGCATGGACTGAATTCCACTTGTGGCACGGATTTGGTTATCGCTCGCGGGAATCTTTTTCCTCAAGGTCGAGGGATCATCGACCAAGTCCCAGTATTGGGAGAGTTGCAGGGCGCCATCCTTCCATATGAGAAAGTGCCCGGCCGGCAGCGCTTTAACGTTTTCGATCAGTGACAGGGGGTCATAGGAGGAACCGAAGGTCAGATAATTTGTGAGGCCAGCGGCGCCGACACGACGTGGCAAAAGACCCGTGCCGAGCAGGCTGCGGACCTCTGATGCGAAGAGAAAGAACGATCCCGCCTCCGAGTAATAGAGGGGCTTGATGCCCATAGGATCGCGCGCGGCGATTAACTGATGCCGACTCGCATCCCATATCGCGAGGGCAAACATTCCACGAAACCGCGTGAAGCATTCTGGTCCCCAGCGCGCATATGCCTTCAGCACCACCTCGGTATCGGAATGACTGACGAATCTTGTACCGGCCCGCACGAGTTCATCGCGGATATCGCGAAAGTTATAAATTTCGCCGTTGTACGCGATCCAGTTGCCGGTGTCAGCATCCTGCATGGGCTGGTGCCCGAGCGCAGATAGATCAAGAATAGCGAGCCGTCGATTGCCTAAGCCGATTTCGGAGGTTGCATCGCGCAGTACAATCGTGCCCGAATCGTCAGGACCTCGGTGGGCAAGGGATTCAGTGCCGCGTTCCAAAAGGCCGTCAGGGATCTGGCATTTACGCGCCGCGATTCCGAAGATGCCACACATTTAAGACACCAAAGTCCCCTTTCAGATACTAATGCCTTGCTTGACGATCTGCGGATTGATATCGAGCCGTCTCACTCGACGTGTTTGCGGCGGTTTTCACGGGTTATAGCCACAGGACTTATTAGTTATGTCGTTGCAACTTTAGGACTTGTTGGGTTCGTTTTGCGGATTTCTTCTTCTCGGTCTATATCTTATAGCTATATTGGAACGACCATTATTTACTAGGTGTGTTGACCGCGCCAGACGCGAACTAGATGGTTCACTTACCCTTAGTTCCGGGGCGCATCAATAATCGGCGAAGATAGTCCGGGCCCGCCTTTTCATATTCCAAGACTCCGCCTCTGAGTAGCAACTCGCAGACCTGAGCCAGACTTCGTCCTTCTTTCTTCGCAATGTTCTGCAATTCGACCTTGATTTCTCGGGGAAGCCTCAGGCCGATACGTTCATCCTTTAATGCCATCATTCGGCCGAATTCTAGACCTCCAAATTGGCCTGAGTAAATTACTTTTCCGTTGACGTTCGCACCTATTTT
>Ga0207693_10005157_pt1 | contig 10936 bp, 10 predicted proteins | sample LARL81metaG_FD_184347 | JGI IMG/M metagenome (GOLD analysis project Ga0207693, IMG submission 184347) | Corn, switchgrass and miscanthus rhizosphere microbial communities from Kellogg Biological Station, Michigan, USA - LAR L8-1 metaG... | ecosystem: Host-associated > Plants > Roots >... | reverse complement strand
GGCACTCGGAATATATAGGGCCCCAGCGGCGCCGGCTCACCCGCCGCCGTAAAGCCGGCATTGTAGTTGTTGACCAGATAATAAGCGCCGGGTTGGCAGTTTCCGTCGTTGAAGGTGGCGTACGGCAAAGATGCGAGATAGGCACGAATCGCGTTTATTCCGGGTTCGTTGGCGTCCGAGCATTTGGTGTATGAGCCGCTCATATAGCCCGATTGAGTATACCAGTTGTTGCTGCCTGGGCGGGGGTTGGGATTCTCGATCTGGTTGACTGGAGGCTCTGCCAGTGCACCATCCTTCCAATAGGCGATGGCGTGGCCCGTCGCCAGCGCTTGAAAATTCGCGCCGGTGCCGCCCATGACTGGCTGGTGGTGATTGTCGCTCAATGCAAAATCGTCGGCCAGCTGACGGAAATACGGCGCGTCACTGGCCGCCATGTTGTAGAAGCCCATAGCGAGGGCGCCCTGGTTGGTGCCGGAGCCGGGGTCGTTGCGGTTCTGCGATCCTTCGCCGGAAGTCTCGGCCACCCAGACAAAAAGGTCCCGTCTGCCGCCATCGACCTGCTGCCACATCTGAAAGAAGCGGTGTATCGGGTCACCCACCGGCGCAGTGTAGTCGACGAATTTGGTGATCTGGAAAGCGCCGTTTGGCAACGTTTCCGGAAAGCGCTGGTCAGGAACGAAGCGCGGCTGACCCAGCGCGTAAGTCGTCCCAGGCCGCGGCAGCTCGCTATAGGCGGCGACGGCCCGCGGGGTTACCTCGTAACTTTCGCGCATCTCGGCGCGGTGTTGCGCGGCCTGCGCGAAATTCGGCCCCGGGCTCCCGTCAGGATTGACGATACCCTGCGACAGCAAGTTGTGCACCCGGCCACCGGATTTTGGCTGGTATGTGCCGAAGAGATTGTCGAAGCTGAGGTTCTCTCCAATGACGACGATCAGATGCTGAATCGGAGTCGTCGTTTGCGCTTGCGCTGGGGCCGCTACGAGCAACGTCAATAATGCAAAGATCGAACCCCGTATTGGAACGCCCATTCAGCCGTCGAGTCGCTGCAGGTATTGCGCGACAAAATCACACCCGACCAGCTCCTTGTAGGCATGGGTCAGCCGCTGGGTGACCGGCCCCGGAACCTTGCCGGCGGCAAAGGTGCGGCCATTAAGGCTCCGCACCCCGCAGATGCACAGGCTGGTCGAAGTCAGGAAACACTCGTCGGCGGTGTAGGCGTCATAAAGGTCGATGTCCTGCTCTTCGAACGGGATTTCGAGCCGAAGGGCGAGATCGATCACCGCCTGACGGCTTACGCCTGGCAGAACGTAGCGCTCACGCGGCGTCAGCAAACGGGCGTCTCGCACCAGGAAAATGTTGCTCCCCTGACCTTCCGCGAGATTGCCGTTGACGTCGAGCAATACCGCCCAGGCGTCTGGCTTCTGTGCCTTCACCTCACGATCGGCGAGTACCAGGTTCAGGTACTGGTGCATCTTGGCGCGCGGCGACAGCGAGTCGGGCGGTGTGCGCCGCAGCGAGGGGGTGACGACGTCGATGCCGTCGCGGAAATGCTTGGCGCGCTCGCGCAGTGGCAGTGGAACGCATTCGACGATCACATTGGGGCCGTAATGATCCCAGTTGTCGCCCGGCACGCGATTGATGCCGCGGCTGATGCGCTGAGCGAGCCAATAATCCTCCCCGGGGCCGAGCAGGTGGCGGTTTCGGGTCAGCACATCCTCGCTGATCGCTGCCATTTCCGTGGGCGACAGACCAGGGTCGATGTCGAGATATCTGAGCGACCGATAGAGGCGCCCGATGTGCTCTGCCAGCCGAAACGCCCTGCCATGAAAGCTGCGGGTCATGTCGAACACGGCATCGCCGCGCAAAAAGCCCTGATCGCGGAAGGGGATCAGGACCTCGCTCTCGCGGACGATTTTGCCGTTGAACCAGGCGACGCGCTCGTTTGCGAGATCCATCGGCGAACCCTCTCGTGCAGTGGACCACTTGGTTTCGTCGAGCATTATAGTACCGACATGCCAGCTGAAAGGAGTGGAGTGTGGATCTCGATCTAAAAAGCAAGAACGCGATCGTCACAGGCGGCACGCGGGGCATCGGCCGTGCCATCGCCGAGCTGTTGGCGGACGAGGGATGCAACGTGGCGCTGTGCGCGCGCCATGAGGCGATGGTGGACGAAACCGTAGCGGCGCTCGCTGCCCGGGGGGTCAAAAGCTGGGGCGGTAGGATCGATGTGTCCGACACAAAGGGGCTGCGCGCCTGGGTCGGCAAGGCCGCCGAGGCGCTCGGTGGGCTGGACATCTTCGTCGCCAATGTCAGCGCGCTGGCCCAGAGCATGGACGACGATTCCTGGCGGCGCAGCCTGGAGATCGACATCATGGGCACCGTCGCCGGGGTCGAGGCGGCCATCCCCCTCCTCGATCAGTCAAAGGAGGGTGCGATTGTCGTCGTCGGTACGACCGGCGCGGTCGAGATCGCCGGTCCGCCGCGCCCTTATGCGTCGGCAAAAGCGGCGCTGGTGCCGTATGTCAAAGCACTCGCCCGCAACCTCGCTCCCAAGCACATCCGTGCCAATATGGTGTCGCCGGGCAACGTCTACTTCAAGGGCGGCGTCTGGAACGTCGTCGAAGAAAACAACCCCGATCTGTTCAAGACGATGGTGGGGCGTAACCCCATGGGCCGCATGGGGACGCCGGCAGAGGTCGCGAACGCCGTGGTGTTTTTGGCGAGCCCGCGCGCGAGCTTCATCACCGGCACGAACCTGATCGTCGACGGCGCGCTGACCCAGCGAGTACAGTTCTGATCAGCGGTCTACCCGATCAGCTTCTTCAGCCTCTCGGAGATCTGCTCCGGGGCACTCTCGTGGGTAAAGCTGGCGGTGAACCGCCCCTCCGGGTCCATGACATAGATGACCGAGCTGTGGTCCATCGAATAGTCGCCGCCGGCCTCCGGATGCTTCGCGTAATAGACCCGGTAGCCTTTCGCCGCCTTGGCGACCTCCTCGGCGCTCCCTGTCAGCGCCAGGATCGGCGCATCGAAGCTCGCGACATAGGCTTTGAGCGTTTCCGGAGTGTCCCGCTCGGGATCGACCGTGATGAAGACCGGACGCACCGCATCACGCTTCGGCCCGAGATCGGAGAGAGCAATCGAGATGTCGTTGAGCGCGGTCGGACAGGCATCGGGGCAATGGGTATAGCCGAAATATATGAGCGACCACTTTCCCTTCAGGTCGGCGTCCGTGACCGTCTTGCCGTTCTGGTCGACCAGCTGAAACGGCCCGCCGATCGCATTGGAAAGTGCCGTTCCGGCCACGCCGCGCGCGGTATCCCGCGAGGACAAGGCGAGGAAGGCGCCGGTCCCGAGAACGACGAGCCCGGCGAAAATAGCGGCAATCAGCAGAAAACGGGGGGAGCCCCTCGGCGAGGGGTTTGGGGGGTGGCTTGTCGAGGAAGTGCGGGCCATGATGCGCTCTACCTCCTTCAGTGGTGCGCCGCTGCCGGACCGGGACCCTTGGCGCCGGCTTTCTCGACGGTCACCGTAACCGTGCGAGGACCGGCCTTCTCAAAGTCGAGGGTGAGCGGGAACGATTGGCCTTCGTGCAATTGTTGGTTGAGGCCCATCAGCATGATGTGCTCACCTCCTGGCTTCAAGGCGACAGGCTGACCGGCTGGAACATCGAGCCCGTCAATCGGCCTCATTTTCATTACTGCGCCCTGCATCGACATAGAATGCAGCTCGGCTTTCTTCGCGACGGGCGAAGAGACCGAGACCAGTCGGTCGGCGGTGGGCGACTGAATTGTCAAGTAAGCAGCGCCATTTTCGGCCTTACCCGGGGTTGCTCCGGCCCACGCGTTGTTGACTTCGAGCTGGGTCGGCTGCGCCAGCGCCGCGCTCGCAATGGCGAGACTCGCTGCGAGAGCGATAAGCTTGATCGACATCGGAATTCCTTTCGAGATCCGCGGAGGCCCCGAGAGGCAGCCGCGGGATCGCTTTCGATTAAGATGGGGGAGGGGGCTCAGCCCACCGACGGTGGAGCGCGCGCTTGCATCCCACCGTGGCGGAGCGAAGCGACCGATACAGCCGTCCCAAGTCGCCGCTGGCCGTTCTCTGCAACCTCGCCAGGGGCTGCTGAGCTCGGCGGTCGCGGCAGTGGTGCAACCGGCGCCGTGCACAAAGGGCAATGCTGCACCAGCAGCCCGGGCTTAGTCTTGCCAGGCGTATCGCCCCGCCACCCGCTGCAAAGACCCACACCGATGGTGTCGCGACCCGGCTCGGTAAGCCCGACAATAATCGACAACGCCGGCGGCAACACGAAGCTGCTCAGCAGTGCGACGAAAGCGAGCCACGTCGCGGTCGCCCGCCAGCATCCGCGCCAAGGTGCAGTGCGGTCCCTATTGTCGAGCAGATCTCTCATCCGGTTAACCAACCGCGCGTTCTGCGTTGGCCGTTTTACCGCGCCTGGGCGGGAACGTGCAGGGCCTGACCACTTGGTGCCGCGACCAGCGCGGCACAAGCGTGCGGCAAATCCCCCAGCCGGAGGGGTTTGCGGGGCGGGGACGGTGGCGGGTGAAGCGCTTCGTCGGTAAACCACCAATCGAGCTCCTTTCCGCAGCCGTCTCCAGGCGGCGGCGGTGCCTGACTGCGGCATTCGGGTTCGCCGCCCGGGCACGAAAGCCGGATGTGAAAATGGTAATTGTGGCCCCACCACGGCCGAATTTTCGCCAGCCACGTCCTGTCTGAGCCTGCCTCGCGGCACAGCGCTTGCTTGATCGCGGCATTGACAAAGATCCGTGCCACGAGCGGCTCGCGCGCGACGGTCTCGAGGAGGCGCCGATGCTGCGGCGTCCAGGCGGCATTGACCTCCATTCCGTCGGCGGTGACTAGGTCTGTGGCAGACATCTCGTCGCGCTCGCTCGGGCTGAGCCGCCGGTCCGGCACCGGAGTCAGCCAGAGATCGGCATCGAGGCCGATCTGATGCGAACCATGCCCGGTCAGCATCGGTCCACCTCGCGGCTGCGCGATGTCGCCGACGAGGAGACCGGGCCAGGCTGCTTCGGCCGGCAGTTTCTGCGCCAGGCGCTCGAGGAGGGCAATCAGGACCGGGTGCCCCCAAGCGCGGTTGCGCGACGGGCGCATGACCTGCCAACTCGGTCCGTCGGCCGGCAAGGCCACTGCGCCGCTCAGACATCCGCGCTCGTACGCGCCAATCGCTTGCGGCGGCCCCGCCGTCGGCACGACCTCACGGCCGAACAAGACTTTTGCTGCGTCGGGCGGCGACTGGGCGATCACCGTTGCCCGGCGCGCCGCCTCCTGTGTTGCGGTGTCCTGCGCTGCGGCGCTGCAACAGCCTACCCAGGCGGCGAGAACCAACGCGCAGACCAGAACACTCGTTTCCCTCGCCCCGCTTGCCCCAGCGATTCCCTCCCTCGCGAGCGGAGGAGGGTGGGGGAGGGGGTCGAGGCGAGGGGCGGCCATCCGCATCAAAAGTCAAGATCGGCGTAATGTTGCGGAGGGGGGACACCCGGAATGTGGTCGGCGAGGATCGGGCGAAAGCTCGGGCGCGACTTGATCCGCGCGTACCATTCTTTGGCCGGCTCGTGCGCATCCCAGGGCACATCGCCGAGATAATCGAGGCTCGACAGGTGAGCGGCGGCGGTAATGTCGGCGATCGAGAAATGATCGCCGGCAAGCCAACGCCGGCGCTCGACGAGGTACCCCAGGTAATCGAGGTGGTAAGGCAGGTTCGCGTGCCCGGCGCGAATCGCCAGCGAGTTCGGCTGGCCATGCCCGGTCAGACGCTTCATCATTTTCTCGCCGAGCAAGTTCTCGGTCACCTCGAGGTTCATCTTGATGTCGAACCAGGCGGCCAGGCGCCGCACCTCCGCGCGGTCGACCGGGTTGATGCCGATCAGGATCTTCTCGCGATAAACCTCGTCGAGATATTCGACGATCGCCGTGGTGTCGGCGAGCACGGTCCCGTCGGGCTCGATCAACACCGGCACCTCGCCGGCCGGGCTGAGGGCGAGGAATTCCGGCCGCCTCTCCCACACCTTCTCGGTTTTCAACGTGAAGTCGAGGTTTTTCTCCCTGAGCACGACGCGCACTTTGCGCGAGAAGGGAGAAAGCCACAGATGATAGAGAACGCGCATAGGCTGATTGTAGCCGCGGCAGGGGCAAGTGGGCACGCCTCAATTGCGGGCGCAAGGCGGCGCAACTTATCGCGGCCCTGCCTGTTCCTCCTGTGCCGCAGCATCACCGAGAATCTCCGGAATTATGCAGCAAACTCGGGCAGAGCGGCCATCACGGGGAAGGGGAAAGGCTGACTCTTTCGAAGCTGCCGTATTGACGGTCGGCGCAGCGGATTGACTGCCGAGTATTTCGCATCCCCAAAATTGCCGCAACCGCATGTTATCGATGGGGCATGCTCGCGTTGATTTTCACTCTCGCGGTCAGGTCGGTTGCGTGCGTTTTCGGGGCTGTCGCGCCTCGGCCGCCGCAATTCCCTGCTGTTTCCCTGCTGGACCCCGCAGCAGGGAAAATATTTTCCCTGCCAACCCGAGTAGGAAATTTGGCACAAGGGATTGATATTACGATAAACTTTCCGTCTGGGCGGGGCGATTTCGGAGCGGAAACGAAAATTTTCCCTGCTGTTTCCCCAGTGGCAGGGAAGTAGCGAGCGGTTTGCATCCATCATGAGGCTTCCATGAAGATCGATCTTTCCGGCAAAACCGCCATTGTGACCGGCTCGACCGGCGGTATCGGCTTCGCCATAGCGCGTGGTCTCGCAGATTGCGGCGCGACCGTCATCGTCAACGGCCGTACTCAGAGCGACATCGATCAGGCCTTGGCTGCCCTGAGCGCGTCCATACCGGACGCCGAACTGCGCGGGGTCGCCGCCGATCTCTCTACCGCCGCAGGTTGCGACGACCTCATAAAGGCCGAGCCGGAATGTGACATTCTCGTCAACAATGTCGGCATTTACGGGCCCCACGACTTCTTCGACATTCCCGACAGCGAATGGACGCGCATTTTCGAGGTCAATGTGATGTCGGGCGTCCGCCTGAGCCGCGCCTATATGCCCGCAATGCTGAAGCGCAATTGGGGGCGCGTAGTCTTCCTATCATCGGAGTCGGCGCTGAACATTCCCTCAGACATGATCCACTACGGCTTCACCAAGACTGCGGTGTTGGCGATCGCGCGGGGGCTTGCGAAGCGTGCGGCCGGAACCGGGGTCACCGTGAATTCGGTGCTGCCCGGGCCGACATTGTCGGAAGGCGTCGAAGAGATGCTGAAAGAGGCAGCGAAAAAGGCGGGCCAGTCGATCGAGCAGGCCGCAATGGCATTCGTCAAGGCGACCCGGCCGTCCTCCATCATCCAGCGGATAGCGACGACGGAAGAGGTCGCCAATATGGTGGTCTATGCCGTGTCGCCTCAGGCGTCGGCGACGACCGGCGCCGCGTTGCGCGTCGATGGTGGGATCGTCGACACGATCGCATGATCCGCGATTTGCAAGACGCGAGAGTCCGGCAGGAATTGGCTAGCCGTCGCGGCGATCGCGCCCCAGCGCTTCGAGCTGGCGGGTCAGCACGTCGATCTGCGCTTCGAGCCGCTTCAGGCGGGGATCTTCGCCCTCTCTCTTTGTCTCGGCCTCGGCTGGGACCTGCTTTTCTTCCCTCCCATAAGGCGAGAGCATCTTCAGAGCGCGCTCGAACAAGGCGATGTTCTGCTTGCCCATCTCTTCGAACTGGCCGAACGGGAAGATCCCGAATGTTGCCTGCAGGTTCTTGCGCATCTGCTCCTGATTGCGGGCAAAGGCGATCATCGCCTGTTCGAGGTAGCCCGGCACCAGAAACTGCATGCTGTCGCCATAGAAGCCGATCAGCTGGCGCAGGAAGCTCGTGGGCAGGAGATTTTGCCCTTTCTGCTCCTGCTCGACGATGATCTGGGTCAGCACCGAGCGGGTGATGTCTTCACCGGTTTTGGCGTCGGAGGCGACGAAATCGCCCCCTTCCTTGATCAATTTCGCGAGGTCGTCGAGTGTGACATAACTGCTCGTCGCGGTGTTGTAGAGACGCCGGTTGGCATATTTCTTAACGACGACCGGTTTGGCTCCATTGGAGTTATCGCGGCTAGGGGTGCTCATGTGCGCGCTGTCTCGCCTCGGGGAGGGCGTCCCTCTACCGCAACAATACAGGCTTTTGGCCGGATTGCCTCATCAAACACGCGTGTTTGGTCGGTGAATCGCTTTTCCGTGTCGCATCACGGCGCATAATGATCGCGATGCCCGACGCCGCGGACCTTGCCGCGATGGGCAAAGGCCGGCGCCACACTGACCCGCGGGTCCGGTTCACGTGACCGCGCTGCGGACAAGCGACCCGCGCCGCTTGGACCGCCGGCTCGTCCCGCGGCCGCTCGCGGCGCACCTGGCAAGCGCCGTAATGTTGTGGTCGAGCTCGCGGGCCGTCTTACCCGTCCTGAAAGCCGCGTCGCTGCCGTCGAGCGCGGCGGCCGAGTTGCTCCGCGGCCTCGCGGCCGAAATCGACGCGTTCGGATCGAATGGCGTCACCGAGGCGCTCAACCTCGAAATCACGCGCCGCGCCGAAGCATATTTCATCGGACTCGAAGCCTATCGTCGTCACCCTTACAGGCGTTGTGACGCAGGGGCGCCGGTGCTGTGGCGCGAGGGCACGACACGGCTGCTCGATTATGGCCGCGACACAGCGGGGCCCGTACTGCTGATCGTGCCTTCGCTGATCAACCGTTTCTACGTTCTCGACCTTCTGCCCGAACTCAGTTTTCTGCGGTATCTGGCCGAACGGGGTCTACGGCCGCTGGTGGTGGATTGGGATGTACCCGGCAAGGAGGAGCGCGATTTCGACCTGACCGACTACATCGCCGGACGGCTCGAAAGCGCCTTCGATGCCGCATTGCACCTGGCTCGCGGCCCCATCGGGGTTGCCGGCTATTGCATGGGCGGGCTATTCGCTCTCGCTCTCGCGTTGCGCCGCGACGAGACTGCCTGCCTGGCATTGCTCGCGACGCCGTGGGATTTTCATGCAGAGCGCGCGCCGCCGGCGCGATTTTTCGGCCTGATCGCGGATCATCTGCCGCTCCTATGCGGCCAGCAGGGCACTCTGCCGGTCGAGATGATTCAGAGCCTTTTTTTCATGCTCGATCCGTTCAGCGCGGAGCGCAAATTCACCCGTTTCGCAGCGCTCAATCCCAATGGCGACGAGGCACGCGCCTTTGTCGCACTCGAAGATTGGGTCAATGATGGCGTACCTCTGGCGGCGGCGGCGGCGCGCGACTGCGCCCAGTCCTGGTATGGCGACAACGAACCGGCTCGCAGCCAATGGCAAATCGGCGGCGAGACGGTCGATCCGAAACTGCTGCGCCCGCCCGCCCTCGTCGTGATCCCGAGCCACGACCGGATCGTCCCGCCAAGCTCTGCGGAGGCGCTGGCCGCGGCGCTCCGCGGCGCGACCGTGCTGCGGCCGCCGCTCGGGCATGTCGGCATGATGGCAGCGGCGCGCGCGCCGGCGACACTGTGGACCGCGATCGCCGATTGGCTCCGGGCGCGGTTGGAGGCCTGATGGTCCGGCTTCAGCGTTGTCCCGGCTGGTTCAGCTGCTGCTGGATTTCGCGGCTGCGTTCGCTGCCCGGGCTGACGCCGCTGCGGTCGCGCTGCCACTGCTGGTCGAGCAAATTGTTGCGGTAGGATTGCATATTCTGCTGACCGACCGGGCCGGGCAGTTGCGGCGACGGGTAGGCTGGCATCGCCTGCTCCGGCGTCGGGTACACGGGTCCCGGCTCCGTCAGCAGCGGCGAGAGCCCCGCCGGCGGGACGACTGCGGGGCCCGGATTGATCGGCGGCGCCAGTGGCGCAGGTGTCGGGGCCGAATAGATGGTCGGCGCCGGCATCGGCACGGGCCCTCTGGTCTGTGCAGCGACAGTCGCGCCCGCAATGCCGAAAAGAGCCGCTAAAAAAATTCCTGCAATTTTGGCCGTCATGCCGTTCCGCTCCCTTGTTCACCCGACAGCACGGCCTGCGCCGCAGCCAGGCGTGCGATCGGCACCCGGTAAGGCGAACAGGAGACATAGTCGAGCCCGACCCCTTGGCAGAAGGTGATCGAGGCCGGGTCGCCGCCGTGCTCGCCGCAAATGCCGAGCTTCAATCCGGGCCGGGCGGCGCGTCCGCGCTCAACCGCTATGCGCACGAGCTCACCCACCCCGGTAACGTCGAGGCTAACGAACGGGTCGTGCTCGAATATCCCGAGCCTCTGATACGTTCCGACAAAGCTCGCGGCGTCGTCGCGCGACAGACCAAAGACCGTCTGGGTCAAATCGTTCGTTCCAAAGCTGAAGAACTCCGCCGTCTCGGCGATCTCGCCGGCGAGCAGCGCGGCTCGCGGCAACTCGATCATCGTGCCGACGAGGTAAGGCACGACCGTGCCCTCTCGTGTCATGACCTCCTTGCCGATCCGATCGATCATCGCCTTCAGGATGTCGAATTCCTTCTTGGTAGCGATCAGCGGCACCATGATCTCAGGCTCGACCGCCTCGCCCATCTCCTTAACCACAGCCACCGCCGCCTCGAAGATCGCCGCCGCCTGCATCTCATAGATCTCGGGATAGGTGATGCCGAGCCGGCAGCCGCGGTGGCCCAGCATAGGATTGGTCTCGTGCAATGCCAGCGCACGATGGCGGATCGTCGCCACGTCTTTACCGGTAAGCCGCGCCATTTCGCCGAACTCCGCTTCGGTCTTCGGCAGGAATTCATGGAGCGGCGGATCGAGGAGGCGGATCGTGACCGGCAATCCCTTCATGATGCGGAATATTTCGGCAAAGTCTTCGCGCTGGATCGGGAGCAGATCGGCGAGCCCGGCGCGCCGCCCGACCTCGTCCTCGGCCATGATCACTCGCCGCATCGCGCCGATGCGGT
>Ga0207693_10005156_pt1 | contig 10937 bp, 8 predicted proteins | sample LARL81metaG_FD_184347 | JGI IMG/M metagenome (GOLD analysis project Ga0207693, IMG submission 184347) | Corn, switchgrass and miscanthus rhizosphere microbial communities from Kellogg Biological Station, Michigan, USA - LAR L8-1 metaG... | ecosystem: Host-associated > Plants > Roots >... | reverse complement strand
GTCGGGACGCATGCGCGCCTGGGAAGCCAACCCGCGCCTGATCGCGCGCGGACTGGTCAATGACGTCCGGCGCACCTTTCCCGGCCTCGGGAAAGTCGAAGTTGCGCATTTATGGCGAGGAACGCTTGGCCGCACAGTCCATCGCATGCCGCAGATCGGTGAAATCGAGCGCGGCGTGTGGCTGGCGAGCGGCTTTGGAGGCCACGGTCTCAACAACACAGCTGTAGCGGGTGAACTCGTCGCACGCGGCATTGTCGATGGTGATCAAACATGGCGCCTGTTCGCACCCTATGAACTGGTATGGGCAGGAGGTGTGCTTGGCCGTGCACTGGCGCAAGGCATTTATTGGGGCACGCGGCCGTTGGAGCGCATCGAGCAGGAAGTTGCCCACTATCGTTCCCGTGCGCGCGCGCGCAAGGATGCGCGCCTTGCCGCGCGTGGGAAACCTGGCTGATCAATTTCCTGATTGCGAGCGCTTATCTATTCTCTCGTCGCGCCATAAAGGCCAAACGCTCGAACAGATGCACGTCCTGTTCGTTCTTGAGCAGCGCGCCATGGAGCGGCGGAATGAGCTTTTTGGGATCGCGCTCGCGCAAGGTTTCAGGTCCGATGTCTTCGACCATCAGGAGCTTGAGCCAATCGAGAAGCTCGGAGGTTGAAGGCTTCTTCTTCATTCCCGGCACTTCGCGGATCTCGTAAAATAGCCGCAAGGCTTCTCCGACAAGCCTTTGTTTTATATCCGGGAAATGCACCTGAATAATCGCGCGCATGGTGTCCGCGTCGGGAAAGCGGATGTAGTGAAAGAAGCACCGGCGCAGGAATGCGTCCGGCAATTCCTTCTCGTTGTTCGAGGTGATGACCACGATCGGCCGGCGCCGTGCCTTCACGGTCTCGCCGGTCTCGTAGACAAAGAACTCCATGCGATCGAGTTCCTGTAACAAGTCATTGGGAAACTCGATGTCGGCCTTGTCTATCTCGTCGATCAGCAACACCGGTCGCTCGTCGGCGACGAAGGCGTCCCACAGTTTGCCGCGCTTGATGTAGTTGCGGATGTCCTTGACGCGTTCGTCCCCAAGCTGGCTGTCGCGCAGGCGTGAGACCGCGTCGTATTCGTAAAGACCCTGCAGCGCTTTGGTCGTGGATTTGATGTGCCATTCGATGAGCGGTGCGCCGACGGCTTTTGCAATTTCCAGGGCCAGCACGGTCTTGCCGGTGCCTGGTTCGCCTTTGACGAGGAGAGGGCGCTCGAGAGTAATTGCGGCATTGACCGCGATTTTCAGGTCGTCGGTCGCGACATAGGCCTTGGTGCCGTCAAAACGCATACAATGCATCCCGTTGCGATGGTCCATCTATCATAGACCGGCGCGACATTCATATCGACAGGGAGCGGTACGACGCGGAGCCTCGGCGAGAGCTCTCGGCTAGCCGCGTACCGCGCCTTCAAGGAAGTTCTCCAGCGCGATCACGGGTGCGCGGTCTTCATAGAGGCGGTGCCTGTTTTCGGCCATCCGGGACGACATCGTCTGCCGGAATTGCGTGTCCTGACCAAGGCGCGTCGCGATAGCGACATAGTCGTCTACGGTCGCTGCGATGGTGTCGGTGACATCAATCATCCGCAAAATTGCTGCACTGTGCCGGCCGCGCATCGTCGGGCCTTCGAAGGTTACGATCGGCAGAGCCTGAGGAAGGCATTCCAGCGCCGAATTGCAGCCTGACCACCCGATGCTGTCCAGAAACACGTCACAAAGTCCGGCCGCGGCTGCGAACTGGCTTTGGCTCATACGGTTGAGAAAAACGCAGTGATGCTCGGCGCGCATGCCCGCCGCTGAAAATGCGCGCTCAAGCCGTTCGCGCACGAGCTGCGTAACCCTTGGCGCACCGAAATGGCGCAGGAATACGAATTGGCAATCACCAACGGCCTGCGCGATGCGCACGAACACGTCGTCGTACTGCGGCAGATATTTAAAGAGTGATTGAGCGCTCCAAAACGCGGTCGCTCCGGCGCGCAGGCCCAGGCCCTCGCGCGTGACGGAAACCGGCTCAGCCGCGACCGGCTCGTAATAGATCGAGAGATTCGGCAGCCGCACCAGCTTTTCAGTGTAGCAGGCTTGTGCATCGGGTGGCTCCATCAAATCGCTCGACAGGAAATAGTCGATCGTGGAGAGGCCGCTGGTTTCCGGGTGGCCCCATGAATTGCATTGCACCGATGCAAGGCGCTGCGCCGCAAGCTGCAGCGAGGAGACATCCATAAGGAGGCCTGGGTAAATCAGGGCATGTGGCGCATCGGCGAGGATCTCACGCCGCCAGCCGTCAGTGTCGAGAGTGCGATGAACAAACCGGTCGCACAGGCGGGCTGCAGCATCCGTTTGCTCGTCATGAATGGCGCCGAGATGATAACCGGTCACATGGAAGCGGCTGCGGTCGAGCTGGCTGATCCAGCCCTTGATCGGAATTTTCCAGTTGGAGTGGCGGTAAAAAAAACTGCTGACGATGCCGACGCGGATCGGCTCGCCGGGCGCCGGCGGTGGCGGCAGCGGCGCCGGCGAAAACCGGCGAGCGATCACCTTGCCGATCATCTCACCGTAGATTTGTTGCAGGGCGCGGTCGTTGCTGCCCTGGTAGGCGAGCAGGAAGGGATGTCTGGCGCCAATCGCCTTGATCAGGTCGCCCTTGAGCACGCCGCGTTCCACGTCATTGAGCAACTCGCGCAACTTCTGTTCGTAGGCTGCACGGCATTGCGCGATTTCGCTCTCATCCCGATAGATAACGGGCAGTTCGGCGAAACAGGCTGCAAAGCGTGCGTCTGCGTGGCCGGGTGCGAGCGCCAGCGCCTGAGCGAGATCGGCGGCGGCTTCCTCATTCCGGCTGATCTCCAACAGACAACGGCCGCGCTGGTACCAGGCCTCGGCGTCGTCCGGATTAAACTTCAACGCGGCGGTGAAATTGTCGATTGCATCGTCGGCGCGATCAAGCGCGAGCAGCACGCGGCCGCGATTGTTCCTCGACTCGGTGAAGCCGGGGGCCAACGCAAGCGCGCGGTCGTAGCAGGCAAGAGCCTCGGGCAACCGATTGATCCCCTCCAGCACCGCGCCGCGATTATTCAGCGCTTTGACATAGTCGGGGCGTAGCAACAGCGCACGGTCGAGACTGACCAACGCTTCGTCGTATCGCCCGAGCACGCGCAGGGACGAACCGAGGTTGTAATGTGCGTCGGCGTAATCCGCCTTCAGGGCGAGCGCCTTGTGAAAACAAGCCACCGCCTCTTCGTGGCGCCCAAGCGCGGCCAGCACCGCGCCCCGATTGTTGTGCGCCTCGGCGAATTTCGATTTTTGCTTTAATGCGGCATCGAAGCAGGCGAGCGCCTCCTCGCTGCGATCGAGCGCATGCAGGATCATTCCGTGGTTGACCAGAATTTGCGGGGAGGGTCTGCGCATGCGCATTGCCTCGGAAATGAGGCGCAAGGCTTCCGCGGGCTGGCCCTTGGCGAGCTTGATCACGCTGAGCATTTGCAAAGCGTCGAAATGATCGGGCCGGTGAGCGAGGACCTCGGAATAAAACTGTTCGGCCTCCGTCAGGCGGCCCTGCTTATGCAGTTCCAGCGCCTGGGCGAAGACCTGCGGCACCTTGATCGGCGCTGGCACTGGTGCTGGCGGCATGATTCCCCCTTGCATTGAGGGGTAAAAAAGCCGGACTGAGTCGTCTAGGGTGAAGTGTCGAAATGGCTGGGCACGGCGGCCTAACGGGATCGTGATGGCAGCGCGATGGGTAGTTGATTTGCGTCCGCAGGGCGGTCGCGCGACTGTGGACCAGGCATAGTGGAGACCGCACAATGATCAATCGGCGCGCCCTGTTTGTCGCTGGTGTGGCGTTTTCAGCGCTGGCGGTCAGCGCTAGATTTGGCAGGTCACAAACCATGAGCACCACCGAAACAATCGACTATCGCAAGCTTTCCGACATGGATTGGCGCCAGCGGCTTACGGCGGACCAATACATGATCCTGCGGCACCACGGCACGGAACGTCCCGGGAGTAGCCCGCTCAACAAGGAAAAGCGCAAGGGAACCTTCACCTGCGCCGGGTGCGACTTGCCGTTGTTCTCGTCGGATACCAAGTTTGAGAGCGGGACCGGGTGGCCGAGTTTCTATCAGCCACTGGCCAGCGCGGTAGAGACCAGGACCGACCGGTCACTTTTCATGACGCGCACCGAGGTACATTGTTCTCGCTGCCTTGGTCATCTCGGCCATGTATTCGATGACGGACCGCCACCGACCGGCTTGCGCTATTGCATGAACGGCGTGGCGCTGAAGTTCGCTCCGCAGCCCGGCTCTTCGTCGTAACACCGGCAAAATCTGCCGCTTGACGGCAGAAAGAACCGCGAATGGCGGCCCCTGCGGGCCGCCATTTCTTTGTAAGCTATTGATATAGCTACATAAATTTGATGGCACGGTGATTGCGACGGGACAGCCAGTTCGGTGCCCCGACAGGGCGAAGTGTGTCTCGTTTGCGGAGATGAAGTCATGGGTCTGTTCGACGCTCTTACAACTGCGGTCAGTGGCCTGCAGGCGCAATCCTTCGCCATGCAAAACATATCCGGCAACATCGCGAATTCTCAAACAACCGCCTACAAGGGCATTGAGACCAATTTCGAGGATCTGATCCCGGGCGATTCAGTGCCCACGCGCCAGATCGCCGGGGGCGTGATCGCAAATTCGCGCGCCACGAATAACGTCCAGGGTACAATCCAGAGCACGACGTCGACGACGGATATGGCCATCAACGGCAATGGCTTTTTCGTCGTACAGGCTCCAACCGGATTCAATGGAAATCAGCCGCTCTTTGGCGGCATTGACAGCTATACACGGCGCGGCGACTTCCAGCTGGACGCGAACGGCTATCTGGTCAACGGCTCCGGCTATTTTCTTGAGGGCATTCCGATCGATCCGACGACCGGCAATCCAGTCGGCAGCGTTGCCACCCCCTTGCAATTCCAGGGCAACTTTCTGCCAGCCAGCGCAACGACCCAGGTGAACTACGGGATTAACCTCCCGTCCACTCCGCAGACGAATGCATTCGTCGCCACCACCCCGAACTCCGAGTTGCTCAATCCCACCGATTTCAGTGCCGGTCATGATCCTACGGTTGCCGGAACCGGCATCGTTGTCGGAAGTGATGTGTCTACGTTTGTGAATGAGTCGATCGATGGCGGCTCTGTAACGATTTACGATCCGATCGGCACGCCCGCCAATCTTCAGCTCAGATGGGCCAAGACCGACAGCGTTGCCAATGGCGGCGCCGACACCTGGGAACTGTTTTATCAGACGGACGCAACGGCGACCGGCACGAATCCGGCATGGATCAATGCGGGGACGGACTTCGTATTTGACGCAAACGGCCAGCTCAATCCACCGATCACCAACGTCGCGCTGACGGGCGTCTCGATCAATGGCACTGCGCTCGGCAATATCACGATCAACAGCCCGACGGGCGGCGTCACGCAATTCGCCAATACAAGCGGCGTGTCGACCGTCAATAACCTGCAGCAGAACGGCTACGCAGCCGGCCAGCTGAAGTCGATCGCGGTCAGCGACGCGGGCAATATCATTGGTACGTTCTCCAACGGGCAAAACGTCGCGCTCGCGCAGGTGCCGTTGGTCCATTTCAACAGCCCCAACAACCTCAAGGCTCTCGACGGCGGCGCCTATCAATTGACAAATGAATCCGGCCCCGCGCTGACGGGCTCGTCGGGCAAGATCATCGGGCAATCGCTGGAAGCGTCGAACACGGATATCGCAACCGAGTTCACAAAACTGATTGTGACGCAGCAGGCCTATTCCGCGAACACCAAGGTGATCACCACGGCAAACCAGATGTCGCAAGATCTGCTCAACGTGATCCGATGATTTTTCGGCAAGCGTAGGGCGTGATCGAAACGTGATCGAGACCGGCACATGAGTCTGACGCAAGCGCTCAGCACCGCGCTGTCTGGTCTACAGGTAAATCAGGCCAGTATTTCGATCGTTGCGGCCAACGTCGCGAACGCCGACACGCCTGGCTATACGCGCAAGGTTGTCAATCAGGTTGCGATTGGCGGCAGCGCGAGCATCGGCGTCCGGGTCAGCGACATCCAGCGCGAAATTGACCTGTACATCCAGCGGCAGCTGCGTGTCGAGAATGCCGGCGCGTCCTATGCGGATACCCGCGCCAACATGTACTCGCAACTGCAGGACATCTACGGTCAACCTGGTGCCGACACATCGCTTGAGTCGGTCTACAACAGTTTCACGTCCGCATTGCAGGTGCTTTCAACCAGCCCGGATGATCCGGGTGCGCGCACCGCTGTCGTCAACAGCGCCCAGCTGCTGACGCAACAACTCAATCAGCTGAGTGGAAGCGTTCAGGCCTTGCGCGCCAACGCGGAGCTCGGGATCGCCGACGCGGTGAATAAGGCCAATGAGGCGATGAGCCAGATCGCTTCACTCAACGGGCAAATTGCTGCCGGGACTCCCGGTGATGCCGCGACCGAGGCGCTGCAGGATCAACGCGACTCCTACATCGACCAACTGTCGAAGTTGATGGATATCAACGTGATACCGGGCGATCGCGGCCAGGTCAGCATCTTCACGAGCTCGGGCACGCAGCTCGTTGGCGCGCAGGCCGCCCAATTGAGCTTCGATGCGGTGGGCACGATAACGCCCAATTCCCTGTGGAGTGCAAATCCTTCTCAGCGCGGCGTCGGTACGATCACCCTCATTCCGCCGGCAGGCGCACCTGTCGATCTAATTCAAAACCACTCTATCCGGTCGGGCACCATCGCGGCCTATCTCCAGATGCGCGATCAGGATCTCGTGAAAGCGCAAAATCAGCTCGATGCCCTCGCCGCTGGCATGGCCCAAGCGCTTTCCGACAAGACGACCGCGGGCAGCCCTGTCTCTTCGCCGCCGCAAAACGGCTTCAGCGTCGACGTCGGCAACCTGTCCAACGGCAATACCGTCACGGTCAACTACACCGACACGGCGACCAACACGCCACATACAATAACGCTGGTGCGCGCTGATGACCCTTCCGCCTTGCCGTTGTCCAATACGGCGACGGCAACAGCGAATGATACCGTCTTCGGCATCGACTTCTCCGGTGGCATGGGCTCGGTTGTCACGCAGATCAACGCCGCACTCACCGGAACCGGCATGACGGCTTCGAATTCGGGCACGGTGCTGCAAATTCTCGATGACGGTGCTGCCAATACTGTTGATGTGAATTCCCTGTCAGCGACCGCGACGGTCACCTCCCTGACCAGCGGCGGTGCCGAACTCCCGCTGTTTACCGATGGTTCGACGCCTTACACCGGTATCATCACTGGTACGGGCCCCGAGAGCCGTGGCCTCGCGGCTCGCATCGCCGTTAATCCCTCGATTGTCGCCGACCCGTCCAGCCTGATCGTTTATCAGGCGGGCACACCGGCGGGTGACAGTACTCGGCCCGATTTCATCCTTCAGCAGCTCACGAACGCATCGCTGACTTTTTCGCCGAATACCGGAATCGGAACTGTCAGCGCGCCGTTCACCGGGTCGCTCACGACCTATCTGCGCCAGGTCATCAGCCAACAAGGTGAGGCAGCGAGTTCGGCCGACAACCTCAAGCAGGGCCAGGACGTCGTCCTCAACTCGCTCCAACAACGGTTCAACGATGTTTCGGGCGTCAACGTCGATCAGGAAATGGCGAACCTGCTTTCGTTGCAAAATTCCTACGCCGCCAACGCGCGCGTCATGTCGGCGGTGAAGGATATGCTTGATGCCTTGATTAACATGTGAGGACGGCATGAGCGTCTCATCCATCGGGGCACAATCCGCACTCATCATGCAGCAGCTGGTGCAGATGCGGTCGCAATTTGATGACCTGCAGCGCCAGCTCGGCACCGGCCAAAAGTCGGCCACCTATGCCGGTCTCGGCATCAACCGCGGTGTGACCGTCAGCCTGAACGCGCAGTTGTCGGCGATCAGCGGATACGACAATACCATCGACAATGTCATGGCCCGCATAAACCTCATGAATACCGCGCTGGGCAACATGATCGACATCACCACCACGGTGAAGTCCGCGATGGTGCAGGCCAACGGCGTCAGCAACGGCAGCGGCGCGCTTGTTGCGCAGCAAACCGGACAGTCGTCGCTCGATCAATTGCTTGCGCTGCTCAATGCCCAGGCCGGCGATCGCTATCTGTTTTCGGGCCGCGCCACCAATACGCCGGCGGTGGAGACGCTCGATCACATTATGAATGGCGATGGTGCGCGGGCCGGCCTCAAGCAGCTGATCTTCGAGCGCAACCAGGCAGATCTCGGCATCGACGGGCTGGGCCGTCTGACGATCGGCGGATCGGGTAACTCCGTGCAAGTCGACGAGCAGGCAACGTCGTTCGGCCTCAAACTGGCTTCGATCACCAGTACCGTAACCGGTGCCACCGTCTCCGGTCCGACGGGATCACCCGCTTCCGAGAGCATCGATTTTTCCACCGCCGCCCCGAACCCCGGGGAAACAGTCACACTGCGGTTCAACCTTCCTGACGGTACGAGTGAAAACCTGACGCTGACGGCTACGACCGATTCACCACCCGGTTCCAACCAATTCACGATCGGTACGACTCCCGGCCAGACCGCCAGCAGTTTCCAGACAGCGCTCACCACGGCAGTCGGCAAGCTCGCCGGCACGTCCCTGACGGCGGCGTCCGCGATCGCGGCGTCCAGCGATTTCTTCAATGCCGATGCCAATAATCCGCCCCAACGCGTGGGCGGGTCTTCGCCGTTTTATGCTGCGACGGGCATGGTGGCCGGCACCGCCGCCAATACGGTGATTTGGTATACCGGCGAGACCGGCACCGACCCGGCGCGTTCGACCGCCACGGCAAAGATCGACCAGTCTTTGTCGGTTTCATACGGCGCCCGCGCCAACGAAGATGCCTTACGGACGCTTGTGCAAAATGTCGCAACGCTTGCGGCCGTGACGATTTCGCCCACCGATCCAAACGGAGTGGGACTGAGCAGTGAGCTGGACCAGAGACTGACAGCCAACCTCGGTGCGCCTGGCACCCAGACCGTCACCGATATCGAGTCCGATCTGGCCAGCGCGCAGACGTCGCTCAAGGCGGCCAAGGACCGGCACCAGCAAGCCAACTCGACCTTGAGCGATTTTCTTCAGCAGATCGAGGGCGTGTCGAACGAGGACGTGGGGGCGCAGCTTCTGACACTACAGACCCGAATGCAGGCATCGATGCAGGTCACTTCGATGCTGTTCCAGACGAGCCTTGTGAACTATCTCAAGTAACCGGGTTGAAGTGCTAGTTCGCGGCCGTAAAACGCATCCGGACAAACAAAAAAACCGCGGCCAGGCCGCGGTTTTTTTATAGGCGCTTTTAGTGGGCTCAGGCGCGGCTAAGCAGTCCGGCGGCCAATTCACGGTTGATGTTGATCAGCAAGCCGAGGCCTTCGGGCCGTGGGTTAGCGAGGATCTCGAGCGTGTGATTGAATACGAAAATCCCCAGGTTCGCGACGTTTTGCCGGATGCCGGGCGGCAGCGGATTGTCCGGGCTGGTGGCCGAGCTCACGAAAATCGACCAAAGCCGCCGGTTATAGATAAGTGCTGCGTCCAGCTCGATGCATTTGGCGTCCCAGCCATCATGGATCGCTTGCAGACGATTGGCGGCGGTCAGAAGCAGGTCCGCTTCGACCTCACGCGGTTTTGCGGTCTGTTTGGCGACCGCGTCGTAGGTTTGTGCCGCGTGTTGCATGGTCGATCAGCTCCTTCTCGTAGGCAATGAGGGCCTTAGCGCTTTTGAGCGCCTTGTATAGTTCACCGGCCAGGATGTGATTGCTGACCGCGACGATGTGCGGCCACGCGCTCGGTGCAGCCTGCACGAGTTCGCGCATCAGTATGAAATAGGTTTCGTGGTGCAGGCGCGGATCGCGGGCGGTGTACATCAGCTGGACGGCGAGATAGATGCGTTTGGCAGGCGTGTCGGCCTGCCTGGTGGTCATGATGTCTTTTTCGCGCAGGATCGGGGCGTCGCCCTCGATCAGGAGCCGCGTGCGCTGACTGCCGTTGGTGACGAGGCAATCGCCAAGAATAAAGCGCTCGCCGGCTTTCAGCTCGACTTTGAGACCCATTTGGTGCCGCTCCTTGCGGCCGCCTTTTGAACCTGGCGCGGCCATGACAGATCGCTTCGGCCACGTCAGGTGAATGCAATTACTGGAACAGGCGCAGCACGTTTTGATCGGCCTGCGAGGCGAGCGACAGCGCTGTGGTCGACAGCTGCTGGCGGGTCTGCAAGGCGAGCAAATTGGCGCCTTCTTCGTTGCTGTCGGCAAGCGTGAGGCTGTCGGCGCCTGAATTGAGCGTATTGATCATGGCCTTGGTGAAGTCCTGGCGGATCTGCACCGTTGACAGGTTCGAGCTCAACGATTGGGCCTGGGAGCGCAGGGTCGTCAGCGCTGTCTTCAGGTTGGTGCTGGCGGCGCTAATATCGGCGGTGGTCGCCCAGCTACCCGTAGAGGCTGCGATTGCGAGGTCGCCCGCGGTCGTGTCGTTGAACGAAGTGACCACCACGTTCGACGTGGCGTCGGCGTTCATCGTAATCGTGAGGTCGTTGCCGCTGGATCTACCGCCAATCCAAAAGTTGGCTTCATCTCCCTGGATATTGCCGCTGAAGGTATCTGGCTCGCTCGGCACTAATGCTATGCCGTTCGCGTAGACGATCGCTTTCGAGCCATCGTAGGTTAGCGCTATGTGGACCCATTGTCCTACGGGCGGGACATAACTTGTGTGAAGGAAGTGCTCGAAGTTGTCGTCGGTCTTGATGCAGCCGGTAAGAACGCCGGACAGGATGAAAAGAGTGTAGTCATTTTGCCCAGACTCGCTTTTCCCGAAGAAGACGCCATCTTGAAGTGCGTT
>Ga0207693_10005155_pt1 | contig 10938 bp, 18 predicted proteins | sample LARL81metaG_FD_184347 | JGI IMG/M metagenome (GOLD analysis project Ga0207693, IMG submission 184347) | Corn, switchgrass and miscanthus rhizosphere microbial communities from Kellogg Biological Station, Michigan, USA - LAR L8-1 metaG... | ecosystem: Host-associated > Plants > Roots >... | reverse complement strand
CTAGATAGCTGACCTGGACATATTCGTGCCCTTACTTGTCGGGCTGCTCTCAGACCGCACATTGCAAGACGTTGCCCGTAAATTGCGCAAAAGTGCAAATAAAAGTAACAAACCTTCCTTTTCCATCGACATCTCAAGGGTGAAGCAGAAATGGTGCAGAAGTTAACCTGCAGTGAGGAGTTGACGATGAATCAAAATCCTAAGAGTCAGAAGGATTGTGAAGTTTGCCACCAATCATTTGGGTCTGCACAGGAATTGCAAGCTCATCGGCAGAGTGCCCACGGCGAAAACAAGCCTGGAGACAGGCAAGGTAACTACGACATAGAGCAAGATCAGCCAAGACGACAGAAAATTGCATAACGAATCCGACGCCCTGACCTAGTTTCGGGGCTGCGCGGGGACCAGGTAATCCCCAAACCCAGCACTCTCTCAAGGAGGAAAAAATGAATAAGGATCGCGTCGAAGGAAAAGTCAAGGACGTAGCAGGACGCATCGAGCGTCAAGCGGGCGAATGGACGGGCGACACCAACGCGCAGGTTAAGGGCGCTGCAAAGCAGGCTGAAGGCAAGGTGCAGAACGCCTGGGGACAGGCCAAAGATGCCAGCAAGAAGGCTGTCGATGATGCCAAGGCTTCCAAACCACCGCAACGTGTTCCCGACGATGTCGAGACGGAGGAGATTGAAGAGGAACGCCGCTCTCGCGGTTAGTCCAAAAAATTAATACGCGGTGCTTCAATGCAGGGCGGCTCCTGGTCCAGGAACGTCCTGCAATCTTTTTCTGGCTCTTACTTACTTTCTCTTTCGCCCGAGACTACAAAGCTTTCACATCCCTGGCAGGGAAACCTCTCTTGGAGACTGCGTGCATCGCTGTATTCCTAGTTGGCCCGGGTTGCTCTTAAATGTGCACACGAGGTAAAGATAAATGTCAGCTATCGCAACCAAGATCGCACCCAACATCCCGATGCCTGATCCGAAGCATGCTTTTGAAAGCGCGATTGCCCAGATTCAGCAGGGAGGATCGAAGCTGAGTTTCAACCGAACACCGATTGGCATGCGCAGAGGGTTGACGATGACGCCGCCCAGCCCACAGGTGGTCGAAAAGCAGGCGCTCACGGATGCTGCCCGCGCCCTTGCAGCCTTGTGGCATGTTTCTCCCACGCTAGTTCGCTAAGGAGGCTCACCTATGGTGCGTGCACTGGCCTTGTTCATGCTCGTCTTTTCGCTGCTCTGCCTGGTCGTGCATCTCCAAGCTTCGGGCGGTCTGTTTGGGATTGCAGCTCTTGCGATGCTGGCGATCGATCTGGTAATAGCTCGATTTGTTCCGCGCCCGGGCCGAGTTCGCGGAGAGCCGATTCTCTAGTTGCTACAGGGAAAACACGATAGACCAGTCGGTTCGTTGGAAGTAAAACGATTATAGAAATCGTCAGGCTGGGATCCTCTGATACCTGCCTTGTCTGGGTTGGCTGGCCGCCTCGTCTTGGAGAGTGGTTATGAATCAAATGACGAATTGGTTCGCTGGCTTACTTCTAGCAATGGCGCCTCTGGCGTTTGGACAAGACCCGCAACTGGCGCCGCAGTTCCCTGAAAACGCGTTAACGTCGCAACAGCTAATTGCCTGGTCTCGCTTGCAAAAACCTCAACCCACGCCTCAGCCCCTCCCGCCCAGAGATACCCCGTTGCCTCAACCGGATCCGCAGGACCAACAAGCTAAGCCGCATACCAATTCTGATGAGGGCCCAGAGAAGGCAACACAATCATTCACCGGGAAGATTATCGAAGACAGTGGCAAGTACGTCTTGAAAGTCTCCAGCAATACGACCTATCAACTAGATCAACAAGTCGATATGAAACAATATGTTAACCAGGACGTGAAGATCATCGGCATTTTAGATACGAATACGAACACAATTCGCGTAGTTAAGGTTGAGTTACTCTCCTGACGCAACACCGGGAAATTGACTGTCAAACCCATCAGGCTTCACCTGTAGGATTTCCTAGTCTCCTCTACACGGTTTACCCTAGTGCCCGTGGAGTAAGAAGTCCTATAATCCTGCAATGGTGTAGCAGGATTTTCCTTCCTAGCGAACCGTCCCCGGAGATCAACCTCATGACCCCCTCAGGACCCGCTGCCTACGGAATGTACCCTCGGAACATCGCATTGCCGGAAGTCGTATGCGCTTTGAATCGTGCCGGCTTTGGTAACGAAGATATTTGCATGGTATTGTCGCCCGCGCATCCGGTTGCGACCGCAGTACAAGATACCAGGGTGCTCGACGACGCAAGAGACAAAAGCGCGACCAGCGAGCGCATGATCGGGTGGTTCTCGGAGTTCGGGGCAGTGGTAATTCCCACAGTCGGGTTCTTCATCCGATCGCAGGAATTCTTTCGGGCACTGGTGATTGAGCAAAATTGTCCCACGCTATCGCGAGGATCGCGAACTTTGGTGGGCCTTGGTTTTTCCGAAGACGAAGCAAAGCGGTTGGGCCACCAGCTCTCCGACGTGGGGGCCATGGTCTATGTATCGTGCCGCGAGATCGGCAAGGCTAGCCGCGCAACGGAGTTATTACGTAGTGCCGGCGCGAAAGAAGCTGCGAGCCTGAAAATCGCAAGTGCGGCACAAGCCGCGGCTTAACTCTCTTAGTTCGACATCACGTCGCGATCCCTGGTAATTTCTTCTCTGCGTGATCCGGCTCAGTGGCCGACTTGAGTCGGCCATGCCTTCTTATTCACCGACTTAGCTCCTCCGAACCGCGGTCTTCAGGCTTGGCAGTGTAAGTGCATCTCCCCTATCAGCCAACTCCACGAGTCCACGAAGCATCCATACGTGGCTCGCAGGAAGGCTGGGTCGCCATGAAAACAAAACGCGTGTGGGTCGAAATCGTCCTACTTGGCACAGGGATTGCCTGCGCACTCGCACTACTGTTGGCAACTCTAGGCGCCGCCGCCGGCGCGGCCGAAGGCGAAGTTGTTGTGCCCCGACCAGCGGATTCGGCGCAGGAGCAAGCCTACGACGGCATGGTGACTTGTTCGCGCTGCGGAGCGCGGCACTCCGCGAAGCTGGGGCAAACTGCCACCGTGTGCACTCGAGTCTGTATTCACGACGGAGCGAGCTTTGCTCTCGTCGATACGAACACAACCTACCTGCTCGAGGGCGATCTGAATGTGTTGAAGAAACTCGCAGGCCAACGGGTGCACGTGGTTGGGGCACTCAACGGAAAGACCATCCGAATCTCTTCTGTAGTCGCTCAGACCTAACGGGTCCCCGCGAAGCCTCTTGAAATCCAAATTGTGGTGGAGGTGCGAGTTCCATGACGAACTTTCTGATGCGCATTTTGCTGGCTCTCGCAATAACGCTGATCGCCGTCTCCTTGATGTCCTCAGCTCGCGCCCAGGAGGCCAGTGAGGCGTCTGCTCCGATCTCGCGCCAGTCGCCCTCCGCAGGTTCGCAACAATCTCCCCAGCCGCGTGCCGAATCGCCCGCAGCCGGCGAAGTTCAGACCCAGGAAGTCCTGGCATTTACCGGCCGCGTCGTCAAAGTGCGAAACTTATTTGTGCTGCAGGACGCCACCACCAAAGTGAGCTACCAGCTCGACGATCAGTCGAAGGTGAAGCGATACTTTGGCAAGCAGGTTAAGGTCACGGGCAAGCTGGAGATGAACAGCAACACGATTCACATCGACAGCATCGAACCGCTGTCGTGACTGGCTGCTTCTGCGACAGCCCGCGACGTTGTTCCAGGGGTGGAGAGCTGGTTTTTCGGCTCGCCGCCTCGCTAGTGACGACGGCCAACCTCCCTTCCGAAAATTACAGCATTTTGCGTATGGTCTACCGTTGTGGAATATCACTTAATGGGAGTGGCAGGATCGAATTGTCCTGTCGCAAGATTCAAGTCGAAGGATGAGCGTGTCCACCAAATTGGTTCCTCAGCCGCAAGCCCCGTCTACCGTGGCTACAGAGTTACAATCCGAGTCGCGACAGTCGATCATGAAACGCACGTTGGAATTGTGGCCTTACGCGCTACTGGTCGGTTCTGTAACAGGACTCTTATATATCGCAGTGAACGCCGCGCGGTAGTTCCCGCTGACTTCGAGCCGTAATCTTTCTTCCATGTCTAAAGGATACGCCGGATACTTCCCGCACTTCCGGTCTGTGCATACTTAGTGCGGCGTGGACTTAATAACGTCGTCGCCGAATAAGTGCACCTGGGAGGACTCGATATGTCGATCGGCAAATTCACATTACTGTCTGTAGTTTTATGTTGTGCAAGTTGGGCAATTGCTCAAACGGCGCCCGCAGGCGGAGCCGCTCCCGCAGGCGGTTCAGGAAGCGCGGGCCAAAGCTCGACCCCCGGTTCGCCAGCCACTCCGCCCGCGAGCACCGCCACGCCCCCAGCCAGCCCAGCTACGCCCCCCGCGGGCACCGCAACGCCGCCCGCCGGAACGGCCACTTTGCCCGCAGGCACCGCAACGCCGCCCGCAGGAACGACAAACCCACAAACCACGCCGCAGAATCCGAGCACGCCGGGCTCTGCTTCGCCAGGCACAACCCCGAATCCGAATATGCCCGGATCTACTTCTCCTGGAACGCCGACTCCGGGTAGCACCACACAACCTTCGACGATCAATCCGAACACACCGAATACTCCAGGCAGCTCGCCTAGCGGCTCTCCGTGTGGAACTCTGCCCGGCACTCCGAACGGTTCGCCCGGTTCAGCCCCGAACGCAGGATCGTCAACGACCAGTCCATCAACCCCGGGAAGCGGAAACACTCAGGGTTCCACCGGCGGTACCACGCCCGGTGCGGCTCCAGCTCCGGGAAATCCATGTCCACCAGTAGCCTCACCCAGCGGAAGCACGAGTGCGCCGCACGCCTGAGTATTCGGTTGACTGAATTTGAATTGACCGAGCTTTTAACAAACTTGTTTAATAAGAAAGACAGGTGCAGGCGCGGACCTTTTGGGTCCGCGCTTTTGCGTGGTGCACAAATCTCCCTATCGGCTCTCTTCAAGCTCCGGTAAACACCCGGCTTCCAATCCGCATCTCAGGCGTATATGAAAAATTCCTTTCCCTACGACCTCCGAACTCCCGCCGAGCCGGAGCCCTTTCCAGTTCAAGAGCCGCCGGAACCTCCCGAGAATCCAGATATGCCCGTGCGGGAACCCGATCCTGAAGATCCGGGACAGATTTAACTTCCCCTTCCGCTTATACAGTGAACGGCGGATGGCCTCTTGTTCTGACCAATCCCATACTTGGGGCACATGTGCTCACAACGCCGCAGGGGACGGGCTTCGGGCCACCCCGCTGATTCATACCAACATCTACACAGGAGGAAGATATGGCGCACTATGGCATTCTGAGAGAAACACGGTTCACGGAAGCGGCTGAGGATATTCGCGGCTCCCATCTTTACGGACTGAACGATGAAAAGCTGGGCAAGATTGACGACGTCATCTTTGATCATTCCACCGGAGTTATTGGTTACGTGGTCGTCGACACGGGGGGCTGGCTCACGACAAAGAAGTTTGTGGTTCCGGCAGACGGTCTTCGTGCCTCAACCAAGCATAACGATGACTTTGAGGTTAGCTTGACCAAGAAGCAGATCGAAACTTTTCCGCCGTACCAGGAATCGGATCTCGACTCCGACCAGAGGTGGGCCGACTACGAAGGGCGCTATCGCTCGAAGTGGGTGAGCGATCCCGTGATGCACCGCGCCGAAACCGACCGGAATATTACCCCTACGACGGAGCAGAGCACTGGCAATATAGTCTCGGAGCGAGCGGCCGCTGCAGCGCATGGCTACTCTACGGGATCGCGCGTGCCGGTCGGCACAGGGGGGAATCGGGCGGACCTGGAAGCCGCATCATCCGGTTACGAACGAGTGGTTCCCGCCGGAACCGACTCGGTGGTGATCAGCAATAGTGCGGTTGGAATAGGGGGGCGCTGGGACACCTTCCAGAGCCGTCTCCGAGAGCGCCGGAAAGAAGTTGTGGCTCAATGCAACACGTGCGCGGGAGAGTCCGCCCAGAAGCGCGGATCCGAAAGCGTCGACACGCTTCGAAAGGCAGTTTGAGGGTTCGCGATAAACAAGAGATTTGGAGTAGCGATTTTTCTGGCAGGGCATCCACGAAAGGGTGCCCTGCTTTTTGCCTGGGGAAACTTACTCAGGTTCGATGGAAATGTGGAAACTTGCGGGGCTGCCTCGGCATCTCAGCGTATCGACATGATTGCCGGTAACCCTAAAAGCGGGCGAACGATGGTGACCTGTTCCCTGGCTCTCCTGCTTCTGATTTTGGTTACCACCGCATTAGTCGCGCTCCGGAAACGCACCGCTCCCGAAAGGCAACCACCGTTGCCTCTGCATCCGTCAACCCTGTTTGTGATGATTCGCTCCCTGGAGCTATCGGCTGGGAGAAACATTCCACAACTGCGCGAGCGCTTTGGCGGCATCGGATAGGGCGCGTTTTTCTGCATCAATCGGAGACTTCGGATTGGCGCCACCCGCTCGCTGCGCGATGGGAGTGCGGTACTGCGAAACTTTGCCGGAAAGGCCGGCTTGATAAATGTCGCGCACTGCAACTTCGAACGAGCGCTTCAGATTCTTGGGTCGCGGAAGAGAATGTTCTATGCTCTTGTTGATCATTCCGGGAACTCAACTTTCTCGATGGTCAGCAATATGTTCAGCAATTTAAATCCGGATGTGCCGCACGACAATACAGCGCTGGCCCCATCCTCCGCCGCGCGGTTGCTTAGTGAATACCTGAATGTCATTAAGGGAAGGCTGGGCTTGTGCTAGCACTTAAACAAGACACTCCGCGAGCATTTTGCCTGACCGAGTCTGAGAGAGCACTTAGGCGGCAGTGGTGTCCGGGAGAACGCAAGTTCGGAGCGCGCGCAAAGCGTACAACGCATCGTCTAGAACGAGATCTTCTTCGATGTGGTCAGTGTGAATGGAGAACAACTCTCTCATTCGGCACAGAATGGCGCTCTCCGCTTCAGAAATCCTCTGTGGAATCTTTTCGCGGTCGGGTTCGAAGAGCGCGGCTCGATAGAGTTCGTGCCAGGCAAGGTCCGATTTCGTCCCCGCGTAAGCCCCGCCAATACCCATGGATGCGACTCCGTCGGAAAGGTCTAACCCCGCAACTAACGATAGCGTTAGTCGATTCCGGTTAAGAAAATACGGCGGAACGCGGGGGCGGGGCTATAGGGTGATTCCGGTAGTTTCCACAAGTGAAAGGAAAAACTGTGGAAGGAGCGCTTTTTGCAGCGCCCCTCCCTCCCAACTTAGGCAGCGCGCCTAGACGAGTTCTTACTCGGCCTGGAAGCCTGTCGCTCCGTGGAGGCCTCGCCGCTCTGCTCGCTGGCCTCGGAATTGACCTGTTCGGCCAACTGAGTCAGCTTGTCGTCCGTTTGCTTCTCCTCCTCCAGAGTTTGATCCAGCAGAGATACGTGTTCGTTCTCACCCAGCAACTCCGCGAATGCCCGGACGGTTCCGTAGCCTGCGATCTCGTAATGCTCCACGCGCTGCGCGGCTCCAATGATCGCGGCATCCATCAACGCATCCTCATAGTCTTCTTTCATCGTCTCGGCGCCTTCTTTGACCAGCCCTTCCATTCCCAGGCATTTCTTTCCGGTGGGTTTTTCCCCCAGCATGTCGAAAATCTGTTCCAGTCGCGAGACGTGTTCCGAGGTTTGCCGCAAGTGTTCTTCGAATCCCTGCCGCAACTCGGCATTGGATGAGGCTTTTGCCATCTTGGGCAGAGCCTTCACCAGCTGGGTTTCAGCGTTGTACAAATCCCGCAGCTCGGCGACGTAAAGATCCCTCAATGAGTTCGCTTGCATCTTGTTCCTCCTTGGTAAGTTCCAGCGGTGACGCGGATTGCCAATCACTGGGTATAGTTTGAAAACTATTTTGCTCACCCTCTGCAAACAATACCCCGGATGCTGTATTGAGCGGTTTTGAGTATTAAAGCCCCCCAGCGCGCACGCCTCGGGAGTCCATGTGCTTGCTTTCATTGCCACGGTAGTGACAATGAGGAATTGGCCGAAGGAATCAAACTGATGAGAGCAGGTGATCCCTTATGCTTGTATGAGATCATCTGTAGGGAAGCCAAAGGGCCTTGGCTAGCCGACCTCGCTGGTCATGATGAACAGGGGCTTCATCTCGAAGCTCTTATAGTGCGGCCGCAGGCGGTCGATGTTGTACTGCTCTTTCACGTTCACAATTTTCTTCGAGGCCGTGACGGTATCGATGGGCATATTGTCGTACCGGCCATTTCTTAGAACGACCAGCCGCCCGTGGATCTTGCTCAAGAGCAAGTCGAGCGCAAGGTTGCCATAGGCCATGGGAACCACGGAGTCAATCGCATCAGGATCACCGCAGCGCACCAGATAGCCGAGCTTCTGGTTGATCACGTCGATGGCTTTTCCCTTGTTGTATTTTGGCGAAAGCTCTTTCAGCTTCTCAGATACCAGGTCTCCGATGCCGCCGAGCTTTTTGTGTCCGAAAGCATCGGTGGTCTCCGCTTCAAAGATCATCTCTCCGCCCTGGAACATTGCGCCCTCGGATACGAGCACGACGGAGTAGCGGCTGGGATTCTTCTGCCGGTCCGATACTAATAGTTCTGTCAGGCGCTCGATGTCGAATTTGTGCTCCGGAATGACGCAGCGGTTTGCGGCTCCGGCCATGGTGGGCAGCATCGCGGTAAATCCGGCATAGCGGCCGAATACTTCCAGCACCAGAAAGCGTTCGTGCGAACCAGCACTCGTACGCAGGCTGTTGGTCATGGAAATGGTTCGCGTCACGCACGTGCTGAACCCGATGCAGTAGTCCGTACCGGGAACGTCATTGTCCATCGTCTTCGGGATGGCGACGACCTTCACTCCTTCTTGATAAAGGCGCACGCCGTAGCTCAGGGTGTCATCGCCGCCAATGGGAATGAGGTAGTCGATACCGAGCCAGTCGAGATTCTTCAGCACTTCCGGCGTGAGATCGTTCTTCTCCGCGTTGTACGTCGACTGCAGGTGAGCCGGAACGCTAGACTTCTTCACCTTGCTGGGATTCGTGCGCGAACTGTGCAGAAACGTCCCGCCGGTGCGGCCGGTGCGGTTGACCAGGTCTTCAGTCAGGGTCTGATAATTCTCGCTGTTGTCATAATCCTTCTCGCGGACGATGTCGACCAGTCCTCCCCATCCCCGGCGAATGCCGATCACTTCACAACCTTCGCGCAACGCGCGAATCGTCACTGCACGGATTGCCGGGTTCAGGCCGGGTACGTCGCCACCTCCGGTCAGAATTCCAATTACACCTTTTTTCGTTTTCACGTGTGCTCCTTTTTTACAGATTTCTCCGGTTCAAGGCCTCATGCCAATTGCGGCTCAGTTGCAATGGCGGTGGGCTGTTTCTCAGCCAGCAGGGCGTTTAACTTCATCATCACCGCAAACGCATCGGCTACATAAAGAACATCGGCCTTGCCTCGCGCCCATCCGCAGTTGGGATCGAGGTTCACGGCGCGACGCTCGTTGACGAATCTCCATCCCACGACGTGCGGTTCTTCCCCGTGACAGCACGTCGACAACCCTTTGGGATGGCGCGGTGTCGATCCCGTTTGGCCAACCTGATTCAGATGAGTCATGAAGCCCAGCACCGCCTGGCTCTCTCCCGATTGATCGACCAGAGACTTGCTGCCGCCCAACGACGCACCCGAGTTGCGAAGAAAATCGAGAATCAGAGTTTCAGCTTGATCGACATGTGGCTTGCCGTCCGCTTGCTTCTTGGTCCAGCCTGCGCCAGCAACGAATAGCAGGTTAGCGTCGGGCCGGATCGTTTGGGCGTCGCTCTTTGGAGCGCGAATGCCGATAACTTCAGTCCTCTTCGAGCCCTGGGGAAGGGTGATGGGAATTTGCTCGACTCGAGCCTTGGCAGGTGCGCCCGTCCACGCCGAACTGCAGCCGGATTCCAGTATCACAATCCAAGGCCGTGTATCGCGACGGATGACGCCCTCAATGCGCTGGCGATAGAACCAGCGCGTGGCGCAAAGTTTGCCGTTGAGAAGTTCCAGGGAACTTACATGAGTATCAACGCATGCATTCAGACGGTGAGCGACTCCGGCAAGGACGCGCATGAACCGCGAGGTCGCTGGCGCAAGAATCAACCCTGCTCCCGAGGCACGACAGAGCGCTTCGGCTGCTGCTGCATCGCTCGCATAGCGTGCCGTCGCGAAGTCCGGTCCGGCAACCGCGAGAATGCGCTCGGTGCTGGCGGCCGCGATGGTCTCGGCTGCCGCGTCCACGTTTGCTCCAATCAGGCCGATGGTCAACGAAGCACCCATTTGCCCGCTCAACTTCAGCGCAGCACCCAATACTTCATGAGCTGCTTTGGGAAGCGTGCTCCCGGCTTCTGATTCGTGCGCCAAAAACAAGATTTTCTGTGACATCAGTCTCTCGATCTCCTCATTACTACTTGCCGATCCACTCTGCCAGTTGGTGCGCGACCTGTTCCGCTGAAAGATCTTTGACCACACGCGTCTGTCGCTGTTGTTTCGGCGCGCTGGCACTTAGATAGTGCAAGCCTTCAGCCGAGAGGGGCGCGGACTTCGCTCGCTGCAGCGCTGGCATCACCGTGCGCATATTCGCCATGCCAACCTGGGGATTGTTGCGGGGCTCGGGCAAGTTTCCGGTCGCCCATCCCAATAAAGCCGGAGGCCCAACACAGACGGAAGCCTGATGGCGGCCGCCTTCAATTCTTTCGAGGACTTCGAACGACCCGTCGGGCCGCACACTCACCGCGTCCACCCCTTGAAACTGATCGAGAATCGCGAGCCGCTCGCCGACCAATTGCAGGGTCGCGCCCGCGCCTCGCGAGGCCGACTCCCAACCGCCGAATACCAGCAATCGCGAACGATCCAGCCCTGGAATTGCCTGAATGGTTTCGGCGAGCAAAG
>Ga0207693_10005153_pt1 | contig 10942 bp, 8 predicted proteins | sample LARL81metaG_FD_184347 | JGI IMG/M metagenome (GOLD analysis project Ga0207693, IMG submission 184347) | Corn, switchgrass and miscanthus rhizosphere microbial communities from Kellogg Biological Station, Michigan, USA - LAR L8-1 metaG... | ecosystem: Host-associated > Plants > Roots >... | reverse complement strand
CTCGAAGGCATCGGCGAGATGCTGCGCGGCGGCAACGGCGCACTGCGGCAGAAGATGATCTACGACGCAAATAGCGACCTGCGCGAGCTCATGGCCGAGATCGTCGCGGCCAGCGCAGCCTGACGTTGACGTGGCTCCCGCGCGAGGCGCGCGCTTACGCGCTTACGTCGAGGGGCAGCGTATGACCACGTTCCCGAGCGAGCTCAGGCAGGCGTCGATGCGCCGTGGCGGCTTGTCGCGACGAACCAACAGGCGCGTGTCCCGGCCTATCTGGCCGGCCTTCGAGACGCGGATCTCCAAGCTCACGCCCGCCCGCAGAAACCGCTCGAAGCGGTGGAACACGACGGTGACGGTGCCCACGCCCGTCGAAGCTGCGGTGCGCGATTGAAGCCTGACCGGGCATCCGCGGCCGCGGCATTCGAGCGTGATCAGCGCGCCCGGCGGCGCCTCCACCGAGAGCAGGCGAAGCTTGACCCCGCCCCGGACCCCGTTGCCTGCGAACCGTACGATCGGGAACGGAAGCAGTTCGAGCGCGGGCGGGTCGCTGACTGGGACCAGCTCCGCGGCGATGTTCGAGCTCCCGTCTGCCGAGGCGACGAGCAGGCGCACGAGATGCTGCCCCGGGCTGTTGAAGGACGTTTCCACGACAGGGCCGCTCTGGTTGAAGGGGCCGCTGCCGAGCACGTCCCACGCCTGTGAGGTGATGGGACTGCTGGTGTCGGTCGAGGTCGAAGCGAGCGACACCGTTTCACCAACATGCGGTTCCGCCGGGAACCACACAAAGGACGCCGTCGGCTGCGCGGCGGCGTCGCAGACGGGAGCCGCCATGAGCGTCGCCAACGCGAACGCGGCGCGGGCCAGGGCTCTCCGCAGTTGCATGCGCTCGATTATCGCGCGCCGCCGCGCCCATTGGCGGCGGTCGGCACCCGCAGCCGTCCGCTTCACCGAGACGGCATTCAAGCTATCCGGACGGGCAAGCGACGGGCTGAACGCCCCCCGGGTCCAGGCATGAGTCGGTGCGTGCAGGCAGCTTGTGCCGGCGCACCGCAAAGCGCGTGTACGCGCCGATGCTCGACCCGCCGGACACGCGCACGGTCAATGCGACGCCGGCCCGCAAAAATCGCTGGAACGCCGGGAACCTGACTGATCGCGATGCGACTGTGCGCCGCTGCGCTCTCACGGGGCACCCACGGCCGCTGCAGTTCACTTTTATCCGCGACTGCGGAGGAGCCTTCACCCGGACCACCGTCAGGCGGATCCCGCCTCTGACGAAGCGACCCACAATGCGAACGTTCGGGAATGGCCGCAGGACGCCAGGCGGCGGGGTGCTCATGTGAATCGTCTCAGCCGCGACCGACGACTGGTGGTCGGCGGCCGTCACGCGCAGGCGCACGACGTGGTCCGCGGGCGTGGGGAACACGGCGCCAGCCGTCGGACCGCCGGGTTGGAACGCCCCGAAGGGCCCGTTGTCTGAGACATCCCACGCATACCCCACGATCGGGCTGCTGAGGTCGGAGGACGTCGACACCAGCGAGAACCTTTCAGCCACCCCCGGCGTGGAGGGAAACCAACGAAAGGACGCCGACGGCGCCGCGCTCAGCTTGTATGTGGCAGCAGGCGCCTTCTCGAGCGCCCGGAAAGGAGGAGCCGGGATCAGCCCGAGCGTGCCGGTGAGGACGGCGAGGCCCGCTACGCCGAGTGATGCCGTCCTTGACGTTCGCGCGCGCACGGCTCTTCTCATCACCTCTACCCGAAGGCTACCGGCAGAAACGCTTCCGGCGTTTCAGTGGCACCGGGCGACCACGGGCCTGGGGCCTACCCCGCCAGGGCCTCACCCGCGCCGCGTCGCGGCCCGCAGACCGATCACCGATCCGCGGGCCGCTACGGCAGCTCTAGCTCATCAGGCTCAGCTGGTCTTGTGGCACAGCACGTTCTTGGGAACTCCTGCGCACGGCTTCGGCATCGTCGGCTGCGCGGGCGGAGCAGGCTGGCCTTGTTGTGCGCGGGCCTGCGCCTCGGCGCTCAGTTCGAGGATGTAGGCGAACGGTGCCCCTCCCGGATTAGGCGTCGTCCGGTTGCGGCAGCCCCATCCCTGCTCGATGCTTTCAGGGAACGTGGCGCTGGTGAAGCTGTTCCCTACCAGGCAGTTATTGACTGATTCCGCTGTTTCTGGTGTCGGGAAGAGCCCTCCCTCGAGCGTCACGTCTCCCGCGAATTCTCCCGCGTTGCCCCCGTTGCCCGTGAAGGTGTTTTTCGCGATCTCATTGCCGGCGAGCTGAAAGAAAGTCGGAACCGGCGTCCCGTTGGGGAACTCGAAGCCAAGCACCCCGTTGTTGGCGTTGTTGGTGATCGTGTTCTTTTCCAGCAGATCGCCGTACGTGCCCGCCAGCTCGACACCCACGCCCCACGGCGCTTCTGCCGTTGTCGAGTTCGCAGGCGTCGTGAGGTTGTTGTTTTCCGCCAGCACGTTGTTGCGGAAGATCGTGCAGCGCCTGAACTTGGTAGTTTCGAATTTCGGCGTTGGACTCGTGTTTTCCGCCGAGCTGCACGCGCCGTCCTGCGGCGGCGGTTCGTCGTCGCCCGCCAGCGAGTTCGGCACGAGGCCGGCGGCGTTGTTCCTGAAGGTCGACTTTTCGATGATCAAACGGCCGCCGGAGTTGGTACCCGAGTAGCCGAGCGAGCTGTTTTCGACGGTCGCTCCGACGACCTTGCCCTGGCAGTCACGGCACGCGCCGATGTACAGGCCCGAGTCGTTGAAGCCCGAGGCGTACACGTTTTCCATCGAGCCCTTGATCGAGTTCGACACGAACAGGCCGTAGCCGCCGAGCAGCCCTTCCGAGCCTTCGCCGCTGTCATAGGCGGTCAGGTAGGCGCCGTGCCAGCCTTCGGCCCCGATCACGCCCGTCCCGTCACCGCCGTTCCACCAGATCTCGTTGCCGTTGCCGCCGTCACGCGTTGCGCGATCGAAGTTACGCACCGTGAGGTTTTCGATCGAGACGTTGCTCGTTTTGAAGACCTCGATCCCGTTGCGGCCTCCACTGCTCGTTTCGTGTAGGCCGTCGACGATCACCGCGTTGCGGTCCAGCCCGCGGATGTGCAGCCCGGGCGTTTCGACCAGCACCGCTTCGTCGTATTTGCCGGGTTCGATCAGCACCCAGTCAGATGGGTTGGCGGCGTTCACGGCGCCCTGAATCGTCGAGTAGATGTTGGCGCCCGATTTCGTCTTGCTGACGACCCTGACCGTGGCCGACGCGGCCGCGGCGGTCCACGCTCCAAGGAACGCGACGGCGAGGGCCGCCGCCAGTCCCCTGACGGCTGCTCGCAGCGACCGCGAAGGTCGCGGGGTTGCGCTGTGCGACATCGTGATGCCCTCCTTGCTGACGTTGCAAGTACCTGCCAGCCGCACCCTCTCGCAGCCGGACTCTATCGCCATTGGCGCAGATGCTCGGCGCACCTCGCAGAGCTGGGCCCACCACGCGCCGCTGCCGGCGGCGGCTGCGCTGCGGGCGCGCTCGCCGCCTCGCCGCAGGCGCCTATCGTGTCGCACGTGGAGGCGGTCGGCGATCGGCGCGCGAGCGGGGTGGGTCCGGGCCTGTGGGCGCTGGAGCGCCGCGCGCTGACCGTCGGGCTCGTGCTCACCACCACGTTCATCGCGACCGAGGCGCTGGTCGTGATCACGATCATGCCGCAGGTCGCGCGCGAGCTCGGCGGCCTGAAGCTTTACGGCTGGGTGTTCAGCGCGTTCATGCTCGGCAGCCTTGTCGGGACGGTGGCAGCCGGGCGCGAGGCCGACCGCGCCGGTCCAGCCCGCCCCTACGTGGTGGGCGTGCTCGCGTTCGCCTCCGGCCTCGCCGTCGCCGGCCTTGCACCGTCGATGGGAGTGCTCGTGGTCGGGCGCTTCATACAGGGCCTCGGCGCCGGTGCGGTCCCCGCGACCGCATACGTCGCTATCGGGCGCGGACTGCCCGAGCGGTTGCGCGCCAAGATGATGGCCGTCCTCTCCACCGCGTGGGTGGTGCCGGGTGTGCTCGGCCCCGTGCTCAGCGCGCAGATAGCGCGCTCGCTCGGCTGGCGCGTGGTCTTCCTCGGCATGATCCCGCTCGTCGCCGTGGCCGCCGGCCTGGCGCTGCCCGCGCTCGCCCGGCTAGGCCCGCCCTCGGCTCAGCCCGCCGGCGAGCACCGCCTGTCCGACGCCGCGCTCACAACCATCGGCGCCGGCCTTCTGATCGGGGCGCCCGCCGCGAGCGCGCCGCTTCTGGCCGCGTTGCTGGCGCTGGCGGGCCTCGCAATCGGCCTGCCCGCACTGCGCCGGCTGCTGCCCCCGGGCACGCTCAGCGCCCGCCAAGGCCTGCCCGCGACGATCCTCAGCCGCGGCCTGCTGACCTACGCGTTCTTTGGCGCTGACGCGTTCGTCACGCTCGCGATCACGACCGTGCGACACCACAGCATCACGGTCGCGAGCGTAGTGATCACGAGCTCCACGCTCACCTGGACGGCCGGCGCCTGGGTGCAGGCACGGCTGAACAGCTCGCGCGAGGGGCGCGCCTTCATTCGCACCGGCCTCATCCTCATCCTCGCCGGTATCGCGGGCATGGTGCTCTTCCTGCAGCCCAGCGTCTCGGCGGTGAGCGCGCTGGTCGTGTGGAGCGTCGCGGGATTTGGAATGGGCCTCGCGTTCGCGCCTACTTCGCTGCTCATGCTGCAGCAGGTCGCGCCCGCCCGCACTGGCCGCGCCTCGGCGTCGCTGAACCTCCTCGACGTGCTCGGAACGGCGCTCGGAACGGGCCTCGGCGGCGCTGCGATCGCGCTCGCCTCAAACCAGGGCTGGGCGCTGTCGACGGCGCTGACGATCGCCTTTGCGCTCGCCGGCGCAGCCGCACTCGCTGCGCTCTTTGTGACACGCCGCCTGCCGCTCTCGCTTGCGATCTCCCCTGCAGGCGCCGCCGCCGACCGCGTCATCCGCTAGGCTGGCGCACGCCTAATCGTGGACCTGGTGTCCGCGAGCGGGGGAACCGAGTTGTTGGGGCGAGTTCCGCGGTAGTCCGCGGGAGGCGCAAGTCGCTAGCCCGTCAGCTAACCCCGCCGGCCGACGAAAAGAGGCAGCTGTGCGGCGGGGAAAACTCGCGGTCGCGATCACGGTCATGCTCGTATGGGTGCTCGCCGGCGCCGGCATGGTGCGCCACGCGCGCGCCGACACCAGCGGCGGCACGGCGGCGGGCACCCCGGCGCCACCCTCCACGCCGCCCGCACCCTCCGGGGCAGACCCGAGCGGGACTGCGGGCGGATCGGCGACGGGTGGCGCAACGACCGGCGGCGCACTCCCCGGGGAAGCCGGGCAGACGTTCCCAGGCAGCCCTTATCCCGCGGGCGCGTCGGGGTGGGTGTTCCCGCTGTATCCCTTCTCGCACGTCGCGCCTACCTCGCGCTGGACGCTCGACCAGGGCGTCGACCTGGGCGGCAGTGCCAACCAGTGCGGCACTCATCTGGTGGAGCTCGCAGTGGCGAGCGGAACCATCATCAAAGAGGGTCTCGCGGGGTTCGGGCGCTGGGCGCCCGTGCTGCGCATCGACAGCGGTCCCGACAGCGGCCGCTACGTCTACTACGGGCACGCGGCGCCCGCGCTGGTGAAGGTCGGGGCACACGTGAGCGCGGGCCAGCCGATCGCGTACGTGGGCTGCGGCTCGGTGGGCATCTCCTCGGCTCCGCACCTGGAGATCGGTATGGCCTCGCCGGACGCCACCGGCGCCGAAGACATGCCCGCGTTCGGAGAGACGTCGCGCGAGACGCTCGCCCAGCTGCGCTCGGCCTACGTCGCGGCCAAGGCCGCCTACCGCTCGCAGAGGGCGGCTGCCGCACGCGCCCGCAGGCACCTCCCCCGGCCCTAGTTGCCTGAGTCGGCAGCTTGGCTCCCGTGCGCGCCGGCAGCGGCCAGGTACAGGAGCGCCTGGGCGCGCGCCACGAGCGCGACGGCCTCGTCGGGCGGGAGCAGCTCCGGATGATGCAGCGGCCGCGAGAGAAAGCCCGGGGCGTCCTCGAGGCCCACGAAGCCGATCGCGATCGGGACGAGCTCGCCTAGGAAGGCGAAGTCATCGGAGCCGTAGGAGCGCCACTCGTGGGCTCTCTTCAGCCCCGCCGCCGGCATCAGCTGGTGTCCCAGCTGCACGATCTCCGGGTCGTTCTGCAGCGGTGGCTCGCCCTCGGTCAGGCGCACCTCGGCCTTGCAGCCGTGAGCGGCTGCGATTCCCTCCACGACCTCCACCACCATCGCGCGCAGCGCCAGGCGCTCCTGCGGGCGCTGCGTCCGCAGCGTGGCGCGGGCGCGCGCCTGCTGCGGGATCACGTTCTCCGCAGCCCCGCCTTCGAGCGTGCCTATGTTCAAGAGGCCGGCATGCAGCGGGTCGAGGCGCCGCGAGACCTGCGCGTGCAGCGCCACGACGACCTGCGCTATCGCCAGCACCGGGTCTCGTCCCTGGTGGGGGTAGGCGCCGTGAGAGGGCTCGCCTTCGATCGTGATCTCGACGGCGTCGCTGGCGGCGTTGACGGTTCCGGCGTCGAGCGCCATCGCGCCCCACGGAAGGTCCGGGTGGATGTGCGCCGCGACGCCCGCCACGAGCGCTTGCGGCTCGAGCTCGGCAGCGATCTGCGCCGCGCCTGAAGGGTATGCCTCCTCGCTCGGCTGGAAGATCGCCAACAGTGGCGCCGGCAGCTCGTCCGCCAGCCCGTGTCCGGCGCGCGCGAGCGCGACCAGCGCAGCCATGTGCACGTCGTGCCCGCACGCGTGCATGTTGGCGGGCGCGCGAAACGGTGCGTCTGTGCGCTCGCTGATCGGGAGCCCGTCGAGCTCCGCCCGCACCCCGACCGCCAGCCCGTGCGCCGGCCCCACGCGCGCCAGGCGGCCCGTTCCCGCGATCTTCTCGCACGCGACGGGCAGCTCGGCTTCGACCGCCTGCGCAGTGGCGTGCTCCTGGTGCGCGAGCTCCGGGTTCGCGTGCAGCCTGTGGCGCAGCTCTACCGCCTGCGGCAGCTCGCGCTCGAGCGCGTCCAGCAGCCGCTGGAGCAGGGCTTCAGTAGACGGCTGCATAGCGCGAGCACAGCTCGCCCGCGTCGAGCCCCGACACCGCCTCGAGCTCGGCCCGCTTGAGGTCCACGTACGCGTCGTACAGCAGCGGGCTCATCCACGCCCGCGCCTGCTCGTCCTCGGCCAGCGCCTGCAACGCACCCTCGAGCGAGTCCGGCAGGCCTCCCACGCGGTAGCGAGCCTTCTCGGCGGCGTCCAGCTGCGAGGGGTCGAGCTCGAGGATGGGCGGCGCGGGCAGCTCTCGGCGCACGCCGTCGAGTCCCGCGCGCACGAGCGCCCCGAGCGCGAGGTAGGGGTTCGCGGCGGCGTCCGCCGCGCGGTACTCCAGGCGCATCTGAGCCGCCTCGCCTGCCTGCCTGCCTGCCTGCCTGCCTGCGCCCGTTCGGGTGTGCCCGCCCGGGTGCGGCCCTTCGGGTGTGCCCGCCAGGGTAGGCCCGCTCGGCTCTGGCCCAGAGGGTGCGTCGGCGAGCGACAGCAGCGGCGGGATGCGCAGCAGCGCTTCGCGGTTGCGCTGCCCGACGCACACAGCGCCCGCGCTCCAGTGGTGCGGCGCGAGCCGCAGCGCCGAGCATGGGCTGGGCGCGCACAGCGCACACAGCGCGTCGGCGTGCAGCAGGATCCCCGCCGCGAAGCACTCGGCCAGCTCGCTCAGGCAGCCTGGTCGTGCGCTGTCGTAGAGCAGCGGAGCGCCCGAGCCGTCGAGCAGGCTGAAGTGGATATGTGCGCCGTTTCCCGTTGCCGACGGGTCGGTGAGCGGGGCGAAGCTCGCACGCATGCCGAGCCGGCGCGCAACCTCGCGCACCGTCTCGCGTACGACCACGCTGCGGTCGGCACACGAGATTCCCGGCGCGGGCGCGACCGGGATCTCGTACTGATGGTCCGCGAACTCCGCCATGAAGCGTTCGGGCTCCGCGCCCACCTCCTGCAGGGCGGCCATCACGCACGAGGCGAACGGTTCCGCGACGCGCTGCGCCGCCAGCGAGAACGGCAGCTCCGCCGGCACTGAGCGCACGAGCTGGAACTCGTGCTCGAAGCTGGCCATCACGCTCGCGCCGAGCTCCGACTCGAGCTCGGCGAGCGCCTCGCGCAGAAACTCGCGCGGGCAGCACTGCCACGGGCGGCCGTCGGTCTCGACGATGTCGCACAGCACGAACTCGAGCACCGTTGTGTCCGGATCCCCCTCCAGGCGCACATGCGTCTCGGCGTCCGGGCGCAGGCGCAGGTCGCCGGTCGAGCCGAACGGGTTGACCTCGGCCAGCGGACCCAAGGGCGTGAGGGCATGGTTGGCGGGCACCCAGCCCACGCCGCTGTCGAGCGAGTTTGCGAGCTCCAACGAAGGCACTGAGCGCCCCCGCACGATCGCGCCCAGGTCGCAGCACACGAGGGCGACCAGGTCGAGCTGGTTCACGCCAGCATCTCGCGCGCGAGCGTGCCGTTGTCCCACGCCTGCTCGCGCAGCCCCAGCCTGGCTGCGCCCTCGCGCACGCGCGCAGCATGCGCCTCGGCAACCACCGCGATCGCGCCCCCCGCGGCCATCTGCGGACGCTCGAGCGCGAGCGCCATGCGCTCAGCGGGCTGCATGTGAACGCCGCCGCTTCCCAGCGAGGGATAGGTGTCGGCAAGCGCATACAACGTGCCCGAGGGCCCGCACGCGCGTCCCACGATGCAGCTGAAGTGGCCCACATCCCAGTCCGGCGGCGGGCCCTCGAGCTCGCCGTCGTACAGGTACGCGAGCAGCTCGGACAGCGTCGCGCGCGAGCCCCACAGCTGGCGCGTGGCCAGGTTCGCGATGATCGCCGCCGCGGGCTCGGACGCGAGCGCGAGCTCGAACAGGCCCTCGAGCGCGCCGGCGCTCCACGGTCCGCTGAACGGCAGCGCCGCCATCGTCCCGCCCGAGAGCTCCTCGATCGCGCGCACCAGGCCAGCCGCGGTCGTGCCGGAGACGGATCCGTCGTCGATCTCCGGCGGCGAGATGCGATAGTCGCGCCGGCCGCGCTCGCCCGCCGGCAGGCTGTGCGGGTCGGCGACGCGCGAGACCAGCGAGCCCGCTGCCGCAGCGACGGCGTCCTGGTCGATCGGGCCGCCCTCGTGCTCGAGCGCGCCGCCCGCACGCAGCGCGAGCGCTCCGCAGAACGCTCCGCAAAGGTCGTCTCGCTGCGGCAGTTCGGCTGCGTGGAGGTCGAGCAGAGCCCGCGCGCCCGGCAGCAGCGCGATCTCGATCTGCGCGGGCGCAGGCAACGCGTCCATCTGGGCTAAGGGATAGCAAACGCCCTGCCGATGAGGTGCTCGTGACCTCATCCGCTTGCCTGCCCTCCATGCCAAAGGAGCGGCGCCGGCGATCGATCGCCGTGCGCACGTTCGCCCCGCTGCTCGCCGTTGCTCTGCTCGCCCTGCTCGGGCTCAGCGCCGCCCCCGCGTCCGCTCATCTAGTCAGCGTGCCGCCCGCCGAAGTCGGCCTGCAGCCGCGCATCTCCAACTTCGCCAACGTGGGGCTCGTGAAGGTGGACGAAGAACTCAACGTGCTCGAAAACCCGGCGCCCAACTCGGAATCGTTCTCCAACCCCTCCGGCCGCCCCGTCGTGCACGGCAGCCAGGTGTTCGTCGTCTACTGGGACCCGCAGGACTACTACCACGGCGACTGGCAGAACGTGATCGACGGCTTCATGCACACCATGGGTGCCGAAAGCGGCGCGCTGGCGAACGTCTTTGCGCTCGAGGCGCAGTACACCGACACCTCGAACACGCCGGCGTTCAACCGCGCGACCTTCCGCGGCGCCTACACCGACACCCACCCTTACCCCGAAGCCGGCTGCACCGACCCGCGGCCGCTGTATGCCAACAAAGCCCACAAAATCAAACCGCTCACCTGTCTCACCGACACGCAGATCCGCGCTGAGCTCGGAGAATTCGTCGCCGCTCGCAAACTGCCGCAGGGCATGAGCTCCATCTTCTACGTGCTGCTGCCGCCCGGCGCCACCGTGTGCCTGGACGCTGGCGGCACACACTGCTCGGACTACTCGGCCTCGCTCGAAGAACAGAAGACGGAGCGCTACGAAAGCGCAAGCTACGAACACAGCTTCTGTAGCTACCACGCCGCGATCAACCCCGGCGCATCCCCCGTTGGCGGCCCCGAAACGGTCCTGTACGGGGTAGTTCCGTGGAGCGCCGGAGGCGTGGGGGACGGCCAGCTCGCGCTGCCCGACGAGAGCCAGGCGTACGCGTGCCAGGACGGCGGCTTCAACCGCGACCCGTCCAACAAACCGTCGATCGAACAGCACGAGGCGCTGCCAGCGTTCACGCCGGAAGAGGAAGTGGCATTCGAAGAACTTGTCACCACGCGCGAAAAAGAAGAATTCCTGCGCGCGCGTGAATCCGGGGGCCCGCACGTGCAGGAGCCCAACCAGCCGCAAAAGTGTCCGAGCTCCGATGGCTTCTGCGACGTGGGCCTGGCGGACGTGATCATCAACCAGATCGCGGTCGAGCAGCAGAACATCGTCACCGACCCGCTGCTGAACGCGTGGCACGACGCAGGCGGCAACGAGGCCACCGACGAGTGCCGCAACTTCTTTGCCGGCGTGCTCGGCGGCAACGTCAAGGCCCAAGAAGGTAGCTACGCGGGCACCCTTTTCAACCAGGACCTCAACGGAAACCTCTACTACCTGAACACGGCCTTCAACCTCGCCGCGCAGAGGCTCAACTACCCCGGCGTCCCCTGCCTGACGGGCGCCGCGCTCGACCCCAAATTCACCTCGCCCAACACCGTCGGCGCGGGCGACACCGTCACCTTCGACGGCATGGAGTCCGACATCACGATGAACGCCGCCGTGCGCTACGGCGAAGGCGCCAAAGAAGAAAACAACTTCG
>Ga0207693_10005152_pt1 | contig 10945 bp, 10 predicted proteins | sample LARL81metaG_FD_184347 | JGI IMG/M metagenome (GOLD analysis project Ga0207693, IMG submission 184347) | Corn, switchgrass and miscanthus rhizosphere microbial communities from Kellogg Biological Station, Michigan, USA - LAR L8-1 metaG... | ecosystem: Host-associated > Plants > Roots >... | reverse complement strand
GAAGAAATTGCTTTGCGCATGGGATTCATTGATGGGCGTGAGCTGGCCCTGTTGATTGATCGATTACCAAATGGCGAGTATCGCGAGTACTTGCAGCGCGTCGCTCACGAGGGGCCGGCGCGTGCGTAAAACCGAAGGCAAAATGAAACTCACTCTTTACCAGAAGAAAACGCTCAACGCCGAACGTCCAACGCCCAACTCAGAGGACATTAATCTGCGATCTAGCCCGAAGGGCTCGCGGAACGTAGCCGGTGGTGCAACCACCGGACTTAACGGTAATATTAGCATCAGCCCCGGCAGGGGCGGAGGAAGACTGTCCTGCGCCCCTCCGGGGCTCATCGTTCTTTATTTGTAACCGGGTTTTTGCACCACCGGTTAATTTCCCTCAGCCCTTCGGGCTTTAGGCAGGCTAGTGCGGTTGCTCTTTCAGGAGATGATTTGTGTCGGCGAGTAGTTTCGTGACGGCATCGGCCGTGATGGCATCGTAGTAGCCGCGGATTTGTCCGTGTCGATCGACCAAAATCATTCGCGTGCTGTGCAGCGGCTCCGGGTTTTCACTGCTGCGAGCAGCGGCGGCAAGTTTGAACCCATTCAAAGATAAATTGTAAATTTCAGATTTCGGGCCGGTGAGAAAATCCCAACGACCGGACGCGGCGTGCAGTTGGCCGGCATATTCGCGCAACCGCTCCGGCGTGTCTTTATCCGGATCAACCGTAAACGAAACAAAATGCACGTCGGTTTTTTCGAGCGGTTTTTGCATTTCGCTCATTCGAGTACTGATGATTGGGCACGGGCCGGGACAAGTGGAGTAAATGAAATCTGCGATCCAGATTTTTCCGGCGAGATTGGAACTACCGAATGGTTTGCCATCCTGGTTGGTGAGCTGAAATGGCGGGACCGCGCCGTAGTTTTGGATTTGTCGGCTGGCCAAACGTTGAACTTCGACGTGACGTAACCACAACATTCCTGCGCCAATCACAATCGGAAACAGGATGAGGGCGAGATTCGCGACACGGGTTTTTCGCCGCGTCAAAGGCTGGGTAGAAACAATGGTCGCTGTCACAGTTTGGTTAACATTAATGCAGCAAGTAGAAGCGGCAGATAAATTATTGAGGAAAAAAAGAGAAGCCGTGCGCTAGGGATGCTGGCGAGGCGATGAAACCGCATCGCGACGGCGGTAAAAACCCCGCTGAGAATGATTTCAATCAATAGATAAATTGAGTTCGCCATCCCAATGAAGGACGGGATGACCGCGATCAACAGCAAAAGCATGCAGAAAAGGACGGCCTGGCTCGCGCTGCGGATGCCAGTTTCGTCGTCGCTCGACAACATCCGAAAACCAGCTCGTTCGTAATCGTGACGGTAGAGCCACGCGATGGCGAAGAAATGCGGCATCTGCCAGATGAAAACGATCGCGAATAAAGTCCAGGCGCCGAAATCGAGCGAATCGCGAGCGGCCGCCCAGCCGATCAAAGGCGGGAGCGCGCCCGGAATCGCGCCGACCAAAGTATTGAGCGTGGTGACACGTTTCAGTGGGGTGTACGCGAATATGTAAATTACAACCGTGATCGCGGTCAGAATTGTCGCGAGAAAATTTGTGGTGATGGCGAGGTAAATGATTCCGATGACAGCGAAGAGGCATCCTAGAATCAGCGCGCTACCCGGTCGCATTCTACCGGAAGGAACTGGACGCGTGCGGGTGCGCGACATCAGGGCGTCGAGGTCGCGTTCCCACCATTGATTAAGGGCAGATGCACCCGCCGCTGCCAGGGCTGCCCCAAGCAGGACGTTCACTAACCGAACAACATCGACTGAATCGGAACTGCCGAGATAAAAACCAACACCGGTGGTAATGAGGACCAAAAATGTCAGCCGCGTTTTGATTAGCTGGGAGAAATCAGATACGCGGGTGGGGGCAGCGGAGGCCTGGAAGCTTGGCATCTGATAATCCGCACCCTTCATACGATGGCCGGATCCGATCTTAGTTGATGGGTCCGAGAAACCGGCGTTTCGATTCGACGAGAGCAAAACGCGCAGATGACCGCACCGAGGCCAAGCATCGTCGCGCCGACGGCGACGTGCGTGGTGGCGACATCGGCGGCCTTGTTACTCCAAATCGTCCAGGCACCTAAACCAAGTTGCACGAAAACACCGATCAGCCACGCGGTAGAAAGCCCACGCACTGGCGAAATTTTCTCGCGATGGACGGAGACGAAAAACCAGATCACACCGATGGCGACCAAAACGGCACCGAAACGATGCGCCATTTGTAACCAGATTTGCGCCGCGGAAACGTCCGACATTCCGATGCGATCGCGAGCAGCATTAATCGTTGCGATTGCGGCCGGACTAGTATCGGGAATCCATTGGCCGTAGGCGGTCGGGAAATCTGTGGTAGAAAGATCGCGGTGTTGATGTCGCATGGTGGCACCCAGCGCCACTTGAACATAAATCAGGACGGTGGTGAGGAGTGCAATCCCCCGTAGCAATTCGCCATCGCGAATGGCGGCGACGTGCTCTCTCCAGAATCGCGAGTTCACCAGTGCGATGATGACCATCAAAGCGAAGAAAGCTTGCGCGAGACAGGCATGAAAAATTCCGATTTGATCTTTCAACATCGTAACGCGCAAACCACCGAGGATTCCCTGCAGGATGACAGCGCCCACAGCAGCGAGGCCCAGCATTCGCACCCAGCGGCGCGATTCTGCAAACCAAAGCCACACTGCAAGAACGATGGTGAGCATTCCAACGGTGGAGGCGATCAAACGGTGGGTGTGCTCAAAAAAAACCCCGCCGATCCATTTTGAAACGGGAAAGAGAAACATGTTGTAGCCAAAGGTCGTCGGCCAATCCGGCACGGCGAGGCCAACGCCCTTGCTCGTGACCATGCCGCCGCTGCAAATCAGGAGAAGGGTCGCGACCGCGCTAAGCCAGGCGAAGCGGTTGAGCCAGGTTACAGATTTTGGGACGGACATTTTTGAGAGAAAGAACGTACACGCGGATTCGGTTTGGCGCACGCGTCTTGGATTGGGGGAGCGCGGACTGCTAGCCCGCAACATTCTATGAGCGCACATATCGGAGTGAATCCAAAGAGTCCCGGCAAGCGGCCGAGACTTGCAGGCTTGGCAGCCTGCGCTCCTCCAGAGCGTGCGCGAGCTATTCGCCGCCCGGACTGGCCGATGGCGACGGCTGAGCGCCGGCCGGCGGAGCGCCCGGTGGCGGCACAGTTGCCGGTGAGGGTCCTGGTGGCGGCTCACCGGGCGGACGCTGCGTCGGCGTTGGGGCTGCGGCCGATTGCGCGGCCATTTCATTACGTTCTTTCAACCAGGCCTCGTAGTCTTGAGGCGTATCAACAACAACACTGCCCTTCATACTGTAATGCCCGAGACCACACAGTTGCCCGCAGATCACCTCGTACGTGCCAGTCTTAATCGGCTTGAACCACATTGGAATGATCGAACCGGGAATTGCGTCCTGCGCGATGCGCATGTGCGGTAAACAAAAATTGTGAATCACATCCTTGGACGACAATTCGATGATGACGGAGCGATCTACCGGAACGTGTAATTCGCCGGGCACGACAATATCATCCTTCGCCGCCGGATCGTTGGCGTCCAACCCGAGCTGGTTAGAAGCGGTCACGAGACTGACGTCGCGCCGGCCAAAGACGCCGTCCGGACCCGGGAGATGGAAGGTCCAATTAAATTGCTGACCAACGGCGTGAACAAGAATGGCATCGCGTGTTTCGGGAAACTGATTCACTCGTTTCGCCCACAACGGCACGGCAAATCCGACGAGCAGCACAGCTTCAATCAGGACGACGGTAAATTCCAAGTGCGTAGAGATGCCGCTGGTCACGCCTTCGTGATCGGCCACCGGATGGCGGCTGCGATGAAAACGAACGAGAACAAACAAAAAGAAGATCAACCATCCAATGAAGAGGGCAGCCATGAACCAGTGACAAAACTCCAGGATGTGATCGATCTGGTAGCCGTGTTCGGAGGCATTCGCCGGCTGACCGAGGAACTCGTTGATCAGGGCAAGCTTATTCATACTGCGACAAATCTTCTTCGATCAACTGGTCGTACGGCTCTGTCGGCATGCGAGCGTGCCGCCAGAGATGAAAACTGAATGCGCCTATTCCGCCGAGCACGGACATGACAATGAACATCAAAACCCAGATTGCGACGGCAAGGTGCTGGACGTTTGCCGGGGGCGGACCACCGACGTCACCGTAATTTCCAAAGCAAGTGGAACAGGCGAACGTTTGCGTCAGCGAACCACAAAACAAAATGATGGAAACGAAAATTGCCTTCACGTGATCAAGCGCAGCCGTTTCATTTTTCGATAAAACAAGACGCCATAGATAATGAGCCCCACGGCGCAGACAAACGAGACAATGGCACCGGTACGATAGACCGGCTCGCCCACAGTCAAATCAACCCAGACGCAATAGCAGCCGATACCGAGCGCGAGCAGGGTCGAGAACACGATGAAGACAATATGGAAGCCTTTGATTGACATTAGCGGTGAACCGGATCGTACCAGGCGAGATAGGTGAGCCAGAAAAGTCCGAGAACGAAAAAGCCAGTGAAGATGAGGACGCGATAAATGAGGCGCTTTTCTGCAGCGAGATGCATGAAGATCGCGGCGACCAGTCCCGCTTTGAAGGTTGCGACTAGAAGGGCGACGGTAACGTTCGCTTTGCGTCCCTGACCCTCCGAGAGATTGGTATGAAACAAATGGGATAAAACCGCTCCGAAGTCCACATACGAGAGGGCGACGGTGATAAGGGTGAAAGCTAGCAGCAGGCCACCTACCATGAGGTATTTAGTCACATGCGCCTGAACTTCGTGAGCGTATTCCTCGGTCTCGTGTTCCACGGGTGAAATGTCGGGCGGGTTATTCATCGTTAGAGAAGATAGAAAAGCGGGAAAACGAAGATCCAGACCAGATCCACGAAGTGCCAGAAAAGGCCGGCCACTTCTACGCGGTTGGCGAGGTGTTCAGGGTTGTGTCGGTAAAGCCGGAAGCTGGCCGGAAGCATCATGTAACAAAAGACCAACACGCCGCCGAGGACGTGCGCGCCATGCAGACCGGTGATCGTGAAGTAGCTCGCGAAATACGCGCTGTGTTTCGGCAGGAACATGTTTGCGTACTGCACATCCTCTTTCTCGACGGTCGCGATTTTGTCCGTGGCCGGCAGCGGCCAGAAATGCGGCCGATCCATCGCTGGATTGGTAGGATCAGCATTAACCGGATCGAGCGCGATCTCGTAGTCTTTGATGTTGGGATCGTTCAAGGCTTCTTTGTTGTGAAGGTGCCCGGTAATTTCCTTGCGCGGCGACAGACCCTTCTCGAGCAGGTGCCGGTTGCCGAGATACTGTTCATATTTCCCAAGCGCGTCTTCCTTAATGAAAGCGCCAAAGTGCTCGAACTTTTGCGGCCATTCGTAGGTGAGCTTGACTACCAAAAAGATGACCCCACAAAGAATGGTCAGCGTCATGTAGATTTTGTACTTGGTCAGGTCGCGCATTTTCAACGCCGCCCAGGCCAGCACTACTGTGACCGATGACGCGATGAGAATGGCCGTGTTCATTGTGCCAACCGGAACGTTCAGCAACCCGTGCGGCCATTCGCCCGGCGCGGCGTCGAGTCGCAAAAAGATGTAGGCCGAAAACAAACCGCCGAAGAGCATTACCTCCGAGGCGAGAAACAACCAGATCCCGACCTTGGCGTTCCAAAGGCCGGTATCGCGGCGCGCACTTATGGTGTAGGGAATTTCCATCTTTATGCCCGGAGGACTGGTTCGCGTGTGGAATGCGCCGCAGTCATCTCGCTCGCTTCGATCGGCTCATTTTGCATGGTATAATCCCTGCCCCGACGCGGCAGGCTGTATTCGTAGGGACCACGATAGGCCACCGGTGCCTTAATAAAGTTGCCATGCCCGGGCGGCGAAGGCGCGGTCCATTCCAAAGTCGTCGCATCCCAGGGATTGTCGTTCTCTACCTTTTTCCCCTTCCAGATGCTGTGGAAGAAATTAATGATGAACGGTATTTGAGCCAATCCCATGACCCAGGCGGCAATCGAGATCGGCGTGTTCCACTGAAACCCAGTTAATCCCCAAATGTGTTCAGCGGAAACGTTCCAACCCTGGCCGCCATCGTACCAACGCCGATGCATTCCCAGCATTCCCTGCAAAAACATCGGGAGAAAAATCACGTTCATGCAGATGAGCGAAGGCCAGAAATGCACCTTGCCCCAGAACTCGTTCATCATTCGGCCAGTCGCTTTGGGGAACCAATAATAGATGCCGGCAAAGAGAGCGAAGATGGTGCCCGGCGCGACGATGTAATGGAAATGCGCGATGACGTAGTAAGTGTCATGCAAATAAAGATCCGCCGAATTAAATGCTAGCGGAATGCCAGTCAGGCCGCCGATGCCGAACATCGGGAGAAAGGCCGTGGCAAAAAGCATTGGCGTGTTAAATCGAATCGAGCCGCCCCAAAGTGAGATGAAAAATGCGCTTAAAATAATGACTGACGGAATGGAAATGATCAGAGTGGTGGTTTGGAAAAACGCGCTCACGGCCGAGCCCATCCCGGTGAGCCACATGTGGTGGGCCCAGACGATGAAGGAGAGAAAACCGAGGACGAGCACGGCGAAGACGAGGGATTTATAGCCCCAGAGCGGTTTGCGTGAGTTGTTGGCAAGAATTTCGGCGACAATGCCCATGCCCGGCAAAATCAAGACATAGACTTCCGGGTGACCGAGGAACCAGAATAGATGCTGCCACAAGAGCGGGCTGCCGCCGCCGCTGAGCTGCAAGGGCGCTCCGTTCACGACCAAGCCGGTCGGCATGAAAAAGCTAGTCGAGGCAAGGCGATCCATTATTTGCATGACGATCGCCGCTTCCAACGGTGGGAATGCCAGCACCAAAAGGAATGCGGTAACAAATTGGGCCCAGACGAAAAATGGCAGACGCATCCAAGTCAGGCCAGGCGCGCGCAACTGGATGATGGTGGTGATGAAATTGATCGCTCCCAGCAGGGAGGAGGTGATCAGGAAAACAAAGCCGACCAGCCAGAGTGTTTGACCGTTGAAGAAGGGATTAAAATTAGGCCCGCTATCGGCAATAACCGCAAGCGGAGTATAGGAAGTCCATCCTCCCTTGGCCGCACCGCCAGGCACAAAAAAGCTTACCAGCATGATGACGCCGCCGACAAAGAACGCCCAGTAACTGGCGGCGTTCACTTTCGGAAACGTCATGTCGGGCGCGCCGATTTGCAGCGGCACAACAAAGTTTCCGAAAGCGGCGAAAGCGAGTGGAACGATGCCCAGAAAGATCATGATGGTGCCGTGCATGGCGCCGAGCGAGTTGTAAAACTCCGGCGTCATTTTGCCGTCGGGCATTGAGCCCGGGCCAAAGATATGGCCGAGAGCGTTTCCAATCACCGGCAAGGCCTGTCCCGGATAGGCCAATTGCCAGCGCATCATCATCATCAGGGAAAAGCCAAAAAACAAAAAGATCAGGCCACTGATGCCGTACCAGATGCCGATGACCTTGTGATCGGTGGAGAAGACGTACTTCCGCCAAAAACCTAGCTCGTGGTGTTCGTGCCCATGCTCGTGCTCGTCGTGGTGATGGGTTTCGTGCGAATGCGTCGTAGCGTCCATGCAAGGAAAATTTACCGCATCAAATATTGAAAGACAAAGGGCGTTTGCAAAGTGCTAAATGCAGGCGCCCCCAAAACGGGGTCATCCCGAGCGCAGCCGAGGATCCCGGTGCGCAAGCCAAGGTAACGTCCCCGAGGATCCCTCAGCTTGCACTCGAGATGAGTTGTGTTTTTGATCGCGCCGCCTCAGGCACGATAATGCCTCGTGACAGATGCGACCCTGCGGAGATTGCAACAGACCGGTTGCGACGTCCGCGCCGATCGGTTGACCCGGATTCTCTTCGCGACCGACGCGTCCATTTATCAGATCGAGCCGGAGGGAGCGGCATTTCCGCGCTCGGCACAGGAAGCTAGCTCAGTCATTCGTGAAAGCATTGATGCCGGACTGTCGATCACGCCACGTGGCGCGGGCACCAGTCTGGTTGGAAATGCAATCGGCGACGGGTTGATCGTCGACTTTTCAAGACACAATCGCTGCATTTCCGATCTCGATCTGGAAAAACGAAGCGTCAGGGTCGGCGCCGGCGTGGTGTTGGATCAACTGAACAATTTTCTGAAGCCGCACGGCTTTTGTTTCGGCCCCGATGTGGCTACGAGTTCGCGCGCCACCATCGGCGGAATGATCGCGAACAATTCCTCGGGAGCGCGTGCGCCGTTTTATGGAACAACCGCCGATCACGTCCTCGCGACTGAGATTGTTCTGGCTGATGGACGAATCGCAAAAATTGGTTCGCAGGGCAGTCCGCTCGAAGGAGAACGCGCGCAAATTGAGCGATTGCTGCATCAGCAGAGCGCGGAAATGGCTGAGCGCTGGCCACCGGGAATGATCAAACGCTGGCCGGGATACGGCCTCAAACGCTTCCTGCGTTCGCCGCAAAATTTGAATGAAATTCTCGCAGGCAGCGAGGGAACGCTGGCCGCGATTTTTTCGGCTGAGCTCAAAATTTCTCCCCTGCCCCGCGAGAAAGGGCTTGGCTTGATTTTTTTTCCGAGTGTCGATGATGCGATGCAGGCAACGGTCGAGCTGCTCGATCTGAAACCGGCCGCGATCGAGCATATCGACCGGCCGTTGCTCGATCAGACAAAAGGGCAACTGCATTTTCAGGCAGCACGCGATTTAATGGAACTTGATGCGAACCCGTGTGCTGCGGTCCTGATTGTTGAGTTCTACGATGAAAACGTAGCGGAACGTTTGGCGATCTTGCAGGCGCGCCGGCTCGGGTTGCGCTCAAAAATTCTCACGAACGCACGGGAAATGGATTTGGTTTGGTCGGTGCGCAAAGCTGGTCTGTCGTTGTTGACAGGCTGCGTCGGCGCCAAAAAACCGGTCGCATTCATTGAAGACGCGGCAGTGCGACCGGCGCAGCTTCCGGAATATGTGCGCGGATTGGAAGCGATCATGCGACCACTCGACCTTGAAGCTTCCTATTACGGACATGCCGCGAGCGGATTGTTGCATGTACGGCCTGTGCTCGACCTTCATGATCCCGCCGATTTGAAGAAATTTCGCCAGATTGCGGATCAAACCTCGACACTGGTGAAGCAATTCAAAGGTTCGCTCTCGGCCGAACACGGTGTCGGTATCGCACGCACCGAATACATGCGGGAACAACTGGGGGATCGATTGTTCGGAGCGATGCGCGAGATCAAACGCGTTTTTGATCCGCGTGACCGGATGAACCCTGGAAAGATTTTCGGGAGCGGCACATTTCAGATCGACGCGAGTCTGCGGGAAAATTTTGTGCGACCAATCGAATTGCCATTCACGCCGCGACTAGCTTTCGCTTTCAAAGACCGTTCCTTCGTCGGCAATCTGGAGCAATGCAACGGCTGCGGTGGGTGTCGGAAAGATGCGCCGACGATGTGTCCGACATTCTTGGCGACTGGCGAAGAAGTCATGTCCACGCGTGGCCGCGCGAATGTGATCCGAAAAATTTTGCAGTGGCGGGAGAACGGGCACGATCCGCTTGAGTCAGAAGAATTGGATGCGGCACTGAGCAATTGTCTTTCGTGCAAAGGTTGCACACCGGAGTGCCCATCGAATGTAAATCTGGCGCTGTTGAAAGCGGAGCTGCTCTACGCTGCGATTCGCAAGCGTGGTTTGAGCTTGCGGGAGCGAATTTTAAGCCGGCCCGATTTGCTCGGGGAAATTGGGTGCACGGTTCCGCGATTGGCGAATGCAGCGCTAAATTTCGGGCCGTTGCGAACTTTAATAGAAAGAACGATCGGCTTATCCGCCAAACGGTCGCTACCCAATTACGCCAACGAGCGTTTCGATCGATGGTTTGCCAGACGACCTGTAGCCGGGGTCGCTGACCTCGGCGCCGCGAGTCCGAGCCGGACTGGCGAATCCGATCGCGGCCACAACGAAGCGGAGTTTCACAGAAACGCTCTACAAAAACGTGTCATCCTTTGGGACGACACATTCATCCGTTACAATGAGTCGCACATCGGCATCGCGGCGGTGAAAGTGTTGGAGGCGCTCGGTCTCCACGTCTCGTTAGTCCGGGGTCGCAAATGCTGCGGCCGACCGGCATTCAGCCAGGGAAACCTCGATTTGGCGGCGAAACTTGCTCGTCACAACGTGTCTCAACTCTCAACTAATGCCAGTCCGCCTCGGACCAACTCTCAACTTCCCATCATCTTCCTCGAACCCTCCTGTTACTCGATGTTCGTTGAAGATTATCGCGAGCTTCGCAAATGCTGCTACTTATCACCCGGTGCCATTGGCCTAATCCAAGTGCAGCGGTTTCCAAGTACCTTTGTCGCTGAGTGCGAGCTGAATGGGCCGAGGCGGTCCGGCCGGCGGCACGGTGACTTCCACCCATAGCTCCTCCCCCGATTTCGACGGGAAAGGCGCCTTCGCCGTATCCGGAATAAAAAACAAAAGCGGTTCTTCCAGCCGCAAATGCATCACGCCAGCGGTCGTCCGCCAACGCGAGAGCTGCAGGTTGTCGCAATCCCACATCGGGCTGTTATCAAACACGACCACCGGCTTTCCATCGCGCGCCACAATCGAACCGCACTCCTGTCCAAAGCCCATCCACGCGTATCGATCCGTGACGCCGAATTTCTTCTCGACTTCCTCCGCCGACCGCGGATCATTCAGCTCGACCTGCAGTCCCAGATAGCGTCCCCGAATCGGCAAATTCGGATCATACCGCGCCGTTTTGAACCATACCTGCGGACGCGTACTCCGGTCGTACAACAGCTTCGCCCCAAGCGAGCACACGATGAGAACCTGAATCAACGCCACGACTCCCAAGGAA
>Ga0207693_10005149_pt1 | contig 10953 bp, 8 predicted proteins | sample LARL81metaG_FD_184347 | JGI IMG/M metagenome (GOLD analysis project Ga0207693, IMG submission 184347) | Corn, switchgrass and miscanthus rhizosphere microbial communities from Kellogg Biological Station, Michigan, USA - LAR L8-1 metaG... | ecosystem: Host-associated > Plants > Roots >... | reverse complement strand
ACCGTGCAGCAAGACAAGCACGTCGCCGAGATCACCCACCTGATGAGCCGGGCCGCCGGCTGGCCGGCCGGGCTGCGGTGGATCGCGCGCCGCACCAGGCCGTCGCGGCGGCAGAGCAAGAACCTGACCGCCTTCGAGCGCGCCACCGGATGGCGGTATTCCATCATCGTGACGAACATCCCGGCCGCCGGCGGGATCGGCGGCGTGCCTGGCAGCCACCACGCCCAGTTCATCGACGTGCTGCACCGCGAGCACGCCGTCGTCGAAGACCAGGTGCGGACGAATAAGGCCATGGGCCTGCGGAACCTGCCATCGAAGGCCTGGGTGGTGAACTGCGGGTGGATACTGGCCGCCAACATCGCCGCCGACCTGTCCGCCTGGTGCCGCCTGCTCGGCCTGTACGACCACGAGGACCTCAAGGATGCCGAGCCGGACACGCTGCGCTACCGGCTGTGGGCGCTGCCCGCCCGGCTGGTCCGCCACGCCCCGTGCCCGCATGCTGAAGATCAGCCGCACTTGGCCCTGGAAGGAGGCATTCCTGGCCTGCTGGCAGCGCCTGTATGCCCTGCCAGAGCCCGCCTGACCAGCCACCCCGTCCCTGCGACCCGGAAAGGAGGCCGCCCCGGCGCGGTCGGAGCCGGTGCCCGCCCCGAGCACATCGGGCAGTACCGCCACCCACCGGAAACCCGTCAACCAGACACCACGGTAGAAAACCGGCACAACACAATCAGTAATAAGCCTCAGCCCGCCCCTGAATCATCGAGGCTAACGCTCACGCCCGGCCTGGTGTACCACGTCTTGGCGATCTGGCGTCCGGGCCAGCGGCGACGGCCGGTGCCGTGGCAGGTCGCTGAGCGCATCGGCGACGGAGCGCGCGGCGTCGGTTACCGGCCTGAGGGACGGCTCAGACGGCAGGGCTTCCGGCGTACCGGAGCGCCGGAACGCACCGCGCCGGCGATCCGCCGCAGGGCCGCGCTCACCTCGCCGACGTCAGCGCTTGACCAGGGCTGTCCGGCGGCGGTCACCGCGGTGGCGGTGACGGTCTCGAGCAGCCGCTCCAGCGCGGCCATGGCCGGCTGCCAGGCCATGGCGCGCTGGCGAACCCACCGCGGTTCGGCCGTGGCCCGCTGGAACTCGGTCTGCAAGGCGGCGAGCTGCCTGCGCGCGCGTACGTGCGGTGCCGTGCCCCGGGTGCCCTGGCCGACCGCCTGGTCCAGGTAGCCGGCGATCGCGTCCATCGTGTCGGCGAAGTCAGGGCGCCAGCTGCCGTGCCAGCTCGACGGCCACGGCGCGTAGCCGACGAGCAGGGCGATGCCGCAACCGAGCAGCGTGTCGATGAGCCTGGCCTGGGCCAGCTGCCAGCCGACGTTGCTGAGCAGGTCGATGAGCAGCACGACCAGCGGAGCGAAGAAGACTGTGAACAGGCCGTAGTTGCGGCTCTGACCGTAGGGCAGCCCCAGCGCGAACACCCCATCCATATCACCAGGAGCGGGTCAGGCGGTCGGGAGGCCAGGATCAGGGCGCCTGCGCTCGCGCCGATCACGGTGCCGGCCCCGCTTTGCAGCGCGCGGGCGAATACCGAGCCGAGGTCCGGTCTCAGCACGACCGCGACCGTCAGCGGCACCCAGTACGACCGCTGCAGCGGCAGCACCTGGCTGAGTACCATGGCCACCCCGATGCAGAGCATCAAGCGGATCGCGAACATGCCGACGTATCCCCGGCGGACCTGCCCGGCCAGGACGAGCAGTGGCCGGGCCGGTTCCCGCGGCCAGTCCGCGCCGCCGATTACCCCCGGAACGGGCGCCGTCCTGCCGGAGACGTCGTCGGCGGCCCGGTTGAGCGCGCGGTACAGGGCGAGCAGGGCGGGGCCGGCCCCTCGGGGCGGCCCGATGGCCGGCACGGGCGCGCCGGCGAGCAGAGCGCGGGCGATCGCGTCTGCCTGCGCCGCCGCCTGCGGCGGCGGCCGCTCGCCCGCGGGGTCCAGCGCTGCGGCCGCCTCGGCGGCCAGCCGGGCCTCGCGGAACAGGCTCATCAGCAGGGCCAGCTCCCGGTCCCGGCCGCTCGCGGCCGCCCGCTGGGCGAGCAGCTCCTCATAGGCCAGGTTGAGGGCGGCAACGGCGCCACGGCGGGCCGCGCCGATGCCTTCGGTCCCCATCGCACGCAGGTTGGCGGCCAGCGCCCGGTACACGGCGGCGACCCGGCGCTGCTCCGCCGCGCGGGGGAAGGCCAGCCAGCCCGGCACCAGCAGCATCAGCCACCAGCCAACCCCGGCCAGGAACCACAGCAGGGTCAGCCACCACGGCCGGAGCGCACCGATCGGCCCGAGGCCCAGCGCGGCATAGGCCAGAAGGAAGAGGCTGGCCGCCGACCAGACGGTACCGACCGAGCTAAGCAGCGCCGATACGCCTGCCACCACGATCATGACCGGAACGGTGACCCAGCCGCGGCCGTTGACGGCCGTGCCGATCAGCAAGCCGGCCGCGCCGCCGAAGATGGCCGCGACGGCGACCCGCCGCACCCTCACCAGGTAGGGGCCGGCCCGGTCGGCCATCGTGGCGATCAGCTCGCCCAGCCCGGCGACCACCCCCGCGACCAGATGACCCGCGGCCAGGCCGACGGCGACGGGCACGGCAATCGCCAGCACGGCGTGGCCCATCTGGGCCCACGGCACCGGCCCGCCACCCGGCCGGGCCACCTCGGCTAGCCACTCGGGGACCCGCGGCGGCCGGCGCGCTCCGGTCGCCGTCCTCACGCCGGCCGCCGGCTGACTCGGGGCGACTCCTTGCGGAGCCGTCCGCGGGCGCGGGTTTCACAGCACGCGGTCTTCACCAGGCTCCCTCGGTTGCCAGCTCATAACGGATCGGACGATGAGCCCGGCCGGTCTTCCTGCTCGCCGGGCGCTCCTAAGACTCGTCCGCGGCTTGATGAGCCGGCGTCACGAGGACTTGGTGATTCCGGCTAACCCCGGAGCCGGCGCCTTGTTCGCGTCGGCGCTGCGGCGAAAGGAAGTTAGCTCATCCCGAGGAGCTTGCGGATGGCCGAAGCCGAGAGTTCTGCCTTCGGCAGGAACCCGATAACCGGGCTCGCCGCGACCAGGTCGGCGTAATCCTCCCGGGCGTGGGTGGAGATCATGATCAGCGCCTCGGCCTGCCCGCTGGCCGCCAGTTGATCTGCGCCCACGCCGCGCCGGGTGCGAACGCCGGCCGGTCATCGGCGAAGATCACCGATTCGACGGCTTCGGCGGTCGGCAGCATCGTGATCACCACCCGGGCACCGGAGATCGCCTCCTGCGCCGACGCCGCCACCTCCGCTCCCGCGGCGGCGAGCCGCGCCGTGGCTTCAGGCGACCGGTCCCATGCCGTCGTGTTCAGGCCGGCCGCGGTCAGATTGCGGGCCATGGCCGAGCCCATGATGCCGGTCCCGAGCACTGCGACAGTACGTCCCGGCTCAGGCGCGGCGAGCGGATCGCTAGTCATGTACTTCTCCCATCGGTAACGAGGATCACCGTGCCTTCGGCCCGCCCCTGGCCGGCCATTGAGATCAAGCCTCAAGCCCGGCTCGATGATCCGGCATCACATGGTTTGGGTGATTCGCGTTCTCGCGTCTGCCGCAGCCCGACCGTAGGCATTCCTGCTAGCTGGTAGGCGGGTTGGATGCTTGCCAGGCAGACGCCCGCGCTTCCGCGGGCGATCGTCAACGGTATGGGTAACGAATCTGCCGACCCACAGGGAACACCATGACGCCTGATGGCTCGCCCCAGACCGATGCCCGGCACTGTCCGATTCCCGCCGTCCGGGGAGGGATCGTCTCCCGCCGAGGGCTGTTCGAGCGGCTCGGCAGCGCGGCGCGCGTCACCCAGATCTCGGCTCCGGCCGGCAGCGGTAAGACGTTCCTGCTCCGGTCCTGGCTGTTCGAGTCCGGCCTGGCGGACAGCGCCGCCTGGGTGCCGGTCCAGGACGGGGAGCAGGATCCGCAGCGGTTCTGGATCTCGGTCCTCGACGCTTTGCGGGACACGGTCCTCGGTTCGAAGCTGGTCCGGCCGTTGACCGGCGCACCCGACCTGGACGGCTGGGCGGTGGTCGAGCGGCTGCTCGAGGACCTGGGAGAGCTGGAAGACCCGCTCTGGCTGGTGATCGACGATGTGCACGAGCTGGGCTCGGCCGAGGCAATGGCCCAGCTCCAGCTGCTGGTCATGCGCGCGCCGGCGGACCTGCGCTTCTTCCTCGTCACCCGCAAGGATGCACCCTTGGGCCTGCATCGTCTGCGGCTAGAGGGAGACCTAACCGAGATCCGCGCCGCCGACCTGCGCTTCACCGTGGACGAAGCGCGTGCGCTGTTCGCTGCGGCGCGCGTCGAACTGTCAGAGGCCGCCCTGGCCGCCCTGGTCCGGCGGACGGAGGGCTGGGTCGCCGGGCTGCGGCTGGCCGCACTGTCGCTGGCCAGGCACCCCGATCCCGAGCGGTTCGCGGCCGAGTTCTCCGGCAGCGAGCGGACGGTGGCCGGCTATCTGCTGGCCGAGGTGCTGGACCACCAGAGCGAGCCGGTGCGGCGGTTGCTGCTGCGTACCTCGCTGTGCGAGCAGGTCAGCGGTGAGCTCGCCGACTTGCTGACCGGCGAGTCGGGCGGGGAGCGGATCCTGCAGGATCTCGAGGAGGCCGGCGCGTTCGTCGTCGCTTTGGATTGCCGCCGGTCCCGGTTCCGGTACCACCAGCTGTTCGCCGATCTGCTTCAGCTGGAGCTGCGGCGCACCGAACCGGCCGAGCTGACCGCTCTGCACGGCGCGGCTGCCGGGTGGTACGCGGCCCACGGATATCCGGTGGAAGCGATCCGTCACGCGCAGGCAGCGCAGGACTGGGCACTGGCCGCCCGCCTGCTATCAGACCACTTCCTCGGCCTTGTCCTGGACGGGCAGCTCGCTACCGCACATGAGCTTATCCTCCGGTTCCCGGCCGACGTGGCCGCCGCAGATCCCAAACTGGCCGTGCTGATGGCCGCCGACGAGTTGTTCCGCAGATCCCTGGATGAAGCGGAACGCCGTCTGGCCCGCGCGGAGCAGGAGATGACGGCGGTACCCGCGGACCGGCGCGGACGCCTCGAGGCCAACCTCGCCATCCTGCGGCTGACATTGGCCCAAAGGCGCGGTGACCTTCCGGCCGTGGTGACTGAAGCGCAGCGGTTGCTGGTCCCGGACGGCAATGCCGACGCGGCGCTGCCAGGACTCGGCCAGGATCTGCGCGCGGTAGCGCTAGTCAGCCTGGGATCCGCCGAGCTGTGGGCGCTTCAAGCCGACGAGGCGGAGCGGCACCTGGAGCAAGGTGCTGCCCTGGCACGCCGGATCGGGCGGCCCTGGCTTGAGGTCAGCGCGCTAGCCCACGAAGGCTGGGCGGCGAGCTTCCGGTCGTTCGGCCTGGCGGCGGAGCGGTTCAGCCGGGCGATCGAGCTGGCCCAGGAGCACGGCTGGACCGAGGAACCGGTCGTGGCCCCCGCCTACGCGGGCCTCGGCGCCATCAGGATCTGGCAGATGCGGCTGGAGGAGGCGGCTGAGCTGCTGGAGCACGCCGAACGTGCGCTGCGCGGCGAGGTCGAACCGGCGGCCGCGGTGGTGCTCCATCAGGCTCGCGGGATGCTGGAGCTCGCGTGCGGCCAGGACGCCAGGGCGCTGGCCGCCTTCCGGACCGCCGAACGGCTGAGCGGGCTGCTCGTCGCGGCGCACCCGCGCTCGACCCCCATGCGAGCGCACATGCTGCAGACACTGGTTCGAATGGGCGAAACCACCCGTGCCGAGCAGGGCCTGGCCTCCCCGGACGAAACCAGCCGCGGAGAGCGTCGTATCGCGCTCGCGGTGCTGCGGCTGGCCCAGCGCGATCCGCAGGCGGCAACCGCCGCGCTCGCACCCGTCGTCGACAGCTCCGCCCCGGTCACCAATCCGGGCTGGATGACCCAGGCCTTCCTGCTGGAGGCGCTTGCCCGCGACGCGCTCGGCGAACCTGTCGCCGCCGGACGCGCCCTGGAGAGTGCGCTCGATCTCGCCGAGCCCGACGGCGCGGTCTTCGCCTTCGTCCTTCACCCCGCGCCGCAGCTGATCGAGCGTCACGCCCGGCACCGCACCGCTCATGCCTCACTGATCGCGGAGATCCTCGGCCTGCTGCGTCAGGGGCCCGGGGGGGCGGGTAGCCCCCCCGGCAGTGCCCGCCTGGGGGGGATCGTCCCCCCAAGAGTAACTGCACTCCGCGAGCCGCTGACCGAGAGCGAGACCCGGGTGCTGCGATACCTCCCGACCAATCTGCCAGGGCCGGAGATCGCCGGTGAGCTGTCCCTGTCGGTTAACACTGTCCGGACGCACATGCGGCACCTGTACGAAAAGCTCGGCGCGCACACCCGGACCGAGGCCGTCGAGCGGGCCCGCGCCCAGGGCCTGCTCGCACCCTCCTCACGCAGGCCCTAAAGAGGCTTCCATGCGGCTCAGCCCAGCCTGGCCCCGTCGATCTGGTCAAGGTCGCCGTTGAAACCGCCGATGCCGTTCGTGGCCCCACCGCCGCCGGACCACTGCCACATCAGCGCGTAAGGGCTGGCATTGGTCTGGCCGCCGAAGAACTGGGCGCATCCGCTCGACTTCAGGCACCAGCCGTAGGGGGCGTTCCCGGTGTAGTTCGTGGTCTCCGGCTCGTAGGTCCACTCGTAGGTATGCGGGATCAGCGAGTCGGCGCCGGTGCCGAAGATCGAGGCCCATACCCCCGCCGAGGAGTAGACGCCTACCTTGTAGGTCGAGTGCGCCGTGACGTAGTCCCAGAACCCGTTGAAGTCGGCCCGGTCCACGGCGGCCGGCACGGAGGACTGCTTGACCACGCCGCTGCACGGGGAGGTGTAGACGCTGTTCCAGCCGTTGTCCGGTGCGGGGGTGATGCCGGGCAGTTCGATGTCCATCCACACCACCTTGTAGTCGATGCCGCCCCCGCTCGCGATGTCGGCCAGCGCCCGGGCCGCCTGCCGCTGTCCCCAGGCGTAAGCCTCGGTCGCGGTCCCGTTCCAGTTCGGGTCCACTCCGGGTCCGCCCATGAACCAGTACGCACCGAGGCCGACCCCCCGGTGGTAGGTCAGGTAGTTCGTATGCGCCTGGGCCGCGTTGGTGGCCGAATAGGCGAGGAAGTGCTCCTGGCCGCCGCAGCCCAGCCAGTACGCCCAGTTCCCGGTCATCCCGATGTAGCCGCCGTAGGCACCGCCCAGATAGGGCATGGTGTACGGGGCGCTGCCCGGCACCGTGACCGGCAGGCTGTCCGTGCCCCACCAGAACCCGGGCGGACCGTCGCCGGCCAGCACCACCGGTGCGGTGGTCGCGGCTTCGGCCGCGGTCAGCGGGGCCTGCGTCAGCAGTCCGGTAACCAGGAGCAGCGCTGTGCCGCCAGCCAGTCCGGCCAGGGCGCGCCATGAGCGTTTCATCTTTGATCCTCCGTCATGTCATGAGTTATCGATAGAGCGACAGCAAAAGGGGAGGGCGCGGCTACAGGGCGCGCCGGATGCCGGCCATGGAAAACAGGCACAGGACAGCGAGCAGGATCGACAGCGCGAGCACGGCCACGAAGTCCCCGAGGAATGCGGAGGCCACGCCGACGCCGATCACGGGGATGATCAGCCCGCAGTAGCAGGCCACGAAGAAGGTGGAGACGACCTGACCGCGCTGTCCGGCCGGGGCCAGGCGGTTGGCCGTGGCTAGGCTGCCCAGGAAGATGGCTCCCACGGCGACTCCGCCCGCCACCGTTCCGGCCAGGAACAACGCCAAGCTGGCCTGGGCCAGGGCGGCGACGATCAGCGCCAGCCCGGCCAGGAACACGCCCAGTCCGGTCAGCACCACCCGGCGGCTGCTGAACCGGGACAGTGCCAGCTGGGTAAGGGTCCCCACCGCCAGCAGGCCGAATACGACGGCACCCTGGACGGCGAGACTGTGCTCGTGCAGCACGCTGCCGAGGAAGGTAGGTGCCAGCGCGGCGAACAGGCCGAGCAGGGAAAACGCGGCGAACCCGGCCATCCCGGCCGCGATGAACTCGCCCCGCCCCGGCCCGGGAATGCCGAGCCCGGCGAAGCGCAGCGCGGGCCGTCGGCGGGCGCTCACCGTTTCCGGGACGAGCAGCAGGCACAAGCCGGCGGCCGCCAGGAAAGCCAGGTACACCTCGAACACCAGGGTCGTGGGATGCGGCGCGTACTGGGCGAACAGGCCGGCGACGAGCGGGCCGAGGCCCAGGCCGCCCATGTTCGCTACGGTGGCCACCAGTGAGGCCCGGCGTCCAGCCGAGGGCGGGACCAGTTCGGTCAGCGTGGCCGTCGCCGTGCCGGTCATCAGGCCAGCGGAGAGCCCGGACAGGATCCGGGCGGCGACGAGCGCGCCCACGTCGGGCGCCACGATGAACACGACAGTGCTCAGCGCGCTGGCGCCCAGGGCCACGGCCAGCACCGGCCTGCGTCCGGCCTGGTCCGAGGACCGTCCGGCCAGCAGCAACGCGGCCAGCACCGCGGCCGCGTAGACCGCGAAGACCACCGTGATCACCACCGAGGAGAAGTGCCATTGCGCCTGGTAGATGTCATACAGCGGAGTCGGCAGGGTGGTCCCGAGCATGGTCACGGTCAAAACGAACGCCACCAGCCAGAACGCGACGCGGCGGGGAGCGGATGGCCGTCCCGGCCCGGCGGTCGGCGACTGGTCCAGGCAGTCGATGCAGGGCTGGTCCGCGGCGGGCCTCAGATCCGGCGTCCTCTGCGATTGGGTGGCGCTCCTCCCGGCAATGCCCATGAGGCTCCTTCGGCCTGTTGCTGTCCGTCGTATGGCAGCTCCAAGCCTCGGGCCTAGTCTGGTGAGTCGGCGTCACATGGTTCTGATGATCTGCCGCAGCCTCCGGCCTGGCCGCCCCGTCGCCGTGGACAGTGCCGGGCGGCGGACGTAGGCTGTTTTCAGGCCGCCGAAGTGCCTGGTCGCACTGTAAACGCCGGATCGAGCCGCGGGCGCCAAACCGTTGCGCTCCCATACCCGGCCCACCCGTGTCAAGGTGAGAAATATGAAGACCTCCGCGCAATCGGCGCATTTCACCGCGAATAATTTCGGCAGGCATCGTCATATCTGCGCCTTTTTCAATAGCGTCGACGAGCAGCATCGCGTACTTCGTTCCTATATCAAGGACGGTTTCGCCGACGGGGATAAGGCTTTCCACTATGTTGACCCCAAGAGGCGGGACGAGCATCTCAGCTGGCTCGCCGAAGAAGGGGTCGACGTGCCAGAGGCGACGGCCACCGGTCAGCTCGAGGTGCGGCCGTGGCAAGACGCCACACTCCGCGGCGGACGCTTCGAGCTAGAGACCTGGCTGTCGACATTCGAGGAGGTGCTTCAGTCCGGGCCGGCGGCCGGATACGGGCAGACGCGATTCTTCGGGCACATGGAATGGGCGCTGACCGGTCTGCCCGGCACCGAGGACCTGATCGAGTACGAGATCCGGGTCAACTACGTGATTCCCAAGTACGAAGACACAGTGGTCTGCACGTACGATCTGACGAAGTTCGGCGCGAGCGCGGCGATGGACGCCCTGCGGACACATCCCTTCGTGATTATCGGCGGCCTGGTCCAGGAGAACCCGTTCTACGTTTCGCCTGACCAATTGCTAAGCGAGATCCGGGAGCGGCGTTCGGCTCGTAAGAGCGCCGACGCGACCGGGTAGATGTCCGCCGATACCGATGCTGAACTCGCGCCTGCGGTCCAGTACGTGGTGTCCGGGGAGGCTGGCGTGAAGCCGCCAGCCTCCCCGGACGCTTACTCCGGCCAGTCGGAGTTCAAGATGACGTCGACGAAGTTACCGCGCTTGAAGCCGGGAACGTACCGCTCAAGGACGTCGGCGTTGACGGTGCCGAACGTGGTGTCCGGCCTGGGCGTCATGCCGTCGGTAAACGCCTGCAGGATCTGGCGCTTGAAATCCGGCCGCGGGTGCAACGCGGTGATCGCGGCCCGGTCGGCGTCGCTGATGTCGTGGTAGCCGATGCCCAGCACGTCGTACTCGACCCCGGCGGTGACCAGGGCGACCTCGGGTTCCATGAACTCCGGGATACCCGGCGTGGTGTGCAGGGCGATGGCGGTCCACACCCGGCGGATGCTGTCCTCGGGCACGCCGTGGCCGTGCAGGAACCGGCGGGCCTCGTCGGCGCTATCCACCTCGAACCGGCGGCCGGTGTGCCGGAACTCCTCGTTCAGGCCGAGGTCGTGGAACATCGCTCCGACATACAGCAGTTCCGGGTCGTAGCTCAGGTCGCGGTTGCGGCCCTGCCGGCTGCCCCAGAAGAACACCCGGCGGGAGTGGTTATAGACCAGATCGCTGGTACGGTCCCGGATCAGTTCGGTGGCCTCGCGGGCCAGCTTGGTGTCCGGCACCGTCACTCCGGCCGCGGACTGGCCGTTGACGGACATTGCTTCTCCTTATGTCGGGGGGCCCGGCGCCTGGGAGGAATCGCCGGGCCCCTGGTCTTCATGGATAGGGCCGCCGGTCAGGCCTGTCCGGCGCGGACGCCCTTCTCGACCCGCTCGCCGAGGTTCTTGTCGACGTTGCCGAGGTACCAGAAGGCGCGCTGGAGCACCGGCTCGGTCACGCCGGCGAGCAGCGCTCCCACGATGTTGGACACCAGCCGGTCCCTTGCGGCGTCGTCCATCACCTCGCGGACCAGCGTGCCGGGCTGGCTCCAGTCGTCGTCCTCGGCGTGCTGTTCGTAGGCGGTGCGCACGAGCTCGCCGTCGGAGTACCAGCTCGGCGGCGGGTTGTGCTCGCTGTCGGCCTGCGGGCCGCCCTTGGAGTTCGGGAAGTACACCGGGTCGGTGACGTTGTGGACCCGCCCCACCCCGTCCTTGCTGTAGGAGTGCACCGGCGCGACCGGGGCGTTGACCGGGATCTGCGTGAAGTTCACGCCGAGCCGGGCCCGGTGCGCGTC
>Ga0207693_10005145_pt1 | contig 10957 bp, 13 predicted proteins | sample LARL81metaG_FD_184347 | JGI IMG/M metagenome (GOLD analysis project Ga0207693, IMG submission 184347) | Corn, switchgrass and miscanthus rhizosphere microbial communities from Kellogg Biological Station, Michigan, USA - LAR L8-1 metaG... | ecosystem: Host-associated > Plants > Roots >... | reverse complement strand
AAGTTGTTGGTGCCCTTGAGGCGATCGCCGCTGCACATCTCGATGCGACCGACGAACTGATCTGTGATGCTCGCCGCTTCTTTGAACGCCAGCTGCGCCGCTGGCCCGCGCACAAGAGGCCGGTCGTCGGGTGACGGGACACCGTGCGCCGTCCTCGACATGTTTTCCCTCCGCAAGCTCAGTCGTCAGTTGACGGGTCGGACATCGACCGACGACGGCGCACCTAACGGCTGCCCACCCCTGCCCATGTCGTGTGATTGCCTCACAGCCATCCCCAGGCTGTACCCGCAGTACCCAGCCGAAAGTGCAAAAAGCGGTTTTGCCTTCTTGACGCCGTCAAGACCCGAGAACAAAACCGCAGGTAACGAGCGGGACCGAAGCGGAACGAAGCGGAATGAACCTGCAGGTCAGAATGCATATTGCCTGGTAGAGAGACGGGTTCGATTCCCGGCAGCTCCACCGTTTGAACTGCGGAAATGCAAACGAATAAGGGCCACGTCGGCACCGCGTCAGCACATCTGACGCTTGGATGCCCGGCGTGGCCTTTATTCGTGAACGCGAGCGCACCCAACAAGACCGCGCCGTTCCGTCAGGTTGCTGTGCGGGATTGCGCCTGACCACCCGTGGTTCCCTACTGTCGCCATGGCGGGCCGTCGAACCGCTGACCCGCTCGATGCGAACGAGTTGACTTGGACGTTCGCCTCCGATGGCGGCGATGGCTAGCGAGGAAATCCGCAGGACAAGCCGTTGGGCGCGTTGGCGAGTGGAGGCAGTCGCCGAAGCTACTGCCGACAAACTGCGGACGGCTCGCACCCTATCGCCACGTCAGTAGTGGGTCGGGTTGTTCGCTGGGTAGGCATGTACGAGGGCGGACGACAGTTTCGGGACGGCGTGGGTGAGGGTGTGCTCGGCTTCGTGGGCGATGCGGTGGGCGTCGGCAAGGCTGGTTGCGGGGTCGATGTCGAGTTCGGCGTCGGCGTGCAGCCGGTGGCCGATCCACCGCATCTTCACACTGCGGACCTCGGTGACGCCAGGTTCGGCGGCCAGCGCAGCTTCGGCAGAGTCGACGAGGGCGGGGTCCACCCCGTCCATGAGGCGGCGGAAGATGTCGCGCACGGCACCGCGCAGGACGGCCAGTATCGCCACGGTGATGATCAGTCCGATGATGGGGTCGGCCATGGGGAAGCCCAAGGCGACGCCACCGGCTCCGACGAGCACGGCCAGCGAGGTGAATCCGTCGGTGCGGGCGTGTAATCCGTCGGCGACGAGGGCGGCTGAGCCGATGGCACGCCCGACGCGGATGCGGTAGACGGCGACGAGTTCGTTGCCGATGAACCCGACCAGACCGGCTGCGGCGACCCAGCCGACATGCTGTATCGAGACTGGGTTGATCAGACGCCGGATGGATTCGATCCCGGCGATGATGGCCGACAGGGTGATCATCGCGATCACGAACAATCCCGCGATGTCTTCGGCGCGACCGTAACCGTAGGTGTAGCGCCGGGTAGCGGCCTTGGTGCCGAGTGCGAACGCGATCCACAACGGAATCGCGGTCAGCGCGTCAGAGAAGTTATGGATGGTGTCGGCCAGCAGCGCAACCGACCCCGAGACCAGCACGATCACCAACTGGGCAACCGATGTGGCACCGAGTGCGAGCAGACTGATCTTCACCGCCCGGATACCGGCGGCACTGGATTCCAACGCACCGTCAATGCTGTCGGAGGCGTCATGGCTATGCGGCGCAAACACTTCCCGCAGCGCAGCACCGATCTTGCCGCCACGGCCATCATGGCTGTGTCCGCGATCATGATCGTGGGCTGGGCCGTGGCCATGTCCTTGCTCGGCGGTGTCCTGCTCAGCCTCGTGGGTCACGCTCGGTGTCCCTTCGGTCGCACCGGGTTCGATTCGGCGACGATGACGGTCCCGGAATGCAGCGTCGCGAGTTCGGCAGCGTCGCGGTGATGGCCGGGCACCCCCGGCCCGGCGTGCTCGGCATTGAAGACAGCGTCGGTGACCAGTTGCCCGACGTGGTCGTTGTCCAGGCTGTAGAAGATCGTGGTGCCCTCGCGGCGGGTCCGGACCAGTCGCGCCATCCGCAGCTTCGCCAGGTGCTGGGACACCGACGGAGCGGGTTTCCCGACATGGATCGCTAGATCGTTGACCGACATCTCCCGACTGACCAGCGCCCACAGAACCTGGACGCGGGTGGCATCGGCAAGCATCCGAAACACCTCGACTACGAGGTCCACCTGGTCGTTGGGGAGCCGCCGACTGCAAGCCCCCATATCTGCATTCATACGCAAATAGTAGAACTGTTCAGGCAATCGCGCCAACCCGGCTGGCGTCGAATCACCCAGAGAGAGCGGGCGCTGGCCGTGCGTGGCGCAGGTAGTCGGCAGCAAGGGGTACCCCCACCCTTCGCCTGAACGCCGGGCAGGGTCTACCAAGTAACACGCGTGATCATGCCGCGTGCGACCAGCTCGACGGCGGCACCGCAGGTCTGGGAGAGCAGCAGTGCTATCAGGACGAGGATCTGCACGGCACCTGTCTGCGTGGCGATCCCGTGCTGAGCAGCACGCCGACGAAGGCTCCCGGCAGCGTGACGAGGCCAACGGTCCTGGTGGAATCGAGGCTCGGCAATAGTGCATTAGTCGCCGATTCCCTGATGACCTCCATGCGTGAATCACGTTCGCTCATACCGAGGCTCAGCGCCGCTTCGACCTCCACAGCGCGCAGCTTGAGGGTGTCCAACGCCAACCGGGGCGGCCACCGCAACGGCGGTCATGGTGCTGCCGAGCACGATGGCAACGATGGGTACGACTGCCACGCCGGTCAGCGGTTCGACGCCGGACAGCAGCAGCAGCGGTAGCACCGCGAGCAAGCCGAGTGCCAGTGACACCGTCAGCAGGGCAGACCCACAGCTGGCCTGGCTGCGCCGAGCGGCGGTCAGGCTGGCCACCACGAACATGACTGCGAGGACGAGCATTGATGACCACAACCGGGTCAACGCGGCGGCCAACACACTTGCGATGGCGGCCAGTTGCACCGCAGCCCGAATCGCCGCTCCGGGGACGGTCCACAGCGAACCGAGTGCTGTCAGCCGATAGATCAGCCCAGCGGTGATCGCCATGATCACGCACACGATGATCAATGCCGGACGCAGGACCGGTTGGCCGGAAAGCGTGGGTTCAATACCAGTCGTTGTCGGCGGGCAGTGTCCTAGCGTGCGAGGAAGTAGCTCGGAATGCGGCACGGTAGGCGGTGATTCGATGTGGCATGCGGTAGATCGTGCACGCACGGCTGGAACTTCCGGAAGAAACACAGGGCTCTGATCGTGCGCGGAATCCCTCGGAGCAGGTCGGCGTAGCTTGGAAACTCGGGTCACCACCCAGAGGAGGGTGCGAGCGGTGCGATGGCGGCGGATGCGGCTGCTGGCCGGCGTGGCGGTGGCCGCCGCTGTCGGGGCATGCGCGACATCAACGCCGTCAGGTCAGTTACCGCTGCGACAGGCGTCTGAGACGCCGCTATCGGGTGGCCCAGTCCGGTTCGACTACACTGCGCTCGACGCCGCACGCGGGCTTCTCTTCATCGCGCACATGGGCGCGGGTGAACTCATTGACGTTGACGTACATGCACATGCCGTCGTGCGGACGCTGCCGAACTTGCCTGACGTACATGGGGTGATCGTGGTTCCCGATCAGCATCGGGTCTATGCGACCGCAACCGGGAACAATCAGGTGGTCGCCATCGACGAAGACTCTGGCCAAGTCGTTTTTCGCGCCCCGACCGACACCTATCCCGACGGACTGGCCTACGACCCCATTAGGCGCACGGTGTGGACGACCAACGAGAGTGCGGGCACCGAATCGGTGATCGACGCCGAAACCGGCGCGGTACGTGCAACTGTTCCGCTGGGCGGTGAGGTGGGAAACGTCGTCTACGACGCCGCCCTCGACAAGATGGTTGTGGCAGTGCAAGGCCGTAGCGACCTAGCCGTCATCGACCCTGTCAGTTTCACTGTGACGCAACGGATTCCCACGCCCGGCTGCGAGCACCCGCACGGTGAGGCTCTCGACGCCACCGACCAGGTGATGTTCGTCGGCTGTGAAGCCAACGCCACCATGGTCACAGTGGACCTGGCCAACCGGAACGTGATTGACCACCAGACAGTCGGCGAAACTCCCGACGTGTTGGCCTACGACCCCGGCAGTAACCGCGTGTACGTCGCCGCCGAAAGCGGCTGGGTCAGCATTTTCGACCACGACCATGGGCATCTGACAGTGCGAGGTTCAGCACATCTGGCCGATGGGGCGCACTCAGTGGCTCTGGACCCCAGGTCGCACCACATTTATATTCCGATCCCCAAGGATCACAACGGTTCACCTGTGTTGCGGGAGTACGAACCCACCTGAGGTGCGCGCTCCGCGTGCCGAATGACTAGTCGGCGCTGTCAGTGTCCGCGAGGACGCGATAGATGGTAGCCCGGCTCACGCCAAGGGTGGTGGCAATAGTTGTGGCCGACTCACCGCTTGCATGCATCCGCTGTACCAGAGCAGCTTTCGAGGCGTCCAACGCCTTGGGCCGACCGATTGATTGCCCACGCGCCCGCCGAGCGTCCCGCGCTGCTGCACGGCGTTCGCGACCAAGTTCCAGTTCCAGTTCGGCCAATGAGGCAAGGACTCCGGCCACCATGCGCCCCGATGCGTTCGACGTGTCGATACCTTCGCGGAGTGACCGCAACACGATTCCACGCTCACCGAGGTCGCGAATCGTCGTCATGACCTCGGCGGCGTTGCGGCCCAGGCGGTCAATACCGACTACGACGATGGCATCACCTTGCCTCGCGTAATCGAGGAGCGCCGCCAGACCGGGCCGCTCCTGCCGCGTGGAAGTTCCCGACAACTTGTCCGTGTAGATGCGCGCGGAGTCGACGCCTGCTGCGGTCAGCGCGTCGTTCTGCTGGCAGAGCGACTGATGCGCGGTACTCACGCGGGCATAGCCGAGTTGGGTTCCGGTGACAGCGGCGCGGTGTCGATGACCATGCAGCCTAAGTCTCATAAGTCTGTCAATATGAGACTGGCGTTTTGACGCGTCTTTTGAGACCGCGTGAACTGGCACTACCTGTCGTGCAGCCTGTCTCGCTGAGCTAGTCGCAAATCTTTCAGCCACCGCGGAGCACCGTGTCTCCCAAGCGCGTTCGGGTTCGCCACTTTGGGCGCGATGCTGGCGGCGGTTGTCGATCGGGCCAGGTGAGGTCCCGCTTCTGTGCGTCGGGATCGGGTGTGGTTAACGCTTGCGTTCGCGGTAAACACCGTCAGCATTTCGTTCGCGCCGTCGCTGCGACCCGTTCGCGATCTCGCCGAAGGGACTGAACGTGTTGCGGCGGGTGACTACAGCCAGCGCCTGTCGGTGGTTCAGGACGATGACCTGGGCGCGCTGGCGGCGTCGTTTAACCGGATGCAGGCGGGTTTGGCTGAGCGGCAACGCCTTCAGGCCGCATTCGGTACCTACGTCGACCCGGTCCTGGCGTCACGGCTGCTTGATCAGGGTGATGACGTGTTCACCGGCGAGCGCCGCGAGGTGACGGTGATGTTTGTCGACGTTCGCGACTTCACCACATTCGCCGAGGCCAACACCGCCGAGGACACGGTCGCCCGCCTCAACGCCTTGTTCGAGATCGTCGTGCCTGCTGTGGTCGATGCCGATGGGCACGTCAACAAGTTCCTCGGCGACGGCGCGCTGGCGGTCTTCGGCGCTCCGAATGACCTCGCAAACCATGCCGACGCCGCGGTGGCTGCCGCTGTATTGATTCACCGCTTGGTCGCTGAGCGATTCGGCCGCGAGCTTCGGATCGGCATCGGAATCAACACCGGTCTAGTGATCGCCGGAACCATCGGCGGTGGAAACCATCTCGAGTTCACCCTCATCGGCGATGCCACCAACGTCGCCGCCCGCGTCGAACAACTCACCAAAACCACCGGCAACACGATCCTTCTCACCAAGCAGTGCGTCGACGCCCTAGCGTCTCCACTGCCCGGACTCATCGACCGGGGATTCCATGTCCTAAAGGGAAAGTCAGCCGCCGTGCAGGTCTTTAGCCTCGACGAAGAGACCGATGCGCGCGCCGACCTCACCAGCTGAGGGGACGTGGATCGAACTTCTGCCGCGATCACCCTCTCGAAACTTTCGCTGCGGCTTTCGAGAAAACCACAATGTTAGTTCTGGGATTGGACCGCACGGCCGGCATCACGCTCCGGACCGCCCCGACGGACCGGGTCGGTACGTGCAGCACTGCACACAGGCGAAGGCGAAGCTCCACGCGCTCCTGGCCGAGTGAGGCACGATGGCGGCGTGGAAGAGCTGAAGGTCACGAACGGCGACATCACCCTTCGAGTTGAGGTCACGGGCGACGGCCCGACCGTGCTGTGCGTGTCGGGCTGGCCGGAGCTCGCGGGCTCATGGCACAACCAGGTCGAGTTCCTGTCGTCGCGCGGGTATCGGGTTGCCGCGCTCGACGTGCGTGGGTACGGCGGCAGCTCGGTCCCGACCGAGGTCGAGCGATACACGCTGAAGGAGCTCACGGGCGACGTCGCTGCGGTCGCCAGCGCGCTCTCCGATGAGCCGATCGTGCTGGTCGGCCACGACTGGGGCGCACCGATCGTGTGGAACACCGCGATCCGTCACCCCGATCGGGTGCGGGCGGTCGCTGGTCTGAGCGTGACCCACATCCCGGCGATGGGGATGTCGCTGATAGATGTCGTCGATCAGGTCTACGCCGGTCGGTTCTTTTACAGCCTCTACTTCAACCGTCCGGGCGAGCCCGAGGCCGACTTCGGCGCGGACCTGCGCGGTGCGTTGAAGCGCGTCTACTTCGCGCTCTCAGGCGACGCGCCGCTCAACTGCTGGCTCCCGGACGCGCCGCGTGACGTGGCATTACTCCCTCTCCTCCCCAACCCGCCGGACGGGCCGCTGAGTTTCATCACCGACGCCGACCTCGACGCGCTTACTGCGAGCTTCGAGCACACCGGCATGACTGGTGCGTTCAACCGCTACCGGGCGTTGGCCCTCGACGCCACAGAGTCGGCCGACATCATCGGCGCTCCGGTGACTCAGCCCTCGCGCTTCATCGCCGGTGAGCGAGATCCGGTGCGGGCGTTCATCCCCGGCACCGACGCCTATGCGGACCCGGGCGCGGCGTGCACCGACTTTCGCGGCAGCACGATCGTGCCGGGTGCCGGGCACTGGGTTCACCGAGAGAGGCCGGCCGAGACGAACGCGGCGCTGCTCGCGTTTCTTCAGTCGTTGGAGTAACCCGCCCACCGCGTACTCCTCGGGTGCGACTCACCCCAGCGCGGAGTCACCAAGACCGGTATGGCCAAAAACAGCGGCTGTAATCACTCACAATGGAGTACTAGTCGGTGGACATACTCGATTCGTCGGTAGCCCGCGCGACGCCGCTGAAGGCAGTTCAAGCACTGGCCTTCATCCATCACTGGGCTTGACCCCGTTTGGTGGACACAGCGGTCAGGCGGCTTGTGCCGTCTGAGTGAATCGGTGTTCGTACTCGACCGGGCTGATCATACCGAGGGCTGAGTGGCGTCGGCACCGGTTCTAGATGCGCTCGATCCAGTCGCCGGCGGCGAGTTTAGCGGCCCCGGTAGGCCACAGGTGACGGTCATAGAACTGGACTTTCAGTGTCGCCCAGAAGGATTCGGCTGCCGCGTTATCCCAGCACACACCGGTACGGCCGACCGAGCGGGCCAGGTTGTGCCGGCGGGCGAATCGGGCCAACTGCGCGGAGGTGTATTGACAACCGCGGTCGGCGTGCAGAATTACCTCCCGGGCTAGGCACCGAGACATTGCCCACGCGTGGTCACGAGCTCATGCCGGGCCGCGCTCCAGTCGGACATCAGCCGTGCTCGTGCGCCGGTGGTAACACCACGTGGGCGTGTATGTGGCGCCGCCGGGCTGGAACGCCACATCGACGCCATCAGCGCCACCTGCGCTGCGCGCCGTCTATGGTGTCGGCCCTGACACCGCCGCCACGCTGCTGACCGCGATCGGCGACAACCCCAACCGGATCTGCAGCGACGCCGCCTTCGCCAAACTCTGCGGAGTCTGCCCACTGGAAGCCGCCAGCGGCAAAACGATCCGCCACCGCCTCAACCGAGGCGGCAACCGCGACGCCAACCGCGCCCTGCACGTCATCCTGGTCGTGCGCATGCGCCGCCACGAGCCCACCCGCGACTACTTGCTCGCCTTATGGCCGAAGGCAAAACCAAAAACGAGATCATGCGATGCGTCAAGCGCTATATCGCCCGCGAGGTCTACCACGCCCTCCGACAGCCCGGCAGAAGAACCAACGAACTCATTGCCTGAACAAAGAGCATCTGGTATTAAGCGCGTCGGTCACGCAGCGTGGCGTTTGCGACAAGGTTTTAGGCGCCGTTCAGCAGTCCGCGCTCGATGAGGTCCAGCACGTGCCCTCGCGAGAATTTGATGGCTGCGGTGCTAGTGGGTAGCGGCCCGTCGAGCAGCAGGCCGGCAAGGCCGTGGACCGCTGACCAGGCGGCAATCTCTGCTCCCGGCCTGCGGCGAGGATCCAATACACCGGCAGCTTGGGCTTCGTCGAGTACTTGACCAAGGACCTCGTAGGGGTCGGCGACGGCGGTGCTGTGTGTTGGGTCCTCGCCTCCGGCCGGTCGATCGTCCGCTGCGTCGCCGGATGTCGCGGGATGTGAGGTGAACGCGGTGCGAAACAGTCCGGGCTCGGTGAGTGCGAAGTCGATGTAGGCGGTGCCGACCGCTCGCAACCGGCGGCGGGGGTCCCTGGTGCGGTTGACCCGTCGGCGCATCTCCGCGCCGAGCTCGTTGCGCGCAAAGCGCGACACCTCGGCTAATAGCGCCTCGCGGTCGGCGAAATGGCGGTAGGCGGCCGAGTGCGACACCCCGGCCGCCCGGGCGGCCTCGCGCAGGATCACTCGATCGGGGCCGCCCTCGCGGGCCAGCGCGATGCTCGCCTCGATCAGCGCAGAGTGCAACGCACCGTGATGGTAGGGCTTTCGGCCAGTGGGGTCGGCGCTGACGGAGCTCATGCCTTCACGATCCCACGCAAACCGACATGTTGACAATGGCCACATCCGAACGCACACTGGCGGATGTAACCAGCGGTCACATTGTGATCGTCCGACAAGGGAAGGAAACTCCGATGACCAACACACGCGTACTGGTAACCGGCGCCACGGGCAAGATCGGCGGCGCGGTGGCCGCCCAACTGTTGGAAAAGGGCGTGGCGACTAGGGCCTTGGTGCATCGCGACGATGGGCGCGCTGACCGGTTGCGGGCCTTGGGCGCTGAGATCGTCGTGGCGGATATGTTTGACATTCAACAGGTTGCCGCCGCAGTGGACGGGGTGGACCGGCTGTTTTTCAACCCTCCGTACCATCCACATGCGCTCGACAGCGCGGTCGGCTTTGCGGTGGCTGCGCGGCGCTCAGGCTTGGAGGCGGTGGTGGCGTTGGGGCAGTGGCTGGCCAGCCCCGAGCATCCGTCTCTGATGACCCGGCATGCCTGGTTGATCGACAAGCTGTTCGCGCTGTTGCCGGACGCCGCCCACGTTGCGGTTGATCCAGGGTTCTTCGCCGACAACTATCTGAACCTGGTCCCGATGGCCGCCCAACTCGGGGTGTTGCCGGTGCCGACGGCGGGCCGCAATGCGCCGCCGTCCAACGAAGACATCGCCCGAGTTGCGGTGGGCGCCTTGCGTGACCCGCATCGTCACGACGGCCGGGCCTACCGACCGACCGGGCCCACGATGCTGTCCGGAGCCGAGATCGCAGATGCGGTGGGTGAGGCGTTGGGCCGGCGGGTCCGCCCCATCGATATCCCGCCGTGGATGTTCATGCGAGCCGTACGCGTGAACGCCAAGCGACTGGGAGCCGATCTGTTCTTCGAGTCCAGTGTGCGCCATTACCTGCCCGAGTACGCCCTGGGCACCTGGGAGGTGGGTGGCCCAACTACTCATGTCCGCGATGTCGCCGGAGTCGAACCGGAAGACTTTCTGACGATCGCGCGGCGCTACGTCACCGGCCCCGAGTCCCGCCGGACCGCCAGGAACCTCATCGGCCAAATCTGGAACTTCACGTTGATCGGGCTCGTGCCGATGCACCGCCTGGATAGGTTCGATCGACGCCAGCAGCATCCCCAGCCCGCCCATCCCCGGTATGCGGGCGAGTCGGTCGTGTGGCGAAACGAGCACACCGCATCGGCCGACCCAACCCACGAACGCTTCGGCGCAATCAAGATCCCTGCGGTATCGGTATCGCCGCATCGCCCGTGGGACCAACGATTGTCGTCCTAGCCGCGTGGTCTGCGACAGCTCGGCCACTCGCCGAATCCCATTACCGCCCTTCAATTAACCTTCCAGCTCATTTCGCGGTCGGTGGACCAGGCGGCCATGAGCCGCCTGCCCCGATCCGCGGGCTGCCCGACCAGAAAGAACCGACATGAACGACACCCTCATTGGCGCCCAGTACTCAACTGGCCTCTCCCGGCGCAACATTGAGCGAGCCCTCGTTTCCGCGCCAAAGGACCTCGACCACCTCCAGCCCTCAGACCTCGCGTTGATCGAGGACTTCCACACCATGGGTCGCATCGCCACCAGCCAACTGGTCGACCTGATCGGGATCACGAGCGACAGCGCGGTGCTTGATGCCGGCAGCGGGATCGGCGGCACCGCGCACAGAAAATTCTGCTGACATCATCGAGCGGGCGCCGACAGATTGGGCTCGGATCACTCCTGTTCGTCGATCTGCTCCGGATCGGCCGCGTCCTCGACGAACTCGTCGTCGCGCCGTCGGCCTTCGTCGCCAGCTCGTGCACAGACTGGCTGTTCCCAAAACGTACCCATGGCGTTAATTCGTGATGTTCAACCGCAGTTAGCGTGTATACATGCAGC
>Ga0207693_10005144_pt1 | contig 10958 bp, 9 predicted proteins | sample LARL81metaG_FD_184347 | JGI IMG/M metagenome (GOLD analysis project Ga0207693, IMG submission 184347) | Corn, switchgrass and miscanthus rhizosphere microbial communities from Kellogg Biological Station, Michigan, USA - LAR L8-1 metaG... | ecosystem: Host-associated > Plants > Roots >... | reverse complement strand
TGCCGGGCAAGGCGGCAAGGCCCGCCATGCAATCGGCAAACGCGCCGACACCGGGAAGCACGATGCGTTCGGCCTTTGCTACCACGGACGCGTCCGATGTCACGACAATGTCATGCCCACTCGCTGTCTCAGACGCTGCGCGCGTTAGCGCTTTTTCGGCGGAGCGCAGGTTGCCGGAGCCATAGTCGATAAGGGCGACAACCGGGCGCAAATCTAGTCCTGATCCATCTTCAGCGCGGCAATGAAGGCTTCCTGCGGAATGTCCACCTTGCCGAATTGGCGCATCTTTTTCTTACCCTCCTTCTGCTTGTCGAGGAGCTTGCGTTTGCGCGTGATGTCGCCGCCGTAGCACTTCGCAGTCACATCCTTGCGCAACGCGGACAAGGTTTCACGCGCGATGATCTTGCCGCCGATGGCGGCCTGGATCGGGATGACGAACATATGGCGCGGGATTAGCTCTTTCAGCTTTTCGCACATGGCGCGGCCGCGGCCTTCGGCGCGCTGGCGGTTGACGATCATGGAGAGCGCGTCCACCGGATCGCCGTTCACCAGGATCGACATTTTGACGAGGTCGCCTTCTTCGTAATCCTCGATGTGATAGTCGAAGCTGGCATAGCCGCGCGACACCGATTTCAAGCGATCGTAGAAGTCGAACACCACCTCGTTCAGAGGCAGCTTGTAGACCACCATGGCGCGGCTGCCGGCATAGGTGAGTTCGACCTGGCGGCCGCGGCGGTCCTCGCAGAGCTTGAGCACCGATCCGAGATAGTCGTCGGGCACCAAAATCGTCGCCTTGATCCAGGGTTCGTCGATGCGTTCGATCTGTATGACATCGGGCATGTCGGTCGGATTGTGCAATTCCTTCATCGTGCCGTCGCGCAGATGGATGTGATAGATCACGCTCGGCGCGGTGGCGATGAGATCGAGATTGAACTCACGCTCCAGGCGCTCGCGCACGATCTCAAGGTGCAAGAGGCCGAGAAAGCCGCAGCGAAACCCGAAGCCGAGCGCCGCGGAGGATTCCATCTCATAGGTGAAACTGGCATCGTTCAGATGCAACCTGCCGAGTGCCTCGCGCAGGTCTTCGAAGAGCGCCGCATCGACAGGGAAAAGGCCGCAGAACACCACTTGCTGCGCCGGCTTGAATCCGGGCAGGGCGCTCGTCGCGCCCTTCTTCTCGTCGGTGATGGTGTCGCCGACCTGTGTGTCGGCAACCTGCTTGATCTGCGCGGTGAGGAATCCGACTTCGCCGGGGCCAAGTACATCGACCGTTTCCTGCTTCGGCGTGAAGACGCCAACGCGCTCGACCTGATAGACGGCGTCGGCCTGCATCATGCGGATCTTCTGACCCCTGCGCAGCTCACCGTCGACGATGCGCACCAGCACGACGACGCCGAGATAGGCGTCGTACCAGCTGTCGACGAGCAAGGCCTTGAGCGGCGCGGTGGCGTCGCCTTTCGGCGGCGGCAGGCGGGTCACGACCGCCTCCAGCACCTGGTCGATGTTAAGACCGGTCTTGGCCGAGATCGAGACGGCTTCGGATGCGTCTATGCCGATCACATCCTCGATCTGCTGGCGGATGCGTTCGGGCTCGGCCGCCGGCAGGTCGACCTTGTTGAGAACAGGCACGATCTCGAGATTGGCGTCCATCGCCTGATAGACATTGGCAAGCGTCTGCGCTTCCACGCCCTGGCTCGCATCCACGACCAATAGAGCGCCCTCGCACGCTGCAAGACATCGGCTCACTTCATAGGCGAAGTCGACATGGCCGGGAGTGTCCATCAGGTTGAGAATGTAGGTCTCGCCGTTCTTGGCCTTGTAGGTCAGGCGAACTGTTTGCGCCTTGATGGTGATGCCACGTTCGCGCTCGATATCCATCGAATCGAGCACCTGCTCCTTCATCTCGCGGTTGGTCAGGCCGCCGGTAACTTGGATCAGGCGATCGGCGAGCGTGGACTTGCCATGGTCGATATGGGCGACGATGGAGAAGTTCCGGATGTGCGCAAGGTCGGTCATTGATACTCTTAAGGCCTGGCACTGCGCTGCTTGGGGCCGCGCTGCGCCGCGTGTGGGCCGGGGGTATAGCGGCGAGGCGGCTACGGGTCCAGCACGTGCTTTTTTGCAGCATTTCCCAAGGTCCTTCGGCTAGGGTCGCGCGCCATGACACGACACCGAACGCAAATCTCGCATCCGAGGCGCGGCGCCAATCCCAGGCAGGCACTCGGCGAATTGTGGCCGGGCCAGTCGGTACCCTTGCTGAAGGCGCTGCATATCCTGACGCCGGACGGCGCGATCAATGCCGATTCGCGCCGCAAGCTAAAGCAGGTGCTGCACCTGGCGCAGCTGATCAAACCAGCGCTCGACTGGGCGTTCGCGCAGAAGGAGCAACCCGTTCTTGCCGATCTGGGTGCAGGCAAATCCTATCTCGGTTTCGTTCTCTACGATCTTTATTTCGCCAAGCAGGGCCGAGGTCTCATCTATGGGGTCGAAGCCCGCGACGATCTCATCATGACCTCGCGCCGCATCGCTTCCGAAAGCGGCTTCGAACGGATGCAGTTCATCGAGAGCGCCATTGCGACTGCGACGCTGCCCGAGGGGCACGCCGATGTCGTCACCGCACTGCATGCCTGCGACACGGCAACCGATGAGGCGATCCTCTTCGCTTTGCGCAATGAAGCCAAGTTCGTGGCCCTCGTGCCTTGCTGTCAGGCCGAGCTTGCCGCGACACTCGACGGCAGCGCGCATTCCTTGCGGCAACTATGGCGCCACCCGATCCAACGCCGCGAATTCGGCGCGCATCTCACCAACGTCATGCGCGGATTGTTTCTCGAGGCGCACGGCTACAAGGTGCGCGTGACGGAACTGACGGGGCTGGAGCACTCACTCAAGAACGAATTCATCTTCGCCGAACGGCATCAGCGAACCAATGCCGCGGCCCGGGCGGAATTCCAGCGACTGGTCGATCAGTTCGGCATCGCGCCCGCACTACTCAAGGACGCCGCATAGAGCGGATCACCAGCAGCAGCGGGGCGATCGCCAGAAGTTGCGCCGCGATGGCCACGCTGGCGAGCAGCACCAGCGACGTGTCGTACAGCGCGCCAAGCAGGGCGCTGCCGGCAAACCACGACGTGCCGTAGATCGCTGAGAAGAGTCCATAAGCGCGGGCGCGCATGGCTTCAGGTACGAGTTTGGCGACGGATGCGGACGTCAGCGCATTCTGCGTCCCGAACGCCATTCCCCAGAGCAGTGTGCCGGCAAGCGCGGCCGTCGCCTGTCCCAAGAACACGAGCGGTGTTGCCGCCGTGCCAAGCAGAATAACGGGGATCAGAACCACCAAGCCGCGACGGTCGAACAGCCATCCGAATACAAGCGCACCGGCGCCCGACGCCGCCATCGCAGCCGCATAGAAGATTGGGACAACGGCTTTTGCGACAATATTCGCCTGCGCGAAATGAAACGCGATCAGTGAGAAGTCAGCGAAACCGAAGCCGAGCAAGGCGGCGCTGATCGTGTAGAGCCAGAATGTGTGCGACAGTGCTGGTGCGCCGTCGCCGGACGCCGGCTGCACGATATGGCCCGCAAAGCCATAGCGGATCGCGATCGTGCCCACGCTGATCATGGTGAGCACCGCAGGCACGGCGAGCCAGGCATAGGCCGCGTGATAGTCGCCGTGCCGCGCCAGGACGAAAGAGGTGATCAGCGGGCCGATGACCGCGCCGGTCTGATCGAGCGCTTCCTGCAAGCCGAAGGCCCAACCCTGACCGATGTGATCGCCGGCCCGGCTCTGCATTGTGTTGGTTGCGGGACTGCGCATCGCCTTTCCCGCGCGCTCGAGCAGGACGAAGAGCGCGGCGGCCTGCCAGCTGAAGACGAAAGCCATCGCCGGGACGGCGACCATCGTAAGAGCGTAACCACCGATGGCGAGTGGCCAGTAGGCGCCGGTGCGCTGTGCCAGACGGCCGGAAACGAGACGCAGTAGATAACCCAGGAGTTCGCCGCCGCCTGCGATGACACCGACCATTGTTCCACTGGCGCCGAGCGAGCCCAGGAACTCGCCGTTCAGTCCGCGCATACCCTCGTACGCCATGTCGGCGAACAGAGAGACGATGCCAAATGCGACAATGAAGGCGTATGCGCTGCGGCGGTCGAAGCTGGTTCGCGACATCACCGGCGAAGATGCTTTGTCTTGCGCCGTCAGATCAAGCGCAGCGTTGGACCGGGCGGACGAGCCGGCGCATTTTCAAACTCGCCGCGCTCGAATTCCTGTGACCAGGCTTCGAACGATTCTCCGCTCTCCGAACGGCTGTGAAAGTAAAGCCGTTGCGCGAGAACCTTTGCGGGCGGCGTCATCAGGAACGCATTGATCAAGGTGTTGGAGGGCGCGGTATCGAGTAGTCGCCGCAATGCGCGCTTGGCGTGATAGCGCGGCGCTTCACGACGCAAGGCGGCGACCGGGCGCGGGCCGCGGTCTGCGAGATAGTCCGACACAAGCTGCGCCGCGCGGCGTCCGAAGTGCAGTGCGGTGTGAATGCCGCCGCCGGTGACGGGCGAAACCATTCCCGCCGCATCGCCGACCAGCATGACGCGGTTAGTGCCAAGATGGCTGAGAGTGCCACCGCTCGGAATGAGACCGCTGCGCCGCGCCGTGACTTTGATCTCGCGGATATCGCAAACGGATTTGAGGCGCAGAAGCAGTTCACCCAGCTTTGGCTTTGCCGGCCGTCGCGCCGCGACACCGATCTGTGTGCTGTCGACACCTGGAACCGCCCAAGCGATGTAACCCGGTGCAATGCGGCTGTCGGCAAAGCAGTGCAGGAAACGTGGATCGAGATCCCTCAAGGGCTCGCACTCGATTTCCAGTCCGGCCAGGAAATGTGTATTGCGGCTCAGACCGAAATGTTCGGCGACGCGTGAACGTGCGCCGTCCGCGCCGATCAGGAAGCTTGCGTGCAGGCCAAGCGAGGCGAGGGCGACACCGCGCGCGTGTTCGATGCCGGCATCAAATTTCCGATCATAGAAGAGCGTTGTGCCCGCGCGCTCCGCCTCGCTCGCCATCCAGCGCAATACCCCGGGTGTGTCGGTCGCCTGGAAGAAATAGCCGGGCGCCGAGAGATCGAGCGAATGATCGTTCGGCGCGTAGAGTCTGACGCCGCGCACCTTGCGCATCAGCCGCGCGGGTAGGTCGAAATCATCGCTCGCTTCCTTGACGACGATTCCGGTGGTGCGCACCCGCGCGCCTGGTTCTGGCTTGCTGTCGACAACCGCAACCTTCAGGCCGCGCAAGGCGGCCGTGCGCGCGCAGGCAAGGCCCGCAAAGCTGCCGCCGACAATGACAAGATCGAAGTGGCGGACCATTGCACCCTCCCGGAAAGCGCAAAGCGTTGCCGTCGAGGATGGCGACAGTGAGACCAATTGACAGATTACAACTTACAGTTGTATAGAATGACGGCTCGCGTCCTGAGCTGGGTGCTTCAAAAAAGGAGAAAACCATGGCGGGACGCAAGACCAATGCGCCTTTGACCTTCTCGCTTTCGACCGCCGAACGTAAAGCCATCGAAACGCTGGCCGGCGGGCGCGGCGCGCGATTATCGGGGCGTGTGCGCGGCGGAGATTTTCGGGTCGATTTCGTCGCCTGCAACTCCGCTTTCCTAGCCTGTAATACGGCCTTCACGCCTTGCAACGCCGCTTTCACCGCCTGCAACACAGCGTTCACGGCGTGCAATGCGGCGTTCGCCAAGATTAGAAAGTAAGACGGCGCGAAGGCGCATGTCCGAACCCTTTGTCGCGCATCTGACGCTCGAAGCGCTCGGAGGCCGTGCGCGTGCGCTCGAGCGCTACGGCCGGATGCTCAAGAAAGCGTGCCGCACGCATCCGCCGCCTTATGGCCAAGCATGGTACGGCGAAACCTATCGCAAGCTGGCGGTCGATCCGCGCTGGCTTGCCAACTCGCTCATCGCCAACGCGTCGAAGGAAGGTGAGGGCTCACGAAAGTTGTGGAATCTGGTGGCGCGCGTCGAAGACGACTCGATTGCCGAAAAGGTTCGCCTTCACGCCATCGATGAGTCACGGCATGCGTTGATATATATCGCGCTCTTAAGTCTTGCATTTCCAAAGAACGTCAGCGCCTCGCAGCTGCGCGCATTGCGCCGGCTGTCTCCTGGCTACGCCTCGTTCGATCGGCCGGCGCCCCTGGCACCTTCAACGACGGATATCGTCATGGACGAACTGGTTCAGATGAATATCGGCGAAATTCGCACGCGCATCCATCAACTCATGCTTCGGCCGGTGATTACGCTACATTGTCCGGCGAGCAACCGTGCCAAGCTAGGTGCAATGATGGACGCTCTGCTTGACGATGAGACTCGCCACATCGCCTATACCGCCCAGATCATCGATGATTTCGCCGCTAGAGACTCCGCCACTGCAATTACAAATTTGTTCAGCCGGCGCCTTGCTGATTTCAACGACATCACGCTCGAAGAAGTCGGCCAGCAGAGTTTTGATGGTGGCTAGACGCGGCCCATCGCCGGCCGACTTCGACTTCGCATTTCACAGACGGTCCAGGCTTACCTACATCACGCGCCTCGATCGCCGTTCCATTGCAAAATCGCATGGAAGAGACTGGCATGCGGGAACCTTCGCTTCGGATGGTGAGCCCGCCGAACTTGCTCGGTGTCTGGAAAGCTCTGTAGCCGAGCGAGACGCGCTTGTTCTCGATCTGGGTTGCGGCGAAGGTTGCATGGGCCGGCGTCTGGCGCGCGCATTGCGGCGACGAATTCTCGGGATCGACTTTTCTATGCCCGCACTCGATCTGGCAATGGCGCGACGTCATATCAGACAAGAATTTGTGCTTGCCGATCTTCACCGGTTGCCGCTTCGAATGGGCGCAGCCAGTGCCGCATTTTCTTGGGACGCACTTTATCTCGTGTCCGATCGGGCAACCGCCCTTCGCGAAATCGCACGCGTGCTCAAGATCGGGGCGCCCTTGATATTCACCGCCTATCTCCCAACCAAAAGGTTGGCAGTCGAGCGTCGAGAGTGGTCCCGCCTGCTGCAGCGCGCGGGTTTTGAACTACAGGTCTGGTCCGATCGTACCGAGGCGTGGCGCGAATTTATGCGAGCCAAGCACGCAAGACGCTTGGCTCAGGCGGCGCGCATTCTGACGGAGCACGGTGCCGCGGCGCTGCCCGAACTGCTGGTATCGCGGGCGATGCTGGGGAGCACCGGAAATGCGCCGTACCTGTTGCAACGAAGCCGAATCTGGATCAAAGCGCAGCGGCGTTAGACGCGTAACGGAGGAGCTGGTGCAGCTAGCTGCGTAGTGTCGCGCCCGTTGCCTTCGTCACCGCGCCGACAATTTTCTGCACCAGCGCCTCGATTTCCGCTTCGGTCAATGTCTTGTCCTTGGGCTGGATGCGGACCGCGATAGCGAGCGATTTCTTGCCATCCGGAACGCCTTTTCCTTCATACACGTCGAAGATCGAGGCCGCCTCGATCAAGCCTCGCTCGGCGCCTTGCGCCGCCCGCAAAATGTCGTCGGCGGCGACGTTCGCATCGACCAGGAAAGCAAAATCGCGCTCGATCGCCTGATAGGGAGATGGCGTGAACACCGGGCGCGCCTTGCCCTTCGCCTTCGCTTCGGGAATGGCATCGAGATTCACTTCGAAGGCAACAATCGGCCCCTTGAGATCGAACGCCTCAAGCACCTTAGGATGCATCTCGCCGAAAGTTGCCAGCGCTTTCGTTCCAAGCGCTAGCATTCCGGCGCGGCCGGGGTGGTACCAGGAAGGTGCGCCATTCTTCACGGGTGCGTTCATGGCCGCACCCATCGCCGTTTCAAGCACCGAGAGCATGTCTGCCTTGGCGTCGAACGCGTCCGCGCCGTGTGCTGCCTTCGTCCAGCTGCGCGCGCCGCTCCCGACACGAATGCCCGCAACGGTGGTCGTTTGCGCGCCCGGCATGCCGCTTTCGAACTGCGCACCGATCTCGAACAACATCAGATCGTTGAAGCCGCGGGCCTCGTTGCGTTTGGCGGCCGCGAGCAATGATGGCAACACGCTCGGACGCAATGCGTCCAGATCCGATGCAATCGGATTTTCCACCTGTCTCGCATCGTCGCCGCCGCCGAACAGGGCGGCATCGGCGCGCGGAATGAACGAATAGCTGATCGTCTCGTTGAAGCCGCGCGCGACCAAAGCCCGGCGAACCGCGCGCATGCGGCGCTGCGCGGCCGTAAGCGTCGGTTTGGCGATGGCGCTCCCGCGCGACAGCGCTGTCGAAGGCACTTTGTTCAAGCCGTGAATGCGCACGACTTCCTCGACCAGATCGGCTTTGCCTTGTACGTCATGGCGCCAGGAGGGTGGCGAGACCTTCAGCACGGCGCCGTCGCCAACCGTGAAGCCCAGACGCTTCAGTATCGAAACTGTTTCCGTTTTTGGCACCTCAAGCCCACCGAGGCGTGCGACATAGTCGGGAGCGAATTCGATCGTGCGTTGCCAATCCGGCGTCTTGCCTGCCCCAACGACCTCCGATGGTTCGCCGCCGCACCATTCCATGATCAAGCGCGTCGCCAGTTCCAGGCCCGAGACCACGAATTCCGGGTCGACACCACGTTCAAAGCGATAGCGCGCGTCGGATACAACGTCGAGCCTTCGCCCCGTGCGCGCGGTGCGGACAGGATCGAAATAGGCGGACTCGATGAAGACGTTGGTCGTGGTCTCCGAGCAGCCCGTATTTTCTCCGCCGATCACTCCGGCGATGCCGCGCGCTGCAGCATCGTCCGCGATCACCGTCATTTGGCTGTCGAGCGTGTATGTCTTGCCGTCAAGGGCGAGCAATTGCTCGCCGTCTCTGGCAAGGCGTGCCTGGACGTTGCCTTGTAATTTGTCGGCGTCGAAAACGTGCAGCGGTCGGCCGCGGTCGAGCGCGATCAGGTTGGTGACATCGACCAGTGCTGAAATCGGTCGCAGGCCGACAGCCTTCAACCGATCCTGCACCCACTTGGGCGACGGAGCGTTTTTCACATTGCGCACCGTGCGTCCGGCGAAGAGAGGGCAGGCATCGACTGCGTCGGATGGAAAATTCAGAGCGACCGATATACTCGAAGTGAATTTTCCGGGGACAGGCTTGACGGCGCCATCCCTCAGCTTACCAAACCCGGCAGCCGCCAAATCGCGCGCGATGCCGTAGACGCTGGCCGCATCGACGCGATTAGGCGTGAGGGCCACGTCAATCACCGGATCGGTGAGGCCGAGTGCTCTGGGGACCGACTCGCCGACAACGGCGTCGGCAGCAAGTTCGATGATGCCGTCATGCTCATCGCCAAGCAGAAGCTCGCGTGCCGAACAGAGCATGCCGCGCGATTCCAAGCCGCGGATGGCGCCGATCTTCAGTGCCTCGCCAGAGGCGGGGATGATCGTGCCTGGTCGCGCGAACACCGCCTTCATGCCGGAATGCGCGTTCGGTGCGCCGCAGACGACCTGTATCGGCGCGCCGGAGCCATCGTCCACCATGCAAAGTTTCAGCTTGTCGGCGTTGGGATGTTTCTCGGCTGAAACAACGAGCGCGACGACAAATGCTTTCAGCCGCGCTCCGGCGTCTTCCACGGTCTCAACCTCGAGACCGATTGAGGTGAGTTTTTCCGCAACCGCCGCAGCATCGGCGTCGGTTTGCAGGTGCTCCTTGAGCCAGGAGAGCGTGAACTTCATCGCGACAGCCCCCCATCAAGAGAGGGCATGTCGAGGGCGGCAAAGCCGTAATGGCGCAGCCAGCGCAAATCGGACTCGAAGAACGAGCGGATATCCGGAATACCGTATTTCAGCATGCCGAGCCGATCGATCCCGCCGCCGAACGCAAAGCCCTGGTAGACGTCCGGATCGATTCCACTCATCTGAAGTACGCGCGGATGAACCATGCCGGAGCCGCCGAGTTCGAGCCAATCGTCGCCCTGTCCGAACTTGATCTGGTTCGGCACCGAACGATCGCAGCGCAGGTCCCACTCGACCGAGGGTTCGGTGAAAGGAAAGAAGCTCGGCCGTGCGCGAAGTTCGACGTTGTCGACTTCGAAGAACGCCTTGCAAAATTCCTCGATGGTCCATTTGAGATGGCCGAGATGAATGCCTTTCTCGATGACGAGTAGCTCGAATTGGTGAAACATCGGCGAGTGCGTTGCATCGCTGTCGACGCGATAGGCTCGTCCGGGCGCCACAATGCGGATCGGCGGCTTTTGCTTCAGCATGGTGCGCACCTGCACCGGAGAGGTGTGCGTGCGCAGGATGTGTTGCGAGCCGTCCGCCTGTCTGGCGAGATAGAAAGTCGCCTGCATCTGGCGCGCCGGATGGTCGGGCGGGATGTTCAGCTTGGTGAAATTGTAGTCGTCACATTCGACGTCGGGACCTTCAGCGACCGAGAATCCGATGTCGGCGAGAATCGTGGTGATCTCGTCGAACACCTGGCTCACCGGATGGACGGTACCGGTTGGCTCGGGCCGTGGCGGCAATGTGACGTCGACTTTTTCCTGTGCCAGACGTGCGTTGAGCGCTGCATCTCCTAGCTCGGACTTTCGCCTGGTGATGGCGAGCGCGACCTTGTCGCGCAACCCGTTGAAGAGCGGTCCGTTGTGCTTGCGCTCTTCCGCCGTCATTGCGCCCAGCGTCTTCAACAGTTCGCTGACCGTGCCCTTTTTGCCGAGCGCGGCGACGCGAATCGACTCCAATGCCGCTTCGTCCGCGGCCGCAGCAATGGCCGCCATGACGTCGCGTTCGAGTGTTTGAATGTCGCTCATCGGAAACCCTTTATCGGAATGGCTTGAATCACGGGTCTTGGCGCTTGCCAAGGCCCGCTCTGCTCCGATGGGTTTTGCGACTTAGGCTTTCGCGCCGGCCTGATCCACCAGAGCCTTGAAGGCTTCGGGCTCGTGCGTGGCGAGATCGGAGAGGACCTTGCGGTCGATCTCGATG
>Ga0207693_10005143_pt1 | contig 10958 bp, 6 predicted proteins | sample LARL81metaG_FD_184347 | JGI IMG/M metagenome (GOLD analysis project Ga0207693, IMG submission 184347) | Corn, switchgrass and miscanthus rhizosphere microbial communities from Kellogg Biological Station, Michigan, USA - LAR L8-1 metaG... | ecosystem: Host-associated > Plants > Roots >... | reverse complement strand
CGCGTGTGCTCAGGACTCCGCTATAAGAACTCCCTACCCTGCCCTGCGGCAAAGCAGCTGATAAGAAAATATGTGTCCGTGTATTAAGAACTGCGTCGTCGGTGCGGACTCGGGGTACCTTAGCGTTCAACGGCGATGAAGCGAATAGTATGAGCGCCAGGCTCATTATCACGGTAAGTGATTTTCCTTCGTTCCTAACGCGAGTGCAAAGACGGACAAGTTTCGGGGGCATTGATCGTCCTTTCTTGCTCCACCACGTGGCGGAAATTTCGTTGTAGTGCCTTTACCGTTACGTTAGTTTGAAAGGGTGGTGACCCGCGAGATAACTGAGGGCTGTGTACCTCAGACACGTCCCAGTGGTTCACAGGTAACTGGCCGAAATCGCACCATAAATCATGATGTCAAGAAGAGATGAGTACGAAGGTTTTAAAACCTCTATCTCGTTGCAGCATCATGGGAAGCAACACCTCGACGGCACCTGCGCGCCGGGAACTCCCAGGCGCACAACCTTTGTTCGCCTCGGCGTCTTTTCATCCGCGCAGGAATCCGTACATGTATCTGGGTTCGGATGTGAACAGTTCGGGAGAGCGATCGAGCACTTAGGCTGACGGTTTCGTGAAACGCGGGAAAGTTGAAGAGCGGAGAATAAGCCGGAGCAGTTACCCACCCGGCCCAAATCTTCAGGAATGGTTTACGGGGAATAGGCCAGTATTCTGCGGAATGTGCTCAGCCCGATACCGGGTAGCCTGGCACCAGTTGGGGTCCATTTTGTGGAGACCGTTCGATCGCACCATGACTTTGCCGATGCACTCCCGGCGCAGTGCTTAATGATCGAGCACCCCTTGCAATCGCCTTCTCCCAGGTTCTTAACGTTGCGCGCCTCGATATTCGCTTTGCGCTCTGGGTTATAAACGATTTCCTTCTTCTCCTTATCCCATTTGCCGTAGACCAAATCTTCGGGAACGCCGGTCAGATATTTCTGTCCAAAGCAGGCCCAGTCGCAACAAGAGACGTGGCCGTCGGAGGTCAGTTGGGGACAAACTGGAGTGCTGCAAGCGCGACAGTAGGAATCAACCTCTTCGTCGAAATTGACCATGAGGTGTGTCTGGTAAAACTGCCCGTTCCCCTGCGCGTGATAGAACGCGGGAACGAATTCCTGCGCGAAGCGCACCAGCATCGGAACGGGAGTTTTTTCATTCACCGTCGACGAATACGCGGGCGCCCCGCAGACGTACTTCACCCCCAATGAGCGGAAGTAGTCGAGCACCTCAATTTGCCGATTGAAGTTGTCATTGAGAAAAGTGGCCCGGCATCCGAACTGCATTTCTGAATGTGCGGCGAATCTCCGAATGTTCTTTTCAACCACAGGCCTCGATGCCCTGCCATTACCGCGGGCCGCTGCACGTCTTGAAGCGTTGGCGGGCCGTCGCATGAGATCCAAAGGATGTTGACGTTTTGATCGACCCAGTCGAACGATCGTGCCGTTGAAGAAACCATTGGTCTGAAGTTCGACCTGGAGCTTGTCGCCAACCGGTTTGCGTCCCTCTTCCACGATCTCGGTCATGCGCTTGAACCCCACCGTAAGCTCGCCAGCGGCGAAGAAACGGATTGCGGGTTTTGGTGCCCACGAGAAGAACTCCTTCATCCCGGCAACGGCGAACTCGAGGTCGATGGTCCGGTCACACGGGTCAACCGTATTCCCCCAATGTGGAACGTAACAGTAGGTGCAATCCAGATTGCAGGTGCTGGACATGAGAAAGCTGATGCAGTGCTTTCGATAGCGGCCCATTTGTAGACAACGAATGCATTTGCTAAACCAAAATGGGTGATTATCGCGAGCAAGTTTGCACTGGTTTGTAAAGTGCTGAGTTTGAAAGTATTGTCCGAAATCGGTGCCGACAGTTGCCGCGCGGAAGTGCGTCGAAAGATGCAGAAGATGCATAAACGCGCACACTGAAGGAACGGCAATCTTCCGCATGTAATTGTAATAACAAGACTCAGAGGTGATTGAAATCACAATTCGAAAGCGATCGCTGGACGATTACGCTGTTCCGTAGATTTGAAAGGGTGCCCAGTAGAAAGGCTTCTTCAGGACCTTATTGGACCGGATCAACGCTAATTTCGCTGTGTGCAGGGCCGCATCTGGGCTTCGGCCTTTTCTTAATTCGGCATAGAAGTAATCCATCAATTGCGGTGTGGATGCATCATTGACCTCCCAGAGCGCGCCGATTGTGTTGCGCGCACCTGCGCGAAGAAACGCCCACGAAAGGCCAATCAGCCCTTCCCCGCTATAAGACTTTGTGCCGGCGCCATAACAGGCAGAGACCGTTACGAGCCGAGCCCGCAACGCGTGCTGAATGATGTCGCGAGCGTAGAGCTTAAAAGAACCATCACTGGATCCTGACGACAAGATCACCGCTGAATCTAGCGGAACCTGACTGCTCGCGACCGCATGGGCTACGAAATGGATGTAGGAATACTGCTCAGGCCTGCTCGAGAGAAAGGCAGACGGAGTCGCTGAAGACTGCATGTACACCGTGAGATCCGAGGTCGAAAAGTGCTTTTCAATATCCTCCATCTCCAACCGGGCGTTCGGCAGGGCAGGGAATTCAGGCTCGTGTGCAAGCGGATCCCCGATCAGCAGAGTCTTCGACGTTCTTACCGAAACGCCTACTCTCGCCTGGGAGAGCAGGCGCAGTGAGTGCGCGTTGGTGAGCACTGCGTCTTCGATCCAGTAGTGGAGCGCGGCACCGCCGGGCACCAACAAGGTCTCGAAATTCAGGCCGTTCAGGCTGCCATCTGGGATTACGATGACCCTCCCGCCCTGGGTCAGGAGTGGCGCTGCGGGAGCAATGAGCGTCTGATAAAGCGAGATTCCGTCGGCATTCGAGCTGGCGAGCACATCTTCGCCTTCCTCTACTGCCTTTCGATAATGGTGAACTGCGACATCAATTTGTTCAGCAGGTGGCAATGGGAATACCCGGATGCCCGAAGCGGTAATTGACCACAGGTAGGACTGCTTTTCGCCCATCCAATAGTAAAGAATACTGGCCCCTGCTTTGGCGCGCACAGCCTGTGGGTTCAGCGAAGGTGGAGAGCACTCGCTTCCCTTCTTCAGAAATCCCAGTCCTTCAGCCAGGGTGCGCGCTCGGCTGAAGTCTGCCACCTCCAATGCGTGGGCGGACCTGCCCGAACTCACAAGAAATTTGACGTAATCGTCGTAGATTCGTGTGGCATTCGTGAAGAACGGCAGCTTGGATTCCTCGTGGCGCAGTTCTGAGCGGGCAGTCTCGAAGGCGCACAGAGCAGATTCGTACTCGTGGTTTGCGGAGTCGCGATGTCCGGCGCCTTCTTCAAGGCGAGCGAGCGAGTGCTCGGCCTCCCACTTTAAAGACGAATCGCTTTGAGGATCGCGTGCAACCTCGCGGAAAATCGCAGCCGCGCTGGAGTAGTCGTGAAGCTGGGCCGCGACCTGCCCTTTGACGAGCAGAGGGTAGAGTTCATCGAGGCGATTGTGATCGGCACGGGCTGCGGCAATGGCCTCATCGCTGTAGGTGTTGGCTTGATCGAATTTTCCTTCGCGCGCGTAGACGAGTGCCAAAGGGATGAGCGCATTGCGAATGTATTCCTCCGCCTCGATCTGACGTGCAAGGGCCAGCGCCTGAGTGAATGATTGCTCCGCATTCATGTAGTCAGACCGATCAAAATAGACAGAACCTATGTCTATGACCCAGATTACCTGTCCGAGAATGTCGCCTAACTGCTCGGCGCTTCGTTTCGCCTCAAGAAAGGAGTCGAGGGCCGTCTCCGAATCCCCCAATTTGTAGTGTGCCCACCCCAGATTGCCCACTGCTGCCTCGGTTATCCTGTGCGCCGCGAGTTCGGTTGAGAGGTGCAGGGCAGCAATAGACCATTCGACTGCCTCGTCGAAATGACCCTGTTGAAGAGAAGATGCACTGAGGTTCAGGAGGGCCGTCGATTCCAAGAAATGATCTTGCTGACGTCGGGCAAACGCCAGACTCTCATTGAACTGATTCTGAGCTTCCTTGAACCTGCCCTGCTCGATTGCCAGGAGTCCCCGCGCACGCGACACTGCTCCGCAGGTCGCCTCGAATCTAGCTGTACACAATACCTCCGCATCGTGGAGCTCACGGTCGGCCTCGCTGAACCGGTGCAAACGTGCGTAAGCAAGCCCCCTAAGGCTGGACGCCGAGACGGCCGACGCACGATCGTTCGAACTGGAAATTCCAACCAGCAAACTCAGCGCTTGGGGACTCATCCCGCGCGCTACCAGAATGTCGGCTTCGAGGACCCTAAATTTGATCGCCCAGTCGGGGCGGGATTTCTCGAATTCCTTGTACCCTCGCTGGGCTTCTTTCTGACTAGCCAGGAGATCGCCGTGGACAAAGGTCTGGCGGGCGTGCGCAAATGCTTCCTCAGGATTGGGTGCGTGATAGCAAGCCGACCAGACCAGCAAGCTAACCGCCAAACAGACCAGTTGGCACGCAAGCAGTGACTTGAGAAGGTGCGGCTTACAGCTGCACCGTAAATTGAAACCAGAGGAATTACGGCATGGCTGAAAGCCGTGCCCGTTCAAAGCGAGGATGAATTCAGGGTCCATCGAAGCTGCTAGTTTATAGGGCAGACTTAGCAGGCTGCGGAAAAAATACGGATTCTGGCCAGTCTTGAAAGTCAGCTATCGCTGGATCTGTTGAGAGGAGCCGTTCTTGTTGAATGCTCTACGGGTATGTATGGCCGTTTGTGATCTCGCCTCCCACCGTCATAATTCCCGCTGCGAGGCATCCCATGTCCAGACGAATCATTGTCAGGTGAAACGTCTCGCACTCCACTTTCAATTCGGCGAGAAAGACTTTGCCAAAGTCCGGCACGTCGATCATGTTCCCTGAAGTCTTCCAAGGTCCTGCTGTTACTCCCGTGGCCAGCGAGCAATTTACAGCAGCGTTAGGCTTGGGTGTTTCTTTGCCCGCTTTTCTTGCCTCAATATGCTTCTTCCACTCATCGCCAACCCCGGGAGGCGGGCTTGTTAGACCTGCCTGTTTCAGGAATGCGGAATCTTCCAGATAAAGGCCATCATTCGCCGGCTTCGGCCCGAGGATGTTGATGTTGAGCTTAGCCGTGACTGGTTCGCCGGCAATTCGCAAATTTTCGAAACGGGTCCCGAGAAAAGTAACGCCGGGTATGTACCCTTCATCCGGATGGTTGGTAGATATCTGCGCTACCACACGGTCCGCCGTAACCACGTCCAGAATATTCAGATTCTCGACGGCTGACGTGACCAGGGTGATCCAGCCGCCCTTAGTTTTACTGCTACGATGCCCAGCCACATGAGTGTAAGCCTTCTCGTACGAAACGACGCCTTCAACACGAAAATCTTGCGAGTGCTCAGAGAGGTAGCCGCCTCCCTCACTTAGTTTGACGAAAGCCTGAGGCTTGATCTCCTGATGCAGGGGGTGCTTCAAGTCAGCATGCAGGACCGTGCTCTCCGCATGAAAATGGTGCTTGCGATTCACAGGCATCGTTGCCATCGTTCTATATCCTCTCTAATTCATATTCACAATGTGCAGTTCAAAACTGCTGCGGCCTATCTCGGTGATCTTGCCATCCGCGGCAGTGCCGCGAACTGCCACGGCGTAAGTACCTTCCTGATGATGTCCCGCGGGGATCTGAATGAAGTAACTGTCGCCCTCGGCAGTGTACGGCAATTGGAGCGACCATTGTAACTTGCCATCCGGCGCATAGATATCTGCGGAGTAAGAAGAATTGCTGCGGACAGGCGGCATGCTCACGCGCAGCAGAAATCCTTCATTCTGGTGGGAGGAGATAGAAGGTACATTGCCGCCGCGGCTGCCGATATTTACATAAGCTGCTTGCAGAACTTGTGGACGGCCATGCGACGGCCAGTTCTGATAGGCGATAACGGCCAGCAGCATGGCGAATACGGGAACCGCAACGGACGGCCGTAGCCATGCCCACCAACTCTGTTTCATCGGCTTAGCCGGAGCAACAGCCCGCTCGGGAGTAGCCGCATCGGACGCAAAAATTGCTTTGCTTTGTTCCAGAAACAGGGCGCCTGCGCGCACATCGTTGGCGCATTCGGGGCACTCAAAGAAATGCTCCTCGAACTGCTCGCGCAGCTCCGGAGAGAGCTCGTTCAGAAGATACTGCTCTGCCCCCATTAATCGGATTGCCTCGTTATGGTCCATAGCCCCGTTCCTCTATGGGTTAGTGAGGGAGGGATGCAAAACGTTTCACCCTTTTCCGCCACTCGCCACCAGGCCCGGCTGCCCTCCTTCCTCCTTCTTAATAAATTGGGACTTGAAGGTCTGTTTGGCACGGTGCAGCAGAACCCGCAAATAGCTTCGATCCACTTGAAAATCACGGCAGACGTCATCTTTGTCTTGCTCGTCGAGAAAAATGGCTTTTAGCAGGCGACGATCTCGCTCTCCAAGACCCTCCAGAACAGACCGCACCTGCCTGGTTGTTTCGCCGGAGAGGACCGATCCGAGAATGTCGATTTTGAGATCTGGAATCTCGACTTCCTCTTCATCTTCCTGCAGCGGAGTTGTGCGGGATGAAGACCGATAGTGCTCGAGCAGCACATTGTTGCAAACCGAATTCACAAAAGCTCCCAGGCGGCTGGCCTGGCGAATGCCTTCCTTGCCTCGCAAAACGGCGAAAAACCTGACAAAGGTTTCCTGCTTCAGCTCATCTACAACTTCGCTCGATTGCACTCGCGAACGCAGCTTCAGTTGGATCAACTGACTGAAATAGGCGACGAAATGCTGCTCCGTACGAAAATCGCCGGAACGTAGCCGTTCAAGGTACGCCTCGTCAAAAGCAAAAAAATCCACTTCCTGCCGCCTCGAATGCTAATAAGTGTGCCGATTTTACACCAAGCGCCCAGCAACGAACGCGAATACTCCAGAAGCACGAAATCGGAAATTTCTCTCTGACGATCTGAAACTCTGAAATGAAATCTCGCTTGCCCGCACTATGCCAATAACGTTGGATCCGAGCTCACTTGCGGATTGCGCAAGCAAAGGATCGCCGTTTGATTGTCCTTGGCGCACATCTTCCGCAGCCTCGCCGGTTTGGATGTCAGTTCAAGGAAAGAGCAGGAGCGGTAGGAGACGGGAACCGTGGAGAGACTCCGGGGGGAGGGCACTCACGAGTTCCGCAAGCCGCTCCTGTGATTTAGCCGCAATCGCGCCAATGCAGGTTCACACCGAGAGGTGTGAAGCCAGGGGTAGATCGACCATGAGGTTTGTTATGACGAAGTCATTTATCTCTATGCTGCAACAGTGTGCCACCGGAATTCGTCGGAAGTCGCACAGTTGGACAGTATGGTGCCGCATTGTTCTGACGTCGATCTGGATATTTGCGGCGCCATGGATTGCAGTAATCACGGCCCGAGCTTAAAAAATGGTCGCGCCGATAATTCGAGTGCTTATTGTGCCTTCGGAATAGAGATCGCAACCATTCCATAGCGTGGAACTTCAACGGTAAATGTTGGCCCGAGATTCTCGATGGGAGACTCAGTGATGTTCTTGCCTGCATCCATGGTCAGCTTGCCTAAGTCGTAGCGCGTTCCCTTGGTTGCGTAGTTGTAACCATTGATGGTGACCGTAACATTAACGCTCTGAATGAGGTTCTTATTGATTAGCAGCAGACCGAAACCGCCATCACGCCGCTTGGTCGCATAGACTGACAACTTGTCCATTTCCGTAGTGGCGTTGACGAAGAGGTCGCCGGTCGTCGCAATCTGATGGAGCAGCTTGATGCCGTAATACGCTGGCTGAGGCTTGTTGTCGCTATCGAGAAAGCTTGGGCTTAACGCCTTAACTGGAGCATGAAGAGGAACCAATTCCACGGTGTAAACTCCACGCTGCAACAACTTCGCATAGGAGTCCGCAGCAAATAGGCCCGCAGCAATTGGATTCTTGTATGGCGACCAGGCGGGGCTACCCAGAGCGGTGACCGCGAGTGGCGGTTGGTGACCAGCCGGACAAAACTTCTTATATTTATCCAGCACATCCGTTCCCAGAACGGCGTAGTCATAATCAAGCGCATTTTGCGCCGCGAAGTATTGCTTCGCATCCGTGGGACTACGTTTGCTCGTCAGCAGATCGACCTCATCCATCCAGTTCCACTCAGGCGGTCCATTGCCTCCTTCCCAGAAATTCGCAGCGGCAAAGTCCATGCTGCCGCACGCCGCCTTTAGAACTTGCGCGTTCCAGTTCTTGCCCTTTTGATCAGCATCCGAAGCATATGGAGGCAGCGCCACGAACGCGCCGATCAGGATGGAGGGATCTACCGCTTTCATAGCTTTGGCATATTCCACAACTGCCGCGCCATACGCAGCCGGACCAACTTTGGCGTTGCCTTGATGGCGACCCCACTCTTTAGAGGTCGGCACCTTTCCGGCGTGGAGATCGGGTTCGGGCGGAGGGCTCTGATTCATCTTGCCTTCGTTGTCTGCATCAGAGCCGACGGTCCGCGCCTGGTTGTAGAAGCCGTTGTTCCATGGCTCATTGCCAATCGTCCACATCGGGATCCCGATCGGCGCGGGATGACTAATTCTCAAGTGGTTGTATCCGTCGTCCGTTGCTAACGGAGCACTCGCGCGCAATCCCGCCCAGAAGCCAACAGTTTTCCAATCATTCCCCTGCGAATCTTTGCCGATTGCCTGCGTATTCGACGGATTTCCATTCGCGTAAGCCACCCATGCCGCCGCTTCAGCGGGTTCACCACCGCCCGTTCCGTCCATGTTGCTGCCGTAATTGACGGACACCACGGCGGAACCAAGCTCATCAATGATCGGCACCATGGCAGGAAACATTTTTTCAGGCGGAAAGGCAGGTGCCCTGTCATCGGTATAAGGATTGGTAAGGGTGCCTTTCGACCAGTGGTAAAGCGCATCAACGCCGCCGTTGCCAGGGAACCGCATGTTAGTGATACCGGCCTCATGAAGCAACTTCATGGTTTCGGCGTCGTAGCCCTTGGCATCCCATCGATCGGCAGCAACTCCGAAAGAGGTTGTAAAAACCGTGGCTTTCGCCTGGGTTGGGTCGACGGTGACCTTTGCCTTTAATTGGGCGTCAAGTGGGCCGACCGTGAGAAAAACCAATCCAAGCACCAGGGGCAAAAACACGAACTGGGAGAATCGCGTGCGCGTCAGTTTATGTCTTCCTAACGAAAAAATAAGAATATTCGCGAAGCACTCCATACGGGTGGGAAAACGCATAATTGAGAAGACCGCCGCGCTAGATTTGTTGAAACTCTGAATTATACCGCGAGGCAAAGAACGGAAGGAGAACGTTTGATTCACAGTAAGTGACGAAGGAAGAACTCAACTCAGACTGTTCATCGCTGCCCAGATTTGACTAGTCCTCGTTAGCTTCCCAGCCTTCTTCCTTCATCTTGTTCGCGGTCCAGTGGTGTATTTCCTCGTACAAGGCAGGTTCGAGAACCACAAACCGGGCCCCTGCGCGCCCGTTTGCATCAGTCCACACGATGCGGGCTTTCGCCTCGACCAAAGTCTCGCTTTCAGGAAGAAGAAACCGTGTGTCCAGAAGGCCGCGGAATCGTTGCGGGTCGGTGAGGCCATCGAACCCCAGCCCGCCGGTACTCAAATTGACTGCAGTAACGGTTTCTTCGTGGCCCTCGGGGTTTCTCAGGCTGACCAGAAAACGGGTCTTAGCCCGAAAGAGCTTCTGTTGCTCCTGGCCCATCGCTCCCAAGGCCTGCCCGCGATTGTCATGCGGACAGTCGATGTTGTACTCCCGCAATTTGCGGCTCAGTGTCCTACGGGAAATCCCAAGCTGCTCGGCGGCCAGGCCACGATGCCCTCCGGTGCCTTCGAGGGCCTTAATAATCATCTGTTCTTCCATGCCCTCAAGGTTGGTCGCCGGCAATACCGGCTCGCGCTTGTGCCTTTCTCCCGAGAGCTCCGTCAGTAGATCCTCGGAGCTGATTTGCGGACCAGTCGCCGCCATGCTCAATTTGGCGACCAGGTTTCGCAATTCGCGCACATTACCGGGCCAGCTATAACACGCCAATGCACTCATTGCATCAGACGTGAACCGCAGCTGCGGATCTTTCAATTGCAGAAAATGTTCAGCGAGAGCGACCACATCTTCCGGGCGCTCACGTAGAGGTGGGACGCGCAACTGAAACTGACTCAAGCGATGGAAGAGGTCCCGACGGAACCTGCCCTCCTGCACTGCCAGATCGAGGTTCAGGTTGGTCGCCGCCACAATTCGCACATCTACCGTGATTTTGCGATGTCCACCAAGCCTGTAATAAGGAGCGCCATCGAGCACTCGCAGCAATTTTACTTGGAGCTTGAGATCCAGTTCTCCGATTTCGTCCAGGAACAACGTCCCTTGATGCGCCAGTTCAAACAGGCCAGGCTTAGAAGCGTCGGCACCGCTGAAGGCTCCTTTTTCATATCCGAACAGCTCGCTTTCCACCAACTGTTCAGGCAAGGCGGCGCAGTTAATGTCCACCCAAGGTTTGGTACGACGATGAGAATTATCGTGAATGCTGCGAGCGATCAGTTCCTTGCCGCTACCCGTCTCTCCAGAAATCAATACCATCTCAGGATTCGCAGCAATGCGCTCGACCATCACCATGAACTTGTGCATCCCCGGGCTCGCAACTACGAATCGAGTGCCGTTGATCTGTCGTTCCACTCGCGGCGCTTTTTCATGCTGCGAGCTTGTGCTAGAAAGCTTGCGTTTCTCCTGGCTCTCCATCATCGCAAGCTGTAATGATTTTTGTTCGGAAATGTCGGTCAGAACTAGCGCTATACCCACCGGCCGAGCGTCCACTTCGCGGAGCAAACTGAACGAAAGGTGTGCGTAGATGTCGTTTCCGGATTTCCCTTGCGTGCGAAGTTGGCAACGGTGTTGCCCCTTTTCCATGATGGTGGTGAG
>Ga0207693_10005142_pt1 | contig 10960 bp, 9 predicted proteins | sample LARL81metaG_FD_184347 | JGI IMG/M metagenome (GOLD analysis project Ga0207693, IMG submission 184347) | Corn, switchgrass and miscanthus rhizosphere microbial communities from Kellogg Biological Station, Michigan, USA - LAR L8-1 metaG... | ecosystem: Host-associated > Plants > Roots >... | reverse complement strand
CGACATTCCGGTCACCAGGAGCACACGAGCCGACGCCGCGCTTCCGGAGGGGCTCCACTCGGCGTGACCACCTTCGGTCATCATCGCCGGATTATAGCGAGCACCGAGTCGGCTGAAAACGCGCGCAAAGCGAAGCGCAACTTTGCCGCTGTGGAAGCCTCGAATGGCGACAGAGCGATCGATGGAACCGCGAGCCCGAGCACATCCTCGCAACGGGTTTCGGGGAAACGGTCGACCTCGGCCGACGGTACGAGGTCGACTAACAATGCCAGCGTCGCCTCCGCCACTGCCTCGAGGCGAATAATACCCACTCCCCGGACTTCGATCAGGCCTGCTATCGCCGCCGGGGCCGTAACCAAGACGCGCTCTCCTGCGCGCCGCAGCTCTACCTGGTCGTCGGCGACCAGACGCGCGCCGGCGTCGATCAGCCGCAGAGCGAGATCCGATTTTCCCGCGCCGGACGGGCCGCGGAGCAGGACCGCACGCCCATCGATCGCGATTGCCGTGGCGTGGACCAGAATGGGGGCGGCTGGGACGGTTATCGTCACACAGCAGCCGGGAGTCTAACGGAGAACCGGGCGCCAATCGTGATGCCCTCCGCATTTTTGCGGTTTTCCGCCCAGATCTGGCCGCGATGAGCCTCGACGATCTGTTTCGAGATCGAAAGGCCAAGCCCGGAATGTGTCCCGAATTGCTCGCCGAGTGGGCGCTCGGTGTAGAAGCGGTCGAAAATCGCCGTCAATTTTTCTTCGGGGATACCGGGCCCCTGATCTTCGACGGTAACGAGAACCGCCCGGCCATAATGTCGCGCGGTCAGCCTGATCTCACCGAGTGGCGGGCTGAACGATACCGCATTCCCGATAATGTTGCGGAACACCTGGGACAGTCTTGTTTCGATCCCGGGCACGACGAGTTCACGGTCACCGTTGCCGATCGCGAGCACCAGACGAGGCGCGTCGTCCGTCCGGGTCGCCCCATAGACCTCGACCAGCGTACCCAGCATCGCCGCGACGTCGACCGGCTCCAACTCGAGGCGGCCGAGCTCCGCGTCGAGCCGCGAGGCGTCGGAAATATCGGTGATCAGGCGATCTAAGCGCTGGACGTCATTGAGGATGATTGCCATCAGCCGCCGCTGGTTTGCCGCATCGTCGATCCGGACGGCCGTCTCGACGGCGCTGCGCAGTGAGCTGAGCGGGTTTTTGATCTCATGCGCAACATCCGCGGCAAAACTTTCAATGGCGCTCATGCGCTGCCACAGCGCGTCGGTCATCTCGCGCAGCGACCGCGAGAGATCCCCGATCTCGTCGCCCCGCCGCGTAAAGTCGGGTATCTCGACCCGCGCCCGGCGGCCGCGCGCGCGCTCCGCCGCCGCGGCAAGCCGGCGGATGGGCCGCGCAATCGTACCCGCGAGGTAGAATGACAGCAGCACGGTGACCAACAATGCCACCCCGAAGATGCGCAGCAACTCGAGGCGAACGGTTCTCAGCTCTTCCTCGATCTCGGCGCTGCCGGTCGACAACATGACTGCGCCGAGCACCTGCTTGTACCGCTGGATCGGGATCGCGACGCTGAACACCAAGCCACCGGTTTGCGGGTCGCTCCTGATCGCCGAGCCGGTCTCGCCGCGCAATGCGCGCATGACTTCGGCATAATCCTCGGCCCGCGGGGAAGCGCTCTCGCGATAAACCGAGTAGCTGGTGTGACGCGGCAGGATGTTGAGAATCCAATCGTAGATTTGATCGGCAATCCGCAGAACCGCACCTTCCCTCTCTTGCGGCTCCAATTCGTGGACCTGCACGGCATCGCCCGGCCCCCGCAGAATTCGACTGTCGGCAATAATGTCGCCCCGCACGTCAAACAGCCGAGCTCGGGTGTGCGTCGGCTCGACCAGGCGCCGCATCATTTGGCGAGCCAGGTCGGGCAACAGGACCTCCCCTTCGTCGACCGAGTCGAGAACCGCGCCTTCGCCGAGCGCAGCGGCAAACACCTCGCCCTGGGTCTTTAAAGCTTCGATCTGTTGGCCGATGAGGCTCGCCTGGTATTTCCCGAGGTAAAGAAACCCGCCGGCGAGAAGGGCGAGCGCCAGGACGTTGACAGCCAGAATGCGGCGCGTAAGCGGGGAGACAGTCCAACGCCTGCCGTTTCTCGGCCGCAGATCGGCGTTCGGGCCGGGACTGGGCGCGGCTCTGGCCGGGGAGCGAGGGGCGAAAGCATGCTCGGCTACCGCCGAGGGCGACGCAGGCGCGGCGGCGGGCTCAACGGTCGCGGTATCGATACCCGACGCCATAGAGTGTTTCGATTTGCGCGAAATCCGTATCTACGTTTTTGAACTTCTTGCGCAGCCGCTTGATGTGGCTGTCGATCGTCCGATCGTCGACATAGATGTGCTCGCCATAGGCCGCATCCATCAGCTGGTCGCGGTTTTTGACGTGTCCCGGACGGTGCGCCAGGGATTTGAGGATCAGAAATTCGGTCACGGTCAGCTCGACATGTTCACCCTTCCAGGTGCACAGATGCCGGGCCGGGTCGAGGATCAGCTGCCCGCGCACGACGACTGGTTCGCCATGCGAGTTCTCGCGCTCGCGAGCGAGTTCGCCGCGCCGGATCAGGGCCCGGATGCGTTCGATCAGGAGCCGCTGCGAAAACGGCTTCCTGATATAGTCGTCGGCGCCCATGCGCAGACCGAGCAGTTCGTCGACCTCGTCGTCCTTTGAGGTCAGGAAGATGACCGGGATGTGGCTCTGGCGCCGCAGCTGGCCGAGAAGCTCCATGCCGTCCATGCGCGGCATCTTGATGTCGAGCACCGCGATGTCGACCGGTTGCGCGCTCAAACCCTTCAGCGCCTCGGTACCGTCGCTGTAGCAGCGCACGGCAAACCCTTCCGCCTCGAGCGCCATCGACACGGACGCCAGGATGTTGCGATCGTCGTCGACGAGAGCAATCGTGTTCGGCACCTTAATCCCCCAAGATCCTTCTGAGCGGCCGGATGAGACGATAGGTGAGCCGTTCCCCGTAAGTGTAAAATATGACCGAATCTGGCAAAGGCAAACCCACTGCTCCTATTTTAGACAGGCGACCGGCGCGGTATCCCCTGCGTATCCCCCAATAAGCGGCTTCGTTTGCCTACACATGGCCTCGCGGCGGACGCTTTTTCACGACGGCGCAGCTTGACGCAGCCGCGCCCGTGCGGCTCACTTGCGGGATGGGTGAAACAGAGCCGGACGGCGATCCTGTGAGAATCGGCCGGCAATTGCTGCGCCGACAGCAACGCGGAACCCTGGCCACCAGCATGTGCGGCGCGCCCTACGCGTCGCTGGTCCTGATCGCCGCCGATCTCGATGCGAGCCCGCTTCTGCTGCTGTCCGATCTGGCGCAGCATAGCCGGAACATCGCTTTCGATCCGCGGATCTCTCTACTGATCGATGGCACAACGGGTCACCGCGACCCGCTGACCGGGCCGCGCCTGACCGTGATCGGGCAAGCCAGAGCCGTCGAGGACCCGCGGCGTCGCGCCCGCTTCACCGCGCATCACCCTTCGAGCGCAGTCTATTCCGGTTTTTCCGATTTCCGTCTCTATCGGGTCGCGGTCGAACGCGGGCACCTGGTCGCCGGCTTCGGCCGAATTCACTGGATCGACGGCCGAGATCTACTGGTTACCGCGGATGCTGCCGCTCTCGAGGCGGCGGAACCGGAGATCCTCAGGCACATGAACGAGCATCATGCCGACGCAGTCGCCGATTACGCGCGGGGTCTGGGCGGCCGCGCAGGGGCTGACTGGCGCATGACCGGGATTGATCCGGAAGGCGTCGATCTGCAGCGCGAAGGCGAGACCGCCCGGCTCGATTTTGCCGCCCCGGTGCTGACCCCCGCGGCGGCGCGTGCCGCGCTTGTCGAACTCGCCCAGAAGGCGCGGAAATAGCGCCTCCGTTGAGGGATTTTTGACATGGTCGCCCGTGTTGTGGTACGGCGCTAGTCTGGGCCGGCCGTGGATGCAAAGTCGTGGATGCAAAACGGTCGGTCGCAGGAGGAGGAAGCGTTTGATGAAAAAGACGATCCGATGACCGGAAAAAAGAGCCGCTTCGGCCTCGACCGGCAAGGCATGCACCACCTCGGGACCGTGCACTGGAACCAGTCCGCGCCGGTGCTCTACGAACACGCCGTCCGGCGGGGTGAGGGCGAACTCGCCTTAGGCGGCAGCTTCTCGGTCTCGACCGGGCTCTTCACTGGCCGCACGCCGCGGGACAAATACATCGTCGAGGAGCCGGGCACCAAGGACACAGTGGCCTGGGGCAAAATCAATCAGCCAGTCTCTCCCGACCAGTTCGCCAGCCTGCACCAGCGCCTGCTCGCTTACATGCAGGGCCGCGAGCTGTTCGTCCAGGACCTCTACGCCGGGGCCGATCCGGCCTACCGGCTGCCGGTGCGGGTCGTGACCGACGGCGCTTGGCACAGCCTATTTTCGCGCAACATGTTCATTCGGCCGCCGGCCGACGAGCTGCCAGGGTTCGAGCCGGCTTTTACCATCCTGCACGCTCCGAAATTCCTCGCGATCCCCGAGCAGGACAAGATCAATTCCGAGGTGTTCATTTTGGTCAATTTCGCCGAGCGGCTTGTACTGATCGGCGGCACCCAATACGCCGGCGAGATCAAGAAGTCGGTGTTCGGCTATCTCAACTTCGTGTTGCCGGCGCGCGGCGTATTGCCGATGCACGCTTCGGCCAATGTCGGCCCGAAGGGCGACTGCGCGATCTTTTTCGGGCTCTCGGGGACCGGCAAGACGACACTGTCGGCCGACGCTTCGCGCACCCTGATCGGCGATGACGAGCACGGCTGGAGCCCCGAGGGCATCTTCAATTTCGAGGGCGGCTGCTACGCCAAGGTGATCAACCTTTCGCCGGTCAACGAGCCCGAGATCTACGCGACGATCACCCGCTTCGGAACGGTGCTTGAAAACGTCGTGCTGCATCCGGAAACGCGGATGCCCGATGTCGACGACCAGAGCCTGACCGAGAATACGCGGGCCTGCTATCCGATCGACTTCATCCCGAACGCCGATCCACGCGGGCTTGCGCCGCATCCCCGCAACGTCGTGATGCTGACTTGCGATGCGTTCGGCGTCATGCCGCCGATCGCCAAACTGACCGCCGAGCAGGCGATGTACCATTTCTTGTCGGGCTATACAGCGCGCGTCGCCGGCACCGAGAAGGGGCTCGGCAACGCCCCTGAGGCGACGTTCTCGACCTGCTTCGGCGCGCCCTTCATGCCGCGCCATCCCGCGGTCTATGCCAAGATGCTGGGTGGCTTGATCCGCGAGCACGGGGCGCAGTGCTGGCTTGTCAATACCGGCTGGTCGGGCGGCACCTATGGCGCCGGGCGGCGCATGCCGATCGCCCATACGCGCGCCCTATTGCGCGCCGCGCTCGACGGCCGTCTCGCCGCGGCGCCGGTCCGCAAGGAGGCGAATTTCGGCCTCCTCGTGCCGGAAAGCTGCCCCGAGGTGCCGAACGAGGTGCTCGACCCGCGCGGCACCTGGTCCGACAAGAAGGCCTATGACGAGACCGCGCGCGGCCTGACCCAACGCTTCGAGGCCAATTTCCGCGAATACGAGCCCTTCGTCGGCAGCGAGATCAAGAAAGTCGCGATCCGCGCCGCGGCCTAGCCGGCTTCCCCGCCGTCCAGGGGAAACCAGGGATCCCGAGCTGAAACGCCGGCCGGCCGCGAACCCGGCGTCCTCCGATGCCGCCCAGATGGGCCAATTCTGCTAGTGAGGAGTGTGAGCTTCTTCACAGCTGGGACCTGATTTTTGTAGCCTCCGCGCGTCGAATAGGAGGAAGCAATGTCCCGGCACATCAAGAGGGCGGCGTTGGCCGGCCAGCACGAAGCGGCCGACGCCAAGATCCGCAGCATCGTCGAGAGCATCGTCGCGGCTGTCGCCAAACGGGGCGACGCGGCGGTGCGCGAAATGTCGGAGCGGTTCGACAGATGGTCGCCGCCGAGCTTCCGCCTCTCCGAGGACGAGATTGCCGCACTCCTCGACAAAGTCGCGCCGCAGACGATCGAGGACATCAAATTCGCGCAGGCGCAGATCCGCAATTTCGCCGAGATCCAGAGGGGCTCGATGCGCGATGTCGAGGTCGAGACATTGCCGGGGGTCGTGCTCGGGCACCGGCACATCCCGGTCGGCAGTGTCGGGTGCTATGTGCCGGGCGGCCGCTATCCGATGGTCGCCTCGGCGCATATGAGCATCGTCACGGCGCGCGTCGCCGGGGTCGGGCACATCACCGCCTGCACCCCGCCCAACCAAGGCGGTCCGCATCCCGAGACGATCGCCGCGATGCATCTAGGCGGCGCCGATGAAATCCATGTTCTCGGCGGCGTTCAGGCAGTCACGGCGATGGCGCTCGGCACCGCGACCTTCAAGCCGGTCGACATGCTGGTCGGGCCCGGCAACGCCTATGTCGCCGAGGCCAAGCGGCAGCTCTATGGCCGGGTCGGCATCGACCTCTTCGCCGGCCCGACCGAGATTCTGGTCATCGCCGACGACACCGCGGACGCCGAGATGTGCGCAACCGACCTGTTGGGTCAGGCCGAGCACGGCCCGACCTCGCCGGCGATCCTCCTGACCACTTCGGAAAAGCTCGCCCATGCCACGGTCGCCGAGGTCGACCGGCAGCTCACCCTGTTGCGCACCGCCGACATCGCCGGGGTCGCTTGGCGCGATTACGGCGAGGTCATCCTTTGCGCCGGCGAGGACGAGATGCTCGCCGAGGCCGACCGCATCGCCGCCGAGCACGTCGAGGTGTTGACATCGGAGCCGCGCCGCTATCTGGAAAGGCTAAAGAATTACGGCGCCCTCTTTCTCGGCTCCGAGACCAACGTTTCCTACGGCGACAAAGTGATCGGCACCAACCACACGCTGCCGACCAGGGGCGCGGCGCGCTACACCGGCGGTCTCTGGGTCGGCAAGTTCCTGAAGACCTGCACCTACCAGGAGATCAGGACCCCCGAGGCCAGCGCGCTGGTCGGCGAATACTGCAGCCGCCTCTGCGCGATCGAACGCTTCTGGGGACACAAGGAGCAGGCCGACCTGCGCGTCCGCCGCTACAGGAGGAAAAACGTGGCCGAGTAGCACAAACGGCCATTACCTGCGCAGGTGAGCCTCCGCCTGGAGGGAGGCGAATGCGAATTGATACAAATTTTTACGGGATAAACTGCGTGCCCGGCAGTTTATTTGAAAAGTTACCCAGCTCAGGGGATAGCGAATGGACAAGACCGCCCAAAGGCCTAACCGAGTTACGGCGGTATTCCAAGATTCACGACTTTCTTTCGACCTGACTCGCGGCGCGACATTCGCCCAACTGGCCGAGCGGCTCGGCAGGCTGGGGGAAGCCCATGGCGGTCTGCCGCTGTCCGTCGAGCTCCGCGTACCTGTCGACAGAGCACATTAATCCCTGAGCACAGCGAGGGGGCCGCTTCGGCCCCCTCCCCTCCCAATCTCAATTAACAATCCTCCATTGGCCGCTCGCGTCCCGGCAGGCGGTGCCGTAACGCTCGGTCGCACGATTGCCCGCGGGCCCGGTGGTCCGGTATTCCCGGCAATATTGACCTTGCGCGTTTGTCCAGCCGCGCCGCGGCGCGTAGGTGATCGACGGGCTCGCCGCAAGTCCGGAGGGAGCATAACCGCCTGGCGGCTGATTTGGAGTCCCGGGCGCCGGATAAGCGGCCGGGGCCGAGTAGTAGGGCGGCGGTGGCGGGTAGTAAGCTGGCGGCGGATAAGGGTAGGGCGGATAATAGAACGGAAATCCGATCGGAAAACCGAAGCCGACACCGACGAACACGCGAGCCTCGGCTGGGGTGGGGGCCAAAACGGCGGCGGCGAAACCGAGCGCCGCAACAATCGCCGCAGCACCAAAACCGGCAGCGCGGCCAATCTTTGTTTTAATTATCAGCGCTCTCCGAGTATTCGTGAGCCGAAGTTAACGTAATCCTTGCGATAGCGGGCCGGAAGCCCGTCATGTCGCCTCCCAGGTCGTGCCGACCGCGTGGAGCGGAGGAAGGTTGCCCGACGGACCCCGAGGCGCTAAGACGCGGCGGCACTCAGTAAGCGGCACTCAGTAAGGAGAAACCGCCGTGGCGCGCGGAACTGATCAGCACAGGAACCCAAGATCCGACATCGAGATCGCGCAAGCGGCGGCGATGCGGCCGATCGTCGACGTCGCCGAAGATAAGCTCGGCATTCCGGACGAAGCGGTCTCGCCCTATGGTCGATACAAAGCGAAGATCTCGCTCGACTATATTCGGTCGCTCGGCGACACGGCGAACGGCAAGCTCATTCTTGTCACCGCGATCACGCCGACACCGGCCGGCGAAGGCAAGACGACGACGACGGTCGGGCTCGGAGACGCGCTCAACCATATCGGCAAGAAGGCCATACTCTGTCTGCGCGAACCGAGCCTCGGCCCGTGCTTCGGCATGAAGGGCGGCGCCGCGGGCGGCGGTTACGCTCAGGTCGTACCGATGGAGGACATCAACCTTCACTTCACCGGCGACTTTCACGGCATCGCCACCGCGAACAATCTGCTCGCGGCGATGGTCGACAACCACATCTATTGGGGGAACGAGCTCGGCATCGATCCGCGCCGCGTCAGCTGGCGTCGCACGATGGATATGAACGACCGCGCCTTGCGGCAGATCGTTTCCTCGCTCGGCGGGGTCGCCAACGGCTTTCCGCGCGAGGACGGGTTCGACATCGTGCCTGCTTCGGAGGTCATGGCGGTTTTCTGCCTCGCCACGGACCTCGAGGATTTGCGGCATCGTCTCGGTAATATCATTGTCGCGCAGACCCGCGACCGCAAGCCGGTGCGAGCGGCCGACCTCAAGGCGGCAGGCGCAATGGCGGTATTGCTCAAAGACGCGATCGCGCCAAACCTCGTCCAGACACTCGAGGGCAATCCCGCCTTCATCCATGGCGGCCCGTTCGGCAATATCGCCCATGGCTGCAATTCGGTGATTGCGACGACCGCTGCGCTAAAGCTGGCGGATTACGTCGTGACCGAGGCGGGGTTCGGCGCCGATCTCGGAGCGGAGAAGTTCTTCGATATCAAATGCCGCAAGGCTGGGCTGAAGCCGGACGCCGCCGTCGTCGTGGCGACCGTGCGGGCCTTGAAAATGCACGGCGGCATCGCGCGCGACGCGCTGCGGCAGGAAAATGTCGAGGCGCTGGAAGGCGGATTTGCCAACCTCGCGCGTCATTTGCGGAATCTACGTCAATTCGGCGTACCGGCGGTCGTTTCGGTCAACCGCTTCAGCGCCGATACCGCGGCGGAACTCGACCGGCTGAAGCAGCTCTGCGCGCGCGAGGGCGTCGAGGCGGTCGTCACCGATCACTGGGCGCATGGCGGCGAGGGGGCGAGCGATCTGGCGCGTGCCGTGGTCACGCTCGCCGACAGCGGGCAGGCGAAATTCCAATATCTCTATCCGGACGACATGCCGCTGTGGGAGAAAGTGCGAACGATCGCACATCGCCTCTACGGGGCCAGCGACGTCGAGGCCGACAAGCGGATCAAGGACCAGCTCGTCGATTTCGAGAAGCAGGGCTTCGGCCGTTTTCCGGTGTGCATCGCCAAGACTCAGTACAGCTTTTCGACCGACGCCAATCTCAAAGGAGCGCCGAGCGGTCACATCCTGACCGTGCGCGAGGTGCGCCTGTCCGCGGGAGCCGAATTCGTGGTCGTGATCTGCGGCGACATCATGACGATGCCCGGCCTGCCCAGAGTGCCGGCGGCGAACAGCATCGAGGTGACCGAGGACGGCCGGATCACGGGCTTGTTTTGATCTCCGGTGGGAAGATTGCAAGGGGAGGAGCTGAAGGCTTGGCGGCGGTCGGAGCGGCAGCGCCTGTTGGCGCTGCGCACCGCCGCGCCGCCCGCCGAGCGCCGTCTCTGGGGGGACGAAATCGAGGCAAAGCTGCGCGCGCTGCTGCTGGAGCGGCCGGTCAGGACGCTCGGCGTCTACTGGCCGTTCCAGGCGGAATTCGATCCCCGAGCTTTGATCGATTGGGTGATTGCGCAAGGATTTGCCGTAGCGCTGCCGGCCGTTGTCGACAAGAAGGGCCCGCTCGAATACCGCGCGTGGCGGCCGGGCGAAGCTCTGTCCGACGGAGTGTGGAACATCCCGATCCCTCAGGTCCGCCATGTAGTGGTGCCTCAAGCCGTACTGGCGCCGCTTGTCGGATTTGACCGACAATGCTATCGCCTCGGCTACGGCGGCGGCTATTTCGACCGAACCTTGGCAGCTTTGTCACCGCGGCCGTTGGCGATCGGCGTCGGGTTCGAGATGTCGCAGGTAGAGACCATCTTCCCGCAGTCTTTCGACATCCCCATGGATGTGATCGTGACCGAGGCTCGAACCCGGCGCCGTTGTTCATAACAGCCGGTTAAGAAATTCTCTCTCCTATCAGTCTTGCACACTATATGAGCGATGCGGCCCTCGCCGGCCGGGCCGCACTGCGCGGAGTCGATAATGCCAAACCGACAGCTCGACAGGCTGATGTGGGCGCAGGCCTACGAGGCAATGGAGCGCGCTCAGCGCCTCCACCGCCAATTCTTTCATCGCGCCCACACCGCGCCCTGCTGGGAAGCTCCGGTCGACATTTTTGAGACCGAGAACGCGCTCACGATCGTCATCGCCCTGCCGGGGGTGGACCCCGACCAGGTGCAGGTAACCCTCAGCGCCGGCGTGCTGATCGTCAGCGGCGAACGTCCGCTGCCCGGCGATTTTAAAAATGCCCGGATTCACCGGCTGGAGATTCCGCACGGGCATTTTGAGCGACGGATCGAGCTGCCGCCGGCGCGACTCGAAATCTCCGGCCGGCATCTCGCCAATGGCTGCCTGATGCTGCAGCTGCACAAGTCTTGAGGATATCCGCCATGCCTTTGGAGGACCGGGAACTACGTACCTC
>Ga0207693_10005141_pt1 | contig 10961 bp, 10 predicted proteins | sample LARL81metaG_FD_184347 | JGI IMG/M metagenome (GOLD analysis project Ga0207693, IMG submission 184347) | Corn, switchgrass and miscanthus rhizosphere microbial communities from Kellogg Biological Station, Michigan, USA - LAR L8-1 metaG... | ecosystem: Host-associated > Plants > Roots >... | reverse complement strand
CGGCTCAGTACCCGAACCGTTGACTCCCGCCGCGCCACAACCGCTGTCGCGGGTGGATCCAAGTAGTCCACGCCACATCTCATCACCCTTACATCGACCGCCCCGAGCGACGACATCACACGCCGGTGTTTCCGGATCTCTTCTTCGGCGCGCTCGCCCTTGATGGCCACCATCCGTCCATCCGGACGTAGCAGCGGCACGCTCCATTTGGTCAACTTGTCGAGGGACGCGACCGCCCTCGAGACAACCGCGTCCATCTCCCCCACTTGCTCTCGCACCGATCGATCCTCGGCCCGTCCCCGAACGATCGTGATCCCGAGTCCGAGATCGTCAACCACCTCGCGCAGGAACTCGCTGCGGCGAAGAAGTGGTTCGATGAGCGTCAACCGGAGATCGGGTCGCGCCAACGCCAACGGTATCCCGGGCAGGCCCGCTCCACTACCGATGTCCGCAACCCGCTTGTCAACATCAAGAAGCTCCGCGACCGCCGCACTATTCAATATGTGGCGGTCCCACAGCCGGTCCACTTCGCGGGGACCGAGCAGCCCTCGTTCGACACCTGCGCCGGCCAGGATTTCCGCGTACCGCTGTGCGCCGCCCAGCCTCGATCCGAAGAGGGCCTCGGCCGATCGCGGCGCCGCGGCCACCTCCACATGTTTCACGTGAAACATCCTCCGGATCTCGCGTGCCGGAAACGGGCAGTCGCGTCAAGAACTACATCGGTGTAACTCTGACCCTCAGTCGAGCAGAACCACTACGCGCCGCGACGGCTCGACGCCCTCGCTCTCGCTGTGCACACCGTCGACGGCCGCGACGGCATCGTGGACGATCTTCCGCTCGAACGGCGTCATCGGCGCGAGCTCTTCCCGCTCCCGCGACTCCAGCACCCGGTGCGCCACCTTGTCGCCGAGGGCGGCCAACTCGTCACGACGCCGCCGGCGCCAGCGGGCAATGTCGAGCATCAGCCGGCTGCGCTCGCCGGTCTTCTGATGGACCGCCAGGCGGGTCAGCTCCTGCAGCGCGTCGAGCACCTCGCCTTTGCGCCCGACCAACTTGGACAGATCGCCGCCGCCGTCGATACTCACCACTGCGCGGTCGCCCTCGACATCCAGATCGATGTCACCATCGAAGTCCAACAGGTCCAACAATTCCTCGAGGTAATCCCCGGCGATCTCGCCCTCGGCCACCAAACGCTCTTCCAGATCGACCTCAGTCGTCGCGGGAGTGCTGTCCGTGCCGTTCTCCTCGTCAATCACCTCGTCGCTGCGTTCGGTCGTTTCGGCGTCCGTCATGTCTGCTTCTCCCTCATCCCACCGGATCGTGCTGTCCGGTCAACGCTTTCGTTTCTTGGGCCGCGCGCCTGGGCGCGGTGTCGCTCCCGGACGCGGCGTGCGGTCGCCCCCGCTCGACGGCGGCTTGCCCGGACTCGTACCCGTGGGCTTTCCGTCGACCGCGGCGCCGTCGGCGTCACTTATTTCGGTGCCCTCGCTGGACGTAATCTCGCCGGACGTGTCCTCGCTCAGCGCGTCTTGCGCCTTTCGCTGTCGATTCGGCTTGGCGCCGGGTGGCGGCGCGTTGGCGGCCCGTCGCTCCTGCGCCTCCAGCTTCTTCGCCTCTTCCTCTTTCTCGATCTTCCCGAAGACGTAGTGCTGCTGGCCGAAGGTCCAGATGTTGTTGGCGAACCAGTACAGGATGATCGCGATCGGCAGGAACGGTCCGCCCGCGACAACGCCGAGGGGGAACACGTACAGCGCCAGCTTGTTCATCATCGCGGTCTGCGGGTTGGCCGCCGCCTCGGGGCTCTGGCGCGCCACCGACGCGCGGCTGTTGAAGTACGTCGCGATGCCTGCCGCGATCATCAGCGGCAGCCCCACCGCGATCACGGCGGCCCGACTGAATTCGGTGAACGCTTCCAGACCGGTCGTCTGGATCATCGAGGCGCCGATCGGCGCGCCGAACAAATTCGCATCCAGGAAGTGCCCGACGTCGTCGCCAGTGAAGATGTAGTTACCCGTCACCCGGTTCTGCTCTACCGACAGGTGCGGCCCGAAGCTGCCGCCGAAGCCGCTGGTCACGGTTCGGTTGAACGAACGCAGCACGTGATACAGCCCAAGGAACACCGGTACTTGCGCGAAGATCGGAAGGCAGCCCATCAGCGGGTTGAACCCGTGTTCGCGCTGCAGCTTCTGCATCTCCACCGCCATGCGCTGACGGTCCTTGCCGTACTTCTTCTGCAGTGCCTTGATCTGGGGCTGCAGTTCCTGCATCTGCCGCGTGGTGCGGATTTGCCGGACGAAGGGTTTGTAGAGGATCGCGCGCAGCGTGAAGACCAGGAACATCACCGACAGCGCCCAGGCGAAGAAATTCGTCGGGCCGAGGATGAAGGCGAACGCCTTATACCAGACCCACATGATCGCCGACACCGGCCAGTAAATGAAGTCCAGGCTGAACCAATCAAACACGCGTTTCGCTCTTCCCTTGCTGCGCTGGGCTATCCCAGAGATGGTCGGAGGCTTGTGCGCCCTCGCTCTCGTCACGAGAGGCGCCGCGGCGCTCGGGTATCGGGTCCCATCCTCCCCGATGCCATGGTCCACACTTCAGCAGCCGCAGCACGGCCAGCCACCCGCCCCGGATCAAGCCGTATTCGCTTAGCGCATCGACCGCGTACCGGCTACAGGTCGGACTGAACCGACACGTGGGTAACCGCATTGGCGAGATGGCGTGGCGATACAGCTCGATGAGGAAAATCACGCCGCGGACAGCCGCTGAGCCGTTGCGTTCTGTCTCCGCAGTGGAACCTATGGAGGCCATCACCGCGACGCTCCGCTGCGCAACCGGGTCCGCCGCAACGCCGTCCGCAGTTCCTGTTGGAGCCGGGCGGAGATGGCGTGCCGGCTGCTCGGGAGCGCCCGGATGACCACCCGATCCGCAGGGTCCAGTTCGTCGATCACTGCGCGCGCAACGTGTCGCAGTCGACGGGCCACCCGATGCCGCTGCACCGCGGTGCCAACCGTCTTCGAGACCACCAACCCGATGCGGGGTCCGTCGTCGCGGGTGTCATCGCTCGAACGCAACGCATGCACAACGAGATCGGGCTGCACCGCCCGCACCCCTTGACTAACGGTGGCACCGAATTCCGTCGACCGCGTCATCCGGTACCGCGCCGGAAGCACCGCGCTAGATCCCGCGTCGAATCACGCAGTCAGCTTGCGGCGACCCTTGCCGCGCCGGTTCGACACGATCGCCCGGCCCGCCCGGGTGCGCATCCGCAGCCGGAAGCCGTGCACCCGCGCCCGACGGCGGTTGTTGGGCTGAAAGGTCCGCTTGCCCTTGGCCACGGCTGTTCACTCCTTGTTGCGTATGGCACCCGCAACCCACGCCGATGATCCTCATGCCGGTGGGGACACGATTGCCGTTGGTAAGCTCGTCCGTCTCGCTAACCGGCGCGGTCTCCAGAAAATCCTGGTTCGCAGCCGTATCGCCACGTTCGGGCGACTGTTCGAGGGTACTGACGAGATTTCCCTTGGTCAAACCTCGGCCGATCGTCGCGCAAACCGCCACAATCGCCACATCAGTCCCGCGCTTCGGCGAGGCAAAAAACTCCTGCCGAGAATGTTGCAGAACGGTTGGCACTCGGAAAGAAAACTGTTAGCTTCCTCCAATGCCGTTTCGATAACGAAACGGCGACAGACAACGAAGCGAGGATGCCCACAACGTCGCGAGCCCACAGAACGCACCACCTCTGTGACGAGCCCCGGCCCGCGGCGTCCCCGCCGGTGGACAACAGAGCGAGACGGCTGTCCTGTCTCCACAGGCTGTGGATAACTATGTGGACAGTTCGTCGTCGTTCATTTGGCCGTCTCCGGATCGGCCTCGAGGGGGTACTCGTCATTGACAGCTGACCCCGACCCACCCTTCGTCGCCGTCTGGAACAACGTGGTTGCCGAACTCAACGGCGACGCCGACACCGGCGCAACCCTCAACTTCGACTCAACCCTCCCGACCCTCACGCCCCAGCAAAGAGCCTGGTTAAAGCTGGTGCAGCCGCTTGTCATCACCGAAGGGTTTGCCCTGCTGTCGGTGCCGACGCCGTTTGTGCAAAACGAGATCGAACGCCACCTGCGCGAGCCGATCATCACCGCGCTGAGCCGTCAGCTCGGCCAGCGTGTCGAGCTGGGTGTCCGTATCGCCGCTCCGCCCTCCGACGAACCCGAAGAGGGCGTCAACGGTTTCGCGGCCACCCCCGCCGGCACAGAACCCGACGAAGTCGACGAGGACTCCGAGGCCCTCGCCAGTGCCGAGGAAAGCTGGCCTACTTACTTCTCCAACCGGCAGCAGAACAACCCTGTCGGCGAGCCCACCGCGGTCAATCTGAACCGGCGGTACACCTTCGACACGTTCGTCATCGGCGCCTCCAACAGATTCGCTCACGCCGCGACGCTCGCGATTGCTGAGGCACCCGCCCGGGCCTACAACCCGCTATTCATCTGGGGCGAATCCGGGCTCGGCAAGACACACCTTTTGCACGCCGCCGGAAACTACGCCCAGCGGCTCTTTCCCGGCATGCGCGTCAAGTACGTCTCGACCGAAGAATTCACGAACGACTTCATTAACTCGCTGCGCGACGACCGCAAAGCATCCTTCAAACGCAGCTACCGCGACATCGATGTGCTGTTGGTCGACGACATCCAGTTCATCGAGGGCAAGGAAGGCATCCAGGAGGAGTTCTTCCACACGTTCAACACGCTGCACAACGCCAACAAGCAGATCGTCATCTCCTCTGACCGGCCGCCTAAGCAGCTGGCCACGCTCGAAGACCGACTGCGCACCCGGTTCGAGTGGGGACTGATCACCGACGTCCAGCCACCCGAACTCGAGACGCGCATCGCGATTCTGCGCAAGAAAGCACAGATGGACCGGCTCGACGTGCCGGGCGACGTGCTCGAGCTCATCGCCAGCAGCATCGAGCGCAACATCCGCGAGCTCGAGGGCGCACTCATCCGCGTCACTGCGTTCGCATCGCTGAACAAAACACTGATCGACAAGTCCCTTGCCGAGATCGTGCTGCGCGACCTGATCGCCGACGCCGGCACCATGCAGATCAGCACGGCGGCGATCATGGCGGCTACGGCCGAGTACTTCGAGACCACCGTCGAAGAGCTGCGGGGGCCGGGCAAGACGCGCGCGCTGGCGCAGTCCCGCCAGATCGCCATGTATCTGTGCCGGGAACTCACCGATCTATCGCTACCCAAGATCGGCCAGGCGTTCGGCCGCGACCACACCACGGTGATGTACGCCGAGAAGAAGATCCGCGGCGAGATGGCCGAACGCCGGGAGGTGTTCGATCACGTGAAGGAACTCACCACTCGAATCCGCCAGCGCTCCAAGCGCTGACTGTTCTCTTCGACTCTGTCGACAACCACGCGTTTGTTGTACGCAGACGTCGGGTAACCGCCAAGGGGCGCGCTTCGCGATTTAGACAACAAAATTCTTCGAAAAACTTTGGCACCGCCGGTATCAACTGTCACACCGATGTGGTGTGCACGCCAGTGTGGACAACTTGCGGCCAACCTTCGGATTAACCTGAGGTTCGTTCACAACACGGGCGACGTCCACAATGCACCCGCCCGCCGCGACCAACTGTCCACAATCCACTCACAACCCGACACACACGCCACGCTGGGCCGACGGTGGTTTATCCCCAATGTCCACAACCCCTAATACTGTTGCTCGTATATCTTCGTAGGTTCTTCTTCGAAGAAGCGGCCTGGGGACATATCGAAAAACTCGGCGCAAAGCCGCTTTGCGACGCTTGATGTCACCCCGATCGATTAGCTTTCAAGTTGAGCCGGAAAGCTCTACGGTGGTTCATCGACAGCCGTTACGGTCGTTGTACGCATCGGGGAGACGCGTGGAGAGACACCGAGAAACCGCTGGTTAGACCCTTGTTGTGGTGTGGATCGAAGGGACGCTATGGACGTGGCGACGACAACAGTTGGTCTCACCGATTTGAAGTTCCGGTTAGTACGCGAAGACTTCGCCGACGCCGTGGCCTGGGTTGCGAGGAATTTGCCCACCAGGCCCACCGTGCCCGTCCTCGCCGGGGTGTTGCTCACCGGGTCTGACGAGGGCCTGACGGTCTCCGGGTTCGACTACGAAGTGTCGGCCGAGGTGCAGGTAGCGGCCGAGATAGCTTCTCCGGGAAGCGTTTTGGTGTCCGGACGGCTGTTGTCCGACATCACCCGGGCGTTGCCGGCCAAACCCGTCGACGTCAGCGTCGGAGGCACCCGGGTGTCATTGATCTGCGGTAGCGCCCGGTTCTCGTTGCCGACCATGGCGGTCGAGGACTATCCGACGTTACCTGCCCTGCCTGAGGACACCGGTGTCATTTCGTCGGAGCTGTTCGCCGAGGCGATCGGCCAGGTCGCCGTCGCAGCTGGCCGCGACGACACGCTTCCGATGCTGACCGGCATCCGCGTCGAGATTTCCGGCGAGAAGGTGGTTTTGGCGGCTACTGACCGTTTCCGGCTTGCGGTACGCGAGCTGACCTGGTCGACGGAATCCGCCGATATCGAGGCCGCGGTGCTGGTGCCCGCCAAGACTTTGGCGGAAGCCGCGAAGGCCGGCGCCGACGGCGCGGACGTGCATTTGTCATTGGGCGCCGGCGCAGCGGTCGGCAAGGAGGGCCTGCTCGGCATCCGGAGTGACGGCAAGCGCAGCACTACCCGCTTGCTGGACGCCGAGTTCCCGAAGTTCCGTCAGCTGTTGCCTGCCGAGCACACAGCGATCGCGACCATCGGTGTTGCGGAGCTCACCGAGGCGATCAAACGCGTCGCGCTCGTGGCGGACCGCGGTGCACAGGTGCGGATGGAATTCGCCGACGATGTGTTGCGGCTGTCCGCCGGCGCCGACGACGTCGGCCGCGCCGAAGAGGATCTTCACGTCGCCTTCTCGGGTGACCCGTTGACTATCGCGTTCAACCCGACGTACCTCACCGATGGGCTGGGTTCGCTGCATTCAGAGCGCGTGACGTTTGGTTTCACGACACCCAGCCGTCCCGCGGTGTTGCGCCCGGCAGGTGAGGATGATGGGAGTGTCGGTGCGATCGGCCCGTTCCCGGCGGCTCAAACTGATTATGTCTACCTGTTGATGCCGGTGCGGCTTCCGGGCTGACCGGCCCTATAGCCACGAAAGAGGCGCACACATGCAATTGGGTCTCGTCGGCCTGGGCAAAATGGGTTTCAACATGCGGGAACGCCTGCGTGAGGGCGGACATGAGGTGATCGGGTACGACCCGCGGCCTGAGGTCACAGATGTACCGACACTCGCGGCCCTCGCCGAAGCACTCACCGCACCGCGGGTGGTGTGGGTGATGGTGCCGTCCGGACGCGTCACCGACGAGACCATCACGGCACTCGCCGTCGAACTCGGTCCGGGCGACTTGGTCATCGACGGCGGAAACTCGCGCTACACCGAAGACGGACCACACGCAAAGTTATTGGGCGACAAGGGCATCGAGTTCATCGATGCCGGTGTGTCGGGCGGCGTCTGGGGTTTGAAAGAAGGTTACGGTCTGATGGTCGGCGGCAGCGACGCTGACGTCGAACGAGCGATGCCGATCTTCGACGCGCTGCGTCCGCCAGGCGCAAAGGAGGACGGCTTCGTTCACGCCGGTCCGGTTGGGGCGGGACACTTCGCGAAGATGGTCCATAACGGAGTCGAATATGCGCTGATGACGGCGTATGGCGAAGGTTACGAGATCTTGGCCGCAGAAGATTTGATTCAGAGCCCGCAGGCGGTTTACCAGGCGTGGACCAACGGAACCGTGGTTCGGTCATGGCTGCAGCAACTGCTGGCCAAGGCGCTGAAAGAGGATCCGAAGCTCGCGGAGATCACCGGCTACACCGAGGATTCGGGTGAAGGCCGGTGGACGGTCGAGGAAGCGATCCGACTGCGCGTGCCGGTCCCTGGCATCGCGGCATCGCTGTTCGCGCGCTTCTTGTCTCGCCAGGACGAGTCGCCGACCATGAAGGCCGTCGCCGCCCTGCGCAACCAGTTCGGTGGCCACGCCGTCAAGCGAGTCAGCGAATCCGGATAGGTTGCCGCACACGCGAGGAGCAAGATAAAGTGCACGTCCGCCGCCTGGGATTGCAAGACTTCCGGTCCTGGCCGCGGGCCGACCTGAATTTGGAACCTGGGCGGACGGTGTTCGTTGGTCCCAACGGCTTGGGTAAGACGAATCTCGTTGAAGCCCTTTGGTATTCGTCGACCCTTGGCTCGCACCGCGTCGCATCGGACGCGCCCCTGATCCGGGTGGGTGCCGAGCGTGCGGTGATCTCGACGATCGTGGTGAACGACGGCCGCGAGCTGGCCGTGGATCTCGAAATCACGGCTGGCCGCGCCAACAAGGCGCGGCTAAACCGCTCCCCCGTCCGCTCGGCCCGCGAGGTATTGGGGGTGCTGCGGGCGGTGCTGTTCGCGCCAGAGGATCTGGCGCTGGTACGCGGGGATCCCAGCGAACGCCGTCGCTACCTCGACGAACTGGCCACGACAAGACGACCGCGGATCGGCGCGGTGCGAGCGGACTACGACAAAGTGCTGCGGCAACGCGCCGCGCTGCTCAAAACTGCCGGCGCCGCCCGCCGTCGCGGCGACCGCAGTGTGCTCGACACCCTCGACGTGTGGGACTCACACCTCGCCGCGCACGGAGCCCAACTGATCGCGGCACGCGTCGACCTGGTCAACCAGCTCGCCCCAGAGATGGAGAAGGCCTACCAATTACTGGCTCCGTCGTCACGGCCGGCGGCCATTCAATACCGCAGCGCAATCGACGTGGTCGAGAATGAGGCCGCTGCGGGAAATGACAGCGCCGAGCTGTTCGAGGCGGCGCTGCTCGATGCGCTGGCGCGTCGGCGCGACGCTGAACTCGAGCGAGGGGTGTGCCTGGTGGGTCCGCACCGCGACGACCTTGAGTTGCGGCTCGGTGATCAGGTTGCGAAAGGCTTTGCAAGCCACGGGGAATCGTGGTCCATGGCGTTGGCGCTGCGGCTGGCCGCATACGAGCTGCTGCGGGCGGAGGGTGGCGACCCGGTACTGCTGCTCGACGATGTGTTCGCCGAACTCGACAATGCTCGGCGCAAGGCGCTGGCCGCTGTCGCCGCCGATGCGGAACAGGTTCTGGTCACCGCCGCGGTGCACGACGACATCCCGTCCGATTGGGATGCACGACGAATCGACATCATCATGCGCGACGAAGACGCGGGCACGGTTTCGATGGTGCAGCCATGACACCCCGAGACGAGGACGACCGCCTCGCATCGGTGGGGGTCGAGGCGATGACCGACGAGGACGACACCGAAACCGGGCCGCCGGCCCACTTAGCCGGGCTGGCCGGGATGGACCTGGTCCGGCGGACGCTCGAGGAGGCACGCGGCGCCGCGCGGATACAGGGCAAGGATGTCGGCCGTGGTCGCAATTCACCGGGCCGCCGCCGCGTCGCCGGCACCAGCCGACGTCGCTGGTCGGGTCCGGGTCCGGACTCGCGGGACCCCCAGCTACTCGGGTCGGTGACGCGCGACGTGGCCCGCAACCGCGGCTGGTCGGGGCGGGTTGCCGAGGGTTCGGTGTTCGGCCGGTGGTCGGGGGTGGTCGGTGAGCAGATTGCTGCCCACGCCATGCCGACGTCGCTCAATGACGGTGTGCTCATCGTGTCCGCCGAATCGACGGCATGGGCCACGCAGTTGCGGATGGTGCAGGCGCAACTGTTAGCCAAGATCGCCACGGCGGTCGGGGACGGCGTGGTGAGCTCGTTGAAGATTGTCGGTCCGCTGGCCCCGTCGTGGCGCAAAGGGAGGTATCACATCGCCGGCCGCGGGCCGCGCGACACGTACGGATGAGCCGGTTGGCTGAGAGCCGCCAGAAGGCCGCGATCTTAGTTCTCAAGCGTCTTGACGCACCTCGGATCGAAAAATTCCACAGACGGCGCGAATAGGTGTGTAGAAACGCCGCCTCAGAATCGGTCCTGTCGCGATCTGACGGTAGACTGTTCTCATGACTTGCCGACGGTAGTGACTACCGTCTGAGCACCACCCCCATCAGAAAGTAGGGAACCTTCCGCCCGTGGCTGCTGCGAAGAAGAAAGCCGAGAAGAAGTACGGCGCCGACGCCATCACCGTTCTCGAAGGTCTGGAGGCCGTCCGCAAACGTCCGGGCATGTATATCGGCTCCACCGGCGAGCGCGGTCTGCACCACCTTGTGTGGGAGGTCGTCGACAACGCGGTTGACGAGGCGATGGCCGGATACGCGACGAAGGTCGATGTGCGAATCCTCGAGGACGGTGGCGTCGAGGTTCGTGACGACGGCCGCGGCATCCCGGTCGAGATGCACGCAAGCGGTGCGCCGACCGTCGACGTCGTGATGACCCAGCTGCACGCCGGCGGCAAGTTCGGCGGCGAGAACAGCGGCTACAACGTCAGTGGCGGTCTGCACGGCGTGGGCGTCTCCGTGGTGAACGCGCTGTCCACCCGGCTCGAAGTCGACATCTCCCGGGACGGCCACGAGTGGTTCCAGTCCTATGACCACGCGATGCCGGGCACCCTCAAGCAGGGCGACGCGACGAAGAAGACGGGCACCACAGTCAGATACTGGGCCGACCCCAACGTCTTCGAAACCACTTACTACGACTTCGAGACGGTGGCACGACGGCTGCAGGAGATGGCCTTCCTCAACAAGGGCCTGACCATCACGCTCGTCGATGAGCGGGTGACCGCCGAGGAAGTGGTCGACGAGGTCGTCAGCGACACGGCCGAAGCGCCGAAGTCGGCGGAGGAGAAGGCCGCGGAAGCTACCGGGCCGCACAAGGTGAAGAACCGCACGTTCCACTACCCCGGCGGCCTGGTCGACTACGTGAAGCACATCAACCGGACCAAGACGCCGATCCATCAGAGCATCGTCGACTTCTC
>Ga0207693_10005140_pt1 | contig 10962 bp, 7 predicted proteins | sample LARL81metaG_FD_184347 | JGI IMG/M metagenome (GOLD analysis project Ga0207693, IMG submission 184347) | Corn, switchgrass and miscanthus rhizosphere microbial communities from Kellogg Biological Station, Michigan, USA - LAR L8-1 metaG... | ecosystem: Host-associated > Plants > Roots >... | reverse complement strand
GATGGCCGCGCGGGGACCGCGACGATCTGGCGAAGCCCGCGCGAGGGCGAGGACGTTGAACGGCTCGTGGTTGATCAGCGCACTACGCTCACCTGACCGCCGGCCCCGGCGCAAATGTCGATGATCAAGGACCGTTGCTTTGAGGCGGAACGCAGTGGCATCGCCGCGGAAGCGCAGTGCCTGCAGAACGGTTGCAATTTGAGTCGCTCCATCACGTCCCCCTTGTGACACGGCTGCGCCGGATCCGGACCTTGCCGAACCAACTCTCGTTCAAGACCCAGCCCTCTCCGTTGGTTTCAACCTCGAGCCGCGTGCGCGTGAGCGCGTAGGTCGGGGTCGCGAACCGTTCGCTCGGCGTCGTCAGGTAGCCGTCCTCACGCTGTGTGCGGTCGGCCCAGAGCAGGAAGCCTCCCCCTGCCATCACGGCTAGCCCGAACAGGACGCCGACGCTGCCGAGGACGATGAGGACGATGCGACCCGCGCTCACTGGAACCTGAGGACTTCGGCCGGGATTCCCGTCACCTTGCGGCGGGAACGGGCGGTGCTTCCGCGGTTGGCTCAGGCTCGCTCGCGATCCCTACGCGGGGCAGCCATTCGAGCCAGCTCGGGAGATACCAGTTCCACTCGCCGAGCAGCTTCATGCTCGCGGGGAGCAAGACCCCCGGCCTGAGACCGAAACATAATGAGCATCCGGCAGAAGGAGGCCAAGGCTTGAGCGCGGAAATGGCGGCGGCAGTACCCGAGGAATCGAGCGGCGACGAACGGCTCGCGATCCTGTTGGCGATGGCGATGTTCGTGCTCGTCGTCGACACGTCCCTGATGAACGTGTCGATCTCAGCGGTGGTTCACGATCTCGACACGACGGCCAGCGGCGTGCAGTCGGCGATCGCGCTGGAGGCGCTGGTCTCGGCCGCGTTCATCCTGATCGGCAGCAAGGTCAGCGACCTGATCGGTCGTAAGCGCGCCTACGTCCTCGGCTTGCTCGGGTACGCAACCGGCGCCGTCTCGATGACGCTGGCACAGAGCCTGGTGCCGATCATCATCTTCTGGGCGATCATCGGCGGCCTAGGGGCGTCCCTGCTTCTTCCCTCGATGCAGTCGCTGATCCACGGGAACTTCCAGGGCGCGATGCAGCGGCGTGCCTACGCACTCGTCGGCGCAGCCGCCGCGATCGCCGCTGCAATCGGGCCGCTGGTGGGCGGCCTGATCACGACCTACCTCTCGTGGCGCGTCGCGTTCGGCGGCGAGGTCGTGATCATTGCGATCGTGCTCGTGGGGAGCCGGCGCATCCGCGAGGTCCCGTATACGGGCGACCGGCGGGTCGATGTCGTCGGCGCCGTGTTGTCCGTGCTGGGCATGGGTGGGCTCGTGCTCGGGATCCTCGTCTGGGAGGAGGGCGGCGGCGCTGTGGGCGCCCTGCTCGCAGTCGGCGTGGTCGGCTTGGGCTCGCTGGCCTGGTGGCTCGTCAGGCGCAAGCGCGAGGGCAAGCCGGCACTGATCGACGCCGGGCTCTTTCGCTCGAAGTACTTCCGCCTCGGCATCTCGTCGCAGACGCTGCAGCAGATCGCGCTCGGCGGCCTGATGATCGCGCTGCCGATCTTCCTGCAGATGGTGCTGGAGTACAACGCCCTGGAGGCGGGCCTGTCGATCGCGCCGCTTTCGCTCAGCATGTTCGCGGTCGCCCTGCTCGCCGGCAAGAAAGCCGGCCAGCGCAGCCCCAGCAGAATCATCCGAGCCGGCTTCCTGCTGCTCGCCGTGGGCGTCGCGGTCCTGATCCCGATCGTTCCACACGCCCACTCGGGCTGGGCGATGGCAGCGCCGCTCCTGGTCGCGGGTGCCGGTCTCGGGCTGCTCGTGTCGCAGCTCAACAACTACACGCTCTCACCGATCGAGGACGAGCGCGTCAGCGAGGCCGCGGGCGTCAACTCCGCGGGCGGCTCCTTCGGCCTCTCCTTCGGGCTCGCTTTTGCCGGCGCGATCATGCTCGCGTCGCTGTCGCTCCTCTTCACGCACATGGCGAACGAGAGCAAGGTGCTCTCGCCGGCCGAGCAGCAGAAGGTGGGGAAGGCTCTGAACGAGAACGCGGAAGTGCTGACCAACACCCACCTCGAGGAGCTCCTCGCAGGGCAGCCGGAGGACGTCAAGGCCGAGATCATCCACATCAATACGAAGACAAGGCCGAGAGCGCTCCAGATCGCGCTACTCATACCGCTGATCGCAGCCCTGCTCGGCCTCGTCAACGGCTTCCGGATGACCAGGCTGCCCGATCCGGAACCATCGGCAGCGGCCGAAGGGATTCTGGGCGGCTGACGCGGGTCGGTAGATAAGCGAGAGGCGCCGTTTCCGGCGCCTCTCGCAGTAGCGGGGGCAGGATTTGAACCTGCGACCTCCGGGTTATGAGCCGCCTCGATTGTGTACACGCGTTCCGCCTCGTTCCGCCGAAATGCAGATTGCGAGCCGATTTTCGGTCGGCCGTGCATTTAGGCGGAACACAGTGACATCACTGCGGAAGCCCGATGCTTGCAGAACGCTTGCAGCTGGAGTCGGTTCGGCGATGTCTGCGGTGACAATCCTCAGCGCGCGGCGCGATCGAAGCCGACGGTGCCGCGAAGCCGCTCGAGGGCCTTTCGAATGCCTCGTCGAGTGCGCCGAGGAGCGCGGTTTGCAGGACACCGTCAAAGCCAACCCGGGCTTTTTCCACGAACTCATCTGCCCCGAACGTTGGCTCGGCGGCACCCTCGACCAGCTGAAAGGAGAATCTGCGGCCGTTCCTCGAGCTGCCGGTCGAATGAGTCCTCGTCTCCCACGATGAGCCGATGTTCGATGGCGGATGTACCGCACTCGCTTGCGTGTTCACCCTGAGATTTGAGATCGGGGAATCAGGGGTATGCCATGCGCAACAAGCGCCGAGGAGGGAAGAGCATGCACCACTTCCGATGGGTTACGACCAGCGCGGCGGCGCTCGCAGTCCTTGCGTTCACCGCCCTCGCGCTCGCAGCCTCAGGCCCGGTCGATGTCTCCGGGCCGAGCCCGTTCGCCGCCTGCACGGTGGGCGGGCCGGGCACAAACTCAGCCAACAGCGAAGTCGAGCCGTTCGTCGCGGTGAGCCCGGCGAACCCGAGCAACATCGTCGGCGTCTTCCAGCAGGACCGCTGGTCGAACGGCGGCGCACACGGCCTCGTCGCGTCCACGAGCCACGACGGGGGAAGCACGTGGACCGAGTCGTGGGCCCACTTCAGCACCTGCTCCGGCGGAACGGCCGCGAACGGCGGCGACTACGGTCGCGCGTCCGATCCCTGGGTGACGTTCGCCCCAAACGGCGACGTCTACCAGATCAGCCTCTCGGCGAGCGCCGACCTGACCGTCTCGGCCGTGCTCGTCAGCAAGTCGAGCGACGGTGGCGACACCTGGAGCGAGCCGACCACGCTCGCCCGGAACGTCTCCGGCTTCGCGGAAGGCCCGGGCTTCAACGACAAGGAGTCGATCACGGCCGATCCGACGAACGCGAACAACGTCTACGCGGTCTGGGATCGCAGCCGGTTCCCGAGCGACCGGGCCGGTATCACGGCGCAGATGAACGCCGCGTCGATACGCGGCGACATCATGTTCTCGCGGACGACCAACGGCGGTCAGACCTGGTCGCCGGCACGCGACATCCTGGGCCTGAACCAGAACGAGTTCACGATCGGGAACCAGATCGCCGTGCTGCCGGACGGCACGCTCGTCGACATCTTCGAGGACGGCAACGGCTCCGGCCGGCAGCCCTCGCCAAACCAGTTCCACCAGTCGATCATCCGCTCGACCGACCACGGCGTGACCTGGTCGAAGGTGATCGACATCTCGACCGACGGCTCGGTGGCCGTGCGTGATCCGGACACGGGCGCCTTCGTACGCTCCGGCGCCGGGCTGCCGGACATCGCAGTCGCCCCGAACGGCACGCTCTACGCCGTCTGGTCGGACGGCCGCTTCAGCGGCTTCACGCACGACGACGTCGCGCTCTCGCGTTCGACCGACGGCGGCCTGCACTGGTCGGCGCCGATCAAGGTGAACGCGTCTCCGGCGGGCGTCGCGGCGTTCACGCCCGCGGTCGACGTCGCGTCCGACGGCACGGTCGCGGTCACGTACTACGACTTCCGGAACAACACGCCGGACACGTCCACGCTGCCGACCGACGCCTTCGCCGTCTTCTCGCACGACGGTGGCGAGACGTTCGGCGGCGAGGTGCGGCTGACCCCCACGTCGTTCGACCTCGACCTCGCCCCGCGCGCGGGCGGGCTCTTCCTCGGCGACTACGTCGGCCTCTCCCACGTGGGATCGACCTTCGTCCCCTTTTACACGCAGACGGTCTCGAGCTCGAACCCGACCGACATCTTCGCGTCGTTCGTTCCCTAGCAGACGGCTTTTCGTGGCCGGCGGAGCGGCCAGCTCCGCCGGCCACGTCTACTCCTCGGGCTTGTCGTTCGTTCGTGGCCTCGACGCGCGGCGGTTACGGCCGCGCTCGACTGCGCATCGAGCCGCATGAGCGACCCGCTCGTGGGGAAGGAGCGCTGGCCGGGAAGCCGCCCGAGCGTCACCGAGTCCGCGCGGTCCTTCGCCGCGACGCTTTCGTCGTCACGCACCATCGCCTTGTCGGCCCTCAGCGACGACAGGCTGACGACACGCGCACGAACCCCGGCGACCTCGGCGACGTCCCGCTCGAACGAGTTCTGAGGCCATTCGCCGTGGTCCAGAAACGCGACCTCGAGACGAACGCCGTCCCGCTCGTAGACGCTGTAACCCTCTTCCGGTGCGTGGCGCCAGCCGCTGGCGATCAGAAGCTCGCGAACGCGTTGACCGTCGTGTGACAAGACCGCGAGGTCGGAGATCGTCGTGCGGGCGCGTCACTTTGCCGGCGTGGAAATCGACCGCCCAACCGCCGAAGAGCCAGTACTCGATCCCGTGTTGCCCGAACAGCTCGTCGAGGTGCGACAGCGCACTGAGCAGATCTTCCGCGTTCACGACCGCAGTCCTACCATCGGCGCGTGAAACAGCCTGCCGACGAGCACGCTCACCCTCCTCTTTACCGGCGTCGAGGGCGGAACGCGGTGATATCGCTGCGGAAGGCCGATGCTTGCAGAACGCTTGCAGTCGAGCCGATTCGGCGCAGCCCGGTGTTGTGCCACCTACCACCGATCCCCCGAGGCTCCACAGGATCCCAGCCCCGCTCGCCAAGTAATGCCGCTACGAAACCCTCCAACGAGGCCCGGGCCGGAAGGCGCCGGGCCTTAGGTTCCATTACCTGGGAGTTACAGGTGGTTCTCGTTCGCTTCGAGGCTGAGACGACCGCTACTTTGCGATTACGAACCGTTTCCGGTTATCGACCCGAAGGATGCTGACGGGAACGTTCGTCCGGTAACCGGTCTTCCGGTTAATCCTGATCGTGCCGGTGGCGCCCCGGTAGCCTTTGGTCGCTCGGAGCTGACGCTCGACGGCCGCGAAGCCGTAGCTCTTGGCCCGGTCGATCGCTGCGAAGAGAATCCTGGCGGAGTCGTAGGTAAACGAGCCCCAGACCCCAGGAGTCTTTCTCAACGTCGCTCGGTACTGACGCACGTACGTCTTGGCGGACGGCATCTCGGTGGCCGCCGGCACGCCGCTGAAGACGCACCGCTGCGCCTCCGCAAGCGTGGCCTTCGCGACGAAGCCGTTGTCGACGTTCGCGAGCCCCATCAGGCAGCGTGGAGTAGTGCCTGACGCGGCGAGGGCCTTGGCGATCTGGACTCCTGCCGGGAAGTAGGTGCTGACGTAGACGAGGTCCGGGTTCGACTTGAGCGCCACCGCTACCCGGTCGGTGTAGTAACTGCCCATCGCCCCAGGATCGGTCGCCTCCAGAACCGAGGTCCAGGTCACGGAAGCGCCGTCCCGCTCGAGCGCCACCCGCAGCCGCTCGGCCATGCCCTTCGTGAAGGCGCCATTGGGAGTGTCGTCCACGAGCATGGCGACGCGCGTCGCGCGCAAGCGCTTCACGTAGCGCCGCTCGATGGGAGCGATCTGCGTGTTCATCGGCTGGACGGTCGCGCCCACACCCGCCGTCTCGTCCCGCGAGGTCATCCACAGCGGCAGAACCTTGGCTCGCCGATAGAGGGGCAGGTTCTCGATGCCGACCGACGAGTTGTAGGGGCCGATCACGAAGCGGATCCCCTTCGCGATCACCTGCCGCGCGACCGGTTTCGCGTTCGCCGCGTCGGCCTTGTCGTTGGCCGCGAAGACCGCCACCTTGCGGCCGTCCCAGAGCCCGCCGCGCGCGTTCAGCTGTTTCACAGCCAGGCGGACGCCACGGAGCTGGTCGACGCCGTTTGCCGCCTGCGCCCCGCTTTGCGGCCCCTCGACTGCGATGACGAGCGGCGCCGACGAGCCAGAGTTAGCCGCAGCAATCGCGAGCGAAAGGCCGCTCGCAAGCGCGAAGATGGCGCTTGCCACGAGCAGCGCGGGTCGCCGGTGCGCCATCACCTCCTCATGCCTTCCGGAGTGAGGCTAACCCCCCGCTCTGCCGACATGCAACCCGCGGTCGCGCGCAAGGAACAGTGGAGCCGACGGGACTCGAACCCGGGCCGTCGCGCCCTCCTGCAGCCGCATAGCCGCCTAATGAGCGAAAGGCCCCGTTTCCAGGGCCCTCCGCAGTAGCGGGGGCAGGATTTGAACCTGCGACCTCCGGGTTATGAGCCGCCTCGATCCGGTACACGCGTGCCGCCGTGTTCCGCCGAAATGCAGAATCGGAGCCAGTTTTCGGCCGCGCCCGTGCATTTAGGCGGAACACGGTGACATTGCCGCGGAAGCCCGATGCTTGCAGAACGCTTGCAATTTGAGTCGCGCCTGGAACCCGCTTCGTGCGGAGCGGCAGCGCCTGACGCCGGTGGTCGCGCCGGGCCACGCTTGGTTCCGGATCGTCGCTACTGCTTGATAGTCCCCGCGGAGGCTTCGCCTCGCCTGGCGCCCGTCTCCGCGCCGCGACCCTCGATCAGCTCCTTGAAGCGCTCGAGGTCGCCGCGGACACGCCAGGCGCCGAGGCCGGTATCCGATCCGACAGCCACGATTGGCCCTCCGGCCTGATAGCCCATCGAGAGGCGGATCAGCGTGCGCGAGTCGCTGCGCGGCTCGAACGTGACCGTGCCGCGCGTTTTCTTTCCGTCCTCGCTGACCCAGCTGATCAGCCGGTCCGGATACTGCTCGACGATCTTCGCGTCCCACTCGGCCTTCCGACCGGCGATCGTCGCCACCCAGTGCAACCGCGTGTCGTCCAGTTGCTGCACGTGGTCGACGCCCTGCATGAACTGTGGGAAGTCCTCGAACTGCATCCACTGGTGGTACGCAGTCGAGACCGGGACGCCGACCTCGATCGATTCCGTGATCGTGCTCGGGCTGGATCGGTGCCGAACGAGTTTCGAGAGCAGTCTCCGCGACTGCCGAATAGCCACGACGGCTCCGCCTACGCCGAAGATCAGCAGCGTGTCGCGCAGGCGGTGGCTCCGCTTCTGCTCGGCGCGGGTGACTGCGCGCTGCAGATTCTCGGTCATGTGTCGCAGCTCAAGGACAAGCTTCCGATCGGCCGCCAGGCGGCTCGCCACCGCAACTGGGCCGAACCCGCGCGCCGTTTGACGACGAGCGATCCTCCCGTGGCCGAGCGCGGAAATCAGTTCCTTGCGGAACTTCTTGTCCTGAGCGAGCGCGACCGCCAGGTCCTTCCCGCTCGTTGCCTTCTCCTTCAAGACAGTCGTCCTCCTACGCCTGAACATGCAAATCCTCCCCATCCGGGTTCTTGAACGTTTCATACCCACAGCCGCGTCGAGCTACCTGCAAACATCGGAAATTGCGGGAAGAACAGGCGCCTGGAACAGTCGAATTTGCGGGAACGATCGCCCCGCCGGCGAGACCAATCGGGAACGGGGCAGCGTCGTTTCGCGGCCGGGGTGACGATCGTCAGGTTGCTCGCCGTCACCGAGGAGCTGTTGATCGCGCGCAGCCCGTAGACGCTGGCACCGAAGGCGGACAGGACCTCGACCAGCCGGACGGCAGGCAAAGGCACATCCGCCCTTGGGGCCAGACGGTACGCCGTCTTCGCCAGCGGAATTGGCGGTCGTCAGGGCCTCCACTTCCACGCCGACGACGACAACAACTACGACGCCTATCCATAGCGGGCACTCAAAACCGAAGTCGCCGGAACAGAGTACTTTTCCGTGGTCATTTCGATCGCCCGGTCGCCGGAGGCACCGTTCGGCGACGGGCACGAAAGGTAAGGGGGAGATATGAAGCGAAGGCTAGGACTCGTGGCCGCAGCGGTCACGGCGGCCGCCGCGTTGATCGGCACGTCCGTTGCAGCGGGGGCGACGGCGACCGAGCATCTCGTTAGCCCTGCGGCGACCCACTTCCCGCAGAACAAGCAGAATGAGTCAACAGTCGCGGTCAACCCGCTGAACCCCGCGATCGCGGCTGTCGGAGCGAATGACGAGATCCAGGAGCCGGACTGCACGCCGGCGACCGGCGGGTCCTCGAGCTGTCCGTTCAGTCCGACGGTCGATACCATGGGCGTGTACATCACGACGAACGGTGGCTCGAGCTGGACGCAACAGATCCTGGATGCGTTCCCGGCGACTCAGTTCGTGACCGACGGTGATCCCGCCCTCGCGTGGGGCCCAAAGCCGACCGCTGGTGGCTTTTCGTTCGCGAGCGGCGCCCGGCTGTATGCGGGAACACTGCTGGGGTCGCCGACGTTCGGCCCAGCGAAGGAGCAGGTCGGACTCTTCTTCTCCGACAACAACGGGACGAGCTGGACCGGGCCGATCGTCATCTCCTCGGCCAATAACCCGGTCAGCTTCAACGACAAGATCGCGATCACCACGGACACCAACCCGCTGAGCGCGAACTTCGGGAACGTCTATGTGAGCTGGACGCTGTTCACGGGCAATCCCACCCTCAACTTCGGCGAAGCGCCTGTCTTCTCGCCGGAGCCGATCGTGCTGGCGCGCTCGACGGACGGCGGGAACACCTTCTCCAGCCCCGTGCGACTGACCCAGTCCGCGAACAACGGCATCGTCGGCGGGCGACAGGGCTCATCGCCGGAGGTTGGACCGAACGGCAATGTGTTCGTGTTCTGGAGCGGGGCGATCGACCGTCAAAGCGCTCAGCTGGGAGTTCGCTCGACGGACGGCGGCCGCACGTTCGGGAGACCGTTCCTGGTTTCGTTCTCGAACGACAACCCGTCTCCGCTTCCCGGTGCGAGCTTCCGCGACAACAGCTTCCCCAACGCCGACATCGCCTCCAGCGGCAAGCTGTACGTCGTCTGGACCGACTACACCAGCGGCCACGGGGTCGTGAAGCTGGCTACATCGACGAACAACGGAGCGAACTGGAGCACAAGCACCGCCGCCAACGTCGCGAGCCGTAGCGCCTTCTACCCGGCTGTGGCCGTGAATGGGTCGAACGTGTTGATCGGCTTCAACGCACTCGACGACGTCGCGGCCGGCACCGCGCCAGGTGCGGGTGTGGTCTTCTACGACGCGTACTACGTGCTGTCGAGCAACGGCGGGACGACCTTCGGCGCGCCCGTGAAGATCAGCGCAGTCCATTCCGACCCGGACGCCGCGTCGACGAACGGGCTCACAGCCCAGTTCCTCGGCGATTACAACGGCGCCGACGTCGGGTCCAACGGAACCTTCTGGTTCACGTGGACAGACACGCGGAACGGGTCGACGTGCGCTGCCATCGATTCGTGGCGCGCGTCAGGCTTCACCACGACGGAGCCGAACATTTACGACTCCTGCCCGGCCGCGTTCGGGAACTCCGACATCTTCGTAGCGACCATCTCGTAGCGGCCTCGAAAGCTGGAAGTCCTGAGAGAGGGCGCCACCCGGCGCCCTCTCATCGTGGCGCGTCGCCCTCCGCGCTCACGAACCTTTGCCCGTCGCTCGTGATGAGGCCGGACCGCGAAATGCAGCGCGCGACCGGTCACGCCGCGGGAGTCGCCATCGCGGACGAGCAGCGGGTGGCGCGTGCCGAACGCCGCGTTCTGGCCGGGCGCGGGGAAGCCGAGCGCGATTCCGTGTGAGGTGGTAGAGGTGACGGTGAACCCGGCCCCCGTGGACCTCCATTACCCCGATGAATCGGAGCCGCAGATTGCGGGGCACACTGCCATTTGCCGCAGATGACGCCCCCTGCTTGCCGAGGCGCTTGCAGGCGACGTCGGCTACCGCTCGCCGGCTAAGCGAAAGGCGCCGTTTCCGGCGCCGTTCGCAGTAGCGGGGGCAGGATTTGAACCTGCGACCTCCGGGTTATGAGACGTGCGTTGCTAGGTCAGGCAACGCAGAGTTCGGCAGCGTTTCGTCAGCTCAGGTCACCTAAGATCGGCTTCGATCAGATGAGACGGGCAAAAGTTTTGGCAAAAGTTTTCGTCTGAGCAGAGAACGCCGGACCGCCTGGCAACAGAAGAGCCGACCTCATTACCGTTCGACGGCGAGTTGGTGCCGACGTCTCGCCAAGAGCAGAAGAGCTCCCGCGGCGACGAGGGCCGCGGTGCTCGTGACGCCAACGACCTCCCAGTTGGCACCGCCAGCCTGACCGACCCCAGTAACGTCGGGGCGGCGGACGTGGAAGGTCTTGGTGTCGACAACGAGCTCTGTCTCGGCGCCGTCCCGGATCAAAAGCGCACTTCCGTCCTCGGTTGCGTGCAGCCGCAGTCGCCAGAGGTAGCGGTTGCCGGCAAGGGCGTCGAGGTCGATGCAGTGGGCTGTACGCCGGCTCGTGTCGAGCGCGTGGATGAACGGCATCTGGCCGCCGCCGTCGTAGAGCGTGTACGCCCAACGGCCACCCGGGCTGAGCGCACGCGAGAGCGGATTCCCGCGCATCTTGTCGCTCTGCTCATGCGGATCGACGATGGCCGCGGCGAGCAGCCGGTGCTGCAGCAGGTCGTAGGCGCGAACGAGGTAGCGAGTC
>Ga0207693_10005139_pt1 | contig 10963 bp, 9 predicted proteins | sample LARL81metaG_FD_184347 | JGI IMG/M metagenome (GOLD analysis project Ga0207693, IMG submission 184347) | Corn, switchgrass and miscanthus rhizosphere microbial communities from Kellogg Biological Station, Michigan, USA - LAR L8-1 metaG... | ecosystem: Host-associated > Plants > Roots >... | reverse complement strand
GGGCAAGGGCAGTGGAATGTGCCCGACTCCGAGCGCTGGTACAAGGGGCTCGCGGACGGGATCGGCGCGGCGCGAGCGCTGGTGATCCTCCAAGTCGACTTACCGTTCGCGGCGCGGACCCGAAACCAGCAGCCGGAGACGATCGACGCCTATGGCACCAAGATCCTTTCGGCCAACCCCCATACCACGGTTTACATCGATGCCGGCGCGTACGGGTGGCTCTCACCCGCTCAGCAGGGAGCGCTGCTGATCAGCAACGGGATCCGTCACGCACGCGGATTCTCCGTCAATGACACACAGTACGGCTCGATGAGCCAGGAGCTCGAGTACGGGGCGCAGATCGTCGCCTACCTGATTCAGCATGGCATCACCGGGAAGCATTTCTTGGTCAACACCGCGCAAAACGGGCAGCCGTATCTCGCCGGTCAGGTCTCGGGGCCGTCAAACGACACGCCGCGGTGCTCCTCGCGCACGCAGACGCTCTGTCAGCGAACGGGAATCCCGCCCACAACAGCGGTCAGCAGTCCTCGATGGCACCTTTCCGCGAAGGACGCCGCGATCGCCAAACGCGACGTCGATGGCTACGTGTGGGCATCGCAACCGTGGAACGTCAACGGTGGGCCCTTCAATCTTTCATTCGCGCTGAACCTCGCCGCCAACGGGAAGTACTGACCCGCGGGGGCGCTGCCTTTGGGAGGCGCTGACGTTCACAGGTTGGTCACGATCTGTTTTCGAGTCGGCCACATCCGGTTACGCGCGCGGGAATACGGTCGCCGCGGTTCTGGATCCGACGAAGGAGACAAGATGCGAAGCAGATGGAGAGGCGCGCGGCATGGTCGGCGCGTGACTGTCATCGGCGTTGTGGTCGTGGTCGTTCTTGGCATCAGCGCGGCCAGTGTGATGGCGGCGGAGGGTTTGCTTGGCGGCGGTACTAACGACTGGCCTTACGCGCCGTCTGGTAGGGCGCCAGTGCTTGCGGCGGTGGGGGATATCTCATGCCAGCCGGGTGAGGCGGTCGAGACCGAGAAGACTTCGGACCTGTGCACTGGGGACCGCTGGTCGGCGCAGGTGGCGACGGCCAATCAGATCGAGAGCATCAAGCCGGACCTCGTGGCGCTGCTTGGCGACCTTCAGTACCAGGTCGGGCGCTATGAGGACTTCACCGGGTCCTTCGATCACACCTACGGCGCGTTCAAGTTCCTACAGCGGCCATCCCCAGGCAACCACGAGTTCTACGACCGCGGGACGCCAGGACCTGGCGCCAAGGGGGAGACCGGCGATGACGGTTACGGGTATTTCGATTACTTCAACGGCTACCAGCTCAATAGCGACGGGTCGCCGGCGACGCATACGTTCGCCGACAAGTTCGCGTCGGGCTCGTTCACCCAGCCGCAACCGCGCCCGCAGGGCCAGGCCGGCGACTTCGGCACGACGGGCAACGGCTGGTACTCGTACAACCTCGGCCACTGGCATCTGATCGCACTCAACATCGAGTGCTCGGTCGAGCCGGGCGGGTGCGACCCGCAGGGGACGTGGCTCGCGAGCGAAACGAAGTGGCTCAGCCAGGATCTTGCTGCCAACCACGCCCAGTGCACCCTTGCGTACTGGCACCAGCCCACGTTCAGCTCGACCGCGAGTCCGTTCACGTCCGACAGCGCCGAGGGCCAGGCGGCCGACGCGTGGTGGAAGCTCCTCTACGCGCATCGCGCCGACGTGGTTCTCAACGGCCACGACCACGTGTACTCGCGGTTCACGCCGATGAACCCAGCCGGCCAGGCGGACGCGCGCAACGGCATCCGTGAGTTCATCATTGGGACCGGGGGCGAGAGCCTCGACACGGTGCTCCCGTCGACGCCAAACCTGCACGCGTACGACGATCAGCACTACGGCGTGATGAAAATGAAGCTCGGTCCTGATGGCTACGTGTGGGACTACGAGACGTCGCTCGAGAACGCGGCGGCGCCGGCCGGAACGCCGGCGAGCTACAGCGATACCGGTAGCGCGCAGTGCCACGGCGCGCGGGAGGGCGATCGGGACCGCCACAGCTGATCTGCCCGGGCAGGCAGGTTGCGTACGGACGCGTCAGAGCTGGGGAGGGAGCGCACCACGTTCCCTCCCCAGCGACGCATCAGGCGGCGGCACCGAATGCGCAGACCGGTTAGGTTGGGGCTGTGGCGATAGGCGAGAAGCCCGATGTTGTCGTGCCGTCGGATCAGGCGCCGTCGTATCAACTCGAGATCGAGGACGTTGTCGTAGGCGACGGTGATGAGGCTGTCTCGGGGCGCGTCGTCGAGGTGCATTACGTCGGCGTCTCGTGGAAGACCGGGCAGCAGTTCGACGCGTCATGGGACCGTGACAGCACCTTCAAGTTCGGCCTGGGTAAGGGGCAGGTCATCGCTGGCTGGGATCAAGGCGTGGCCGGAATGAGGGTTGGCGGTCGGCGCCGGATCACGATCCCGCCGATGCTCGCTTACGGCAAACGCGGCGCTGGCCGGGCGATCGGACCGGACGAGACCCTCGTCTTCGTCGTCGACCTAATCAGCGTTCGCTGACGCGGCAGCTCCCCATCGGCCTATGGCTCACTCGCAGTCGTGAAGCTCATTGAGAAGGGCGCGCGTCTGGTTGGCACCCGGGCGGTCTCCCCTGGTCAGGAACAGTTCGAGCGCCGCGCGTGCCTCCGCGACTGCCTCGTCCGGACGCTCAAGTCCGGCCAGGACCCGCGCGAGGGCGAGCTTGCTAGTGGCTTGATCGACGAGAGCGTCGGTCGCAAACGCCTGGTCGACCGCGCTGCGAGCCCACCGCTCGGCGGCCTCACCGTCCCCGCCGGCCAGCGCCATTTCAGCTCGCACCCGGTGGGTCTCGATCATCGTGCCGACGTCCTCTGTGCCTCCCAGCTCCTCGGCGAGCTCGAGCGCCGCCAGGGCCGCATCGACGCTTCCGAGCCGCCAGTGGGCCTGCGCGAGGAACGCCTGTGTGGTCGATCGCGACGAGCGCTCACCGAGGCGCGCGAGGATGGCGTCGCTGCGCTCCAGCGCCTCGAGCGCGGCACCGGGGTCGCCGAGCGACAACTCCAGATGCCCTGTGTCCTGTTCGATGCCGGCGACGGTCTTGGCGTTGCCCAGCGACCGGAACCGGTCGGCCGCGCGGTGGACCAGCCGCCGGGCCTCGTCCGCTCGTCCTTCGAGCCCGGCGACCACGCTGCGCCCCATCTCGACGGCGGCCGCGAGGTACGGACCGGGCCGCTCTCGCTCGATCGCGTCGAGTCGCTCCGAGATCGTGCGCGCATCCAGGCTGGAGTACTTCAGCGTCGCAACGTAAGACGCAAGCGCGCGTTCGCGCAACCCCTCGTCTTTGGCCTTGCGTGCGTGCTCGGCCGCAAGTCGCAGCTCCTCGGTGGCGGGTGTCGCGCGGGCCTTCATCCAGTAAAGGTCGCAGGCCAGAATGTGCGTGCGCGCGAGTGCGCGCTCGTCGCCTACGCGCGAGAAATGCTCAAGCATCCCCGGGAGCTGGGACTCGATCGCGCGTGTGGTGCCCGGCGGCCGTACGTGAGTCATCAACTCGAGTCGGGTCAACGCCGTCAGCGCGTTAGCCTCCGGGTGGCGCTGAGCCTCGGTCAGGAGCTCATCTACCGGGTCGACCTCGCCGGCGTCGATCAGTTGCTCGGCGAGGTCGAGACCGATCCGAGCGCGGCGGATGTCCGCCTCCGGCGCGAGCAGGCGCGCGCGCTCGAGAAGATTCGTTGCGGCCATCACGTCGCAGCGCTCGCGCGCACGCAGGCCGGCGGTATGAAGGTGCTCGCTGGCGGCTTCGGTCAGCTCTCCAGAGACTTCCCGGCCGAGCTCCCGCCGGTAGCCAATGGCCTGCTCGAGGTGCCATCCGGCGAGCTCGTCCAGCCCCATCAGGTCTGGCGCCGCGACTTCGAGCGCGGGCGCCAAGCGCTCGTGGAGCTCCGCGCGGGTCGCCTTGGGCAGGCTGTCGTAGGCCGCGTCTCGGATCAGCAGATGCCGGAACCTGAACGCTCGATCGTCCGGCAGCGTCGCGGCGTGCGGGCGGATCAGATCCTTTCGAACGAGTCCGGCGAGCAACTCGTCGATCTCGGCATCCGACCGCTTGCCGCCCGCGAGCGGCCGCGCCATGCCGCGGTGAAAGACCTCGCCCTCGACGGCGCCGCATTCCAGGACCTCCCGTTCGTCGCCCGCGAGCCGCTCGAGCCGGGCCGCGAGCAGTGCCTGGATCGTCGACGGCAACTTATGTCCGCCGGTCTCGCGCGCGAGCGCCGACATCTCCTCGAGGAACAGCGGGTTCCCTTCGCTAGCGCTGATGACGCGCGCGCGGGCCGGAGGATCGAGATCGTTGCCCAGTTGCATCAGCAGCGCCTGGCATTCCGCCGCCCCGAGCGGCTCGAGCATCATCGTGGTGGCGTTGAACTTGCCACCGCCCCAGGCCGGGCGGTCCTCCAAGAGCTCCGGCCGCGCCGTGCACAGAAGCAGGATCGGCGCGTGTCGGGATAGCTCGACGACGTGATCGAGTAGATCCAAGAGCAGCTGCTCGGCCCACTGCAGATCGTCGACGTGCAGGAGCACCGGCCGGTCGCGGCTGAGCGACTCGAGCGCCAGTCGCACCTCCAGGAACAGCTCGTTCGGCGTCGCCGTGCCACCGCTGCCCAGCCGCTCCAGCACCGCCTCGGTCTCCGTTCCGGCGCCGGTCAGCGCCTCGAGCAGCGGCCAGAACGTGATCCCTTCGCCGTAGGGAAGACAGCGACCCTGCAGCGCACGAACGTCGTCGCCGACGGTCGACAGGAGCTCTGCGACCAGCCGCGACTTCCCCACGCCGGCAGCTCCTAGCAAGGTGAAGAGATGACAGCCCGCCTCGGCGACCACGCGAGCCCACGCTTCGCGCAATAGGCGCAGTTCTCGCTCGCGCCCGACCAGGGGAACGTCGAAGCGGCGAGCGAGCCCTGGTGCGAGCGGATCCACAGCCAGCAGCCGAAATGCTGCCACCGGCTCGGACTTGCCATCCAGCGACAGCGGCTCGAGCGGCTCCACCTCGACTGCGTCGCGCACGAGACGGTGGGTCGCCTCGCCCAACAGGATCTCCCCGGGCTGTGCGGCGTGCTGCAGGCGCGCAGCCACGTTGACCGCGTCGCCGATCGCGAGATTCTCCCCTTCGCCGACAAGCACGAGGCCGGTATTCACGGCGATGCGAAACCGCAACTCCACACCGACCTCCTGTGCGAGCGCGGGCAGGCGCGTCCGGATCTCGGCGGCGGTCCGCACCGCCCGCAACGCGTCTTCCTCATGCACCTGAGGAATCCCGAACACAGCCATCACCGCGTCACCGATCGAGTTCGCGACAGTTCCGCCGTGGCGCCCGATGATCGCCCGGAGCTCTTCGAAATATCGATTCATCGTCCCGAACAGCGCTTCCGGGTCGAGCTCCTCGCCGAGCGTGGTCGAGCCTGTCACGTCGCAGAACAGGACCGTCACCACCTTTCGTGCCCGGCGGGGCGCCTGGAGTTCGACGGCTTGCTCGCGATCAGGCGCCGGCCCACTCCACGCAACCTCGGTCGCCGGCGACAACGGCTCAAGCGAGGGATCCTGGTTGAGGATCGCGCTCTCAAGCTCCTTCAGCTCACGTCCGGGCTCCAACCCAAGCTCGGCCGAGAGCTCCACCCTGGTACGACGGTAGACCTCGAGCGCGTCGGCCTGCCGCCCGCAGCGATACAGAGCGAGCATCAGCTGCGCCCGTAGGTGCTCGCGCAGCGGGTGCTCGGCCACCAGCTCCTCGAGCTCGACGACGAGCTCCCCATGGCGCCCGAGCGCAAGCTCGGCATCGATCAGCTTCTCGATTGCCCCGAGGCGAAGCTCGTCGAGCCGGCCGATGGCAGCTTGCGCAAAGGGCTCGTACGCGAGATCGGCGAGCGGCGGCCCGCGCCACAGAGCCAGCGCCTCGCGCAGCTTCTCCGCCGCGGCCGGCGGCTCGGAGGCTGCCGCCTCCCGGACGAGGCGCTCGAAGCGCTGCAGGTCGAGCTGGTCGCGATCAAGCGAGAGGACATACCCGGGCGTACGCGTCAGCAACTGCGCCCCGCCCTGTCCCAGCGCCTTGCGGAGCTGCGACACGCGTACCTGCAGCGCGCTGCGGCCGGACTCCGGTGAACGCTCACCCCACAGCTCATCAATCAGGCGATCGGCCGATACGACCTCGTTCGCGTTCAGCACGAGGATCGCCAGCAGCGTCCGCTGCCTGACACCCCCGAGCGCCACCGTCGTGTCGCCGTCGACGACCTCAAGTGGACCCAGGAGGCGGAACTCCACTGACACCGAACCGTTACCGACCGTTACCGGCACGAAAGCGCACCTCCTCATTCTCTCCCCAGATCGACCAACCGGGGAGATCTTCAAACCACAGGAGGAGTCATGCGACTCGCAGCACGCAGCACAGTCGCCGCTATCTGTCTCGCGATCGTCGCGCTGGCACCGACGGCGGCCGCGCGGCCGGCGTTCGATTCGCCGAGCGTCAGCGTCAACCCGTCCACCGGCTACTCGCTGCAAGACAAGAGCGTCAGCCAGACCACGGTGGTGCGGTCAAACCCCGATCAGCAGGTGGCACGCCAAGCGGTGCCCATCCCGCCGATCCTCGGCAAGACGCAAGCCGCCGAGCAAGCCGCGATCGACCGCCTGAAGGCGCAGCACTACACCGACAAGCTGCCGGTGCCGGCGGCCCACAGCGCGGCCGCGCTCAACGGCTACGGCAGCCCGCACCCCGCCAGGGTGCAGGCCCCCAAGGCCCCGTCGGCTAACCCCGGCAACAGTTTTGACTGGGGAGACGCCGCGATCGGCGCCGCCGTCGGCCTCACGCTGACGCTGCTCGTCGGCGGCGCAGCGATCGCGCTCTCGCGCCGCCGCTCACCGCAGGCCGACAGCGCCAACGTCGCGACCACCTGAGCACAGCGCACGGGGCACTAATCATGGCGGCGCTGAAAAGCGCCCCACGACTCTCGCAAACCGGGGAGTACGCCCGGGACCGCGACGGTGCCGAGGAGGGACCGAATCCGGGTCCCTCCTCGTCGCACAACGTGCGCGAGTCATGGCCCCGACTGCTATCCCCGGCTGCGCCGGTCGTCATAGCGCGACGAGTTACGCGAATCACTTGCACTGGCGTCGCAGACCGGGTTAAGGTTGCTGCTAAGCCCTTGGGCTTGGCGAGCTAGTCGTGGAGGGAGTTGGGAAATGACGTTGATCGAGCGCGCGACCGCACGGTTCTCGCGACGCCAGGCGCTCGGTCGCGGGGCGCTCGCGATTGCGGGTCTGGCGAGCGGAGGGCTGCTCGACCCGAGACTCGCGTTGGCGCTGGGCAGCAGTCGTCCGCGTCCGATCCCGGGCGGTTTCGATCAGAGCCAGATGCCCGTGCCGAAGAACCCGTTCGTACACGTGCTGATACCTGGGATCGGCTTTGAGATGTCGACGATCACCGACTTCAAGGGGGTCGTCGCGGGCTCGGAGATCCGCGGCGCCGCTCACGGAAGCGATGGCAGCAGGTGGGATTTCGACACGGACATGCGCTTCATGCGCGGATCGTATGTCGATCTAAACGGACGCCTGCGACAGGGCGCCTTCGGCTTTATCTGAATTGACTTGTTCGACAAGGGCGCGGTCGGCGACCCCTCACATCAGCGGCACGATTTCGAACCGGGGATCGCCCGCTCGGGGCTGTTTTGGACGATTCCCGTCCCGGCGTCGGCGATCAGCTTCGATAGTTCCACCGGCGAGGCTCGCTTCCGGGCGAGCAACGTCCGCGTCAAGGACTACCACGACATCATCAATGCGGTCACCGGGGCCAAGCGCAAACCGATCCCCTCGCAGGTGAGCTTCGACGTGCGGTGGCACGGGCACGGCAAGCACCGCAAGATCCGAGACACGACGTTCGGTTTCGAGGGCAGCTACGTAACTGGCCCGGCGACAATCAGCTTCACCGCGGCGCAGATCGGATCGGGAGTCACCTTCAGATCAGATCCCGCCCACCAGTACAACCCGACCAGCAAGCAGGGCGGCGCTGGATCGCCTGCCGTCGGGCAGCAACGCAACGGCCGCTACTTCCACTAATCGCCAGCGCTGCGGCGTCCACCCTCTCTGCCGCGCGGCGGCGCTGACCGCTACCGACCGAGTGCGTTGTGAAGTTCGGTGACCGTCGGTTCGGGTGCGTCGGCGGGTAGGTGTGGCCTGACGGACGCGTTGAACCACCGCTCCCACTGCGCTCGCGTCTCCCAGACCTCGGTCACCGTCACCCCGTCGGTCGTGATCTCGGCGGCGTGGGAGATGAACCCGTCGGAGCCGCGCAACGGCTGTTCAACGTCGGCAATGATCTGCTCGTAGGCCTCGGCAGGCATCTGGGGAGCATGCTGGGTCATGCTGATCGGCATCGGTCCTCCTTAGTGGCCGCAGGGCGGGTCAGGTGGTGGCTGGACCGGCGGGTGTCAGGCCGTGGCGGCGCATCACCTCGCCGATCGCGGCGAGGTCGGGGCGGCCGCCGAGCGACGCGGCCAGGACCTCGCCTATCTCGCGAAAGTAGGCGGGCCCGAACACACCGGGAGTCGCGATCGCCAGGAACGTCGCGTCGATGTCGCCGCGGTTCTCAAACCCGTGGATCTGCCCGCGCCGCACGCACACCGCCTCGCCGGGGCCGACGTCGACCGTTTCGTCGTCGATCGTCCAGGTCGTGGTGCCCTCGAGCCCGTAGATCGTCTCCTCGAAGCCGTCATGGCTGTGGTGCGCCGGCATCCGCGAGTTGGCTGGGACATGGCACTCGAACACCGACGCGCTCCCGTTCGAGTCCTCGGCCTCGACCAGGAAGCGCACGCGGAGCTCACCGACCGTGATCGTGTCGTTGTCCGTGGTCCTGTACATCGTGGCCCCTTTCGGCGATGTCGTGCATGGTGGCTCGGTTCGGTCAAAAGCCCATTGAGTAAAGCGACTTGACCAGCGTATACTGCGGGCATGAGTCTGTCAAGCGGCTTTACTCAATCCGACGTTGGGCCCGCACCGCCGCCGCCGCTGATCGGCGCGCTCCTACGAGTCCCATACGAAACCGTACGCGCCCGGATGCTCACCGGCCTACACGACCGCGGCTTCACCGACCTCGTCGCCGCCCACGTAGACGTGTGGCGGTACCCCGGCCCCGAGAACCAGCGCCCCGTGGAGCTCGCGATCCAGACGCGCATGACCAAACAGGCGCTCAATTACCTCCTCGGGCAGCTAGAGCAGCTCGGATACCTGACGCGCGAAACCGACCGCAACGACCAACGCTCCAAGCGCATCCGCCTCACCCCCAGAGGCCATGCTGCGACCACGGCAATCTACGAGATCATCCAAGAGGTCGAAGCCGAATGGGAACAACAGCTGGGACCCCGAAAGTTCGGCCAGCTACGCCGCCTACTCACGCAGCTCTACACGATCACCAGCCCGACCAACGACCGGGCCTAGAGGGAGAGCAATCACCGACGGCCTTGACCACGAATGCGCCCAGCTAGTCGCGCTGCCGGTCGATCGGGCCGAGCGGCAATTCCGGCTGATCGGCCAGCGCGACGCCCGCGACCTGGCGGTCGCGTCCTACCGGGAATCGCACTGCTCGCCAACACGTTCCGCGATCCCGAGCTGATGACCCGCGAGGCACGTCGTCTCGAACGCTTGGTCGACTCGCTGGCGTGACCCACGGTCAGTCGAGTAAACGACGGGGTGCCGGGCGCGGATTTCGACGCGGTGATCGATGCTCGTCCCGCGCGCGGGATTGGTCATCTCGGCCAAGCGAGACTCCGGACGCCGGGCGTTTTCCCGACGCCTTCGGGCACCCTTGCCGGGCTTTTCGGGACCCTGCACCGAGCCTGGGTCGGGAGTTGCAGAACCATCGTCGGGTCCGGCAAGCCAGCCTGAGGCTCGTCGCGGCTCTAGCCGCCGAGGCCGCGGGCGAGACGCAAAATGGACGCAAAATCCAAAACCGACCAACCCTCTGATGGAACAAAGAGCTCTGTGAGTCCGGGAAAGCCGACGCCTTGCACGGCTCTTGCTGTAGGTACGGGCAGTTAGGGCGGATTGCATCGGGTTAGATGGGGGTCAGATTTGCCGACTTCGAGACATTTCCTGGACACGTCTTGCGGACGGAGAGATAACCCGCCGATCGCCGAGAGTGCCCCGTTTAGACGAGGCTGGCCTGTGAATCCCCAGGGGTCGTCGGCCGAGAGCGTGCACGCGAAAGCAGGCCCAGCGTCAGCCGGGCCGGCGAGCGCGCTCGGTTGTCAGCTGCGGCCGGCAGTCTCCTCGATCGACGGGGCGATGTGTGCCGCCGGGAGGAGCCTTCCAGCTATGAGTCTGGCCTTCGCGCTCATGGCAGCAATCAACGGTTCCACAGGCTCCTGGGTCACGCTGTCGCACGGGCTCTAACTACCGCACCAAGCCTCACCGACCTCAGCCCGGCGGCACCAGGGATTCTCATCCCCCAGGGGTGGCGGCGCAAGGGGCCGCCCGGGTCGCTGTCGCGCAAACCCGGCTCGCGCCGGTCTGTTTGTGGTTCGATCACACGCGGGCAGCCTCGGAGTCGAGGCGGGATGAGAAACAGCGATATATCCGGCGTTTCTCAGCCAACGTCTGGCGAAAAGCCCTCCGCGGCGGATCAGCGCAGCCGGCGGTTGTGCCTTGCACACAAAGTCCCCGGTTTGTCGCGCGGGCTGAGGGGATCGAGCTCGATGTGTGCGCGCCGGGCAAGACCGACCGCTCAGCTGCGGACCGGGTCAAGACCGACAAGCGCGACGCGGCCGGGCTGATCAGCCGACGATCGTGAACGTCGCTCTTCGGGGCGCTCCGGTCCGGCCTGTGGCGCTCGGCGTGACCGTCAGCTGATAGGTGCCGGGCCCAAGTCTGCGGCGGCCGACCTGACGGGTGAGGGTAAACGCATTAGCCCCAGCCTTTCCCCG
>Ga0207693_10005137_pt1 | contig 10963 bp, 11 predicted proteins | sample LARL81metaG_FD_184347 | JGI IMG/M metagenome (GOLD analysis project Ga0207693, IMG submission 184347) | Corn, switchgrass and miscanthus rhizosphere microbial communities from Kellogg Biological Station, Michigan, USA - LAR L8-1 metaG... | ecosystem: Host-associated > Plants > Roots >... | reverse complement strand
GAGGCGTGCCAGGTGCTCGACGACGGGCGCCGGGTCGCGACTGGCTGCCTGAACCACCCCGCCTACCGGGCGTTCTGCCGCGAATGGGCCGACGCTGCGCTCGAGGCGGGCACCGACTACGTCTTCTGGGACGAGCCGCACTGGACGGTGCCGGACCACGTCGGCGCGGACGCCGCACGCTGGGCCTGCCGCTGCGACGCCTGCCGCGAGCGGTTCGGCGGCGACCTCCCGACAGAGCTGACGCCCGAGATGCTCGCGTTCCGCGAGGCGTCGCTCGTCGACTTCCTCCGTGAGATGACCGCCCACGTCGCGTCGCGCGGCGGGCAGAGCACGGTCTGCCTCCTGCCCCTGACCGAGGGCGCGCACGGGGTCCAGGACTGGGACGCGGTCGCCTCGCTGCCCGGCGTCGCCGTGCTCGCGACCGACCCGTACTGGAAGAACTTCGACGAGCCCGCCGGCGAGTTCGTGGGCCGGTTCGCCCGGCTCCTGTCCGAGACGGCGGCGAGGCACGGCGTCCGGCCGCAGCTCTGGGTGCCGAGCTTCGGGCTGACGCGCGACGACATCCCCGATCTCGAGGCCGCCGTCGAGGCGACCCGCGCGGCCGGGATCGACGACGTCTGGACGTGGGCCTACGAGGCGTGCCACCACATGACCGCGCTCGCGACTCCGGACGGGCCGCTCGTCTGGGAGGCGGTCACGCGTGCGCTCACCGGCGGCTCGGTCACCGAGCGCCACAGGAACGACCTGCACGACCTCGACCTGCGCCCGACCGCCGAGCTCGTCCGGCTCATCAACGCCGAGGACGGGCGCGTCGCCGACGCGGTGGGCGAGGCTGCGCCCGCGATCGCGGGCGCGATCGACGACATCGTCGAGCGTCTCGACCGCGGCGGCCGGCTCGTCTACGTCGGTGCGGGCTCCTCCGGCCGGATGGCCGAGGCGGACGCGGACGAGTGCGGGCCGACGTTCTCCACGCGCCAGATCGAGGCCGTGACCACGGCCGACGAGGCCGGCGAGGACGACGCGGAGGCCGGCGCCCAGGGCGTCACGGCGGCCGAGGTCGGCGCCGACGACGTCGTCGTCGCGATCAGCGCCAGCGGCCGGACGCCGTACACGCTCGGCGCGCTCGACGAGGCGCGCCGCGCCGGCGCGTACACGATCGCGCTCGTCTGCGCGACCGGCTCGGAGCTCGGCGGCCGCGCCGACCGGGAGCTCGCGGTCGTCGTCGGGCCCGAGGTGATCGCCGGCTCGACCAGGATGAAGGCCGGCACGGCGCAGAAGCTCGTCCTGAACATGCTGTCGACCATCTCGATGGTGAGGCTCGGCAAGACGTTCGGGAACCTGATGGTCGACGTGCAGCCTGCCAACGAGAAGCTGCGTGCTCGGGCGCGCACGGCGGTCTCGATCGCGACCTCGGCGCCGGACGACCGGGTCGACGCCGCGCTCGCAGCGGCGGAAGGAGATCCGAAGGTGGCGATCGTGTCGCTGCTGGCCGACGTCGACGCCAAGGACGCCCGCTCGCGGCTCTCGGCCGCCGACGGGGTCGTACGCAAGGCCGTCGCGGGGGCGGCTGATGTCGTGGGTCGAGGCTGAGCTCCGGGAACAGCCGGCGGCGCTCCGGCGGCTGCTCGCCGCCGAGTCCGCGCACGCCGTCGGGCTGGCGCGGCAGCTCACGGACGCCGACGTCCGCTACTTCCTGATCGTCTCCCGCGGCAGCTCGTCCAACGCGGCGCGGTACGCGCAGTACCTGCTCGGGACGCGGAACGGCTACGCGGTCTCCTTTGCGACGCCGTCGCTCTACACGCTCTACGAGTCGCCGCCGCGGCTCGACGGCGCGGCCGCGATCGCGATCTCCCAGTCCGGCGCTTCGCCCGACGTCGTCGCCGTCCTCGAGGAGGCACGGCGCCAGGGGTGTCCGACGCTCGCGATCACGAACGACGTCTCCTCGCCGCTCGCGCGGGCTGCGGAGTGGACGCTCCCGCTGCACGCGGGCGAGGAGCGGTCCGTCGCAGCGACGAAGACCTATCTCAACAGCATCGGGGCGGTTGCACTGCTGTCGGCCGCGCTCAGCGGTGACGGGCTCGAGCAGCTCGCTCAGGCGCCGGATCGCGTGAGCGCCCAGATCGACCGCTCGCTCGAGGACGCGCGCGCGGTGGACGCCTACCGCGAGGCGGACGGCGGCGTCGTCGTCGCGCGCGGCGTCAACTACGCGACCGCCTTCGAGATCGCGCTGAAGATCCGCGAGCTGTCCGGGACGGCCTTCGAGCCGTTCTCCGCCGCCGATCTGCTGCACGGCCCGATCGCCGCGCTCGGGCCCGGACGGCCGCTTCTCCTGATCGCCCCCTCCGGCCCGACCCTCGAGAGCCTGCGCGCCGGGCTTCCCAGGCTGCGCGAGCGTGGCGCGCCGATCGTCGCGATCACGGACGACCAGGCTCTGCTGGCCGAAGCGGACACGCCGCTCCCCCTGGTCGCCGGCACCCCCGAGTGGCTCAGCCCGCTCGTGACGGTGATCCCCGGGCAGGTGACGGCGCTCCGGCTCGCGACGCTGCGCGGAGGCGACGTCGACAGCCCGCCCGGCCTCACGAAGATCACGCGCACCCGTTGATCCAACCGGGCTGATCCTCCTTCGCGGTACCTCGTTCGAGGGGTAGACGGCGACCCTCGATCGGGCGACTCTGTGAGTGAGGGAACTGCGGTATGACGAACTTCGACTCGACCACGTCGGTGGCTCCGGCGGCTCCGGCGATGACGCCTGCGCAGATGCGCGCGTACCCGCTCGGGACGCTCGTGCTGCGCGCCGGGCTGATGCCGCTCGAGGTGATCGACCTCGCGCTCGCGGAGGCGGTGGACAACGGTCGCAGGCTCGGCGAGGTGCTCGTCGACTACGGCCTGCGGGAGCGCGACCTCGCCCGGCTCCTCGCCGCCCAGCACGGGCAGCAGTTCGTCGATCTCCTGACGTACTCGATCGACCCGTCGGTGTCGCGGCTGCTGCCGCACTCCGTCGCCGACATGTACTGCGCGCTTCCGGTCGGGCGGGACGGCGACTGTGTCGTCGTCGCGGTGCCGGACGCCGACCACGCCATCCACCTGACGCGGCTCCGCGAGGCGCTCCAGCGGCCGGTGCGGCTCGTCTCAGCGGCCAGGTCCGACATCAAGGACGCGATCGAGCGTGTCTACAACGCGCCCCCCGAGGCACCGGCTCCGGCGGCGACCGCGCCGCCCGCCGCGTTCCGGATCGTCGTCACGCTCGAGAGCGGCGCGACGTTCCTCGCCGCCGAGGCTGCTGACGTCGAGACGGCGAAGACGCTCGCGATGCGCGTCTACGACGAAGCCGAGGCGGGCGGGACGGTCGCGATCGGCGACGCCACGATCGACGGCCGTCAGATCGTCGCAGTCGACGTCCTCCAGCGGGAGGACGGATGAGCCCCGAGGCGCAGATGGTCGGCGCGGTCGGCGAGCTGATCTCGACGATCAGCCGCGACGGCCGTCCGGTCGTGCGGATGCGCTGCTCCGACTTCGGCTCGGAGTGGGTCGTCGAGTGCGACGTGTACCCGGTCAACGAGCTCTCGGTCCAGCCGAAGAGCGCCGGGCCCTACGTCTTCAAGACGCGGGAAGAGGCGCGCGTCTTCGTCGAGACCTCGCTGCTCGCTCTGCGCGTTCTCGGCTGCGAAGTCGCCTAGCGGCTCGGCCGCGCGTTACTCCTCGCGTACTTCGAGATCTCCTTCCAGCGCCGTTTGCGAGCGGCGTGGAGGCGCTTGTTCGTGCGCGCCTCGATCGACGCGAGCTCGCGCTGGAGCTTGCGCCAGCTTCGTAGGCGGTCGAGCTCGAGCACGCCGTTGTCGACCGCGGCGTGGACGGCGCACCCCGGCTCCTGCTGGTGGGCGCAGTCGCGGAACCGGCACTCGGCCGCGAGCTCCTCGATGTCCGCGAACGTGGCGGACACGTCCCCTTCGAACAGCTGCAGCTCGCGCAGCCCCGGCGTGTCGATCACGAGCCCGCCGCCGGAGAGGAGCAGGAGCTCCCGGTGCGTCGTCGTGTGGCGGCCGGTCCCGTCCGCGGCCACCTCGGCCGTGCGCATGACGTCCTCGCCGGCGAGGCGGTTGAGGAGCGTCGACTTGCCGACGCCCGAGGATCCGAGCAGCACGGAGGTCCGGCCGGGCTCCACGTAGGCGCCGAGGGCGTCCAGTCCGTCGCCGGTGAGGTTGGACACCGGCAGGACCGGCACGCCGATCGCGACGCTCTCGGTCTCGAAGATCCGGCTCTCGAGGTCTCCGCAGAGGTCGATCTTGGTCAGGACGACGACGGGGTCGGCGCCGCTCTCCCAGGCGGTCGCGAGGTAGCGCTCCAGCCGGCGGAGGCTGAAGTCCTCGTCGACGCCGTTGAGGAGGAACACACGATCGACGTTGGCGGCGAGCACCTGGTCGACCGAGTCGAGCCCGGCGTTCTTGCGCGCGATCGCGGTGCGGCGGCCGAGCACGGCGTGGACCGTGGCGCGGCCGTTCTCCGCACGGCCTCGGACTGCCACCCAGTCGCCGACGGCCGGCAGCGCGCCGCCGACGTCGCGCGCGTAGTAGAGGGCCCCGGCGACCTCGGCGCGGACGTCGCCGTCCTCGGTCCAGACGACGTAGGCGCCGCGATGCTGAGCCGCGACGCGGCCGGGGATCAGATCAGGTTGTGAGAGGCCTTCGAGCTCGGACGCCCAGGAGGCGTCCCAGCCGAGGGACTCCATGCGTGAAACGGACAAGCGAGTCTCCTTTGGACGTGAGGCAACGACGAAACGGCCGCCCTCCGGGCGGCTCGAGCTCACGGGACTCGCGTAGCGGGTTCGGTCCGGCTAGACGAGCAGCGTGGCTCGTGCGAAGGAGGTGGGCGCAATCGTCATGTGGTCGAACCTCCTTTGGCCGGGAACGGACAGACGGTAGCAGCGGATCACGGACAACACCAGCCCGCGAGCGTCGCGTAGTGCTCGGGGCCGGAGTCGAAGATGCGCCCCACGTGCGCGGCGGTGACGACGCGCCGACCGCGTCGCGTCGGGATGAAGACCCACTGGTCGGCGGTGCGCCAGTCGACGAGGAGCCAGCGGCCGTCGGGCGACCACGCGATCCCGCCGAAGGTTCCGGGCCCGGAGAAGAGCGCGCGCTCGCTGCGGTAGCCGGGGCCCGACCGGACGACGACCGTGCTCCGGCCCTGGGTCGAGGTGACGACCGCGATCTCGTGGCCCCGCGGCGCGAACGCGGCGGGCAGCTGCCGGCCGTCCGGCAGCGCGGCGAGCGTGCGGCCGGCGGGGTCGAGCACGACCGACCGGCCCCCGGAGACGAGCAGGCGCCGACCGTCGGCCGACCACCGCAGCTGCTCCACGCCCGCCGTCGGGCGCCGCCACAGGATCCGGTTGCGGTCGACGTCCACGAGCACGAGCTCGTCCTTCGCGTTCCGGTACGCGAGCTGATGCGTTCCCGGGCGCCAGGCGAACGCGGGCAGGCCTGCCCCGACCCCGTTGGGCGCGAGCACGTGGTCGCCGGTGCCGTCCCCGTTGACGATCCGCAGCGCCTGCCCGGCGAGATACGCGATCCGGAAGCCCTCGTACGACCAGGCGGGCAGCCCGACCGGGCCGGAGCGGGCGAGTGTCCAGTGGACGCGGCCGTTCGGCTCCATCGCGACGAGTGTGTTGCCGCGTGCCGCTGCGAGGTACAAGCCCTGCGGCGACCAGGCCGGATCGGCGTAGCCGGAGAGGAGCCGCTTCGACCCGTCCTGCTGGACGACCCACGTGCCGGCCTGCGCGGCTACGAGCAGCCGGCCGGGCGCCGGCAGGCTCGTGAGCGTGTCGGTCGTCGCCTCGCCGCGGACGGCGTCCCGGATCGAGCCGAGGACGGCGTGGCCCGGCGGGCTCAGCGCCGCCGCGGCGACCACGGCCGCGGCCGCCGCGGCGACGAACGGCCAGCGCGACCGCTTCCTCGGCGCCGGCTCGCGGGTGACGAACGCCGCTCGGACGACCCGCCAGCCGCGGTCCTCCGCCTCGTGCTCGCCCGGCGCCGCCTCGTCCCAGGGGGTCATCGGATGTCCTCGCCGAGTCGGTCTCGCAGCTCGTCCAGGCCCCGGCGGAGCCGCGAGTTGACGGTGCCCCGCGGAAGGCCGAGCAGGCCCGCGATCTCGCCCGGCGTGTACTCGAGCAGGTGGCGCAGCACGATCACGGCGCGGTGCTCAGGCGACAGCCCGGCGAGGCCTTCCGCGAGCGTCCGCGCGTGCGGGTTCCCGGGCTCGTCGTCGCCGGCGACCAGCTCGAGCGGAACCCCGCCGGTCTCGCGGCGCAGTGTTCGCGCGCGCGCCCAGTCGATCGCCCGGTTGACCACGATCCGGTGCAGCCACGGCCCGAACGGGCGGCGGCGGTCGAACCGGTCGAGGTTCCGCACGGCGGCGAGGAAGCCCTCCTGGGCGATGTCCTCCGCGGCGGCGGCGTCGTGCACGACGAGGTACGCGGCGCGGTAGGCGCGGCCCCAGTGGTGCCGAAAGAGGGCCTCCATCGCGGAGGTCGATCCCTCCTGGGCGCGCCGGATCCAGGCGCGCTCGTCGGCGCCGGAGCCCTCCATCGCGCGCTGACTCTACGGCCGGACGGTCGTCGCAGGTCCATCGCCGTCTCTACGACGGCGGGCGGGCTAGCGGTCCGGCGGCCGCAGCACCGCGAACTGGTCCGTGATCTCGAGGCCGCGGTGGCAGAAGCGGAAGAGCGCGCCGGGACGGCCCCCGGTCGGCCCCGACGCGCGCCGGCTGCCGGTCGGCTCGAGCACGTTCCGCCGGAGCAGTATGCGCTGGAGGTTCGTCGCCGAGACGTCGTGGCCGAGCGCCGCGGCGTAGAGGTCGCGGAGCTCCGACAGCGTGAACTCCTCCGGCGCGAGCGCGAACCCGATGTTGGAGTACGAGAGCTTCGCGCGCAGCCGCTCGCGCCCGTCCCGCGTGATCGGCCCGTGGTCGAAGGCCATGGCCGGCAGCGCGTCGACGCGATGCCAGGCCGTGTCGTCCGGCAGCTCGGGGTCGACGCCGCCCGGGACGAGCCCGAGATACGCCGTGGCGAGCTGCCACTCGTGGGGCGACCGGTCCGGGTCGCCGCGGGTCTCGAGCTGCTCGAGGTGCGACAGCTCGCGCACGTCGACCTTCTCGGCCAGGTGCGTCCGGATCGACTCCTCGAGCGTCTCGCCCGGGTGCAGGTAGCCCCCGGGGAGCGACCACGCGCCGGCGAACGGGTCCCGGGCACGCTCCCAGAGGAGCACCTGGAGCGTGCCTTCGCGCACCTGCAGGACGACCGCAAGGGTCACGTGGGTGGGTGCGGGACGTAGAGTGGTAAGCTCGGCGCCAGGTTTTCGCCCCATAGTCGTAAACCATAGTCGAAAGGGTCGGGATGAACAGGTCGCTCGCACTCCTCGCCAGCCTCGCCGCCGTCCTCCTCGTCGCCGGTTGCGGCGGAGGCGGAAGCGGCTCGTCCGGGTCGGCGAACGGTACGACGACCACCGCCTCGTCCGACGTGAAGGTCGGCCTCGTCACCGACACGGGCGGCCTCAACGACCGCGGCTTCAACCACCTTGCCTATCTGGGCGTCCAGCAGGCGAAGCAGCAGCTCGGGACCGACTTCCGCGTGTTCCTCTCGAACTCGAGCTCGGACTACATCCCGAACCTGACGAAGTTCGCCAAGCTCGGCTACGACCTGACGGTCGGCGTCGGGTTCACGGAGGCGGATGCGATCGACACCGCGGCGACCAAGTTCCCGAAGAGCAAGTTCGCGATCGTCGACGTCGACCAGACGTCGGAGCCGCACAAGCCGCCGAACCTGCTGGGCCTCCTGTTCAAGGAGCAGGAGGTGGGCTACCTCGCCGGGTACCTCGCCGCGCTGGAGGAGAAGCGGCGCCCCGGCCCGGACGTGATCGGCTCCGTCGGTGGCCAGAAGCAGCCGCCGGTCGACCGCTTCATCGCCGGCTACCAGGCGGGCGCGAAGGCCGCGGATCCCGGCATCAAGACCCTCAACGGCTACTCGCAGGACTTCGAGGACCAGCAGAAGTGCAAGGAGATCGCGCTGAACCAGATCGCGCAGGGCGCAGGCGTCATCTTCCAGGTCGCCGGCGGCTGCGGCCTCGGCGCGCTCGAGGCGGCCAGGCAGGACAAGGTCTGGGGGATCGGCGTCGACGCCGACCAGTCCTTCCTCGGGCCGCACATCCTCACGAGCGCGACGAAGCGCGTCGACACCGCCGTCTTCCTCGCCATCAAGTCCGTCGTGGACGGCAAGTTCAAGGGCGGGAACGTCACCTACGGGCTCAAGGACAACGGCGTCGCGCTCGGGAAGATCAGCTCCAAGGTGCCGGAGGCCGACGTCAAGAAGGTCCAGCAGATCCGCGCCGACATCATCTCCGGGAAGATCAAGGACATCCCGACGACGGTGAAGTAGCGCCTAGGGCCAGATCGACGAGCCCGGGCGCAGGTCGAGCGAGGCGCCGTTGCGGCAGTTCGGCGACTGGTACTCGTCGGGCTCGCTCGCGTAGCCGCGCGTCCAGACCCACTGCTGCAGCTGGCCGGCGCGCCGCGGCGGGATGCCGAGGCTGACCGCGACCCGCGCGGTGTTCTGCATCGCGTAGCACTCGGCGACGGCCTCCTGCGCGATCCCGCGGAGGTGGTACGACTCGTGCGCGAGCGTGTGCAGCGCCCAGGCGAGCTGCCACTGCTTGTCGCCGCAGTTGCCGAAGTCGAGGCACGTGAGGTCGAGCTTCCCGACGTTGCGCAGCGCGGCGCACGTGTCGGGTGCGAGGTCGGTGTAGCTCGCCGGCCGCCCGTTCTCGTCGAACTTCACGGTGCCGGCCTCGGAGCTGGCGTAGACGAGCCCTTTGACGAAGTTCGGGCAGTGGACGCCGACCTTGTGGCCGACAAGCGTGCCGGCGACGATCGCCAGCCGCTTCTGCTCGTGGATCCGGTCCTCGTGCTTGGTCCAGCCGAGGGCCGCGACCCCGGTCACGAGCAGCAGAACGATGCCCTTTCCGAACATGCCTCGAATATCGGCCGAGTCGACCAGTCCCTTGACGGCTCTAAGATCGGACCGTGGAGGGTCGGGACCTGCGCGTGGAGGAGGTCGAAGCCGAGTTGCGGACTGCCGCGACCGTGCCCGAGCTGATGCGGCTCGCGGCCCGGCGCGTCGCGGACCTGCTCGGGGGCAACGGCTGCGCGATCTCCCGCATCCTCGGCGACGTGCTCGTCGAGCTCGCGGAGTTCGCGGGCACGCGGCCGACGCTCTACCTCGGCCACGGCTACCTGATCTCCGACTATCCGTTGACGCGTGAGGCGGTCGAGACCCGTGAGCCGCGGTCGGTCTACGTCCACGATCCCGACGCGGACAAGCGTGAGGTCGAGCTCCTCCACGAGCTGAAGTTCGCGTCGGTGCTGATGGTGCCGATCTGCGTGGGCCAGACGGTGTGGGGCCTCGCCGAGATCTACCGCGAGGGCGTCCCGCGATTCGTCGACGTGGACGCCGACCGCGCGAAGCGGGTCTTCGACCTCGTCGGCGAGCGCGTCGGGCAGATCGAGCGCGCCGCCTAGCCCGATGGACGTGACGATCTGCGACGTCGGGCCGCGGGACGGGCTCCAGAACGAGGCCGAGATCCTCGAGCCGCTCGCGCGCGCGGAGCTGGTGAACCGCCTCGGCGCCGCCGGGCTGCCGCGGATCGAGGCGGTCAGCTTCGTCCGGCCCGACGCGGTGCCGCAGATGGCCGGCGCGGAGGAGGTCGTGGAGGCGATCGAGCGCCGCGACGGCGTCGAGTACTCCGGCCTCGCCCTCAACGACCGGGGCTACGAGCGCCTCCTTGCGACGGGGAAGCTCGACCGCGTCAACTTCACCCTCGCCGCGACGGAGAGTTTCAATCGCCGGAACGGCAACCAGTCCCTCGACGAGGCGCGCGCGGCCGGCGACCGCGTGGTCGAGCAATCGGAGCTACCCGTGACGGTCACGATCAGCTGCTCGTTCGGCTGCCCCTTCGAGGGTCGCGTCGATCCGGACGCGGTCGCCGCGATCGCGGAACAGTTCGACGGGCGCGCCGAGGTCGTCCTCGCGGACACGATCGGCGTCGCCACGCCGTCGCAGGTGCGGGCGCTCGTGGAGCGCACCGGCGCGCGCGGCGCGCACCTCCACAACACGCGCAACACCGGCTACGCGAACGCGCTCGCCGCCCTCGACGCAGGGGCGACGCTGCTCGACGCCTCCGTCGGCGGGCTCGGCGGGTGCCCGTACGCGCCGCGGGCGACCGGGAACATCGCCACCGAGGACCTCGTCTACCTGCTCGAGGGCGAGGGCGTGCGGACGGGAATCGACCTCGATGCGCTGGTCGCCGTCTCGGAGTGGCTCGAGGCCGTGCTGGGCCGCCGCCTCGAGGGGTACGTCTACCGCGCCGGCGCCTGGGCCGGTTCCTGAGCGGCCGCGCGCCGGAACGCCGCAAGCGCGAGATCGATCTCCTCGTCGCCGGTCTGCCAGTTCGAGACGGACAGGCGGATCGCGCGGCGGCCGTCCCAGGTCGTCCCGCTCATCCAGGCCTCGCCGGAGGCCTGTACCGCGGCGAGCACCTCGTCGGTGCGCGCGTCGGACTCAAAGCGGAAGAGCACCTGGTTGAGCACGACGTCGTTGAGGAGCTCTGCGCCCGGGAGGGCGGTGAGGCCGTCCGCGAAGCGCCGAGCGCAGGCGCACGTCCGCTCCACGAGCTCGGCAAGGCCGCTCCGACCAAGGGAGCGCAGGGCCGCGTAGACCGCGAAGCCGCGCGCCCTGCGCGAGAACTCCGGCACCCAGTCGACCTGGTCGCGGACCGCGCTGCCGTCCTGGACGAGGTACGCGGCGGTGACGGTCATCGCGGCGCGGTGCGCCTCCGGGTCGGCGCAGAGCACGAGCGCCGAGTCGTACGGGCAATTCAGCCACTTGTGTGTGTCGGTGACCCACGAGCGGGCGCGCTCG
>Ga0207693_10005134_pt1 | contig 10964 bp, 9 predicted proteins | sample LARL81metaG_FD_184347 | JGI IMG/M metagenome (GOLD analysis project Ga0207693, IMG submission 184347) | Corn, switchgrass and miscanthus rhizosphere microbial communities from Kellogg Biological Station, Michigan, USA - LAR L8-1 metaG... | ecosystem: Host-associated > Plants > Roots >... | reverse complement strand
GACGCCGGAGGCGCTGCGCCGCCGGATGGCGCACGGGAACATCTACCCGCCGGAGAAGATCGACGCGGCGCTGACCAACTACTTCCGCTCCGGGAACCTGGCCGCGCTGCGCGAGCTCGCGCTGCTCTGGCTGGCCGACAAGGTCGACGAGGGCCTGCAGCGGTACCGGGTCGAGCACAAGATCCAGGCCTCGTGGGAGGCTAGGGAACGGGTGGTCGTCGCCCTGACCGGCGGGCCCGAGGGCAAGACGCTGATCCGCCGGGCGGCGCGGATCGCGGCCCGGTCAGCGGGCGGCGACCTGCTGGCTGTGCACGTCACCAAGTCCGACGGCCTGACCGGCGCCGATCCGGCCTCGCTGGCCGACCAGCGGCGGCTGACCGAATCGGTCGGCGGGACTTACCACCAGGTGGTCGGCGACGACATTCCCGACGCCCTGCTCACGTTCGCGCGGGCGGAGAACGCGACCCAGCTGGTGCTGGGCGCGAGCCGCCGGTCGTGGCTGGCCGCTACGCTCACCGGGCCGGGGATCGGCGCGCGAACCATCAGGGGTTCCGGCGACATCGACGTGCACATCGTGACGCACGCGCAGATGGGCCGGGGCCGGGGCCTGCCGCGGCCGCGCGGCGCGATCACCAGGCGCCGCAAGGTGGCCGGGTACGTGCTGGCGGCCGCGCTGCTGCCGATGCTGACGGTGCTGCTGGCCGTCTTGCGGAACGACCTCAACCTCACCAGCGACGTACTGATGTACCTGACCGCCGTGGTGCTGGTCGCCCTGACCGGCGGGTTCGCGCCGGCGGTGCTGACCGCCATCGCCGGATCGCTGCTGCTGAACTACTACTTCACCCCGCCCATCCACCAGTGGACGATCGCCGAGGCGAACAACGCGCTCGCGATCGGCGTCTTCGTCGCCGTCGCGATCCTGGTCAGCTCGGTAGTGGACATCGCGGCCCGGCGGACCAAGCAGGCCGCCCGGGCCAACGCCGAATCGGACCTGCTGACCACCACGGCCGGCAGCGTGCTGCGCGGGCAGCAGGGGCTGAGCGCGCTGCTCGACCAGGTGCGGGAAGCGTTCGGCATGGACTCGGTCACGCTGCTCGAGTGCACGTCATCGGGTGGCAGCCAGCCCGCCAGCGCCTCCGCGGGCCGGGTCAGCAGCAGGCCGGGCAGCTGGCAGGTCATCGCCAGCCGCGGCGAGCCCGCCGTGACCCAGCCGGGTGAGGCCGACGTGGAGGTGAAGGTCACCGACACCCTGTCGCTGGCGCTGCGCGGCCGGCCGCTGCCCGCCACGGACCGGCGCGTGCTCGGCGCGTTCGCCTCGTACGCGGCGGTGGCGCTGGACCAGCAGCGGCTGGCGGCCGAGGCGCAGGCGGCCAAGCCGATCGCGGCCGCCGACCGGATGCGGGCGGCGCTGCTCGCCGCGGTCAGCCACGACCTGCGCACCCCGCTGGCGTCGGCCAAGGCCGCGGTGACCAGCCTGCGCTCGCCCGACGTGCACTGGACGGCCGAGGACCACGACGAGCTGCTGGCGACGGCGGACGAGTCGCTGGACCGGCTGGCGCACCTGGTCGACAACCTGCTGGACATGAGCCGGCTCCAGGCCGGGGCGCTGTCGCTGTTCCCGCGGCCGGCCGGGCTCGAGGAGATCGTCTCCCGCGCGCTGGACAACCTGGACCCGGCGGGCCGGGACATCCGGGTGGACATACCCGAGTCGCTGCCCGAGATCAACGTGGACCCGGCCATCCTCGAGCGGGTCATCGTGAACCTGACCGAGAACGCGCTGCGCTACTCGCCGGCCGGGAAGCCGCCGCTGCTGACCGCCAGCGCCCTCGGCGACCGGGTCGAGCTCCGGGTCGTCGACCGCGGCCCGGGTATCCCGGAGAAGGACAGGGACCGGATGTTCGTGCCGTTCCAGCGGCTCGGCGACACCGACAACACCACGGGGGTGGGACTCGGCCTGGCCCTGTCGCGCGGGCTGACCGAGGCCATGGGCGGCGCGCTGACCGCGGACGACACGCCAGGCGGCGGGCTGACCATGACGGTGTCCCTGCCAGCGGCGGCCGAGGCGGGGTACGAGCCCGAGCCTGGGCAGCGGGAAAGGGAATCGACGGGGGGTGGCCAGTGACGCGGGTGCTTGTCGTCGACGACGAGCCGCAGATCTTGCGGGCGCTGCGGATCAACCTGCGGGTGCGGGACTACGAGGTGCACGTCGCGTCGACCGGAGCCGAGGCGCTGGCGGTGGCCGGCCGGTACCCGCCCGACCTGGTGATCCTGGATCTCGGCCTGCCCGACCTGGACGGGGTGGAGGTGATCGAGGGCCTGCGGGGCTGGACCAAGGCGCCGATCATCGTGCTGTCCGGACGCGCCGACAGCGTCGACAAGGTCGAGGCGCTCGACGCCGGGGCCGATGACTATGTGACGAAGCCGTTCGGCGTCGAGGAGCTGCTGGCCCGGATGCGGGCCGCGGTCCGGCGGACAGGGACCCCCGAGGATCTCCCCCGGATCAGGCTCGGCGACCTGGTCATCGACCTGGCCGCCAAGCGCGTCATCGGGGCGGGCGAGGACATCAGGCTCACCCCGACCGAGTGGCACCTGCTCGAGGTGCTGCTGCGGAACCCGGGCAAGCTGCTCAGCCGCAGCCAGCTGCTGACCGAGGTGTGGGGGCCCGGCTACGCTGAGGCCACCGGCAACCTCCGGTTGTACATGGCCCAGCTGCGGCGCAAGCTCGAGCCGGACCCGGCCCGCCCGCGCTGGCTGATCACCGAGCCGGGCATGGGCTACCGCTACCAGCCCAGTCCCGAGGACAGTGGCTCACCGGCGCCTGCTCAGCAGGAGGAGGCTCACCAGGGGTAAGGCTGGCCGTCCCGGGTGAGGGTGCCGGTGGGACCCCCGTTGGGGATGGTGACCGCCCAGATGACGCTGGCCGCGGCCTGGCCGAGCGAGCGGCCGTCGGGGTGATTCTCGCTAGCGGGCCAGCCCGGGCACACCGCGTTGACGAGGATGCCGTCCCGGGCCAGTTCGGCGGCCAGGATCCGGGTCAGCGCGTTGAGCCCGGCCTTGGATACGCCGTAGGCGGGCGACCCGCCGGTCATCACGGCGATCGAGCCGCCCTCGCTGCTCACGTTGACGATCCGCGGCCGGGTGCTCGAGCGCAGCATCGGCAGCAGCGCGTGGATCACCCGCCAGGGGCCGAACATGTTGACGTCGATCGCCTCGGCGACCGCGCCGAGGTCGGCGTTGCTGGCCGTCGCCCAGCGGTCGTACATGGTCGACGCATTGTTCACGAGCACGTCCGCGCGGCCGAACCGCTCCTTCACCCACTCGGCCATCGCGGCGACGCTGACCGAGTTGTCCACCTCGAGCTGGCAGGGAAAGATCCGGCTGCCCTCGGGGTCCAATTCCTTGGCGGCCAGCTCTCCTCGCCGCAGGTCGCGCGCGCCCAGGACCACCGTGAAGCCGAGCAGGGCCAGCTGCCTGCACACCTCACGGCCCACGCCGCGGTTGCCGCCGGTCACCACGGCGACCGGCTGGTCAGCGTACACGCGCATCACCAGCGCCAGGCACGACCGCGACAATTCCCATGGCTGTCATCTTGCCACCCCCCGCTCACCGCCCTGACCCCCAATAAGCCAAATCGTCATCTAACGACGATGTCAATGCGGTATAGCCGGTCTGGCCTGCGGCCCGGCGGGGAGCAGAGGATATGGTTCACTGCCAGGTGACGACCAGGCCGTCCTTCTCGCCGAACCGCTCCAGGTGGCGGCCGGTCACGTCCTTGACCCGGTCCAGCGTCTCGGCGTCCCCGGCGTCGGCCCGCATGACCAGGGCACCGGCCTCCACGGTCAGCGTCGTGCTCCCGCCGAACCCCCACCGCAGCACCGTGCCCGACGGGTCCTCGGCGACCTCGATCTTGTTGCCGAAATGGCTGGCGAGCTGCTTGCGGTAGCGCTCGCCGCGTTCGGTCGCGACCCGCGCCGTGGCGGTAACACTCATCTGTACAGGCTAAGCCACGGGTACGGGCTAGAGCACGGCCACGATGATGACGATGACGGCGATCACGATCACGGCGCCGGCGATCAGCACGCCGGGTGACACCGACGAGCGCTGCGCTCGCGAGGTGTCGTCGCCGCTCTCGACGAAGGCACGGAATCGTCCGGTGTTAGCGCTCGGATCTTGCTCAAACTCCGACATGTGACCTATCCTAGCTGTTGTTGCAGGTCAGCGACTTTGAGGTCGCCGTCCCAGTCATCGTTAAGTCAGGGAAGGCTGCGGGTCATGGCACTAGCGGTCAACGGCAGCGGCACCATCTTCAAGAAGTGCGACCGGTCGAACCATCGCCCCGACTCGAACAAGCGCTGCGCATCTTCCGAGTGTCAGCATACGTGTGACAGCCCCTCAAGATGCCCACATGCTTGGACTTTGCGGTACTGGGTCAACGGCAAGCAGGTCGAGAAGTCGTTCAGGGACAAGCAGAATGCTTCGACCGGGCGCGTGGATTACGGCAGCGGTCGCAAGCTCGCGCGGGACTGGCAGCTCAAGGTCACCGTGGACAAGCGCTCGGGTGACATCGCCTTCACGGACCACAGCAAAAGCGGAAAGCAGAACTTCGGCGAGGCGTGCGAGCTGTTCATCGCGCGCCTGCCGGTCTCGGACGGCAGCAAGTCTCACTATCGGGGCGTGTACCGGACGCATGTCAGGCCCGTGTTCGGCGACATGACGCTCGCTCAGGTGGCGAACGACCGCGACGGCGTGATGGACCTGCTAGCGGTCAAGATGAAGCGCCTGAGCAACACACCGCGCCAGCAAGCGCGGTATGTCATCGTGGCCACGCTGGACGAGGCGGTGAAGGCGGGCAGGCTCAGCCGGCACCGGCTCGACGGCATCGAGCTTGCCGACCACGGCCGGTACTCGCGTAAGGGGTTCGTGTTCCCCTCGTACGAGCAAGTCAGGGTCGTCGCGGACGGCGGTATGAACCCGGAGTCTCGCCGCGTCGTCGGGGGTGCGGGACTGTGCGTGTGGCTCATGCGGGGCTGCGGGCTTCGCATCGAAGAGGCGCTCGCGGTGGCCAAGGAGGACTTCATCGAGGACGGTACGGTCCTGCGGGTGGCGTGGCAGGCGTCGAGGGACGGCAAGAGGCGGGAACCGCTCAAGCACCGCAAGGCGGGCGAGTACCGGGACGTGCCCGTGCCTTCCTGGCTGTGGGAGATGGTCAAGGACTTGCCCGATGGGCCGCTCATAGCAGGGAACGGAAGGCTGTTCCAGCAGTACGGTACGATCCTCTTCCGGTTCACGCACGCGGCCGAGGTGGCCGGTATCCCGGACGGGTTCACGCCGCATTCGCTGCGTCACGCCTTCGCTTCCGCGATGCTCGCGCGTGGGGTGCAGATCACCGAGCTTGCTCACTTCCTCGGGCACCGGGACATCAACGTGACGCACCAGGTGTACGGGCATCTGCTGCCCTCTGCCGCCAAGCGAGCCGTAGCGGCGCTGGATGCCGAGTTCGCCGAGTGGAGCAAGAGCTAGGCTCTCGGTTCTGTTGTAGTCAGGCCCAGCGGTCAGGTTTGGTCGTGACCGGCTGCACTGAACGGCCCGCAAAACGGCTCCCAGCGCCCGGCTTAGAAACGATCTCATCGGTCAAGCAGTCGACGGCGTCAGCGGACAGCGACCACCCCCGATTTTCCGCCCGGAACGGGCATCCCATCAGGGATATCAGGGGCTTAGAAGGTCGTTTCACGCAACGGGTCAACCTGCCCATGGCCAGATCAAAGGCCGCTCGCGGTGCCCGTGGGTGACCGCTGGACACCATGGTTTTCCGCCCGTTCTAGCACGCATCTGGCATGGGCACGGCACGGCTGCGGGCATCGCGACGTTGGCGTTGGTCGGCCTGTGCTCGCTGGCGGACCGCGACCTGATCACCCCGGCCGGGTGAAGGAGCGACACCCGCTCATGGCACAGAATGACACCTGATGGCCCATCGGTGTCCAGCGCGACAGAGACATCCGAAACGTTCTCCAACGACTGGAGACTGACATGCCCGGCTCAGCCACCCGCGCCAACGCACTCGACCATATCGTGGTGGTGCTCTTCGAGAACCGGTCCCTGGACAACGTGCTCGGCCGCCTGTATGGCCCCGGCGATGGCAAGATCTTCGACGGCGTCATCGGGAAGGACCTGAGCAACCCGATCCCGGGATGGGCCGAGCACGGCGCCGACCGCAAGATGGTGCCCTACGGGATCAGCGCCGACATGGACTCCCCCAACCCGGACTCGGGGGAGGAGTGGTACCACACCAACACCCAGCTGTTCGGCACGATCGATGACCACAACCGGTTCAAGATCGGCGAGGCCGTCACCGAGCCTTGGAACGCGCCGCCACCCGGGGCGACGCCGGCCATGGACGGGTTCGTCACCGACTACATCAGTACCTTCACCGGCGAGGTCGGCCGCCAGCCCACCTATGACGAGTACGCACAGATCATGACGGGCTACACCCCTGAGCAGCTCCCGGTACTCAGCTCCATCGCCCGCGATTTCGGCGTGTTCGATCACTGGTTCAGTGAAGTGCCATCGCAGACGTTCATGAATCGCTCGTTCTGGACGGCGGCCACGTCTTCGGGGCTGGCCGTGAACAGCCCGGCAGCGAAATGGCTGACCAAGAACACCGCCGAGACCCTTTTCGAGCGCCTGGAGGCCCATGGCAAGACCTGGAAGGTCTACGTCGCCGAGCCCATGCCCCTGTCGTTCACCGGGGTCATTCACTTCCCCCGCCTCCAGGAGCGACTCGCGACGCACTTCGTGCCGTTCGCCGAATTCGCGAAGGACGCGGCCGCAGGTACGTTGCCCGACTTCTCGCTGATCGAGCCGGACATGGCATCTGGTCATAACGACTACCACCCGGCCTATGGGCGATCGCTGATCGGCGCAAATCTCGATATCGGGTTCGACCCGCCATCGTCGATGCTCGGCGGCGAGGCGTTCTTGGAGCAGGTGTACAACACGTACCGGTCCATGACCGGACCTTCGGGCACGAACGTCTGGAACACAGCCCTCCTGATCGGCTGGGACGAGCCAGGCGGCACCTACGATCACGTCGCTCCCGGCGCCGTCCCGCCCCCGGACGAGGATGCACCAGCGGGCGAGCTCGGCTTCACATTTGATCGCTCCGGCTACAGGGTCCCCGCCATCATCGTGTCGCCGTGGGTCGACCAGGGCTCGGTGTACAACGAGGAGTACCGGCACACCTCGCTGATCGCCACTCTCCGCAAGACATGGGACCTCGGCGAGGCCTTCACCCGGCGTGACGCCTCGGCGCGCACCTTCGACCACGTCTTCGTCCTGGAGACGCCCCGGGACCCGGAGAGCTGGGTCACGGTCGAAGCACAGCCCGTGCCCGCCTGGACGATCGACATTCAGTCCGCAGGAGCAGCACTCAGCACACTGGGCACGGCCATCGGCCCCGGCCTGATCGAGCTAGCCAAGAGGATGGGCATGAAGCTGCCGCCGGAGCTTGAGGGTCCCAGCCCTGAGTTCACTCCGGAACTCGTTATCCAGTTTTTGAGGGAGATCTGCCTGCACATCTTCCCCGCACTGGCCCCCAGCGCGCCGGGAGATGAGTAGTTCACCAGCACGACTCATCTGCGGGGCTCGGACTGCCCCGTCCATCCGATAGGTGCCGATGGTCTTGCCGGACAAGATCACTGCTCAAGGGTGGGCGCTCGCGCCCATCGCCTCGGCGACGCGACCGCAGGCGCGACATGGCCGCCGCCCCGAAGCCGGACACTAGCCCCACCAGCTCCCCGCTTGGTCCTGGCGGTGGTGCCCGTCGCAGTCACGCATCCCCACTCGATGACTTCACGTCCCTGCTGGAGCCGGGCCACTGGCCCGGCGCTTGGCGTGCCGAAGGCGCGCCCTTGAAGCCGTATAGAAACTTGTCACAGCAACGTGTTGGACTAGACACGTGTTGGACTAGACAATCAGCTCGCGAGCAAACCTAGTTTATGGAGAGATCCATAATCATAAAAGACTTGGTCGGCTCTCGTCAGTCATGGGAAAGTCAGGGTTATCAGCAACCGCAACCACCCGAAACGGACAAAACGCGCAATAGTCCAATGATGACTAGGAGTGGCAATAACCCTATTGAACAGCGGTTTTACCGTTTTGGTCCGCGTTGTGGTTGGTTGCGGATGAAGGCTGGACAAACTCTGACATGTGCACGACCTTAGCTGGTCAGGACCCGCCTGAAGGTCCGATTCGGCGCAACGACAGCACGGTGCTCACAACACGGTGCTCATCGCGGGGGCGCCAGCGCGCCCGGCCGGTCGACCAGTCGGGACAACACGATCACGCTCTTGGTCCTGACCACGAACGGCTCGGCGCGGATGCGCTCCATCACGTCCTCGAAGTGCCTGACGTCCGCGGCCCGGATATGCACCAGGGCGTCGGCTTCCCCGGTGACCGTGCACGCGTCCACCACCTCGGGGTACCGGCGGACCGCCGCGCCGATCTCCTCGGGCGAGGTGCGCCCGCCGCAGAACAGCTCGACGTATCCCTCGGTCGTCCAGCCCATGGCCGCCGGGTCCACCCGGGCGGAGAAGCCGGTGATCGCGCCCGCGGCCAGGAGCCGGTCCACCCGCCGCTTGACGGCGGGCGCGGACAGGCCCACCTCGCCGCCGATCAGGGCGTAGCTGGCCCGGGCGTCCCTGATCAGGAAGGCCACGATGCGGGCGTCGATATCATCCACGGGCGCACGGTACCTGGTTCTTCTGATTCTTCTGGTTCCGGGCAGCAAAGGAGGCTCGGCGTCCCGCTTTCGCCGAGCCTCACTAGTTGAGACGCGAAGCCTGCCCTCCCGGTTGACGCGATCGGGCGAAAACTCGCAATCCGGGGGAAATCCGTGAGCGGGCAGCCTTCCGAGCACGGGCGGGGCGTACCCGTCCAGCCGCGCCGTCGCAGGATCCGGGCCTGCAGCAGCGCGGTCTGGCACGGGTGGCTGGCGACATCCTGCCAGTCGTAGCGCGTGGTCAGGACGTCGTCGGGACCGCCGTGGTTGTCCCGGCGCTGGTCACGCCCACGCTCCTCGTCCGGATGCGCCAGCCGACCGTCGAGCTCGACGGCGAGCCGGTACTCCTCGTAGTAGACGTCGCGGTAGGCAGTCTTGCCGTCGATCAGCACGCGGACCTGATGCCGTGAACGCGGCAGTCCGTGGGCCCGCTCGACGTCCCGCAAGTAGCGGTATTCGAGCACCGAGTGGATTCCGTCGCCGGCGGCGGCCAGGATGTCCCCGAGCGTGGCTCGCCAGCGCATTTTCTTGCGTAGCTTCAGCGCTTCGGTGAGCCTTTCCGCGGTAGTGAGTCGCCGGCCGACCGCCCGGGTAATCCAGCCGCAGGCATCGTCGAGGGTATGGGCCAGTTCAATCAGGTCGAAGACGGTCTCCTCGATAGTCGTCCTGGGTGGTTCGCGACCGGGATGAGTGGCCTCGGCGATGCGCGCGGAGGTACGGACCACGACCCCGTGCATCGTGACCCGCCGCGCCGAAGGAACCGTCACGTAGATCGACTCACCCGGATAGTCGATGAGTCCGTGCAGCTCAGCAGCAGTAAGGTGGCTCAGTGCGGCGCCCGGGCCGGCGCGGAGGAGCACCGCCCACAGTTCTGTCTCGCGCGGAACCGGCCCGGTGAAGACCGCATAGACGCCCCAGTGCAGCTGTTGCCAGCGCCCGTGTTTGAGGCGCGCGTTAATGAGCTTGCTGGCTATACCAGCTCGAAGCAGTTGCTGTCGGGAAACAGCGCCTGATTGTGATTGGGCTATCGGAGCTGCCACGCCTGGTGGCTTATGCAAAACTCTCTTTGAAGAAGTAGAGACCGATTGCGGCTCGGAACGAAGAAGCGAACGTTCCAAGCGGTCGCCTGTAGTCGGTAAAGAGAATCCGCCAGGTCTTGAGGTTGGCGATGGCCCGCTCGACCGGCGCACGGAAAGAGCTGACCTGATTATTGTAATCATGCTCGCGCACGTACAATTCTCGATCTTCCGGTTTCCGGACTGGGGTGGTAATGTAATCGGTCCCGATGAAGCCCTTGTCGCCGAAAACGCCGCCCGCGACCTTAAGGATCGCCTCGCACTCTGATCCTTTCAACTTGGCCATGTCGTGCCTGTTGCCAGGAACCGGCTCGGATACGAAGGTTATGCAGCCTTCGAGATTAGTGATGATCAGGGAGCCGTGACCTGTTGTCTTGTATTTCCCGGCCCACAATTCACCCTTGCCTGACCAGGACCAGCATGGCCACAAGGTGCCATCTACCAGGGCAACCGCACCCCTGGCAGCCTCGGCTGCCTCTTCCGCAGATGGCCGGAACTCATCGGTCGCCTGATCTATTAACGGAGTAAGGGAAGTGATGCAACGCGAGATCGTGGACTGGCTCACGTCGAATATCTCGGCCCAGATCTCCTCGGTGATGTTATTGCGTTCGTACCCGCAGGCCACGATAAGCGCCTCGCGCAAGGTAAGTTCCCGCGGACGCCCGGATCCTTTAACCCAAGGTTCTTCGAGCAATTCGGTCACGCGTACCTCGAGTTCGTCGAGTTGCTCACAGGTCAGACCTGACATACGATAGCAAGGCAACGGCTTCTCCGTTTTTGGAAGGTGTGTGTGAGAACCTCCTTTCTATCGGGCGGAGGGGTCGTTGCCTATTATCTGACGCGGGGTGTCGCGGGCTTTCTCAAATATTCTGCTAATCTACTTTATTAATAGTAATGATCGAGGTTCTGCATAAACCTCCAAGCGCATAGACCGAAATGCCAGTCGTGTTGGCGCTCAGGCCAATACGGTAAAACTCTCGCGACGACCCATCGGCGTAGGTGATGGAGCAGGCGCCGTAGCCAATGTTCGGGTTGGCCACAACCTTGCCGTCCGCATTCGTGCCATCGGTGAACCACAGCCTGCATCCGGGAAATTCCGCAAGGATGTGTGC